>Ga0302250_1000068_pt1 | contig 168632 bp, 102 predicted proteins | sample AAG_RA_Asp_MG_FD_193536 | JGI IMG/M metagenome (GOLD analysis project Ga0302250, IMG submission 193536) | Enriched activated sludge microbial communities from anaerobic digester in WTTP, New Holstein, Wisconsin, United States - AAG_RA_Asp | ecosystem: Engineered > Bioreactor > Anaerobic >... | reverse complement strand
AATGTATTAGTTTCCACCTACATTATCGCAACTGCTTCAACCCGAACGGCAAATTTGATTGATTGTAACTTTCATACAATTAGGTATTTAATTATTAATAAACGCACGCCTCGTGGCGCACCAAAGGGCGCAAAGAGGAATAAAGGATTTCCAAATTTTCAAATGGGTGATCCAAAATGCCTGCCCTATGGGCGTAATAGGAATCGTGGGCTACACGAAGCTACAGAGATGCCTGCCCTACGGGCATCAATCGTCAATCGTCAATCGTCAATAATAATTAGTATCCCAGGATTTTCAGCATTGATTTATAGCTTTGCTCCTTGGCGAAAAGCTTTGTGAAATATTCACCGTTTTCATCCACATCAATAATGATGTGTTTTGGAGCAGGTACCAGGCAATGCTGGATACCTCCGTAGCCCCCCAGTGATTCCTGATAGGCGCCTGTATGGAAAAACCCAATGTACTGCGGAGTATTGCCATCAATTTTCGGAAGGAACACGGCATTGGAATGGGCTTCGGCATTGTAGTAATCATGGCTGTCACAGGTAAGCCCCCCTAAAAATACCCGTTGATATTCAAAATCCCAGTTATTGATAGCCATCAAAATAAACCGTTGATTGATAGCCCAGGTATCCGGCAAAGTTGTCATGAAAGAGCTGTCAATCATATTCCAGAGCTCCCGGTCATTCTGGCGTTTTTGATTGAGGATTGAATAGAGAACGGCGCCGCTTTCACCTACAGTAAATGATCCGAACTCAGTAAATATATCAGGTTCTTTCACTTTATTCTGCTCGCAAATGGTTTTTATTTGCAGAATGATCTCCTCGGCCATGTATTCATAATCGTAGGCAAACTCAATAGAATTACGGATAGGGAATCCACCGCCTATGTTCATGGCAGTCAATTCAGGACATATTTTTTTCAAATCACCATATACATTAACACTTTTGCTGAGCTCATTCCAGTAATAGGCTGTATCTTTAATTCCGGTATTGATAAAGAAATGGAGCATCTTCAGTTCAAATTTGGGGTTATTCTTGATTTTCTCAAGGTAAAACGGAACGATATCGTTGTATCGAATTCCCAGCCGTGAAGTGTAAAAGGCGAATGTAGGCTCCTCTTCCGAGGCTATACGGATGCCGATTTTTATTTTTGAGTTGATGTAGGGTTCGAGAGCCGAGAGTTCCTCCATATTATCGAGAATGCAAACCAGATTGGTAAAACCCATATCCACCAGCCTTCCGATGTTTTCGAGGTAACTTTCCTGTTTAAAGCCATTACATATGATATAAATATCTTTTTTCAGCACTCCGGATTCTGCCAGGCTTTCAATTAAAGGGATGTCAAATGCAGAAGAGGTTTCAAGGTTCACATTGTTTTTCAGGATTTCTTCCATGATAAAGGAAAAATGAGAACTCTTTGTACAGTAGCAATAATTGTAATCACCGTCATAATCCACCTTAGCCATGGCCACATTAAATAATCGTCTGGCTTTCTGTATCTGGGAACTTATCTTGGGTACATAACTGATTTTTAATGGAGTACCATATTGTTTTATGATATCCATTAAAGGTATATTGTGCCAATACAACTCATTATCGATAACTTCAAAGTCGTCCTGTGGGAACTCAAAGGTCTGATTTATCAAATCCAGATACTTGTTTTTCATGATTATAACAGTTTTATAATTGATAAATTATTTAATAATAACTATCCCGGATTGAATGGGAAGCGCAAAAGTAAACATTATGGATATTCACAAATAACCATATCCAAACTAAGTACATTTTTATAATAAAATACTTTAAACTAACCAGCCTGTACCTGGCTTCATTCCGGATGAATAAAAATTTGTTTACCTGATTATCAAAAAACAGGTTTAAAACTGTTATTTACAATAAATTGCTCATTTTTCAGTTTTCAACCTCAGCTTTAATGAAAAGAAATATTATGAATCAGTTTTACTACACCTCAAAATTCTCTTTTTTAGTTTTAATTGCCTCAATCCTTATTACAGCAGGTACTGCCTGCTCTGGATCTCAGAATAACAAACAGGACGAAAAATCCGGACAGGATACTGTAGTTCCAAAATCAGAGGGTCCGGGACAACAGTCTGAAGGAGCCCAAACAGCAGGGTCAGATCAGCGGCAACGGGTAATCATTACTACCAATATGGGTAATATCACTCTGGAGTTGTACAATGAAACACCCAGGCACCGTGATAATTTTCTCAAACTTATCAGGGAAGGGTATTACAATAAAACCCTTTTTCACCGGGTGATCAAAGATTTTATGATTCAGGGCGGCGACCCAGATTCTAAAAATGCCGGAAAGGATGCATCTCTGGGAAGGGGTGGTCCGGGCTATACAATCCCTGCCGAATTTTCACCAAAATTCTACCATAAAAAAGGGGCATTGGCTGCTGCCCGTCAATCAGATGAAGTAAATCCCCAGAAAGCCTCGTCGGGTTCACAATTCTATATTGTTCATGGTAAAAAATACACAAAAAATGAGCTTGAAAATATTTCCTTTCAGTCGGGCATCAGTTTTTCAGCTGAACAGGTAAAAAGCTATGAGACGATTGGTGGAACTCCTTTCCTGGATATGAACTACACAGTATTTGGCGAAGTAGTTGAAGGGCTGGATGTTGTGGATAAAATTGCTGAAGTGAAAACGGAAGCAGGAAACCGTCCGGTAAAAGATATATCCATGGACATTAAACTTGTGGAGGTAAAATAAATATTTTTGTGCTCTATTTATAAATTTTTAACTATGAAAAAATTAACCCTAATTCTCTTAATACTAATACCATTTGCCATGCTTTCATCCCAGGCTCAGTCCACCAAATTTGTAATTAAAACCGAATATGGACAGATTAAAGGATATCTGTTTGACGATACTCCTCAACATCGTGATAATTTTAAGAAGCTTATACAAGATGGTTGGTTTAACAATTCCAATTTCCACCGGGTTATTAATCAATTTATGATACAGGGCGGACAAAACGCCGATGGGCGGCAGGATCCGGGATACACCATCCCGGCTGAAATAAACCTGAAACATGTTCATATAAAAGGCGCTTTGGCTGCTGCCCGTATGGGTGATCAGGTTAACCCGCAAAAAGCTTCCTCAGGGTCACAGTTTTACATTGTTCAGGGAAGGAAAGCTGATGATAATATGCTGACCCAGATGGAAACCCGCGGTAAGTTCAAATATACCGATGAACAGAGAAATCTCTATAAAACTATTGGAGGAACTCCACACCTCGATAATGGTTATACGGTTTTCGGAGAAATAACCGAAGGACTGGATGTGGCAGACAAGATTGCTGCAGTAAAAACACTCCCGGGTGATAAACCTGAAAAAACCGTTCTGTTCAGCATTGAACTGGTTAAATAAAACTGATTAATAAGATGTTAGAAAAAATAAAGAATCTACTTGAGGAAGTTCAGCAATTTCATTCGGTGGATGCTGATCAGGTGGAGCAATTCAGGATTAATTATCTGGGTAGAAATGGACTGATTACGGAATTATTCGAAGATTTCCGTCAAATTCCCAATGATCAGAAACGTGCCACCGGACAGGCATTAAATGAATTGAAGAATGCTGCCCTCGAAAAAGTAAATGAACTGAAAGCCAGTATAGAAGAATTAAAAAAATCAGAAAAAAAGGAAGTTGTTGATTTCTCACTTCCCACAGGCTTCATTCCGATGGGAAGCCGGCATCCGGTTTCATTGGTGCGGAGGGATATCATTGAGATATTTAACCGGCTGGGTTTTGTGATAGCTGAAGGGCCGGAGATTGAAGACGACTGGCACAATTTCACATCATTGAATTTCCAGTCTGATCACCCTGCCAGGGATATGCAGGACACCTTTTTTATCGAATATGGCAATGGTAAACCTGAGGATCAGGTTATGCTCAGAACCCATACTACTTCAGTTCAGATCAGGGTGCTGGAGAAGAAGCAGCCGCCTATCCGCATTGTTATGCCGGGCAGGGTATTCCGGAATGAAGCCATTTCGGCACGCGCGCATGTTATTTTCCACCAGATTGATGGCGTATATATCGATACGAATGTAACTTTTGCCGACCTTAAGCAGACCTTGTACTATTTTGCAACCGAGTATTTCGGAAAGCAAACACAGATCCGTTTCCGGCCATCCTACTTTCCTTTTACCGAACCATCAGCCGAAATGGACATCAGTTGCTTTATCTGTGGCGGAAAAGGATGCAATATTTGCAAACATAGCGGTTGGGTTGAAATCATGGGTTGTGGCATGATTGATCCTAATGTGTTGGATTACTGCAAAATAGACAGTGAGAAGTACACCGGATTTGCCTTTGGAATGGGCGTGGAAAGAATAGCCCTGTTAAAATACCAGATCAAAGATCTGCGCTTATTCTTCGAAAATGATATACGGTTCCTGAAGCAGTTTGAGGGAGTAGTTTAATCCAGGATGGCATTCAATTCCCGGAAATGGTAATTCATAGTACTGCGTTTGCACAATTTCTCTTAACATTAACTTAACGTTCCGTTAATAATCGCTTAATACTCACACTGTACTTTTGCAGCGATGTAAATTGTATAGTATTGATTATTAACAAACCGATTATATGAAAAACCATTTCAAAATCCTGATTATATTTATTTTTTTGATCCATGTTGGCTTTTCGGCATTTGCAGAAGGTGAAAATAAAAATCCCGCTCCTGCGAAAGCGATTTCGACCATTACCGGAAAAGTGTGTGATTTAAAAACCGGTGAAACGCTTGCCGGAGTAGCTGTTTGCATTGAAGGCACTACCAACCGTGTTTATACGGATCTGGACGGATTTTACACTTTAGAGCTGATGGAACCAGGTGAATACAATTTGGTATTTTCACTAATCTCTTACAAAAACAGCCTTGCAGAAAAAATCAGGGTGAACTCCGGGAATCAGGAAGTATTGGATATTAAACTGGATAATAAGTAGTTTAATAAGTTTTCTCAATTTTGATTGCATAAGACCGCCGGCAAAAGCGGTCTTTTTTATTTCGTTATGATCCCAGTCTGTTTCCGCACTGACTGCAATATATGCTTCCGGATTCATAGGGAAAGTTACAGGATGGACAGATGAAAGGATCGACGGGTGCAAAGTTTTCAGCGTATTTCCTGATCTTACGTACTGCAAACCCGATAAGTAAAAGTGCTATGGCTGCCGGTATTCCTATGGCAAGCACCGGGCTTAACTGATAGGTAGCTGAAAGATTGTAGAATCCATGAATTATGCCCGCCAGTATTACATAAGGTATTAATGTATAAAAGTACTTACCGCGGTTATGAAATCTGCCACGGGCTATGCCCATACCCCATATGGCTGCCAGGCCAATATGCAGTGGTACGGCATTGATCTGCCGGTAAATAAATGTCGACAACCCATACCTTTCGGTATAATCGAAGTTTTCGAAAACCGAAAAGCCAAATGCTACACTCATGGAATACACCAGGGCATCGGCAGGTTCGTCAAATTCCTTCATTCTGCGGATGAGCACTACCGTGGCAGCGGCTTTCCAGAATTCCTCGTTCAAACCCACAAACCCGTAAAAGATACCCATCTTCTCCAGTGAATAGGCCGTCTCGGTTCCTGAAGTAAAATCATATCCTATCATGTTGGAGAAAATCATATTAAACAGTCCGGCCGGAAATGAACTCAGCAATCCACCGGCTGCAAACACGAACAAAACATTTTTCAGGGGTTCCGGCTCAAAACGGTCGTACTTGCGAATGATCCAGATCCAGAAGACAATGGTAATGAGGTATATGATGATGTATTGTAACATAAGAGCACGTATTGATCAGGGATTCAAAGATATAAGATATTCATGATAAATAAGGCTCTAACCGGTACAAAAAAAGTAAAACAGCCACTTGTTAAATAATCCCCACTCCCAGCAGCAATGCAAATAACAAGATCATTACCGCTACGATCTTTTGCAGGGATTTTACAGTAATCTTTTTCACCAGCCTGTTTCCAAAATACACCCCACTGAATGCGCAAATGACCGCAAAACCGATGAGCGTGAATTTTGAAGAATCGAGATGTCCGCTAAGATAGCCTGAATAGATGGAAAGCCTGGTAATATCAATAAAGCAGGCAATAACCACCCCGGTGGCTATAAACGACTCTTTGCTCAAACCTGCACGGATAAGAAATGCCGTCCGGAGCGCTCCCTGGTTCCCGGAAAGTCCGCCGAAGAACCCACTAAGCAACCCGCCAACAGGCATATATTTACGGTCGAACTGAAAACCGGCGAACCTGGGAATAATTTCAAAAAGCGAAAAAACCGCCAGGAGAACCGCTATGGTAAGCTTCACAGGGGACACCTCAAAACTGTTCCCTGAAACTGAGTATTCAGTTATGCTCTGCAATCCTGAAAGAGCGGTGAGCAGATGCGCACCAAGAAATGCCGCCAGGACAGAAGGAATTCCAAACTGAAAAGCAATTTTCCAGTCAATAAAGCGAATGAAGAATCCCAGTTTAATCAGGTTATTCATGAAATGAACAATAGCTGTGAGCGCTATGGCCAGTTCCACCGGAAAAAACAATCCGAAAACAGGCAGCAACAAAGTCCCCAGACCAAAACCCGAAAACAGGGTTAAAGCGGCGCCGATCATGGTTACAATACCAATGAGCAGGTAATCCATAAAGTTTTTTAATGCAAATTAAGACAATTCAACAATTCGATAATTCGACATTTTGATAATAAGGCAATTAAAAACAAATGCACATTTCCAATGAATGGACGACATCCCGGGTTACTCCGACCTGAAATTCCATATTTCAACCCGTAATGTCGTTCCATTATTACACTCCAACTCTATCCAACAAACTGTATTTCTATTATTTACTGCTAATTTCGTTTACCGGCTGATACCACAATCGGGAAAACTCACGTTAACGGGCTCTGAGAGTTTAAGAAAATAGGCTCTTCCGGGCACAAACTCATGAAGGGTTTGTATGTTCAGTGCAGGCCAGAAAATCCCATTGCCGGCAATCTCCATACAAATCACCACCTGATTTATGATACTGCCCAGTACCTGTTGAACCGGCACATTGCAATAAACAGGTACAGGAATAATGTTCCAGCCTGACTCCAGCTGGAAAGACAGATCGGAAAGCGGGATGCCCTGTATTTCGAGAGTGGTGTTCTCGGTTACCTTTACAATATAACCCTCTTTCGGATTGAAATTACCGATGGTATTGATCCCTTGTTCCGGCCAGAACAACTGGGTCAGGTTCCGCATCATGACCAGTTCATCCATAATAGGCTGCATCACGCTTTCGAGAGCCGGGTCATTAGGTTGAACATAACCCGAAAACCCGCTCCAGCCCGATGGGATACTGATGTTATGGGTTACTCCCGGCATCACGGTAATGAAATCCGATCTGAAAGCAGTATCTGAGGTTACTCCGCCAGAAACCACCAGGGACACATCAAACATTCCCGGAAAGTCGTATACATGCACCGGATTTGATTCATCACTGGAAAAACCATCCCCGAAATCCCAGTGCCAGGAAGTAATCTGACCGGCAGGTAAAGACAAATTGTTGAAGGTGACTGTAAGTGGCGCAGCTCCTAACCGGATATCAGCTTCAAATCCTGCGAAAACATTTGGGGCACCATTCACAATCATGATTTTATCATTTACTTCAGTTCCGTCACTGGTTTGCGCCAGGATTTCAATTTCAAAGAGCCCTTCCGGAATGTCGGCACAGGGAATAGAAACCCTGTACGTATCATCTTCATTCGGGGTAATGGCAGCCATCCAGGCAAAATCCTCCGGAGGAGTAACGGCCTTATTTGATTTTTTAACCACAATGGTTCCGCCAACCCAGCCATCGCCCACATTGCTTCCTGAGCCGGGAACATCATAATCGGTTATGGTAACCGGATCGTTGTACCATTTGGCTTCCTTATAAACTGTTTCGCCAGTGGATGGATCCATGAAATCAATATAGTCTTTCTGAACGGCCACACAACCCATCCATTCACCATTGGGTCCAGTCATTGGTTGATACTGGATCTCCGAATGATGCGAACTCACGGTTACAAAATGCCCGACTGTATCAGTCGTACCATCCGGTTGCTTCTTTTTCTGCTGAATCAGAATGATTACATCAGCAGAATCCCTGAGATTTCTGCCGATATGACGGTACGGTTTTTCAAAATGCCTTTCGGTTTTTATACCGGGTATACCATGAACGCTTTTCTCAGCAACTTCCCTGATGGCTTTTTCCAGTTCGTCATCCCGGGTACCTTCTCCATGCTTTGTACCTGCTTTTTTAGCCAGTTCCCTGATCAGTTTATTGATATCGGTAACCCCGGTGCCGGTTGAATTTCTTTTCAGCCAGTCGAGACAAACCGCTGCGGCAACCGGCCCGCAGATATATCCGGAAATATCCTTGCCGTCCTTATCTTTTACATCCGAAACCGTATCCTGGTCGACATGTTTCAGGATTCTCACAAAATCAAATCCGCCCATTGGTCTGGCCCCGGCAATAATATCATTCAGCACTTCATTATTATCGATCTCAAATTCAATGACAATACTGTCATTCTCAGGTGTTTTTCCCCCGGCTGTTTTAGAGTTTTCCTCATTGATTTTCAGGGAATAAGGGGGATAATCGATACGGGCCGGAGTACTACCTGTAAATACATGTCCGGCTTTTGAAAAAGCTTCTGCCGAAACCGAATAAGCAGGATCAAAATATATCTCCAATCGTTCATTATAGATGTAAACCGGAAGGTTCCAGCCTTTTCCGGAGCCTGCCGGATTGAGGGTACCATAGGATTCACTGGTTCCGTCATTATCGGTACCCAGATACACTTTCTCCGGTAAATCAGGATGGGAAACATAAAACCTCACCGAATCGATCCAATCGGCAAAAATGGGAGGTGCTACCGTTATGGATAAAGTGTCATTCATGATTCTATCATTCTCATTGGGGCTAAGAAACCATACATTTTCAGGAAGATATGTTTCAAAGGTTACCGGATTGCTCAGTTGACCTCCACCATTCATTATTTGTAAAACATGGGGACCCGGTGGTAAGTCCGGACAATCAAAGAAGATGTCGAAAAACCCACTGAATGTTGGAATTACGGGGGACAATTCACCATCCATCACAATGCATCCCTGTGATGGATCAATGGTAAAGTTTCTCCCGTTTACCCGGACCGATTCGCCATAATGGGTCAGATAGCTGTCCATCGATTCAATAACAGGCTGATCAGCCGGTTCGGGCTTCACCATCACCAGATCAAATCTTGACTGGTGGTTGCTGTTATCCAGGATTTGTATCCGAAGGAAATATTTTCCGGGACTTTCAACCGGGATAGAAAGTAGTGGCGGATTGGGGCCATCAAGTTGTGTACCGGGTCCGGTGAGGGGGACTGGTTGCTTTGGGCAAATAATGATTGTATTACCCAGTGTGCCCTCTGCTCCGCCACCGGTAAAACCAGTAAGCTCACCGGTATTGGGATCAAGATATCCCCATTCCTCATTACCGGTTACCGGATCCATAAAATCCACCCTGATCTTTCCATCAGGTTCCGGCTGGTTTTTTATGGAATTAAAGGTCATTCTGTGTCCTCCTCCTTCCTTCCAAACAATTCCTGATAGCACATCCTGACCTCTTTCCAGTTCATTTCTCATTTCTTTCCAGTCAAAAGGAAGGGGACCTCTCACCGTGTACCCGTCTCCGTGGGCCTCGATCCATTTTTTCAATCCTTCAGCGAGATCATCAGGATTGGTGCCAGACTTTCCCTGATTGGTTTTACATCTGTTCTTCAGGCTGTCGATGAGCGCTTCATTGGTTAATCCTCCGGTAACGACAACATCTCCCTGCGATTCGAACCACTTAAGGCAGGCAGTTGCTGCTACCGGAGCACAGATGGTACTTCCCGGTGGTTGCTGGATATGGGGAACCCCTTTATTAAATTCTTCCGGTTTAGGAATAAGCTCCACCAAAACTTTACTTAAATCAGTACAATTTCCCGGCTCTATATCCAGCAGGATTTCGTTTCCGTCAATGATCATAAAGTCTTCAACATTGAGGATGACCTCGGAAGGCGGTGTCGGGTCATAAAATATGGAGGCAGTAGTCTCGATCATTTCTCCGTTATCCAGAAACGCCACTGCCTTGATAAAAAGTTCAAAATCCTGCTGGGGAAGCAGGTTGTGGTATAAAGTACCTTGCCAACCGTTTCCGGATGTTATCAAAGTCCCATAGGTATCTTCCGGGATTTGAGAGCCATCATGGTCGGTATGGAAGGGAATCCAGGTGTTATCCGGGGAAAGATAGGAGAAAACAACCATCTGCACCGTAAACGGACAGCCGCTTCCCGGATCCACAGTAAGCTGAACCTCGGTAGAACCGGTGATACCGCCGATCCAGTTATGCCAGGGCTCCGGATTGTGCCAGTCGCCAACCCTGAGCGAACTCTGTGGCTGGCATGTTCCTGCCTCATAACCATAAATAATAAAACTGAAATTAAGATCGGACACGGGTCCTGACGGCCAGGGAATTTCCTGCGCAGAAGCCCAGGACAGTGTGCCGGGCAGCTCAAACCCACCACCCGGATTCTGCCAGTGCAGGGGTTGTCCGATAACAGGAGCAGCCTGCTTAGCCCAGTACCATTGACCCAAAGGATTGTAGGGCATATTGGCCTGAACCGAAATCCAGTATACCCCTGACATCAGGTTCAGATCAAACGGCAGCATGATTTCAAGATTCCCTCCGGTGGATGGCAGTACCGGCAATTGAGGCAACTCAAACAAGGGGATGCCGGGATGACCCCCGTCATCTGCAAGGATAAACAGGTTGGCCAGAGGGGCTGGTCCCCCAGGAGGGTCCGCCGAATAAACGCCGGGAAAAACGAATTTACTAAGGATCCAGGCAGAACCCTCCGGAACGGTGAAATCATCAGCTCCCTGACATGCAAATTCAGGAAAGTCAGGGAAGAACTGTGAGGCAATGGCCAACTCTTCAGAAGGAGGTTCAGTTTGAGCATATAGTATCGTTTCGTCAGAAAATGAGATATTGAATTTTTTTATGCTATGTAAAGGCGACGGTGTTTGAGCCAAAACTGATTGTAACCAGATACTGATCAATGTAATAGCAATGATTCTAAATGCTGTAAATGTTCCCATAATAAAATGATTTTAGGTTATACAAATAACAGGGCAAGAGATATCAATATACAAATATACTTTATAAACAAGTCTGAAGCAACAATATTAACATTATTTAAGTATTTAATTACTTAATTAATGTAAATTATCAGACTGTATTAAAGTAATAAAAGGTCAGTCAATCCATCTACCCTGGACTGAGTCTGCCCAAAGGGAATCAATATTACGTATTACAATTTTTGAATCGTTGGTATCTATTTGATGAATTTCACAGAAGTCCGAAATTGATTATCCATAATCTTTACAGTATAAAATCCTTTGGATAGCTGATTAACAGGAATTTGGAAACTGTTTAATCCTTTCTCAACCGTGAATCTGACGGTTTGTATTTCTCTGCCGGTAAGGTCGGTGATGGTCATTGAGATAGATGAGGAACCCGGTACAATGAGTTCGAGGTTCAGATGATCGATAACGGGATTGGGATAAACTCTGACAATTTTAAAATCATTTCCACCCAAGTCATGAATACTCAGAATAATTTCAGTACCATCCACTATAAAATTAACAATGGTATGGGGGTTTTCATTGCTGAGCTCTACGGTAGCGGTTTCGCATTCCATTCCGGCCATTTCCACTCTTACATGATACAGCCCGAATTCAAGATTGGAAAAGCTGTAGTTTCCGTCATCATTGCTGGTGGTGAACTGAATGGGGTTACTATCTGCATCCATTAATATCACCTGCATTCCGGAACCCGGATTGCCTTCATCTCCCAATGTGATATTGCCTGATATACTGCCTTCTCCGCTGCCGCTTCCGGAAACCGGTATCAGGTGAATATCAAAAATACTCAATGAATCGCTTGTGCTGATTATGTCAGCCTGTTCCCAGTTCAGAGCGCTTTGGTAATAGGTAGGAAAAAACTGGTTGAAATAAACAGACACCGGGCTTAGAAATCCAACCACATAATATTCGCCTTCGGGAACAAACATGAAACTATAGTAACCGGTTTCAGGGATACAAAATTGATAATCAAACAACTGAATTCCATCAGGAGTAATCATGTACAACATGGCAAAAGCCTCATCGGCCGGAATATTCTCCGTGTAAATGGTTCCGGCAATGGAACCGCCGTACCATCCTCCAATATAAACGAACTGGCAGGTCTGGGCATGGCAGGTATCCGGAGTATTCATGTAACTGTAAGTATCGAGGCAAACCAGAAATTCATTACCCAGGTTCGGATCGTAAGTATAGTAGGCTTCCTGACCGTATTGCACGGTTCCGTCGGGGAAAGTCCAGATGTAATCGTTGGCCGGATAGGGAAATGATTCGCCAAATAAATAGAGGGTATTATTTCCGATTTCCTTATACCAGAATGAGTTGTAGCAATCGCCGGGAGGGGGCACTACGCCGATATACACTTCCTGGACTGAAGTGGCTGTACAAGCAGTTCCGGCAGGGTCGTAGGAGGTAGTGGTAAGGGTTACCAGGAACATTTCTCCAAGAGAGAGATCATATTCATGAGAAACGTTCTGACCTTCACCGGTAGTACCATCGCCAAAATCCCAAACGTAGGTTTCGGCAGGGGGATATGCCTCTCCAAAAAACTCAACAGTTCCCGTGTTGGATGATGCATACCAGAACCAATTGGAGCAATCGCCGGGATACCCGAAGGTAAATACTTTTTGTGAAGACTCAGCATAACAGGAGTCGTTGGAGGTCGGATCGAACGCATAAGTTTTCAAAGTAACCAGGAAAATATCACCCGTATTAGGCATATAGGAGTGGCTGACATTCTGGCCAGCGGCAGTGCTGCCATCGCCAAAGTCCCAGAAATAGTACTGGGCAGGGGGATCAGCATCTGCAAAAAATTCAAAATCATACGAGGAGAGCTGGTTGTACCAAAACCAGTTATAACAGCCCGGAACGGTTCCGTTGGTATTGACTTCCATACAAACCTCATCCTGGCATGAACCGTCGGGGTTTGAAATGGTAAGGCATACCCAGAAGATACCAAACCCATTATAGGTATGCACCGGGTTCTGTTCCGTGGAGGTAGTTCCATCCCCGAAATCCCAGAACCAGGCGGACGGGTTGCCGGTCGACTGGTCGAAGAATCCTACCACCGGCATGAAAAATCCAGGGTATATCTCATAGTAAAAGTTGGCAGCACATCCATAACCGGAGCCCGAACAGATATAAAAATCGAAAACAAAGATATTGTTGTTGGGAGTGAAGGCAGCTGACTGAGTATGCACCATTCCGTTGCAGTCAACGGTGGATACTTCCAGATTGCCATATCCAAAACCGGTGAATGTGCCGGAATACAACCCGGCATAATCGGTGAACAGCTCAAAAATCTGAACCATTCCGGCCGACATGATCTGAACATTCACCGGCTGATTGGCAACCGGCATCATGGATGAATCATTCATCACATGGCCTGAAACCGATACCAAATAATTATTCTGAGCGTTAAGGCAGAAGAATCCGGTAAAAAATAAAATAAGTAGCAGAGAAAACTTTTTCATGGTCTATGGAATTGGGTTTTAATCATAGCGACTTACAAAAGTACTACAAAAAACACTCATAAGACTCTTGAAATTCAGAAAGTTGTTTTAAAAATCAATGTGAACTTTCAGGTTGATCTGGCGGGGGGTTAAATAGTTGGGTACTGCCCACTGGTAGCCGTTTACATCGCGTACCCACAAGTATGAAATGGTATTGTTGACATCGAGCAGGTTCAGCACCTCAAGGCTTACCCACATGGTTTTCAGGTTTTTAAAGGCCTTTTTGTTATTTAATTTTGAACCTTCGCCAATAATGGCTTTTGAAAAACCGATATCAACCCTGCGATAAGGCGGAGTTCTTCGGGTTTGCTGGTATCTTTGCGATTTGGGAGGACCAAATGGTAGTCCGGTTCCAAAAACCAGGCGCAGGTTCATTTTATAGGAGGGATTGTTGGGCAAATAATCCTGGAACAGCATGCTGAAACTGACTCTTTGATCGGTAGGGCGAGGAATATACTTAGGGTATATAGTATCCCCTTTTACATTGACATAGGAATCGTCGAGCAGGTTTTCTTTGGTTTGCATCACTGATAAACTCATCCATGATTCGATGCCCGGCACGAAATCGCCATTGATTTTCAAATCAATACCGGTAGCATAACCTTTTGCATTGTTTCTGCCGTAATACCTTGTTCTTACATTATCTACCTCATAGGGTATCAGATCCGACATGGTTTTATAATACAATTCACTGATGAATTTGAACGGGCGTCCCCAGGCTAAAAAATCCCAGTCGCTGGCAGCCACCAGATGTATCGATTTCTGCGCTTTAATCTCCGGATTAAGCTCTCCTTCAAAATTGCGCAATTCCCTGTAAAACGGAGGTTGATAGTACAATCCTGCTGCAAACCGGAAAACGATATCTTTAGTCCAGTTTTTTGGATGATAGGACAATGCAGCTTTAGGGGCCAGAAGGAATTGTCCGGAATAATCCCAGTAATTGGCGCGGATTCCGGCTGTAAGGGTAATTTTCCGGCTGTCAACATCGAGTGTGTACGAATCCTGAATAAATCCGGTAATGCGATTGGTGCTGAGGTTATTTTTCGATCTGGCAAAATCATAAAGCTCAAAAGGATTGGGTATGAGGGAAGGGATACCCACGGAATCAGGAGGATTGGGGACTGAGTATCCGGCCGAATCAATCAGGGTCCATTCTCTGATTTCATCAATAATTTTTTCATGCTGATAATTCAAACCCCATTGAACGTAATGATCATTTTTGTCGAAAGTACCCCGGTGTCCAATATTATACACCATTGCCTCAAGATTATTCCGGGCATGCTCGAGGTAGCTTCCAACACCCTGTATTTCAACAACATTGCCAAACTGGTCGCCGCCGATATCGTTGCTTAACAGTCCAATCCAATATTGACCGAGGATATCATAGGTTTCGGTTTCAAACGATTGATAGGCCGATCCGGTAAACTTAAGCTGGAGGTATCTGGAGGGTTTGTTTTCAAGGGTTACGGCTCCCAGCCAGTTTTTATACTGATCCACTTCCTGTCCTTCGAAATACATCATCAGTTTGCGGGCTTCCTGAATGGTTCCGAATTCGGTTTCGCGGTTCTTTGGAATGAATTCATACCGGTTGGATGAGTAATTTCCAAGCAGGGACACTTCCCAGGTATCACTCATCTGGTATCTCAGCAATCCCTGCAGATCCCAGAATTTGGGATTGTATTCTCCGGATGTTTCCAAGCCTTTTAGGAGGTATTCATTGGTTTTGAACCGGAATCCCCCCAGGTATGAAAATCTTTGATTGTCGGTAGCCCCTTCAAGATGCAGGGTACCGCCCAGCAGGCTTGCCGAAGCCGAACCTCCGAACTCAACCGGTTGTTTGTATTTGATATCCAAAACTGACGACATTTTATCGCCGTATTTGGCATCGAAGCCGCCGGCTGAAAAAAGAATAGAAGAAACCAGGTCGGAGTTCACGAAACTCAGTCCTTCCTGCTGCCCTGACCGGATCAGAATGGGCCGGTAAATTTCAATATCATTGACATACACCAGGTTTTCGTCGAAATTACCGCCCCTCACCATATACTGGGAGCTGAGTTCATTAACCGAAACCACACCCGGGAGGGTTTGGATGATGGATTCGATGCCTCCGGAAACTGACGGAACCGAGGAGGCCACTTTCGGATTTACCCGGGTCAGGGTAGTAGACCTTACCCGGTCATCGACTACTACAAAGTCGGGAAGCACAGTAGCCACCTGATATAATGTGCGGTCGACACGTACTCTTGCAGCGGGGTCAGCTAAAATCTGAATACTATCATGTTTATATCCCACAAAGGAAAACCCTATCGTAACCTTTTCATTGGCCGGTATTTCCAGTTCATATGAACCATCTCGACCGCTAACAGTGCCTCCCGGCTGACCAATAATAGCCACATTCACCAGTTCCAGCGGTTTGTTTTTTTCATCGGTCAGTTTTCCAAACACCACGGCAGTTCCCTGTCCGGATACCCACCCGCTTAAAAGTGTTAACGAAAGAATATAGATCGGTAGAATAAATTTCATTTGGATTGACCTGGAACAATGAAGCTATAAAAGTCGGGAAATCAATTTTTATTGTATTGATGTAAAATTATAATCGGATCAGGGCTTCATATTAAATGGATCCTGAGTTGCCGGATTGAAGGGCTTGATATAGTAACTCCAGGTGTAATCCTTTGGGGGAATGGTGTACTGCGAATGTGTTCTTGCTCCCCAGCTGTCGTCGCCTCCAACGCCCATCTGCATGAGGTCGATATTGACATCTATGAAATTATGGGGTTTCAGTTCACAGTTGTGTTCAAATTCTCCGGGACGGTTATCCAGATCATTAACAGTATAGGGTAAAGCGCTAAAGGAGACCAGAGGATCGCCGTAGAAAGCAAGTCCCGTTGATTTTCCATCGCTGAATGCCACCCATCTCACCTCGGAGCGGTACCCGTTTTCCTGCGGACGGATATAGGGGGTAAACATTTCAGCGGGAGTGGTTTTGTATACCCCAACATTGGCGGCGGTTTTGCGGTCGATATAATTTTCGAACGGACCTCTGCCGAAATACTCAATCTGCTGATATTGTTCCCTGAGGCGCATATTCATTCCAAGTCTTGGAATCTCAGGCAGATCGTTTGTTGTCACTTTAAGCTGAGTGGTTACTTTTACAGTACCCTGATCCGTAATTAGGTAGGTAACCGATTCATTTGAGTTTACATCCGGAAAATGGAAATCCACCTGAATTTCTACAACCTTCGAAGTGTTTTGCACAATAGTGAATGCTTTTACTTCCCGGTTCGATGAGGCCATTTTCCAGACTGCGCATCGTGCCGGCATCCGGTTTCCCAGGTCGTTATCGGTGGCGGCCCGGTGGAAATTGGGTTCGGGTCCGGTTTCAAAAAACTCTTTGCCCTGGTATTTCAATGACCGGATCTCTCCCTGGATTTTGTTGAAGGTGATACTAAAATCAGGATTGTAAACCGTGAGGAAATCCTCTCTTTGTTCAAGATTCATGGGTTGTCCGGAAACAGAACTTTTAGCGGGTTTTACCGGTTTCAGTGTTTCAAGGGCAAACTGTTCTTCTGCGAGGGTGTGTCCTCTTGGCATCAAAAGCATATCCTGATTGGTTTTGAGGGCAAAGTTCACGAAGTACTCTTTTCCGGCTGAAGTTAACAATCCCGGTAATGGTATCTCAATCATCCTTGATGAATCCGGCTGAATGCGGATATTCTCCAGTTTCCCCTGGCTTATGAGATTTTTACCATCGTTGATAGTCCAGAACATGGTGGTATTTTCCAGTTGGAAAAAGTCGTATTTGTTGGTAATCCTGAACTTTCCCTTCAAAGGTTCAACGGCTTCGAAGCCCACATATTGATATACTTTTTTTACTTCATGAAGCGCGGGATGGGGTGTTCTGTCAGGGAAAACCAACCCGTTGATCATGAAGTTGCTGTCGCTGGGAACTCCTTTGGGGCCATAATCTCCGCCATACAGATAACATTCGGTTCCATCCGGATTTTTCGAAAGAAATCCCTGATCCACCCAATCCCATATAGATGCGCCCTGAAGTTGCGGATGGCTTTCGATCACTTCCCAGTAATCAATGAGGTTTCCTGTACTGTTTCCCATGGAGTGGGCGTATTCACACATGATGAGGGGCTTTTCACGGGGTAGGGAAACATATTCCTTCAAACCTTCAATGGATTCATACATGGGACAGTAAATGTCAGTGTTTTTACCTAAACCTGCCCGTTCATAATGAACAGGACGTGATGGATCAAATTCCCGTATCCAGTCGGCACAGGCTTCGAAATTAATGCCATCACCGGCTTCGTTTCCAAGTGACCAGATGATGATGGAAGGATGGTTTTTGTCACGTTCTACCATTCTTTGAACGCGATTTAGGTGAGCTTCTTTCCATTCAGGATTTTTTGCGAGGCTTTTTTCTCCGTAACCCATTCCGTGCGATTCCACATTGGCCTCATCAATCACATAAAGACCGTATTCATCGCACAGTTCATACCAATAGGGATCATTGGGATAATGACAGGTTCTTACTGTATTCAGGTTGTTTTGCTTCATCAGGGTAATATCTTTAAGCATCGATTCTTTTGAAATTACATGGCCTGAAACCGGATCGTGCTCATGCCGGTTTACCCCTTTCAGCCGGATATGCTGGCCATTGACCAGTAACACGCCGTTTTTTATCTCGCTCGTCCGGAATCCAATGCGGGTTGAAACCGATTCAAGGATTTTACCACTATTATCAAGTAATGAAATTACGAGTATATACAGGTTAGGATATTCAGCCGACCATTTTTTCACCTGCGGAATGATTTGTCTGAAACTGATATTCTGTTGACTTTCAGGGGTGATTTCCATAACAGGCCTTGAAAGTTTCAGCAACTCCTCACCTGAGGATTTTTCATACAGAATGGCTTCAATTTTCAATCCGTCGATGCTGGTATTTTCAGCGTTTCGGATATCTACGGAAAGATTCAGGTCGCCATCCTTATAATTATTAAGCAGGCCTGACTTTGCAAAGAAATCTGAAATATATACTGTAGGGGTTGAATACAGATAAACATCTCTTTCAATTCCGCTGATTCTCCAGAAATCCTGACATTCGAGGTATGTGCCATCCGACCAGCGGTAAACGTTCATCGACAGGGTATTTCCACCTTTCATCAGGTACCGGGTAACGTTGAACTCGACCGGCGTTTTACCATCTTTTCCCATTCCCACAAACTGGCCGTTGATCCATAATTCAAAATAAGATTTTACCGCTCCGAAGTGAAGGAATATCTGACGGTTGTTCCACAAATCAGGAATCACAAAGGAGGTACGATAGCTCCCTACCGGATTATAATCATGAGGAACCAGCGGGGGATTTGGTTTCATCAGGTGAATAAACTCATAGCTATGGTTTACATAAATGGGATAACCATACCCCAAAACTTCAATATTTCCGGGAACCGGTATGGTTTTCCAATCACTGACATCATAATCGTTATAAAAGAATCCTTCAGGGGCTGCAGCCGGGTTTTCCGACCATTTGAACTTCCAGTTGCCGTTAAGTAACTTAAAATACGGCGAAGTGGCAGGGTTGTTTATTTTTGCAGCGTTCACATCCTGATACGGGATGCAGGTGGCATGAGGTTCGAGGTTGTTGATTCCGGTCAGTTTCGGGTTTTCCCAGTTGTTGATACTTTGAGACTGGAGGTATGGCATTGTGGCCAATGCCAGCATAAGTATAAAAATATGTTTCATGATACAGGGTATAATTCCGGATTGCAATAGTAAGACAATTTCGGGAGAAAACAGTTGATGAGCAGAATTTTACCGGCCCGGGCTAAACTACTTAAGCGGTGTGTGACTGGCGACCTGTTATTACGGATTATAGATTATTGGATTGACCCCAATGCCCGACAGTCCTGCCATATCTGCAGGAAACCGGATTAAACGACAATTTCAGAGGATTGAGCAGGAGGCGATTCAGGATAATACCTTATCGTGATCGTTTTCAAATATTTTTTCCACAATCAGGCCAAATGAGCCGAGAAGGGTTGCTTTTGTTCCTAAGAATGAACACACTACCTGCGCATCATTCCTGATTTTAGTGATGGTATATTTTTTCAAAACTACCTGTATCGGATCTGAGATATAGTGGTCGGCATCAGCCAGTTCTCCTCCGAGAACAATGATTTCCGGATTAAAAATATTGATAAGTATGGAAATGGCTTTTCCCAACTGTTCACCTGTTTTGGTAAGAAGATCAATAGCATACTGGTCACCGGATCTGGCAGCCTGAATAATCAGTTCGGGAGAAATCTGTTCAGGATTATCTTTTGATAATTCAGTCAGCATGGACACAACACCTGCTTTTATATCCTGGCTGGCGATAATAGAAACCGCGTTCCCGGAAGCGATGGTTTCAAGGCATCCTCTTTTTCCGCAAATACAAAGTTGTCCGTCCTGTTCGGCTTCAATATGCCCGAATTCGCCGGCGTATCCTGAGTTTCCGCGGTATAACCTTCCATTGAGAATCATCCCCATACCGATACCCGGGCCAATATTAAGGCATAATGCATTGGATTTACCCTGGGCAGCGCCAAAAAGATGTTCGCCATAAGCCATTATTCTTGCATCATTTTCAACAAATGTTCTGATTCCCAGGACATCGGCAAACATTTGAGCCAGAGGTTTATCACCCAGTGAAGGGTAACTCTGGCTTATTCCGGTGTTGTTATTAATGAGGCCGGGAAAGGCAATACCAACGGCTACGACCTTTTTTTTATCTATTTGCAAATGGGTCATTAAATCATTTGCCCATTTTCCTATTTTATTTATGATCTCCGGATCACGTTCCAGATCAGAAACATATTCCACTTCACTGGTTATCTGGTTTCCCCTGATATCAAGGAATACCATCCGGGTTTTAAAACGGCTGAGATCTACAGAAAGAATATATCGTGATACAGGGTTAAGTCCGTAGATACTGGGGCGCCTTCCGCCGCTTGATTCACCCATACCAAGGTCAATCAGGATATTCTCATCCATTAATTCAAAAATGGCTTTGGTGGCTGTGGGAATACTTACCTGTGTGATACGAGAAATCTCAGGAATGGTGTTTTCCCCATGTCGGAATAAAAAATATACAATGTTACGTTTAAGTCTGTTTTTTTTAACAGTCGAAGCACTTGAGGGCTCCCAAAGGTGTTCCGGAGTGAATATTGGGTCGTAGATCATTGTTTTTATGATTAAGATTTTAAACGCGGCAAAGTTAGATAAAATGTTTATTAAGAAAAGTTAAATTATATCTTTTTGTTAAATATTTTATTTTTAAGGTGTATTTTTATACAATATTTTTATATTTTTGAGGCGATATTTGAGATTTTTCTTAAAATTTTTATTAACTCTTTAATATTTGGGTAGATATGTTGGTAAAAACATTTGGTAGTGCCATTTATGGTGTAAATGCCATAACCATTACGGTAGAAGTGAACATTGATCTGGGGATCCAGTTTTTTATGGTAGGTCTCCCGGATAACGCTGTAAAGGAAAGTCATCAGCGGATTGAGGCCGCATTAAAGTACAACGGGTTTAAAATACCGGGTAAAAAAATTGTAATCAACCTGGCTCCGGCGGATATCAGGAAGGAAGGTTCAGCCTATGATCTCACTATTACGGTAGGTATTCTTGCCGCTTCTGATCAGATAAAAAAGGATAAGGTGGGAGAATTTATCATTATGGGAGAGATGTCGCTTGATGGCGGGCTTCTTCCCATAAAAGGCGCACTTCCCATTGCCATTGAGGCGCGAAAGAAAGGTTTCCGGGGATTTATCCTGCCTGCTCAAAATGCGCGGGAGGCAGCTATCGTAAGCGACCTGGAGGTATATGGTGTAACATCGGTGAAGGAGGTTATTGACTTTTTCAATGAGAAAGGCGACCTAAAGCGGGTGGTTGTAAATACGAGGGATGAATTTTTTGCTTCATTGAATGATTACGAACACGACTTTTCCGATGTCAAAGGCCAGGAAAACGTTAAGCGAGCTCTTGAAATTGCGGCAGCCGGCGGACATAATGCCATACTTATCGGACCTCCGGGCGCCGGTAAAACCATGCTGGCAAAACGGCTTCCGTCGATTCTGCCCCCACTTAACCTTCATGAGGCGCTGGAAACTACTAAAATACACTCAGTAGCCGGTAAAATGGCCAGGAATTCAACGCTGATATCTGTAAGGCCTTTCAGAAGTCCTCACCACACAATTTCAGATGTGGCGCTTGTCGGGGGGGGTGGGATACCCCAGCCGGGTGAAATTTCCCTTGCCCATAACGGGGTGCTCTTCCTCGATGAACTTCCTGAGTTCAAACGCACCGTACTCGAAGTACTCCGTCAACCTCTTGAAGACCGGATGGTTACCATTTCCAGAGCCCGGTTTTCGGTCGAATATCCATCGTCATTCATGCTGGTGTCAGCCATGAATCCGTGCCCATGCGGATACTATAACCACCCGGATATAGAATGTGTGTGTGGTCCGGGTATCGTTCAGAAGTATCTCAACAAAATTTCAGGTCCCCTGCTCGACCGGATCGACATCCATGTGGAAGTAGTTCCGGTTCCTTTCAGGGAACTGGCTGACAGCCGTCCGGGTGAAGGCAGCGAGGCTATCCGGAACAGAGTGGTGAAAGCCAGAAATATTCAGGAAACAAGATATGAAAAAATGAAAGGGGTTTACTGTAATGCCCAGATGAGTAGCAAAATGCTCCGGACGGTATGTAAAGTAAGCGATGCAGGTCAGCAATTGCTTAAAAATGCCATGGATAAGGTAGGATTATCCGCCAGAGCTTATGACCGTATATTAAAGGTATCCAGAACCATTGCCGATCTTGAAGGAAGTTCTGATATTCAGCTTGAACACCTTGCCGAGGCAATTCAATACCGCAGCCTCGACCGGGAAACATGGGGAGCGTAAAGGGGATTGACGATTGACGATTGACGATTGACGATTGACGATTGATGCCCGTAGGGCAGTTATTTTGGATCACCCATTTGAAAATTTGGAAATACTTTATTCCTCTTTGCGGCTTTTGCGGCTCCTTAGCGACTTTGCGTGAACCCCTCTGATCGAATTTCCCGCAATGTCGCAAGGGAAAATTACGAAGAACCCAAAGAAAACATCTTTCGGCGTAAATCGCAATTCAACGACTCAAAATTATCATTAACCGGTCGAAGAACAAAAAACAATGAACAATGAACAGAAAACAATAACCAACCTAACGAATTGTATTTCAATCTATAATCTATAATTTATAATTCTTGTATCTTCCTAATTCCAGGCCGGTTTTCCGGTTAAACCAGTTTAAAAACCTGATTCTCAAAGGCGCTTTCACAGCTTTTACCGGATCGAAAGAAAACTCCCAGTTCATACGGCTGATCCGTTCATACATCACCCCGGGGTGGGTTCCGGAGAATCGGCTCAGGTTGTCGATTTTTGAATAATCAAACTGATCCACTTTTTCGAAATTTCTTTCCATCCATTGATCATCATGCCACATTTTGTTAAATGATTCCATTTTTCGGATCATGGTTTCCGGATGTTTTACCCAGCCATAATGGTAAATTGTGGCATCTATCAGCTTCACTTTCATTAGCTTGCCATTTTTACGGAAACTCATGGCATCTTTCCAGGAACGGATGGATTTGTTATTTCTGACAATACGCAGCTGATTATACCACCATTTATGGGAATCGGCTATATAATCAAATGAGCCGTAAAAATTCAGGTGACGGAATAATAAACCTTCTATTTCAGGCTGGTGAAGGTATTTCTTCATGGCTTCCAGAATGGCCGGATGATCTTTTTCATGAGAAACCTCATCGGCCTGAATATAAAAACACCAGTCGGTATCGGGTGAAATAGCATCCATGGCTTTATCGGTTTCAACGGCCAGTACCCTTCCGCCTTCCCTTAGCGAATCATCCCAAACGGTTTCGATAATCCTGATTTTCGGAGAATCAATGCTTTTGATGAGTTCGAGGGTATCATCCTCTGATTTCCCAACGGCCACAATCATTTCATCGCATACCGGTAAAATGGAGCGAATGGATTCCAGTACCGGATAATCGAACCGGATGGCATTTCTGACAATAGTAAATCCTGATACTTTCATTATTTTTTCTTTCCGGTTGTGGCCACTTCAGGTTTTTTTAACACAAACCAAACTCCGGCAACTATAAACGGCAGGCTTAATAATTGACCCATATTCAGGAACATGGTTGATTCGAAACCTACCTGAGGTTCTTTGAGAAATTCGATCATAAAGCGGGTGCCGAAAATAAAGATCAGAAACAATCCGAAAAGTAACCATGGCCGGGGTTTTCCATTTGCTTGCCAATACAATCGATACAAGATGAAAAAGGAGGCCAGATAGCAAATTCCTTCGTAAATCTGGGTAGGATGACGGGGAATCATATCATCTCTCATAAATATAAAAGCCCAGGGCAACAGGGTGGGTTTCCCATAGATCTCTGAATTCATGAGATTTCCCATTCTGATAAAGAATCCGGCCAGTGCTACCACAATCACAATCCGGTCGAGAATCCAGTAAAACGGTTTATGTTGATTTTTTGAGAACCAGTATAAGGCTAGAATGATCCCGATTGCCGCACCATGGCTGGCCAGACCTCCCTCCCAGATTTTAAAAATATCCAACGGGTTTTTCAGGTAAGATTCTGGCTCGTAAAACATTACATGACCAAGTCGTGCGCCTAACACCGTAGCAATCACCATATAGGTGGAAAGTGTATCCAGTACTTTCTGGGTCAGGTTTTCGTGTTTGAAGATCCGGAACATAATGAGGTAACCGACCACAAACGACATGGCGAACAACACACCATACCACCTGACATTGATCCAGGTATCCGGAAAAATTTCCGGACTCACATTCCAATGAATAAAATTTAAAATCATCAGTAAAATTTTTGCAAAAATATAAAAACCTCGTTCTTAAAATTTTAGTATTTCTCAAAGCAACGAAAGGCTTGTTTTCTAAAATTTATTGAAAAATGGCTGTAACCGGATGTTTGCATTCAGGATCGAATGTTCTGAGTGCATTGATTACATTCCAGCCCAGGAACCTGTTGAGCATATCCACTGATATGGATTGTTCCGTTATGAGTCCCTCTGCCAGAAGCCTTTCTCTGGTCGTGCCCATCAATAATGGATTGGAAGGGGTAATCCAATTCATTCCATCCCAAAACACAATATTGGCAACGGAGGTGTCGGTAATAATTCCATTCTTCACGATTAGAACATCATCAGCAGATTCTCTCCTCTGAAACAAATTGTTCAAACCAAACCGGTCGGTAAATTTCAGATCGTAGGAAATATCCTGGCTGTGAACCATTTTCAGGGTGTTAATGGGTTGGGGTAAATATTCGGTAAAAAGTGACTCAAAACTCAAGTCATTATAGTTAATCCGAAGGCGGTATGGTTTTTTCGGGTCAATCCAGTCAGGCATCTGGATAATCTTCTCAAGATCGGGAGGTTGACCTTCAAAATCCAATTTTCTAAAAGACCGGTCAACCCTTTGCTGATGCCAGAAAAGATTACGCGGAGACCGGTTTTCGATCAGAATGGTTTCAAACAATGGGAACATAAATTTTCTGGATTAATTCACGGTATTCACTTTCAACCTCTGAATGGATGGTAATGCCTCCCCCACTCTTAAAAAGGAGGTTTTTACCTGATTTTTCTATAAACCTTATCATTACAGCGCTTTGCAGGTTTTTTCCATCAAAAACCCCAAAAACACCCGTGTAGAATCCCCGGTTATACGTTTCTGCCTGCCGGATAATTTCAATGGTTTTGGTTTTCGGCGCCCCGGATATGGATCCGGCAGGCAGCATCGTTAATAATATTGAGCCAACCCGGCTTTGCCAGTTAACGGGTAACTGACCGGATATTTCTGAACTTACCTGCAACAAGTCGCCTTTGTGGGTGGAAATTTTATCAATATACCGGAAACGATTGACCTTCACATTTTTTGAAACCATATTCAGGTCATTCCTGATGAGATCCACTATAGTAAAATGCTCGGCAAGCTCTTTGGGATCTTCCAAAATTTTAAGTTCAGCATCAGGTATTTCCGCAGAAATGGTCCCTTTCATCGGATGCGAGAAAATTGTGTTTTGCTGAATAGTTACAAACGTTTCGGGCGAAAAAACCACGAAATGGTCATTGATTAAAAGCTTATACCTGGCCTTGCTTTTCCTGAAAATCTCTTCGAGGGTGAGATTGGTTTCGATACTGCTTTGAAATGTAAGATTGGTCAGGTAGGTATTCCCTTTATCCAGATGATATTTAACCGTATTAAAAGCATTTTGGTAGGTTTCAAAGGTTGGGGGAGTTGCGATGAACCTGAATGGTATTCGGTTTTCAATCATCCGGCTATTATGAGCTGGGTTATTGATTTCATACTGAATGCCATAATTTCCGGACTCATCCAGCTTAATCACAAAACTTTCATTCAGGCCAAAATTAAAAGCAAAAATAAAGGGTATCCCCTCACTACCAAGCCGGTTCATTGATTGGGCGGTGGATTCTGCAGGATGAAACGTGATTTTTCCCATTTTGCGAAAGTATTGTTTTTTGAAAAGTTAATTTTGCCGGTATGAAACTTTTGCTCATCGATAATCACGATTCATTTACCTATAATCTCGTTCAGATCATTGAAGAGTGGGGAAAATGCCGGTTGGAACTGGTATGGCCTGAAACCCTTAATGCCAATGCTATAGAAGAATTCGACAAAGTAATGATATCACCCGGGCCTGGATTACCGGATGAGTATGGCTATTTTCAGTCTTTGTTTTCCAGGATATGCAGCCGGATTCCCATTTTAGGGGTATGCCTCGGGCATCAGGCACTGGGGGTTTATTTTGGTGCTAAGCTGATTCATTCCCGTGAAATTTTCCATGGCAGATTTTCAGAGGTGCAAATCATACCTTCACCCAATTCTGAAAAACAGTACAGCGGAGTATCCTCTCCATTTAAAGCCGGGCGATATCATTCCTGGATTCTGGATTCAGATCAATTCCCGGAATGTCTGGAGATAACAGCAACAACCCCGGATGGTGTAATTATGAGTTTTTGTCATAAAAATTATCCGGTTCATGGGGTACAATATCATCCCGAATCGTACATGACCCCGGATGGAAGAAGGATCATAGAGAACTGGCTGGAATTATAGCCGGAAAACCTCAATCTTCATTATAAAATTGTTTACCCGGCACTGATAATAGTTGGTAAGAATTTTATATGTTTGAAAAATTTTTCGAGTATGTTGTATGAGATTGCGATTACGATAATCCCTGGTATTGGCGATATCCTGGCTAAAAAATTAATTGCCTGGTGCGGCAGTGTGGAAGGGGTATTTAAAGAGAAAAAAACCCATCTGATGAAAATTCCGGGTATCGGTCAGACTTTGGCGGAGATCATAAAATCGGCCGATGTACTGCAGCGGGCTGAGAATGAGGCAGAGTTTATCAACAAATATAAAATCCAGACTTATTTCTATCTGGAAAAAAATTATCCCCAGCGGTTAAAGAACTGTATCGACAGTCCGGTAATGCTGTATTATAAGGGAAATGCCCACCTGAATCATCCGAAAATCATCAGTATAGTGGGAACCAGGTCGGCTACGGATTATGGCAGGGAGATTTGCAGACAACTGGTTTCCGGATTAGTCAGTTCTGATGTTATGGTTGTGAGCGGGCTGGCGTTCGGTATTGATGCCTGTTCGCATAAGGCGGCGCTGGACCATGAATTGAAAACCGTTGCTGTGCTGGCCCATGGTCTTGACCGTATTTATCCGTATGTTCATAAAAGTCTGGCCGGAAAGATTATTCAGAACGGCGGACTGATAACTGATTTTATGAGCGGCACCAATCCTGATCGTGAAAACTTCCCGAAAAGGAACCGGATCATTGCCGGATTATCGGATGCCACTGTAGTGGTAGAAGCCGCCAAAAAAGGCGGTGCTCTCATTACGGCGGAGATTGCCAACTCTTACAACCGAGATGTATTTGCCGTACCCGGCCGGATCAATGATTCTTTTTCAGAAGGTTGCAATTATCTGATCCGAACCAACCGGGCAGCGCTGGTTCAATCAGCAGATGACATCTGCGAGATGCTGGGCTGGCAGGTGAAATCAAAAACAGCAGTATCGCGACAAAAAAAACTGTTTATAACCCTAAGCCCTGAGGAAACTGCCATTGTTGATCTTTTGAGGGAAAACGGAGAATCAAGCCTTAACTTTATTTGTAACCGGTGCGAGATAGCATCGTCGAAGGTAGCAGCAGCATTGTTAAATCTTGAATTTGAGGGTGTTGTTTCCTGTTTGCCGGGCAAAATGTACAAACTCCTTTAGATCACTGATGAACTTTAATCAGCTCCACGGTATAAATCAGGGTAGATCCTGCCGGTATCAGGTTCTGAAAGTTTAGATCGCCATAAGCCAGATCGGATGGAATATAAAATTCGTAAATAGACCCCTCATTCATCAGGGCAATACCCTGAGCCAGTCCGCGGATGGTCTGATCGAGCCGGATGCCGGCCGGACCCCGGTCGTATGACATATCGAAGGTAAGCCGGTCGGTGAACATGGCCCTGTAATGAATGGTAACACTATCTGCTTTCACCGGACGAATACCCGTACCTGTTTTCAGTATTTTATACTGCAATCCATCGGGGAGTGATTCAACGCCTGGATTTTTCGAATTTTCAGCCATAAATTCCTTCCCCTTCTTTTTATTCTCTGAAAGCATTTTATCAAAGACAATTTTTTCCTTATTGTCCAACTCGTCCTGGAAACGGGTAATCAGATCTATTTTAACGGAATCAGGTAAAGCTGGATTTCCTTCCAACCCATCGATAAGTCCCCGGTACACCAAGTCCCGGTTGACATTAATCTCCTGATTTTTAATCCCTTCGCCATAATCGAGACCGATAACATAGCTAATAGAATCCGTTTTCGAGTTCAGCGTAACCGGTTTTTTATCCCCGGCCGGGCGGCAGGAAATCAGTACCATAATAAAAATACTTATAAATATCAACTGGCGATTCATCTCTTTTTTTGCAGCAAAAGTAATGATCTTATTTTTCTGGCGCTATAATTTGTCAGTCAATTCCGGCGGTTTAAGGGTGTAGCTTTTGATATTTGTCTATTTTTACCCGTTGATTCAAACTATTAAACACAAATATGAAAACCACGCTGACCGAAGTATTGCTTTATCTTGAATCTGTTGATGATGAGCAATTTGTGAATAATGAAAAGGGTTTTGAGAATATTCTGGGAAATCATGTTGTATTTTTGAAGGAAGGATTTCAGGACGATGAACTAAAACCTGACCAGATAGTTATTATTGGGGTAAATGAAGACCGGAGCGGGATGGATAACCGGGGTTGTAGTGAGGCTCCGGCTATAATCAGGAATAAACTGTATGGTTATTTTCATCATTCAGAAGGGGTGAAAATTGCCGATGCCGGAAACATTAAAGCAGGATATACAGTTAATGATACCTACTTTGCGCTTTCTGAAACCGTGGCATATTTTCTCAGGATGAAGGCCATACCTGTAATTTTGGGTGGCACCCAGGATCTTACCTATGCCATTTACAAAGCCTATGAAAAAGTGGGTAAGGTTTTCAACCTGGTTTCAGTGGATCAGTCGTTTGATATTTTTACAGCGGATAATACCTTAAACTCTAAATCCTATCTGAGTGAAATATTGATAAACCGGCCTAATTTTCTGTTTAACTACACCAATATCGGATATCAGAGTTTTCTAAACGACCCTGCTTCCATAAAAGCCATGGACAAACTGTTTTTTGATGTTTACCGGCTTGGGGAGGTCAGGTCGAATATTGAAGAGATGGAACCCGTTATGCGTAATGCCGATGTAGTTTCCTTCGATATTAACGCAGTAAGAAGCGCGGATGCACCGGGCAATCCTTTTTCAGGACCGAATGGTTTTTACGGAGAAGAAATATGTCAGATATCGCGCTATGCCGGATTGAGCGATCGATTATCGTGTGCCGGATTTTTTGAATATAATCCTGAGTACGACCAGAAAGGTCAGACGGCTGAACTGATGGCACAGATGATTTGGTATCTGATGGAAGGATTGGACATGAGAAGACATGAGATGATTTTTTCAGATCCTGATCAGTTTATAAGGTATATAGTTCCGATTGAGGACCATATTGACAATCTGATTTTCGTAAAAAGCAAAAACACCGGCCGGTGGTGGCTGGAAGTTCCTGTTTCGGAAGCCAAGAAAAACCGTTTTGAAAGGTTTTATCATGTTCCCTGCACTTATTCTGATTATGAGCAGGCATGCCGGGGTGATATTCCGGATCGCTGGTGGAAGGCTTATCAGAAGCTGATGTGATTCATTAAATTTTCAATTCTTTATTCCCCTGCCGGTGGTATCACCTTATCCTTAATAATAAACGCATTCGGGAAATCATACCTGATTTTTTGCAGAAAGCCCTGGGCTTCAAGGCGCGTGCGGAAATTGCCGGCACGAACGCGGTAATAGGGTTCGGCATAGGAAACATAAGCTGTTTCTGTCGGGTACAGTGTCTGAAACTGTTGGGCTACTGTCCGGGCTTTATCCAGCGCATTGTTACCGGCATCAAAAAATATCTGAACTCTGAAGCCGTCGACGCCTTCCTGTTTTTTGTTATATTCAATATGCCTGAGTACCAGGCTGTCGACAGCCGGATCGCTAATGATTTCAATGTTACCTTTTGGATTGCCGGAATTATCCTGAGCCGCAAGAAAATTGAAACTTGCAGAAATTAGGAGAATCAGAGTCAGAATAGGATATTTCACCGTTGAGTGCTGTAAAAGGGTTACTGTATGGATCAGATTTTTGTTTCGGAATTATTCATGCTGAGCACGGGTATGGGTGAGTTGTTCACCAGTTGCAGGGCGCTGGGGCCGAGTATTCCTGATTCGTCATCGCCTGCTTTTTCGGAGATAATGGATATCAGATCTGCATTCATTTTTACCGCATAATCAATTAAGGTATGCGTAACATTATCTGTAGTTTTGATTTCGGAATAATGCGACAAATTCTGGGATTCAAGGTATTTTGCGGCCCTTTGTGCATTACTGTCAATCCTTCTGGCAAGGGTTTTAAGTTTGGTGGAATACATGATAAGCAGATGGATTTCTGCATTAAAACGGGCTGCCAATTCAGCAGTATAGGGTACTTTAAGCAGTGTTTCCGGGGTATAATCGATGGGCATTACGATTTCACGGATGGTATCGCGGATTTCAAAATCGCTTCTTACAGTGATCACCGGGGTTTTGGAATGGCCCACGATCCGGTTGGCATTACTGCCTATCCAATACTGTTCATAGCCTGACACACCGTGAGATCCTGCAATAATCAGACTATCCGGTTTACTGTTGGCCTGGTTAACAATTTCATTGTACACTTTCCCTCTGCGCAGCTTATAATCAAAGGTGCCACCAAAGTATTTGCTTTCATAGGTTTTAATAAGCTCCTCAAAACGCCGTTTAACCTCCATACGGTAATCATCCAGATCGCGTATATAAACCGACTCGTTATTGGAAGTTTTGTCAACCCAAACCATGGTAATGTTGGAGTGAATTTTATTGGCAAGGTTAATGGCATATTCAAGAGCATGAATAGAACCCTTTGAAAAGTCGATGGCTGCAACAATATTTTTCATCCCACTGATGTATTAATTATGTTATTACGCAATTATTCCATAGAATAACATCGTTTTACTTATGTTTGAAATCCGTTCACAAATATATTAAAAGGAATCAAAGCCAACAAAAATAAAGTATTTTTAACGTTTTAGCCAATTAGAATTTGAAGTATTTAGCATTGGAAATATTGATATCGATATTGATCTCGAAATGAAGTCCCGGATCAAGAACTATGCGGTAAAAAATCAACAGCAACAGGAACCACAAAAAATATTTGAAGTAAAACTTCTGCTTAAGTTTTTCATTGGTATACACCGGTGTTGGTTTTGCCCTGAAGTTAAAAATGACAGGAACGGTCATGAACAGGAATGAACCCAGCATAATGGTCTCATAAGGCGGATTATAGGGCATCTTAATGATAAAGAGTATGATACTACCCAACACCGAAGGTAACAGCGCCTGGCTCAACAGGTAGGCTTTATGGTCGGTTTTCCGGATGAAATGATATGAACCTGAGACATCGAGAAACTGGCGGGCAGTATAATAGCCGATGACGCCCATTAAAAACAAGGCCAGAATCACGAACAGAATTTTGTAGAACTCTGGTATGTACATCCAGTTTACTACATAGCCAAATCCTTCGTCAGTAATAACCCCTGCAACAAAAGCGCCTAAAAACCGGTTGATTCCGTGGAGCGCTATCCACAAAATGAAAAGCCGGTGCGAAACATGGAGCGACTCAAAATTGAAAAGTACTTTCAGAAACAGGATCCCGGTAACCAGTGAAATAAATGGGCCCGAAAATGTGATGGCAATAATGTTCCATTTGTTCCATTTCGGGGAATAATCGTCGAAAGCAAGGTCCCAGTAATACAATACCGAATCAAGATCCCACATGGAGGCTGACATAAGGACGGTAAACTGATAGATGAGGTAAACCACTATATACGCGGTTAAAAACAGAAATAATGAATTGATGATGAAGTAGTTGTACTTTTTTGTTTTTAGAAATTCCCTAAAAATTGAAGGAGATGAATCCTGTTCTTTCAGGAAAGGATCTTTGGGTTTCAGAGAAAAAAGTCTCGTAAACCAGTTTCCCTTTTTGCCGGTTTCATTTTTCCTTTTCCGTAACCGCTTGAGAAAAAACTGTTTTCTTTTCTTCAGTTCTTTCTTTTTTTTACGGGATTCTTTCAACTTTTTAAGTTGGATTTCCTGTTCTGTCGGGGCTTGTTTTCTAAAAAACTTATTGAAAAACGAATCGATCCTATTTGATTTTTTTCTGTACTTCCTGGCGGATATTGGTTTATTAAGAATTAAAGAATCATTGGATTTTCTTACTTTTTTCTTGTCGATTAACGAGGCAAAAAACCCTTTATCCTCTTCAATACCCCATTCTTTCAGGTACTCCTCCCGTCTGTGTTTTCGCCTTTCGTTTTCATCCTCCAATATCTCCGATTCTGTTTTTATCAAAGCGCTTTTATCCTGACTGGCTTTTTCATCCTCATGGCTGATAGGCCCGCTGTCGACCGGCAGGCCGGAAGTATTGAGGGCCAAACCCTCATTAGGGACTGCATTGAATTCCACTTCAAAATCTTCCCGTTCCAGCCTGGACGATGGCAGATGTTTTCTTTTTTTATGTTTATGGCCAAATACGCTGTCAAAAAAACGATCTATAAGATTTTTCTTTTTCCTGTGTCCCTTTTTATGTGAGGAATGATTGGACATATTGTCAGTGAATTTTTAATTTGTATTTTCGTCGGCTTTCTTGCTCATGGAATCTTTAGTGTATGCAAAGAAAAGTGAATGCAGTTCGATAAAAAAACAATACCATGGAATTTATAAAGCAAAGTAAACAAAAAATCACAGCCCAATTAAAGGCAGTTATTAAAAAATATAAACTGGAGGTACTAAAGGATGTATTTTTATTTATTGTCATCACTTTGGTTATTCATTTTACCTGGAGATATTGGGCCAACAGTTTATCATATGCCCCCATAAAGGAGATAATTGACGGTTTGCAGGACTGGCTTGCATCGATGGTTTTCAAACAAAGCACCTGGTTTATTTCAAACATAATGGGCACGCCCATAACACTTATTGAAAAAACCATGTATTTTGCCAACCAGGGATATATGCAAATCAATCACAGTTGCTCTGGATTAAAGCAAATTCTTCAGTTTGTATTACTTATGATGGTTTTTCCCGGGTTGTGGAAAAGGAAAATGTGGTTTATTCCCCTGGGGATCATTATCATCCATCTTACCAATCTGTTCAGGGTAATTGGATTATCATGGGTTATCATCCGGTTTCCTGACTACTGGGATTTCAGTCATGACAATATATTCCGTCCGTTTTTTTACGTGGTCATATTTGCCATGTGGGTATGGTGGGTTGAAATAGCCGGCCGGAAAAAGCAGGGTTCTGCAGCAGCTGTTTAGTTCAGCACGAAAGAAGTTTCACCAATAAGATTCTCGTCGGTATAAATAGAAACCATATATCTTCCTGACATAGCCGCCTGTTTATCGTCCTTTTTGGCCCAGTAGGTGCATTGTTCAATCGCTTTACCCTGGTAATCCACCTCTTTTTTTATGGAAAACTGCAGGATCTGACCATTATGGCTGAAGGAATACAGACTTGATGTGTCGATGGTTACAATCTGTCGGTCGGGACGTGCAATCCGGATATAAACATTCTTTTTACCAGGCTCAATGAGCGGATTTTCGCCGAGTGTGAAACATATTTTAATTTTCTCCACCCGGTGGGCTTTATCGGTTTCCACCTCTCCGGAACTTCCCTTTTGTCTGACTCCGTAGGCCGAAATATTGTAAGCTTTCAATACAGCGGCTTCTGTTACCTGTTTCTGGAGGGAACGTTTCTCCTGGCTCAGTTCCACATTTTTCTGTTTTTCAATATGAATATCTTCCCTGATCCGTTCATTTTCCTGTTTAAGCTCAGTATTAACGGTGTACAGTGAATCAATCTGTCTTACATAGCCTTGAGTAATTACCCGTAGCCGGTCAAGTTTTTTCTGCACTTTATAGAATTCCCATTTATACCCGAGTAATTCTTCAATTTCTTTGGCATTCGCCTGTATTACACTGTCTTTTTCATTGAGCATATCAGCAGCCAGTGTATTTTCTTTTTTAATACTATCGTGCCTGGCCATCAATCCCGATAATTCTTTTTGAAGTTCGGTCCGTTGCAGTTCTTTTTCTTCATGTAAAGTCTGCAGTTCTTTTCTGTTTTTAAAGAACAGGATCAGCAGGATGATCACAACAATAATCAGGATAACGGATACGATCCATCCTGATTTTAATTTCATGTTGATTTCTGACATTTTAACATCGTTTTTAATGGTTCTTCAATGGGTTATTTAATCAATGGGGTGTAAAAGAATTCCGGTATTCATCATCCCATTTTTTGAGTTGATAACGTTCCGGATTTGATTTTCTGATCATGTCGAGCCAATTCTGGTCATATCCATGTTCGCGGGGTGAACCGTTTTCATCCTGGATATATCCGTCATTATAGCGGGTGATCAGAGATTCTCCCAATTCTGTCCAGGCAGAATGAACTTTATCAGTGGCCATCAGGGTATAATCATTAAGAACCTGAATCTGCTTTTCTTTTGTCTGGATAATGAAAACAGATGATACAGAATCCTGGTCTGCGATCATGGATGATTCAAGTTCTTTCTGGACTTTTTGTATATCAGGAATCATTTTATCATACCTGAGATTGGCGTAATTGGAAACGAAATTAAAAACCCAGAACATCGATTTCCATGAAAAACGGCTCAGATCACCGGTTCTAAAGGGTTCAGGGATTTGTGTAATTCCATTATAAACCGGAATGTAAACGGTGAAAAACGAATCGTCGACGCCAAACCATACTATACCACCCAAAGGATCGGGTAAATACGGCCTTATCTGAGCAATAAAAGTAAAGGCTGAATTGGGCGATGACAACGGTCGTTCCCAGGAACATTCTTCGTTTTCTGATTTCCAGAGCAGGGGTCTTACCCTGAATGGCGAACCGAACGGACCGGCATCCACGCCTGTGGTCATATCGAAGTGGGTTCCTTCATAATGATCTCGTACCAGGTTTATAACATCATTCAGGGTTAACTTTTTATCAGGCTTGATGTAAAGCGGGTATCTTTCGGCGCCGGGGACTCCACGATGATAATCCGGGGATAGTTTCAAAGAGGGAGATATCCTTGAAAACAGTCTCCACACCCGGGTTTCGCAATATTTTAAACGATCGGGCGATGGGGGGTTGTAGATATCATTAAAGCGGAAGGGAGTCCCGGAGTCAGGGTTGAACCACCCATTTTCGAGGGCAAATGAAATCACATTTTTGGAGTAAAGGCAATTATCCGGGTCATTGAGCGGAAATTCACCAATTCGGGCCATATTGGCATGAGCCGAAACGGACCCATCGGGAATTTTTACGGCTACCCAGAGTACTTTTCCGGAACCGTTACCTGCTCCTATCATTTCCAGTATCCAGGCTTCTTTTTTATCCACGATCGAGAATGATTCTCCTTCGCTGGCATAGCCATGTTTTTCTACCAAAGAAGTAATAACCTGTATGGCTTCACGGGCAGTTTTAGCCCTTTCGAGCGCCAGGCTCATCAGGTGCCAGTATTCGAGGAAGGCCGAATGATCCCACAATTCTTCGCGGCCAACAAAAGTAGTTTCACCAATGGATAGCTGGTGTTCGTTCATGTGAAATCCAAGGACGGCATATGAGTGGGGAACCTGAGGTATGCGTCCGGTAATATTATCGCGGGAAGTAAATGAAATGGACTCACCTGAGGGATGGTTCATGGCTTCCTTCTTTGAAAGATGATACAGCCACTCTCCGTCATTGCTGTAGTAGAGAAAAGCGCTGCCATCTGCCGATGCTCCTGGCGTTACCAGCAGATTGGTGCAGGCAAGCAGGTTGCTGCCAGAAACCTGGAGAAAAATAAAAAGTGGAATCAACAATACTGATTTCATCCCTTAATGCAAATCAAATCAGTGTCCTTCGTCGCCGATTACTTTCAGGTGATCGCCGGTTTCTTTGGCGATACGTCTTTGCCATTCGTCGCCATAACCAGGCTGTGATACTTTTGGATTACGGGTTTCAGGATCAATGGTTTTGATATTTCCGTCCATGAATTTGACAAAAAGATAGCCATAGAAACTTTTCCAGTCTTTTACGAGTTTATCGGCTGTTTCAACCGAAAAATTTGTAATAAAGGCTTTACCTTCCTGTTCATTTCTCTTATAGATTTCAAAGGCCGCTTTATCCATGACAGGAAGCTCAGTGATATACTTTGATTCCAGTTCTTTTTGTTTTTTATCGATTTCGGGATGAATGGCATTGTAGCGGGTATAGGCAAGGTTGGATACCTGATTGAATACCCAGAATGCGGCATTGTCGGAATACTCCATCATGGAGCCGTTACCCACCGCAAAGGATAAAGGTACGGACTGCGAACCGCAGTAAACCGGGGTGTACACGGTACTGGCCACATCGTCAACGCTGAACCATATCACACCTCCGATAGGATCGGGCAGCCATGAGCGGCTCTGAGTAACAAAGGAGAAACCGGTTTGCTGGGTAGCTACTGCCCTTTCATTACAATATGCCACATCATCCACTTTAAAGGTAAGGGGTCTCCAGCGGTAAGGATTTCCGAAAGGACCAGCACCAATATCCTTCGTCATATCAAGGGGGGTTCCTTCATAATGATCGCGCATGAAGTTCATCATATCATTCACCGATACTTTCCGGTTGGGTTTTATCCAGAGAGGCATCCGGTTTTTCAGGTTATGTCCCATGGCATAATCGAGGTGCTTGTCCATTTCCGGATCGAGCCGGCGGAAGGCTGACCATACCCGTGCATCGCAAAAGCGGGCGCCACCAAAGGTAACCGGGTTGTATACGTCGGAGAAACTGAAATCTTTATCATCGCCTTTATAAAATCCCTTTTGTTTGGCAAAAGAGATCACATCAGCTGAATACACGGTTTCAACTTCGGTATTGAAAAGTTTGTCGAAGGATTTGGATGAAATCGAGGTTTTCCCATTTTCCAGCGGGAAGGTAGTGATCCTTGCCTGATTGGCATGTCCTGAGAAGTAACCATCCGGAATCCGGCGCGTAACCCACACGGCGCCTTTTTCGCCTTCACCTTTTCCGATCATTTCCCAAATCCATACTTCATGGGCATCTGAGATGGAGAAAGACTCACCTGAGCTGGCATATCCGTATTCGGCCAGTAATTCGGCCATGATTTTAATGGCTTCTCTGGCGGTTTTGGCACGCTGCAGGGTAATATACATCAGGCTTCCGTAATCGATAATGGCACCGGGCTGAGTTTCCAGTTGGGGCAGGCCTCCGAAGGTGGTTTCCCCGATGGCAACCTGATGTTCATTGATATTTCCGACTACTGAATAAGTTTGAGAAACCTGTTTGATTTTTCCTAAAAATTTACCGGTATCCCATTCATAAACCTCGAGCATGGAGCCGGCAGGATGGGTTGCGGCCGGCCAAAAATACAATTCACCATACAAAACGTGAGAATCGGCCGAATAGGTGATCATGGTTGACCCATCGGTTGAAGCGCCTTTGGTAAGTAAAAAATTGGTGCAGGCATTGGTATTTACCTGAAAGGCTGCTATAATCAGCCATGTTAAGAGAAATAGTCTGGTCTTCATAAAAGAATTATTTTGATAAAAAATGTTTGTTCCGAGTGGTGTTAAGGTTAAAGAATCATTCCGGCACCGACGGTTTCATAGGTGCCTTCATCAATTAGTATGATGCTTCCAGTTATTCTGTTAGTATGATAAGGATCGTGAAAAATGGGTTTGGTCAGTCTCATTGAAACCTTGGCAATTTCATTCATTTTCAGCATGCCATTTGCCGGAAGTTTTTCAAGATTATTGACGTTGACTTTATATTCGATCTCTTTAATGATGCATTTCAGATCAGCAGTGGTATGTTTAACGAGGTATTTTTTATTGACCTGCATGGGGTTCTGATTCATCCAGCAAAGCATGAGTTCAACATCCTGCCCCTGCCGTGGCATGTTTTCTTCTTTTACGATCATATCACCCCGGCTGATGTCAATATCATCCTCCAGAATCATGGTAACCGACATGGGAGGATATACTTCATCAGGTTCCTGGTCGTACCTTTCGATTTTAGCAATTTTGGATGAAAATCCTGACGGGAGCACTACCACGGAATCACCTTTTTTAAAAATTCCTCCGGCCACTCTTCCTGCATACCCGCGGTAGTCAGGGTATTGCTGGCTTTGAGGACGGATTACATACTGAACGGGAAACCGGGCGTCGGAAAAGTTGTAGTCGCTGGCAATATGAAGGTTTTCGAGCAAATAAAGCAAGGTAGATCCATTATACCAGGGCATGTTTTCCGATTTTTCAACCACATTATCGCCCAGCAATGCGCTGATAGGCACAAACTGAACATCCTTCACATCGAGTTTGGAGGCGAAATCTTCGAACTGGTTTTTGATATTTTCGAACACTTCTTCATTGAAATCCACCAGATCCATTTTGTTGATACAGATGATCAGGTGGGGGATCCGGAGCAGGGAGGCTATATAGGAATGCCTGCAGGTTTGTTCAATGACTCCGTTCCGGCTGTCAATCAGAATTATGGCTGCATTGGCGGTGGAAGCCCCGGTAACCATATTTCGGGTGTACTGAATATGTCCGGGTGTATCTGCAATGATGAACTTTCGTTTTGGAGTATGGAAATACCGGTAAGCCACATCGATGGTGATTCCCTGTTCTCTTTCAGCTCTCAATCCATCTGTAAGTAAAGCCAGATTAACATAATCATCCCCTTTTTGAATACTGGCTCTTTTAACCGCTTCGAGCTGATCTTCAAAAATCGATTTACTGTCGTACAGCAATCTGCCTATCAAAGTGCTTTTACCGTCATCTACGCTTCCTGCCGTGGTAAACCGCAGGAGGTCCATATTCAGATATGCTTTTGATGAGAATTCGTCCATGCTTTTAGATAATGATCAAATATTAAAAATAACCTTCCTTTTTTCTGTCTTCCATGGCAGCTTCAGAACGTTTGTCATCCCAGCGGCCACCTCGTTCTGTAACCCGGGTAGCGGCAATTTCACTTATAATATCCTCTAAATTATTGGCTTCAGAAAGAGTAAGTCCGGTACATGAAATATCGCCTACGGTGCGGCATCTTACTTTTTTTCTTTCGGCTTTTTCATCGGGTTTCATTTGCATAAACGGTGCAGCAGCCAGCCAAACGCCATCGCGGCAGAAAACATCGCGTTCATGAGTATAGTAAATGGAGGGCAGTTCGATATTCTCCAGATAAATATACTGCCACACATCCATTTCGGTCCAGTTACTCAGCGGGAATACCCTGAAATGTTCGCCCTGGCGTTTTTTGCCGTTAAAGATATACCACAATTCAGGTCTTTGGTTTTTTGGGTCCCACTGACCGAATTCATCGCGGTGCGAGAAAAAACGTTCTTTGGCTCTTGCTTTCTCTTCGTCGCGCCTACCACCGCCTAAGGCAGCATCGAATTTATATCTGGCAATGGCATCCAGCAAAGTTGTGGTTTGCAATACATTCCGGCTGGCATTATAGCCTTTTTCTTCCACAACCCTGCCCAAATCGATAGATTCCTGAACAGATCCAACAATGAGTCTGGCATCCACTTTATTTACCAGGTAGTCTCTGAACTCAATGGTTTCTTCAAAATTATGGCCTGTATCAATATGCAGAAGGGGAAAAGGGATCCGGGACGGGAAAAAGGCTTTCAGAGCCAGATGAACCATAACAATGGAATCTTTTCCACCTGAAAAAAGGAGAGCAGGATTTTCGAACTGGGCCGCGACCTCCCGGATTACAAAGATGGATTCTGATTCCAGTTCGCGAAGATGATTCAGGTTTTGTTTTTTCATTATTGGTCATTATATAATTGAAAAGCCATAAAAACCATCCCTGGATAATTTTTATGGCTTAACAGATGAATGAGGTTATCAGGATTTCGAGAAAAGCCTTTTCATTAATGGTTTCTTACGGGCTACTTCATCATCGGTATAGTAGCCATAACCGTAACCATAACCGTAACCGTAACCGTAGCCATAACCGTAGCCATAGCCGTAGCCGTAGCCATAGCCATAGCCATAGCCGTAGCCATACCCCTCTTTACCGAGTTTTACGTCGTTGATCAGGATACACAAATTCGGAAGTTGTCGTTTCTCGACATCCTTGATAATTGATTCGAAAATCTTTTTGTTGGTATAATTTTGTCTGACGATGAAAATATTGGCGTCCGTATGTTTCATAAGCAGAAAGGCATCGGTAACCAGGCCTACAGGGGGAGTATCAATGATTACATAGTCGTAATGCTTCCTGATTTCGGCAAAGAGTTCATCACATTTATCAGAAGCGATTAATTCAGCAGGGTTGGGAGGTACAGGCCCGGCCATGATCACATCCATGTTTTCCACGGGGGATTTTTGGACGATATCACTGAATTTACTTTTCCCGATCAGGTATGAACTGATCCCTTCAGTATTGGTTAAACCAAAGTCCTGGTAAATTTTTGGTTTCCTGAGGTCAAAACCCATCAGCAAGGTTCGTTTTCCAAACAGGGAGTAAACGCTGGCAATGTTGATGGAGGTAAACGTTTTTCCGGCACCCACCATATCTGAGGTAATGAGGATAATCTGCTGCTCTTTTCCTTTTAGAATAAACTGAAGGTTAGTACGAGCGGACCTGAAAGATTCGGAGATGGAGGATTTGGGAGATTCGATGACCACAATCTGATTTTCGCGGTTGCTGTGAACTACGTGTCCCAGAACCGGAATATTGGTTAACGATTCAACATCTTTGCGTTCAATAATTTTATCATTAAGGTAGTCTTTAGCCAGGATGTAAATGATGGGCAGTATTAATCCCAGTATCAGAGCTATGATATAGTTAAGACTCTTTTTGGGGTAAACAGCTGCTTCCGATCCTTTTCGGGCACGGTCGAGAACCTCGTTGTCCGGGAGGTTGGACGCCTTAGTGATTTCAGCTTCAGAGCGTTTTTGAAGCAGGTAGGTATAGATGGCATCATTCAGTTTGAATTTTCTTTCAATGCCAATCAATTGCCGCTGGGTACTGGGAAGTTTATTGATTTGCCGGCTTAAATCCCTTATACGCCCGTCAATATCATTCAGGGCAATCGTAGAATTAACAATAATGCTCTGAATATTTTCCAGCAATGATTTTTTGGTAGTAGCAATTTTTGTATCAATCGCGGTAACCCGTGGATTTTTCTCCTTTGAGCGGATCAGCATATCTGCCCTTTCGGCGTACAATTTTGTAAGCTCCCCAATGAGGCTGTTCAGTAACGGATCGTTGATCCCCATAGAGGTGGGTACAATCATGTCGTTGATATTTTCTTTGGGGGTACGAAGATAATCCAGCAAGCTGCTGTAGTATTTGGCATTAACCACCAGTTGTGCTTTCTGATTCTGCAAATCTTTCATCGATTCGAAGATTTGAGTGGTTTGAAAATCAAGATTCATCACTTCATTGGACTCTCTGAAGGTTTCGAGGGAGCTTTCCGTATAACTTAATGAATCGGTGATCTCAATAAGCTGGTGATTGATAAAGTTGATGGTGTTGGTAGCAATCTGATTTTTTAGTTCAATACTCCTCGACAGGTACTCGGCGGTGAGCGCATTCATAAAATCGATGAGCTTGTCGATATTGTTTCCTTTGGCTGCAATTTCAAGGATAGAAGCTTCCCGGTTTATGGGCTCCACTTTAAAGCCGTTGAATTCTCCCACGAGAGAGGCCAGGCTTCTGAAAACAAAGTAGATTGATTTGTTTTCAAATTCAGAAGGATTGTAAATGAAATTGTCATTTTTCTGAATAGTGAACTGAAAGTATTTTTCCGAAACTTTTTGACCGAAAGAAAATGTCTTTTCAAAACTGATATTGGGAATGGTTTCCATTTCCTTAAACTGGACAAAGTCATAAGCTACCACATTATCTCCCTGTACGGTCAGCTTGTATTTATCATCTGACAAAATCTTGATATAAAACCGGACATTAATGGGCAAGGAATGGATAGAGTCTTTAATAACTGTTATGGGTGAGTCCATATACAGTTCTTTACTTATAAAATTCTCTTCCTGAACATAGGTTACATAAAAATTCAGCCTCTTAATGGTTCGCTCAGTAAGGGTATAGGAAGTTAATATTCCAATTTCATTCTGAACGTTCTGCATGGTTCTCTGAAACCCAAACCCAATCAGATCCTGTGGAGAAATACCTCCACCCTTGTCAGACTTAATTAGCACTTTTGATTTCACTTCATATACCGGTTTGGTATACTTGTTAAAAAGGAAAGCAATAGTGAGCGCTACAAATATGGTTATGATAAAAAAGTACCAATACCTGTAGAATTTAAAAAATATGGCTTTGTAATCAATCGATTCCTCTTTCAGGAATTCCTGGTTTTGAAAATTGTTGGTATTCACGTTGGATGGATTTTACTTAAAATAGGTACCTATGACTAGAGCGGTGGTAATAATTCCCAGGATCAGGGTATATGGGAAGTCGGCAAAAACGAAATTTCTACCCTTGATAGGGGGCATATAAATCATATCATTGGGACGAAGGTAATAATATTCGGAAGCCAGTATATCACGCTGAGTCAGGTCAAGGGTTTGTAACCTGGTTTTTTTGCCCTCTTTCCGAACCAATACCACGTTGGTTTTATCAGCATACCTTGTACCATCTCCGGCAAGAGAAATAGCTTCCAGGATTGTAATTCTGTTTTGATAAATCTTGTACTCTCCGGGTCTCATGAATTCTCCCAGCATGGTGATATTATAGTTCACCAGCTTGACAATTACGGTAACATCCTTAACATATTCGGCCAGGATATTTTGAAGGATATCCTTGGTTTGTTCCACGGTAAGATCCTTGATAAATATTTTCCCTACATACGGAAAATCGATAAATCCAGAGTCAGAGACGGAGTAGCTGTAAAGATAGATTCCTATATCATTCTGGTTGGTGTACCCCCTGCTTTCACTTTGATTGTTGAAAAAATCGTTGGTTTGGGGATCCAGGCTGTTAACCCGGATATAAATATGATCACCCGGCTGTATTTTATAGTCAAATATGTATTGATTTTCAAACTCAACTTTTGAAGAGTCATCCTTTTCAAGGTTTTCCTGGAAATATCTTACTTTCTTCATGGGAACACATGAAAAAAGCAACCCAAGCACCAAAAAAACAAGCAGGATACTATAAGTCCGGATTGTAAATTTATTCATTATAAAAGGTTAATTTTTATAGTCTTTGTTGAATAATTTCTAAAGAACCGCAAAAGTAAAACTTTTTCTGAAAAAACATCACTTTAACATGAATCCTTGGATACTTTGATTAAGAAGAAAACTGGCGAATTTTGTGTTAATTTGCGGGGGTATTAACTCCCATGAAATGAAATCATCTTCGCCTGTATTTCAGCTATTTATCCTTTTAATCCTGGTTACCTGCTCAATGCTGGTATTCACTTTTCTGGCCATACTTATCTCTATGCCGGTTTATGGTTTCAGTTCGCTGAGTGAGGTGATCTCTTCCATGGATGTTTCGCAACAGGATAATCTGAGTTTATTAAGATTCTTCCAGGTGTTTAATCATATTGGAATTTTTTTGTTACCTGCGTTGTTGTATGTAGTATATTTCAATTATCCCATTCTGAATTTTTTCAAGCTGAATAAGCCTCCGTTAATCCTCTCGGCTTTCATGGTGTTGATTTTATTGATATCTGTGGTTCCGATACTTGATGTAATCACTACTTTCAATGAAAAGCTTGAATTGCCTCAGGCGTTCGGAAAAATTGAACTATGGCTCAGGCAAAGTGAGCAGAATGCCCTTGAACTAACGGAAAGGTTCCTGAATGTTTACACGGTTTATGATCTGATGTTTAATATTTTCATGATAGCCCTTCTGCCAGCCCTTGGTGAAGAACTGATTTTCAGAGGTATAATACAGAAAATCTTTACTGACTGGATAAAAGGCAGTCCGTTTATAGCCATCTTTATTACTTCAGTGCTGTTCAGTGCATTGCATATGCAGTTTTACAGTCTGCTGCCCCGTTTATTGCTGGGGATTGTCCTGGGATACCTGATGTACTGGTCGGGAACGCTCTGGTTACCGGTTGCTGCCCATTTCATCAATAACTTTATGGCTGTAATGGTGTATTATCTGACGGCCAATCAAATAATAAGCATGGATCCCGACCACATAAGTACATATTTAGGGCTTTGGGGGATAATCGCCAGTATGGCTATTTCGATACTGCTATTTGTATTTATCAGGGATTATGAGCGGAAGAAAGCATCGGTACCGGGCCAACAGGCTCTGGTCTAAGCCAAGACTTTTCACAATGTGTTGAATAACCAGTAAACCCTTTATTCCAATTGCTAATTGCCATTTGCTAATTGCACATTAAAAAAGGCCGTCTTGGTGAGACAGCCTTTTTTTAACTTATAACAACATACCCTTCGGGTTATTATTCAAACAAACCTGTTTTACCAGCCCGGCGGGTTGAGTAGTTGATCTTGAATGCATTATTTTTTCGGAGTTCCTGTTTTACATCAGTTACAATACCCATTTTGGTTTCTTCATCCACTTTGAGTGATGTGGTAAGCAGTTTACGGTCGGCTTCATTACGGGCCTGCCGTTCGGTTGCGAGAAAAGCACCGATTTCCGTAACTTCTGCAAACTGATCGTTGAGCTGTAAACGCGACCGGGTACCATAAAGGGTGGATTTTATGGGTACGCCAATGTGGATGTAACTGACCAGGGCTTTACGTTCGAGTTTCTGAACTTCGGAAGCTTTAGGTACCGTAACCTTAACAATAAGGGTGCTTTCGCGCATGGTGGTGATCACCATGAAGAAGAACAGGAACATGAAAATAATGTCGGACATGGAGCCGGTATTGATGGCCGGGACTTCTTTTCTTTTTCCGGATATGAAACGTGCCATGATTAGTTTCCTCCTACATTTTCAGGTTCAGCTTCGGAAACAGACACCGGTATGGCCTTCTGAATGGCTTCGATAGCTTTTTGATCACTCAGGTCAGCGAATTTCCGGTTAAATTTTTGCATCGACAATTCATCGCGAAGTTCATTGATGGCGGCGGTCAGCTCATTCTGAACGGTAACATACATCTTATAGGATGTACCCCGGTCATTTTTTAGGGATATAACGCCTTTGGATATATAAACTTCACCGAGATAGGGGATATTTTCAAGCTTCTTTTCGGGCAGATCAGGACTATCGTTGGGGTTGGAGAGGAATTTTTTGGCTTCTTCCCTCAGGATTCTGATATCAGAAGGTCTTCCTTCCACCAACAGCCTGTCGTTTTTATTGATCAGCACCGTAAAGATATTTCTCTCCTTAATATCAGGAGGCTTGACATTGGGATCAACGGGCGGCGGCAATCTTCTGGTGATCCCCATGTCCGTATCGATGGATGACGTCAGGAGGAAGAATGTCAGCAGAAGAAATGAAATATCTGCCATTGATCCGGTATTGATTTGTGGACTTTTACGTGCCATTAGCTTAGATATTGATTATTTAAACCATTTGGCGATCTCATTATAGAACGCGGCCACTATAACACCGAAAAAGGTGATATAGGTAATGATTAAACCGCCCCCGATTAACTTTGACGCACCCGGACCAATCTTGTAATTCTCATATAACACCCCCTGATCAGCAGGAGCAATTAAGTAAGAGATCACAAATACAATTGCCAAAAACAGAACCCCAATCAAACCGCTTTTGGCTTTTCCAAAGTTGGTAATCATGAAATAGACCGGGAAGGCAATTAAAGCTAAAATGGCGATAGCAATCAGGATATAAGTCAGATAAATTCCTATGTTGATCAGGCTATCCATTATTAACTGATTTTTGCGTTTTTGTTTTTTACTAAAATATCCATGAATGATATAGTGGCATCTTCCATTGAATTTACAAGACTTTCAACCTTATAAATCAAATAGTTGTAGAACACTTGCAGAATAATGGCCACAATAAGACCGAAAACGGTGGTTAACAAGGCGATTTTCATACCACCGGCAACAATAGTTGGGGAAATATCTCCGGCTGCTTCAATTGAATCAAAAGCGCCAACCATCCCAACAACGGTACCGAGGAAGCCAAGCATGGGAGCCAGAGCGATAAACAGCGTAATCCAGGAGAGATTATTCTCAAGGCGGGCCATGATAACACCGCCATAGGAAACCACTGATTTCTCCACAATGTCGATACCTTCTGAGAACCGGTCAAGTCCCTGGTAAAAGATACTGGCTACCGGTCCTTTGGTGTTTTTACAGATGTCCTTGGCTGCAGCAACGCCACCGGTTTGAATGGCATTTTCAACTTTATTCAACAATTTCTGCGTGTTGGTGGTAGAAAGATTAAGATAGATAATTCTTTCAATACACAGCGCCAGACCAAGAATCAAACAAATCAGAATAGGAGCCATCCAGCCGGCGCCCCCTTCAATGAATTTTTCTTTAAGGACTTCATGAAATGATTTGTTTTCATCGGCCGGGGGAGTTTCAACCGGAGCGGCCTGCTCGGCCTGAACGGTTGAATCCACTTGTGCAGCGGTATCGGTAGTTGCTGCCTGATCCTGTGCAAAGCTCATGTAGTAGATGCCAAAAGTTAGCAAACCTGCTATTGATAAAAAGGCAATTACTTTTTTCATAGTCGAACTTGGGTTTTTGTTAAATATTAATGAAACAATTTGTTAATTTATTTATCAGATTTTGTTACTTACAAAGGGGCGGAGAGAAAGGGATTCGAACCCTTGATCCCCTTTTGAGGGATACACACTTTCCAGGCGTGCGCCTTCGACCACTCGGCCACCTCTCCTGTAACTATTTCTATCAAACTTGTTAAGAACAAAATCGGGCGCTAAAGTACAATTTTTTTCAATCAAAATTTTTTTAAAAAAAATTTGGTGCCTTTGAGCAAGAAAAAACAAAATTGCGATGTTGATAATCGAAACAGACTCCTTAAAAAATTACATTTTTAATATTTTAAACGATCGCTCCTTACTACCGTCAAATACCTTAATAACATAATAACCATTCGGCAATTCATTGATAATAAGAGTATTGTGAGTTACATTTTGTAATAATCCGGATTTACAAATCTTACCGGAACTGTTGACAATCTGAAACCAAAGACTCTTATTTAAGCTCCTGTTTTCTATTATCAACAAGTCAGTTACTGGATTCGGATAAATGCTGAAATCACTGTTGTCATCCGAGCCGGAAAGGTTTACCATTCCATCCAGCTGAATTTTGTACATCGAGCGTCCATAAGTGGCTGCAACCAGGGTATGCGTTGGTGAATGGAGCTTGAGGTCGAGCACAGGAACATTGGGTAAACCATCTCCCAATAATCCCCAGTTCACCCCGTCATTCCAGGATACATATACGCCCACATCAGAGCCCACATATAAGGCTGAATCGTTTAACGGGTCAGGAATAATAATATTTACCGGTGCCTGCGGAAGATCCGCCGATATATCTTCCCAACTGAATCCTTTGTTATGGGATACCATCACATGAGGTATATAGCTGTCGAACTTATAACCTGAAAAAGTAACATACACCTTATTTTCATTGAAGGGGTCGGCTGCTACGGAGGTTACCCAGCGCTGTGGCAGGCCGGCGCTTACATTCTGCCAGTTGGAACCTCCGTTAACGGTTACCCAAACTCTTCCATCATCGGTTCCGGCATAAATTACGTTTTGATTTACAGGTGAAACCGAGATGGAGTAAATAGTCCCATAAACGAGGTTACCCGGTTGTCCGCCGGTAAGGTCAGGACTGATAACCTGCCAGGAGGAAGCCCGGTTGGTGGTTTTATATACTTTGTTGGAACCCAGATATAATACTGACGGGTTCGAAGGATCGAAGACTACCGGAGTATTCCAGTTGAAACGGTCGCCGCTGTTGATCCCGTTCATGGCATAACCAAATGAATTGCCGCCGTTGGTTGATCGCTGGAACTGGCCATACTGATATTCGCAGTATACATAATTATTATTGGCCGGATCGACGAGCACCCTGAATCCATCACCTCCGAATATCATGGTCCAGTCATCGGTATTACCGGTCATGGTACGTAAGGTTCCGTTATCCTGTGCGCCTCCGTAAAGCCTTTGAGGGTATTGGTAATCGATTTCACAGGAATAGAACTGGATGTTGGGCAGATTTTCCAGATGGGTCCAGGAACTTCCACCGTTTTGTGAAAGGTATACGCCACCGTCGCAACCCAGCGCCAGCTTATTATTATTGACCGGATCGATATAAAGCCCGTGATGGTCAACATGAACGGATGAAGAGATCATTGACCAGGAATTGCCACCAGAGGTGGTTTTGTAAAGATCGAAGCCTATCACATAGGCGATACTGGGGTTAACCGGATCCACCTGTATTCTGCCAAACCACCAGCCGTATGAAGCATAGCAGTTTGACAGTGCGCCGTCGTTGACCCTTGTCCAGGTATTTCCGGAATTGACGGTTTTGTAAACCCCGTTAAAATAGCCGGTCTGATCCGCGTAGATAGCATAAAGGATATCAGGCTGGGAAGGGGAGATGCTGATTCCTATCCGTCCACCGTTGGGTGAGTTGGCCGGAAGGCCGGAGGTAAGCTTGTCCCAGGTATCTCCACCATCCACGGAACGGTAGATATTGCTGGTAACCCCGCCGTAACTTCTCCGGGTTGGGGTTCGTATACGTTCCCACATGGCACAGTACATGGTATCGGGCTGCAGGGGATTGATACATATATCAACAGCTCCGGTGGAATCGCTCACAAACAGCACATTTTCCCAGGTGACTCCCCCATCCATGGACCGGTAAACACCTCTTTCCTGGGTTTTGGAGAACATCCTGCCCATTGCCGCTACAAAAACAACATCAGGGTTTTGCGGATGAACGGCCATTCGTCCCACACTGCCCATGTTATCCAGTCCGACATGCTGCCAGGTTTCGCCGGTATCATCTGAACGGTAAATACCAAAACCATCATAGGTAATGGAACCACCTCCTGCATTTGCTTCTCCTGTACCGGCATATATAACTGACGGATTGGATGGAGCGATGGCGATATCTCCCAATGAAAGGCTCAATGCATCATCAAAAACAGGTGCCCAGGTTACTCCGTTATCGGTTGTTTTATAAATACCACCAGATGAGGAGGCTGCGAAGAGTACCCCCGGCAAAGCGGGATGTCCTTCAATATCTGAAAAGCGGCCTCCGATATTTTCAGGGCCCGCAGGTTCCCACTGTTGCCTGTTGTTTTTCATACCATACCCGGCCTTTTTTTGTGCGGCCTGGCTGAGGGCTTCCCGGTAAGCAGAATAATTGATTGTACCGGAGGGATAGGCTCTTTGCCTGAAAAACAGGTCTTCGGGATATTGTTCTGCTTTGGTATTAGCTTCGGGATAATTCAGAAAAAATGCGAAAGCGGTGGCCAGAGCAAGCAGGGCGAGAAAAGATAAAACTGGTTTCAAGGGTGAAATTGTTAATATTAATTAAGACTTCCTATGATAAAAAAGTTGTTTAAAAATTATCGGATAATCTGCTATTTACCTGGGAATTGATGTTCAGTGTTTAGGTTTTTCCATGTGTTTCGACCTGTAATCCAATACATTCAGGATAACGGAGATAAGCAGGGCAAGTAAGAAACCTCCGGCGGTTAACATATCTGCCAGGCGGGTGGTTACCTGAATCTGAAATACTCTGTCAAGCAATACTTGAAGATAAGAACCGGGCAACTGCCGGTACCCAAGTTTAACAAGTACATTCCAGTGCCAGTCGGTGAGAAAACAATATCCGAATCCATAGAAAATGCCAAGACCAAACCATGAAAAAGCTGTGATGAGAAGTACTATCAGGTTTAGTTTTCTGGTTTTCCTGAAAATCCAACCAAAGAGGTTAAAAAACATCAGGATAGTATGGAAAAACAGAAAAAAAATATCAAGCAGGCGCCACCAGAACATAATAGTTTTAACAGGTTATCAATACTTTATAAACGGCAATTTTTCTTTATGACTTGATCAGTTTGATGGTATGAGATCCGAAGGCATCAATTAGCCTGATCAGATACAATCCCGGCGGAAAATCCCTGATATGATATTCGAAGGAATGCAATCCGGCTGAGAGAAACCCCTTATAGATCACGGCAAGTTGTTTACCGGTAAAGTCGGTAAGGGTTATCCGTGCTTCTGTGGCAGAAGGATTATTGCAGGTTATGGTTACAGCATTCATTGCCGGATTAGGCTTCAGGGTAAGGAAATTTTCCGGAAGCAATGGTTTTTCTATTCCCACCAGGGCGCAATTGAAGGCATATTCCAGCACCTCATCCCTGCCTTGTCTGAGACCTTCAATGGTAGGTAATATTTCGATATCGGGAATAATCCCGATACGTTGGGTGGGCGTATAATCCGGATAAAAGGTACCCAACCCGGTGAAATAAACGGTCAGATAACCCGGCAGCGCTACGGTTGATACATTCCCGTCGGCGGCCATGGTAGTATTGCCGATTTTTATGCTTCCGGGGTGTTGTTCCAGTCCCATACAGGTATATTCAGCCTGACTGATGGTATTGATATCGAAGAGGATGATGACTTTGCCCTCATAAGCTTCCGTCTGGTTGCTTCCGATGGTAGCATCGAGCCAGCCCAGAATACCGGGGTAATGGATATCGGGAACCGTGAAACTGGCAATATGGATGGGGTGGGTAAACAAATAATCCACCAGGTACCATAAGGTTCCCTGGGGATAATTCCTAAGGTCGAAAATGATGGCATCCGTATTCCAGAGATCCGTCATCATGGGGCCGACATTGGCCACGGTAAGTCGTTCCATATCCACATAGCCAAAAGTACAGGCATTGTTTATCAGGGTATCGTACCATACAGTCCCGGTATTTTGCTGAAAAGTATAGTATTGTACTGATGAAAAATTCCGGCTGAGGGTGAGATCATGCCAACCGGTTTCATTTTCGATGGTAATATTGAAATTACCGTATAATCCGTTCATCATGTCCTCATGCACATAATACTGAATGGCCAGATCATTCGACCCTTTGGTGTAGCTTTCAATGCTGTCTCTCAGAAATTCTATAGCATGATCATCGAGGGCACGGATGATATCACCCGGATGCACCTCGGCAACGGATGAATGCACTTTGGTAATCACCGTCTGACCGCTTAAAAACCTGCAGGCAAATCTTGGATAGGAAGCTCCATAAATCGAAGCAGTATTTCCTCCGGTTGTGAATGCATGCGAATCGTTGATCCGTTTTTCCAGGGTCATGACAGCCAGTGTATAATCTGTAGCAGTTGCTGCTTCAAAAAATTTTGGGATGGCTTCAACCAGAGTAGTGTCCCAGTTTTGATCGATGATGTTTTTGTAGGGATAAAAATAGTTGATGATGTTCCAGTACCGGAAAAGTGCCAGAATTCTCCGGTTTTGTTCGGGATAGACTCCGCTTCCTGCATTGTACATAATATCATTGCCAAAAGTGGGGTTGCCCCCTGCAAAGGCCTCTCCTACCAAATGATGCGTACGGGGCCGGAACCGGATGGAAATGGTATCCAGCGCATCTTTAACGGTTTGGGAAAAAACCGGATCGTCAAACCAGTTGAGGTCAAGATTATAAGTCAGGCTGTCAGGGATAAAAGGGGGTGGCCCCGTTGGCAGGGCGGTTTCTCCGGGGCTGGTTATTATATCGAGCAAAATCTGGTTGAATTCATCATTTCCGGTGGCTGCCTCAATCTGGGGTAATTTCTGGACAAGCACACTGTCGAGATTAACCGAACCGTTTGCCGTTTCAGAATGAAAATACTTGACGAAACCCCAGACTTTGCAGGTGTAATAGAGACGATCATAGCAATCCTGACTAAAAACCGAAATGGATATCAGTAAGGAAATTAAAAGGAAAAGAAAAGGTTTCATAAAGGCACTATTAATTGTAATGTATTCCAAATCTTTTCAAAGTGGCTGTCCATTATGGTTTTAAAAGTTTTATCACGTTGGTTCCGTATTCATTTTCAATCTTAATCAGATACAGTCCACCGGGAAATCGACTCATATCCAGTTCGTAATTATCATGAAAAGTGGGGGTGGTAAGAATTGTGTTTCCAATCATATCAAAAATAGATGTAATTGTATGAGAAGACAGGTTATCAGGCAAAATGGTTATTTTCTCATTTACCGGGTTGAATAATACTCTAATACCAGTGTATTCATTTACTCGAGGTGTCCCGAGTGTTTCACAGGCCTCTTCCACTTCTTCCGGGCTGTTACAACCGGGTGCATTATTTTGAATAACTATAAGTCCGGAAGGGTTGGCCAGATATTGGCAGATACTGGCAGTTTCACAGGATGAAAGTGAAACATTATTTACGATGGTGAGAAGATTTATGCTGCCCGGATTAATACTACTTAAACCTGAAAGGTTGATCAAAGATGCATTGTTCCGGATGGCCAATTCTCCCCCGATTGAGGTTAGACGATCAAGCCCGTCAAGGTTCATCAGTTGTTCATTGTTCATGATTTCAAGCCAGCTTCCGGTTGAGGTAAGGTTATTCAGACCCCCTAGATGATCAAGTGAACTATTGTTGTAAACAGATAAATATCCGCCTATGGCAGTCAGGTTTTCCAGTCCGGAAAGGCTATTTAGCCATGGATTATACCCAATCGAAAATGCCCCTGAAATACTATTCAGGTTCAAGAGTCCGCCGAGACTGGTTAACTGCGGGTTTTGAACAATAGATAAATAGGTGCCTGCGGAAGTAATCTCGTTCAGACCGTCCAGATTGGTGATATCATTTCCGCTTATTTTCAACACGCCTTCTAATTGCGTGCATTGGGAGTAATCAATGGTAAAATGGTCGATATCTGATTGAGAGGTAAGGTAATAATCGCCATAGGGAAGACATGACAAGGTTATGCCACAATGCCATGCAATGTCAGGCGGATTGAGGCATCCTTCATCATTATTATAGATCACCACATGACCATTTGGGCCGGAGAGATAATTACAGATATTTTCGATATCACAAATGGATAATTGTGGATTATCGTGTATTACCAGGTCGATGAGGTTACCGTGGTTGATGTTTTCAAGTCCCTGTAAACCTGTAAGCTGATTATTACCAATCAATTCCACTGAACCTCCGACGAAGCTTAGATTATTCAGACCTGATAAACTGGTAAGCTGCGAGTTCTGACTGATTCTAAGATCTCCTCCGATTGTTGTCAGATTTTCGAGCCCGTTAAGCGTGGTAAGTGCGGTGCACATTAAAAACGTAAGATTACCTCCAATTGACGATACCACAGAAAGTCCGTCAAGATTTGAAATACTGTTGCCGCCAAGGATTTGAACCTCTCCCAGAATATCCTGGCAATCCGGGTACTGGGTTTGAAAATTGTCGATGTCCTGCTGGGTATAAAAAGTGATGCCCTGTGGAAGGCAACCCTGAGCAGATACAGTAACCACCGAAATAATCAATAGCAATAATAATACTGCAAATTTCATGGAAGAACGGTTAGCTGTGAGTAATAATTGAACTTTACAAAGTTACAATTATCAGGTATAACTTAACAAGGTAAAAATGAAGATTATAGTTTGTCAGAAGGGAAAAAGGAATTTAAAGACTTTAACGACATTAAGGACCTTATGGGCATTTTCCCTAAAAATGAATCTTTACAACTACACTGCGGAAGTGTTTTATGATAAAAATAAATACAGCGGGGGGAATAATCCCTTACTGGGCCAGGGTAAACCTCAGGCTGATGCCTGAATTGGTGGTTGAATTTCTGAATTGGGAGGATACATAAGGGTTATTGATGGTCTGATCGTAAAACAATCTGATGTTAACCCGGTCGCTCACCATATAATCGGCGGATAAATTGATGGTCATCACCTTTTGGCCTGATGAAATCTGATTCACATCTTCCACCAGTCTCCGGATAATGGTTTTGTTGGAACGGATTGAAAAATCAGCCTTAACATTCAGGTCGCTTTTCATATTTTGCCGGCTTCCGGTACCGCCTACTGATATCAGGATGAACTTAATATCCTTGAAACGGTAACCCAATCCAATCACCATTTCATTGCTCGAAACCTCGGTAAGCTGATTTCCCACGAAGCTGAGGGAGAGGTTCCTGGCTCTTTTCAGCTCAAACTTACTCATGAGGCTGTTGTTCCAGGTCATGTCAAAAGTAATGAGCGGCGCAAACTGTTCGGTGATGGAAACCTGGGCTATCTGGAACTCAGGGATGAAGTTATTGCTTTCATCATAGGTTGAGGCAAAACCATTGATCTCTCTGTATAAAATATCACTGGTAAAGGAACCGATACTATACGAGGAGCGGTAACCGTGAGTAATGGTAAGGTTTTTCAGGAATTTCTTGAAGAATGGGATTTTACTTAAGCCATTGTAGGTAAATCGCCAGTTAACAGCCGGGATTTTTGGAAACAGGGCAAGCTTTACCCCGGAGGCAGGTTTACCGGCATAAGCGCTGATGAAAGAGGGAATGAGCACTTCGGTGGAGGTTGGCCCGTAACCGACCGGAAATCCCGTAGTATCATTATATTGCCCGCTCCAGTTGGGGTTTTCACGTGCCAGCCTCATGGCGATATCATACCGGTTCTTTTTCATCGCTTCAAAATTCTCATTGGTATTGGCATCCCCGTCTTTAATAAAGGCAGTGGGTAAGGAGAAGAACGACATACTGAAATTACCCCGGTCGGTAGGTGATGAAGAACTGAAATTACCATATCCGTCGCTTTTAAAATACTCCTGATGGGTAATGGAATAGGTTCTTTCGGCGCTGAGTTCAATTTTAAAATCGGGGAAAGGTTCGTAGGTACCCCGGGCATTCAGGTTTGTGTTGTACTTGGTGATATACGGATTGTTCAACAGGCTGTCGCCGGTAAGCCAGCTGTTCAGCACGGCCTCCTGCCTGATATCACTCTGATACCCAAAAATAAAGGGTACACCGGGAGCGCTGAGGTTCCAGTCGTTACCCAGAAATGATGGTTCGGGCATAAATCCGGGCATTAACGTACCATTGCCTTCTGAATAAGAGAGGCTGGCTCTCTTGAACCCAAATATCAGCTTGGTAACCACTTTGCCGGCTTCGGCAAAATACTTCATAACCGAAGGTGGTTTTTGTGTAGTATCTTTTTTAGGTTCGGGCTTTGGGGGCTGGGTTTTATCCTTTTCCTTATCCCTTCCGGGCATACCGGGTCCTTTTTGAGGTGCTTTTTTACCGGGTTTTATCAACTTATTGACTCCAGGGATCTTGGTGTAAATTTTATCAAAATCAACATTCCCGTTCAACTGGAAGGTATAGGAGTTTTCGATCGAATTTCCCAGTTGCTTTTGTATAGATACCGGGGAAGCGGTCCAGGTGTAGGTAGACTGATACCGGGCGGTTGAGGTTATAAAATCAATCAGCGGAAGTTTATTGATGGGGATGTTATAGTTCAGCGAAAAATTCTGGTTATACCGGTTTTTGGTTCCGAACCGGCTGAGTTCATTATTGATCTGTTTTTTATATGCATCCCATTCAGGATCATTTTTATCAATCTGGCCGGGGGGTTCCTGGATATAAGAACCTACAATCGCGCTGTATTCCAGACGGAGTGAGGTAGCCAGGTCGAACTTGAAGTCATATTGCCGGTTCCAGTCCCATTTCTTCACAAAAGTGGGTATCATGATCACATCGCCCTTGCTTTTGTTCCGCATCATACGTTCGCTGTATTCACGGTTCATATCATGCCTGAGACTGAACATTTTCGGGAGCAGGTAGAAATTGAAATCCCTGATGAGGGCAAAAGCCTTTTTGTTGAGGAATTTCACTTTGGTAAAGGGTTTATAGTTTTTTGGATTGGTGGAATAATTATACCCTAAACCGCCCTTGTACACTTTCTTCATGTAATAGGAGATATCGATATTCCGGTTAAATAATTCAGAATATGAATAGGTTACATCGAAGTTTTCGATATTCCACGGATATATTTTCCCGGTGGCTCCCACCCTGTCTTTTCTGACATTGACAAAGTTCAGGTTTTTCCGCATGGTATAATCCTCGGTCAGACTACGTAATGAGTCGCGGTCATTTTCAGAATCGAGCGTTCGCAGGTCGTCCTTCATTTTGATATCGGGGTCGAGAGGATTATATTCTGGGGTAAGCCTTGTTTGAGAAACATCAAAGTGCATGGGAATCTTCAGTCCCAGGTTTTCGGGGAAAAACTTACCCAACTCCAGGTTGGTAGAGAAGTCGAGGGTAGCATTGGTTTCCTTTGACCGTTCGTTGACTTTCTTTTCGATACTGCCAAATCCGGGTGAGCTGTACAAGCCTGAAACCGTTACATTTCCCAGGTCGGCGAGGTTAGCCCTGACCCTGGCGGTGGCTGCAAAAGCCGATTTATTATTGAACTCGGAAAGCCGGAGTTCATTTACCCAGATTTCAGCGCATTTGGGTTCACCATCATCGGAATCGGTAAGGGATAGTTTTTTGGGATTCCTGATCCCGATCATCATGGCTTTTATTTCACTGATGCTTGGGGTACCTAAAATGGTAATGCGCTTGTTGGCTTCGAAAACATAATACGGTGTCAGGAGGGAAACCACAGAGTTTGGGTCACGCATGTCAATATTTCTCTGCAGCTTGTAATCCACCAGCCGTTCCAGATCAATATTTACTTCATTGGCTGCCGGCCAGATGGCCTCCGGATTATTACCCGTGGTGTACCAATCGGTAAATTCAAGAGGTACTTCATATTCATAATAATTGTTGGTTAGATCGGAACCAAACCTTACAAACAGGGTGAGATCGCCGGTTTCAAGAACGTCTTCCTCCCTTGATTTTTCGGCGTGCACGAACATTTGCAGATGTTTGTACTGCCTGAAGTCAAAATCCGTGGTTTTATAGGCACCCCGGGCATCTCCATCGACGAGGTTGCACACCTTGATTACCATCGATTGCTCATTCAGCTGCTGCAGATTGGTGGTACCCACATTGATTTCCCGCTGAATTCCCGGAGGAATTACATATGGAATGGGGATACGGAGTCCGTTTTCTTCAATGTTTACGGCTGATACATCAAATACCGTTTCATTTTGAATATCGTTGGGGATGTATTCACCCGGGGCAAGCAGGCTGTAGCGGTATTTTCTCCATTCGCCCCTTACCAGTTCAAGAGTTGCAAAGCGGAGTACCATGGGATCCGAGAATCCTTTCATAAACATACGCATAAAGCGGATCGACTGGAAGTCCTGGATATTTCCCACCACTTTTTCTGGTGAAGTAATGGGCACTTTAAACTGGTACCACCAGCAATCACCCACAGTTCCGTTGGGCAGGGCAATTCCGGTGGCATGATAGGCATCATTGATATAGTTTTTACCCACTACCATTTCATTTGGATCCAGTTTTACCTTGTACTGGAAATAGCGTTCGCTTTCACTCAGCGTGTTGTCACGGTTAATGTCTTCAACGTTGGGGTAGTTGGTAGCAGAAGTGGGATATACTTCAGGATTCTGGTCGTCGGTGGGTGAATTTTTCTCAGTACCGTTGAATTTCTTGTAACGTTCAAGCACACTGCTGTAGTCGGGATCAGCATCATAATCGCCGCCTCTGAAATAATGATAGTTATCGGCCGAAATATCTTCCAGGGCTTTTTGATAGGCCGCTGATTGAGGACCGAGGTTAGGATCGTTGGCAATTTTCTCAAGGTATTTTGCCGCAAAGAACAACGCTTCATCATCATCCCCCAGTCCATCATACCCAACGTCCTGGTATTGACGGCTTCCCGGTTCATTGGAGAAGGATTCAACCAAAGCCTGTAACCTGGGTACCCGCCCCCAAATGGTAGTATCCACATCTATCACTTCGGCGGTAGCCGGCAGTCCGTTTTCAAAACTTTTTCTGCCGTCGCGTAAAATATCTTCAGAAATATCTCCGAAATTGAAATAAAGATATCCGTCGTTTTGCTGATTGGTGATGAAAGGGTCCATCATCCAGAATTCGATATATTCTACATTGGTGGCATCAAAATCGGTCGATTCAATCTTTCGCATGATACCGCCCCATCTTGATTCAGGATCGGCCAGGGTTCCGTCAGGGTTTAACCCTTTTGAGTAAATGGTAGGATTGACATCATAGTTATAGGGGCCTCTTTCATTGGGATAGTAGGCCAGATTGAACACTCCGATATTCGTGGGTATACCGTTGGGCAGGTCTTTATTGGGGAATACTTCGGTTTCGAGAACCTGACGGACATATGGAGATGAGATTTCGTTCTGGTCGACATTGGGCGGTCTCAGGTTTCCCTGTCTGTCGTAAAAAAGCGGGTCGATAATATACCATGCGAGTTTTGCCCGGTTAAAACCATAAGCCAGGTCGGTACCTACCCTGGCTTCGGGAAACATATCGAAAGAGGTTTGTAATTGAGGTGTACTGGCCAGAAACCAGGTGCTCCAGTTTTTCAGGTCGATGGTTGATTTACTTCCTTCAAAATCATCAATGTAGGAGGTTCCGGATTTTCCGATTGCCTTGGAATGACCCGGCAGAAAATGGGCAAACTCCCCTTCCACCTGTATTTTCGATTCAGCCTTGGTGGAGTAAAACGGCAGTTTATCAACCATTTTGGTGATAAAGGGAGATGAGGTCTGGTATTGTACATCCATCCCCCAGATGGTATTTGAGATCGGGTCATCCCCGTAATTCACCTTTTGAGTAAGCGGACGTTCGCGGAGGTTCAGCAAAGTGGCGCCGATATTAAAATCCTTATTGATTTTGTAATCCACATGTGCCCCCATCAGCCGTTTGGTTTGCAGGTTGAACATCGACTGGTTTTCGAGGGAAACGTTGATGGGCGTTCCTGAATTGAGTACCCCCTCATTAATGATTCTTACCCGGCCAAGGGTATAGTCCACTGTATAGTCGACATTTTCCACCAGCGGAATTCCCCCAGCGGTAACTTTAACCGATCCCTGGGGAACGTTGATGGCGTTCAGGGAAATTTCGGAGCCTGACGAAGATTTATAGAATCCCTCAATGATGTATTTGTTTTTTTCCGGATATTGCTGAGCGCCGTTCTTGGTCATCGAGTACAGCGAGTCATAGCAGTACTTGTTGGCAATAGTAGTATTTCCGATTTTTTTACGGAGGTGGCTTCCAAAAGGCTCCAGAACTGTGAAAAATATCCTACCGTTGTTCGACTGAATAGTTCCGCCCTGGGTTGCGGCATTATCGATGAAATCGAACATACCGTCGGCGGGGGGGTTTAACAGAGGATCCAGATTATCCAGGTTCATCACCTGGATAAGAGGTAATCCGCTGATGGTTCCGGCATTGGTAAGATATCCGGTGGGGACTCCGTTGTCGTTTCCGGAGTAAAGTATGTTGAGGATAAAATCTTCACGGTTTACCTGATAGGCGCCAATGGGGTAAACGTTCTTCATCATCAGATCCCAGAGCGGGATTTTGGTATTTTGTGAGGCGCTTTTAAGCAGTTTTACAACCAGGCAGTTAGGGGCATCTATACCCTGATCGGAAAATTCACCAACCTGAAATACTGTGGTATCTCCGATAACATTGTATTGATAGGCAACAGCCAGTACCTGGTCAGAGTTGAGGGTGGTGTTGAGGGAGATGAAGCCCAGCTTTGGATTAAAAGTATACTCGGTAGTACTCAGTTTACGGGCGCTTTCCACTTTCTCATAATCAACCCCCTGAACAAAATTGAATCCCGGCCCTGACAGGTAATTGGTTACCGTATTGATGTTTCTTACCATGGCGGCATCGGCAAGAACCTGGTTTAGGAGGTCGTTGGAAAAGCGTCCTGAAGGGAAATAGCTGGTACCTCTGTGAATCAGAGGGTTATAAGGATTGTATTCACCCAGATCCTGGAAAGCCACCAGGTTCCGGTTGTCATTCACCGCCGCGCCGATATTGGTTACCCATACTTCCAGTTTAATGATATTAATATTGGAACGGATGATGGGAAGGGTAGATAAAGCCGTATCAAAATTATCCCTGAAGTACTGTCCCATGAGGAAGTGTTTTCTTTCCTCATACTGATCGGTGGTGAGGGTAAAGTAGTTGGCCTGGGCGCCTCCCTGAACGGTAATGTTACTGGCTTCACTCTGCTGTTCGGAGTATACCGCGGTTACCATGGCTCTTCCGAATTTCAGTTTGGTTTTGATCCCGAAAAGGCTTTGGCTGCCGGTGATCAGGGTACTGTTCAGCGGAAGGGTAACATTACCCGCTTCTATCAGTTGCAGGATTTCATCTTCTTTCCCTTCGTACTTCAATTTCAGTTTATTTTCAAATTCAAAGGTTGCTTCAGTATTATAATTTGTCTGAAATTCAATTTTATCCCCGATTTTGGCGATAACACTGAGCTGAATTTTCTGATTAAAATCGAAGTTAACGGTTTTCCGTTGTCTTACATTCAGGCTGGGGTCGTCGCGGCGGTTGGCAAGAACCCCGAAAGTAAGTTCAGCGGATCCCTGTGGACGGATATCTATGGTACTGCTTCCAAAGATTTGTTCAAAGGCCTGCCCGCCAATATTTAGCTGGGGGATAAGTCCTCCGGCTCCTTTGGCATTGGAGGCTGATGCTTTTATCCGTTCCGACCAGTAGGATCGAACGGCCCGTTTCTGATCAAACTGCTGGTACTCTTCAGCCGACATATAGTGCGGGTAGCGGTACCACATATTCCCGATCTTATTTTCAAATATGTATTCTTTGGTTACCGGGTCATAGCGAACATCCGTCTTTACATTGGAGGGGTTCCGGAGATAAAGGTCGTTGGGGACATCAGGGCCGGTATAATATAAATCATTATCATCGAACTGGTAACGGGGTTGTTCACCGGTTTTAAGAATGGTATCTGGCGGGGCAGTAATAAAAGGATGATATGGATGAGGTATTACCCTCCCAGGATTTGAGGAACTGCCGGTAAGGGCCATAATAAGGGCGGCTACCGGGAAGATCAGGATTATGTAATTTCTTTTTATATTCAAAAATATGTATTCGATATAATTGTCTAAAAAAACGGAAGCACTTATAATTGCTTAAGCGCTTCTTTCAGTAATTGGTCTACCTGCAGGTTTGGATCCTGCTTTAACAGGCGGTCCAGAATTTTTTCGGCAGCAGGTTTTGAAAAGCCTAGGCTTGTCAACCCTGTTAACGCTTCCATTTTTTTTGTATTGTACCCTGTATCCATAATTTCTTTGATAACAGCATGTTTTCCGATTTTATTTTTCAGATCCACAATAATATGCTGAGCGGTTTTGCTGCCAATCCCTTTTACAGACTGCAATACAGAAACTGATTCGGAAGCAATGGCCTGGTAAATCTTTTCGGGGCTCAGGGATGAAAGCATCAGTAAGGCAGTATTGTTACCTACTCCTGATACCGAGATCAATAATCTGAACAATTGCCTTTCAGCATCCGTGAAAAAGCCAAACAAAGAGAATCCTGTGGCTGTATTGGCCTCATTTTTAATGGCAAAATGGGTAAACAGCCGGCATTCATTCAAATCCTTGATATGGGCATAAGTACCCAGTGATATCTGCAAGAGATATCCTATTCCGTGATTTTCGAGGACCAAAAAGGCCGGATTTTTTTCTATAATCCTTCCTTCAATAAATTCATACATTATTTATTCGATTTATAGCAGGTGCCAAAAGTAAAAAAATATTTGATTTTTTTTGAATCAATGAAAAAAACCTGTAGGTTTGTAATGCGATTCTTTTGCTGTTCTTAATATCTAAAATCATAAAAAAATGGATAAATTATTCAAGAAAGATGCCCTGCTATACCACAGTGAGGGCAGGCCTGGAAAAATTGAGGTAATCCCTACCAAACCTCATGCGACGCAAAGAGATTTGTCGTTAGCCTACACTCCGGGTGTTGCCGATCCGTGTCTGGAAATTGCCAAAAATCCTGATGATGTATACAAATATACAGCAAAAGGAAATCTGGTGGCGGTAATTTCCAACGGAACCGCAGTGCTGGGACTGGGAGATATCGGTCCACTGGCAGGGAAACCCGTAATGGAGGGCAAAGGACTGTTGTTTAAAATTTTTGCCGATATTGATGTATTTGATATCGAAATCCATGAGAAAGATCCCGATAAACTGATAGAAGCGGTACTGGCCATTGCCCCTACTTTTGGGGGAATCAATCTGGAAGATATCAAAGCTCCAGAATGTTTTGAAATTGAGGAGCGAATTAAAGCAGCGCTGGATTATCCGGTAATGCACGACGACCAGCATGGCACAGCTATCATTTCATCTGCCGGTCTTTTAAATGCTATCGAACTGACCGACAGAAAGATAGAAGATATAAAGATTGTGGTAAACGGTGCCGGAGCTTCGGCAATTTCCTGTACCAGCCTGTATGTAAAGTTAGGCGCCCGTAAGGAGAATATCATTATGGTTGACAGTAAAGGGGTGATTAACAGTAAGCGCACAGATCTCAACAAGTATAAAGCCCAGTTTGTAACCACGCGTGATATCAATACCCTGGAGGAAGCCCTGGTTGGGGCCGATATGTTCCTCGGGTTATCGGTAGCCGGTGTGCTCAAGAAGGAAATGTTGCTTAGTATGGCTCCCAATCCCATTGTGTTTGCCATGGCCAATCCGGTGCCTGAAATCATGTATGATGAGGCCGTAAGTACCCGCTCCGATCTGATCATGGCTACCGGCAGATCCGACTATCCGAATCAAATTAATAATGTGCTGGGATTTCCGTTTATTTTCAGGGGAGCGCTTGATGTAAGGGCTACCGCCATCAACGACGAGATGAAGCTGGCTGCATCCTATGCGCTGGCCAACCTGGCCAAATTACCGGTACCCGACGAGGTGAATCTTGCCTATCATTCCACCAACCTTCATTTCGGAAGAGATTATATCATTCCCAAACCCACTGATCCCAGGCTGATTCTTCATGTGGCTCCGGCTGTTGCCAAAGCGGCCATGGATTCGGGAGTGGCCCGGAAACCTATTACCGATTGGGATAAATATCAGGATGATCTCGGAAAACGACTGGGCATCAGTAATCCATTGATGCGGCATCTGAAAGCCCGTGCAAAAAATAATCCCAAACGGGTGGTATTCGCCGAAGCTGAAAATTACAAGATGCTGAAAGCGGCAGAGATCATTCACAATGAAGGGATAGCTGTTCCGATTCTGCTGGGAAATGAGCAGATCATCAACCATCTGATCCAACAGAATGACCTGGAACTGGAAGGGGTAGAAATCATTGATCCCAAATCGCCCAAAGAAGCAGAACGGCTGGAGGCATTTGCCCAGTTGCTGTATGAAAAGAGGCAAAGACGGGGAGTAACGCTTTTGGCAGCCCGTGAAAGAGTGGCGTACCGGAATTATTTTGCCCCCATGCTGGTGGAGACAGGCGCTGCCGATGCCATGATTTCAGGACTTACCAACAATTACCCAGACACGATCAGGCCCGCATTGCAGGTGATTGGTAAAAAGGCCGGCGCCAAGGTAGTTTCGGGAATGTATATCGTTAATACCAAGAAAGGACCATTCTTTTTTGCCGACTGCACCGTGAATAAAAATCCAACAGTGGAAACGCTGGTAGAAATTACTTTACAGACAGAATTTGCCGTTCGTCAGTTCAATGTGAAACCACGGATAGCCATGCTCAGCTATTCCAATTTCGGATCGAACGAAGGAAATATCCCTACCAAAGTGCGGGATGCCGTTAAAATTCTGCATGATAATTTCCCGGAACTCTGTGTGGATGGAGATATCCAGGCCAATGCTGCGCTCAATCATGAAATTCTGGCTGAGAACTTCCCCTTCTCAAAACTGATGGAAGGCCCGGCCAATACCCTGATTTTCCCTTATCTCACGGCCGGTAATATTGCCTACAAACTGATGCAGGAGATGGCCGGTTTCGAGGTGATCGGGCCGATTATCAACGGGTTGAGCAAATCGGTACATATCCTGCAGATAGGCTGTAGTGTGGCCGAAATTGTAAACATGTGCTGCATTGCGGTAATTGATGCTCAATGTGTGGAAAAAAGAGCCCGTGGCTTAACCTGTAATGAACGTTTACCTTCGAGATAATGGAAACTGACAAAAAGAAAATACGGCTTTCGGGAAGACTCTTTCTGATTGCAGGATTGATTATGATTCTGTCCAACGCTTTCAGCTATCTTGCTGACAAGGAAACCGGAAAATCAACTGCCTTTTTTGTGATTGGTATTGCCTTTCTGGCGATTGGCGCCGGGCTTTTACGAAAGGCCAAGGCATAGTAACCGGGGCAGTTAATTTTAAATACTATTACTTGGAGTACAGTAATTAATTGGCTTTAAAGGCTTTGTGTCCTTAAAGACCTGAAGGGCCTTAAGGACTCTAAAGGCTTTAAAGCAATGATTAAACAATAATAAATGCACAATATTACTCTTGGCGCCGATGTGGGTGGAAGTCACATTACCTGCCGGCTGTTTGATTTGGATCATAACCGGTTTCACGACAACAGAACCATTCGGGTTTCTGTTGACAGCCAATCATCCAGTGAGGAGATTTTAGAGGGATGGGTGTCGGCCATCCGGAAAACAGCCGGCGGTACCCCGCTGAATGAACTCAGCGGTATAGGGTTTGCCATGCCCGGCCCGTTTGATTATGCCGGTGGGGTGGCATGGTTTAAAGGGGTTCAGAAATTTGAAGCTTTATATGGAGTGAATGTCAGGCAGGAACTGATTAACCGGTTTAATCTCCCTGATAATTTTCCGGTTAGGTTTCAGAACGACGCCGTGTGTTTTGCCATTGGTGAATCGCTACATGGCAGGGCAGCCCAATCGGACAGGATTCTTGCCATTACCCTCGGAACCGGGTTTGGCACCGCCTTTATCGAAAAGCACCGGCCGGTAGCTGCAAAATATGGAGTACCTGAGGATGGATTTCTGTATCATATCCCGTTTGGCCGGTCCATAGCTGATGATCATTTTTCCACCCGGTGGTTTCAGCAGGAATTTAAGAAATTGACAGGGAAATCCTTAAGCGGGGTTAAAGAATTGGCAGATATGGCATTGTATGATGAACCGGCAGCTTCCATCTTTAAAACTTTCGGGCAAAACCTGGGTACATTTCTTTCGCCATGGCTGAAAACATTTCAGGCTGGCGCACTTGTTATTGGCGGGAACATTGCCGCATCCTGGCCATTGTTTGGGCCAGATTTCCTGCAGTTACTGAAACTGAATGGTATTCAAACGGAGGTAATACTTTCTGAACTTGGGGAAGATGCTGCCCTGATGGGAAGCGCCAGTTTGTGCAATGAAGAAATTTTCCCTGAAACGTAAGCGCATGGAGCAGAATAGTAATGTGAAGGAAATACAGGAATCTGGTGCCGTCTGGCGAAAAACAAAGCAGTTTCTGTTGCCTGATGTAAAGCCGGAATCCCAGCCCGGAATGTATGCTATCTATCCCGTGCATCCCATGGGAGAAGGAAAAATATACCGGGGTTTTGAATCCCTGGCTACCGAAATTGCAAAACATAAAGTGGTGATAATCGATGGATATCAGGGCGTTTTTTTCAGAGAAATCGTTGATCAGCTGAACACGTATTTCAGTCATTGGGATCATCAGGTGCAGTGGATAAATATGGACGATTATTTGCTTTCACCCGCTGAAATTGAAAGAATTACAGCCCCATTTCTCGGGGGGGATGATCCCCTTTTCGGTACCAGGACCACTCTTGAACTGATCGACTTTTTCGATTCAGAAAAGTTATCCGGATTTAAACCTGATCCCGCTTTCGATCTGAACATCATTTATGGTACCGGCGCAACGCTTTCAGGGATTCCCGGATTTCTGATCTATGTGGATCTGCCAAAGAATGAGATGCAATACCGTGCCCGGGCTCAAAGCATCACCAATATCGGAGCAGCCCGGGCCACTTCACCCATGGCCATGTATAAAAGGTTTTATTTTGTGGATTGGGTGGTGCTGAACCAATATAAAAGGCAGTTGCTGGATAAAGTGGATATATTTGCCGACGGGCAACACAAATGGGACATCACCTGGACATCCGGCAAAGCTCTGTGCCACAGCCTTCACCATCTCAGCAGAAATATTTTCAGGGTACGACCCTGGTTTGAACCCGGTACCTGGGGAGGGCAATGGTGTATGGAACATATCGAAGGGCTTAACCCCGATGTGCCAAATTACGCATGGTCGTTCGAACTGATTGTACCTGAAAACGGGCTGATCTTTGAAAGCAGCGGAAACCTGCTGGAAGCGTCTTTCGACTGCCTGATGTTTCAGGAAGCGGAGGCGGTGCTGGGAGAAGCCTACCCGGAATATGGTGTTGAATTTCCCATCCGCTTCGATTTTCTCGACACCTTTGATGGAGGAAATCTGTCGGTACAATGCCATCCTTTAAAAGAGTACACCAAAAAGCATTTCAATGAAGATTTTACGCAGGAGGAGTGCTACTATATCCTTGATGCAAAGGAAGATGCGATAGTTTATCTAGGGTTTAGGGAAAACATTGATCCGGATGAATTCCGGAATGCGCTTACCGGAAGCTTTGAACAGGGAAAACCAGTTGAAATTGAAAATTTCGTGAATACACTGCCTGCAAAGAAACATGACCTGTTTCTGATCCCGCCGGGAACCATCCATGCCTCCGGCAAAAACAACCTGGTGCTGGAGATCAGTTCCACACCCTATATCTTCACTTTTAAAATGTATGACTGGATTCGTCCTGATCTGGACGGAAAACCCCGCCCCCTGAATATTTCAAGGGGTATGGAAAACCTTCAGTTTGACCGGAAAGGCAGGTATGTTTCGGAAAATCTGATATCAAAGCCTAAAGTGATTGAGTCAGGGCCCGACTGGAAGATCGAGCATCTGAAAACCCATGAAAAACATCTCTATGATGTTCACCGGATAACGGTCGTAAATGAGGTCAGTATAAATACTCACAATAAATGTCATGTACTGAATCTGGTGGAGGGGCTTTTAATTTCGGTAGAAACCCGGCATGGCGGCATTATGCAGATCAACTATGCCGAAACTTTTGTCATTCCGGCGGCGGCTGAATCCTACAGAATTATTAACAAAAGCTCAAAGCCGGCCAAGCTGGTTCTGGCATTTGTGAAATAAGCAGGGAGGTTTCCCGCTGCGCTCGAAATGAACCGGGGGATGTGCGGCTCAATCATTTTAGCATTTGAGCATGAAACTGTTATCATTATTCAAGGGTGCTTTCGAAGCCTGAGAAAAGGTTTTCCTAAAAGGTGTCTGATAATAAGGAAATCTTGTATACTTCTTTATGGCCTCTGCAGCACCTTTGTGACTTTGCGTGAAACCAGTCTGACTGAAGTTCCCGCAAAGTCGCTATGGAAAATAACAAGGACACTAAGCAATTACAAATACAATTGTAAATCATAAATAAACCATCTTAAATCTGTCTGTCATTGGTAACGAAGCTGTCATCCCGTGCGAAGCGGGAGATCCCTCACTGCGTTCGGGATGACTCGTGGATAGCTTGATTAACGAACTGTATTTCAATGGCTCATTGCTAATTGCTAATTACTAATTCTTTAACAAGTGTCTTCTCTCCTGATAAACCTTAATGATCAGCTCCCCAAAAAGCGTATTGGCCCAGGCGAACCATGTGCGGGAGAAATTAGCGGGATCGTCCTTATGGAAAGATTCGTGCATAAATCCGGTGCCTGCATGGGTGGATTTGAGCATGTTAAGGCAACTGAGAATTTCGGCATCCCCGGTACTGGTCATGGCACGCAGTATAATACCCATCGGCCAGATATTTTCTTTACCGGTATGAGGACTGGCTTGTCCTTCTGCCGCCTTTCCACGGAGGAACCAGGGATTGTTTTCACTGAGCAGGAAACGCCGGGTATTTTTGTACAGCATATCATCGGGTTGATGTACGCCTAAATAAGCCAGCGACATGAGGCTGGGTACATTGGCATCGTCCATAAAAATTCGGTTACCGAACCCATCGGCTTCATATGCATAGATCAACCCATAATCGAGGTGGCTGAATACTGCGTATTTCTTAAGACCTGTTTCTATTTCAGTGGCCAGTTTGCGGCATTTGGCAGCGAAAAACCGGTCACCAAGCCCATTCTGAAAAATATCGGCCAGATGTTGGAGTTCCTGCATGGCAAACAGGTTGGAGGGTATCAGATAGGGGTACATGGTAGCATCATCAGAGGGGCGGAACATGGAGTGGATCATCCCGGTCGGTCGGGTAGGCTGACCTTTCCCGTTAAAAGCCGGTGCATCGATCATCACGGATGTTTGCCGGATGAAGTAATACGGGCTGGTTCCGTCTTTCCGCTGCTCGGTGATAAAGGTATCCACGATGAGTTTCATGGCATTTTGCCACTCTTTATCAAACAGCGAGATATCGCCGGATCGTTTCCAGTATTCGTGTGCCAGGCGGATGACATAACACAGCGAATCCACCTCCCACTTACGCTCGTGCAGGCCGGGTTTCATGGCCGGTTTATCATCGGCCCACTCAGCCAGCTTGGTTTCATCTTTATTGAAAGCATTAGCATACGGATCGAGCAATACACACCTTGCCTGACGGTTGATCAGCCCCTGAATGAGCAGTTTCAGTTCCGGATCCTCCATAATCAGCGGCATATACGGCCATACCTGGGCGGTGGAATCGCGCAGCCACATGGCGTGGATATCGCCCGTAATGACAAAGGTATCGGCTTTACCGTGCAAAGTTCCCATTTCAACCGTAGTATCGAGGGTATTTGGGTAGCAGTTTTCGAACATCCAGGCCAGCTCAGGGTCATTGATTGCAGCTTTGACTTCCCTGATTTTAGCCTCCACGGCTTTACTGGTAAAATTTCGTTTTTCCAGGGGAGGCCGCTGGCTGGTAAATCCCGCGGGAGAACTCAGGAATCCCCGGTTGTTAAAAGAAAGCGCTCCGGCGCCTAAGGCGGCCCATCCGGCAGTTCTAATAAAATTGCGACGATACATATCAAAAGTCCTTACATGAATGAATAACTGACAATTAATGCAAAACAAGTGAAAAAAAGGCAACTGAATGATGAAGGATAAGAAAAGCGAAAAAAAATTATAAATTATGAATTATGGATTATAAATTGAAATACAATTAGTTAGGGTGATTTGTTTATAGTTTTTAGTTCTTGATAATTATTCCTGACGACTTGGTAGGAAATATAGGGTCGATTTCACGCAAAGGGCTATGACAGCGCAAAGGGCTTAAAGAGTAATTCAGAATTTCCTGGTTATTGCATTCCTAATGTGTCCTAATGTGCCTATTGTGGTTCATTTTAAAACCGAAATGTCTGCCCACGGGCATAATGGGGATCGCGGGTTACGCGGGGCTACAGATATGTCTGCCCTACGGGCATCCATCGTAAATCGTAAAATTATCCCTTGGCTAAGAGGCATTTGCAATGCCGCTTTGAACACTATTGAATTTGCAATTCAAGACCTATCCTGAAAAATAATAGGGATTTTCTTTCCGGCTGGATAATTACAATGTATCCATAGTTCCGGGGGGTTATACAAATGCCGCTCAGTGCACCACGGCTGGTTATGCTCCTGCTGCGAGGCTATTTCACCGTAAAAATCATTACAATTAAGCCGTGCCGCCGTAAGCGGATTTGCAAATCCCACTTAGCCATCAGGGTCTCAAAGCTTCACAAAGTAATGATATTCAAACCTGTATCACTTTGTGAAACTTTGTGTTTTTGTCCCTTAGTGGCAAATTTTGTATTCTGAGAAATCCACTGAAGAGCAGGAAGATTTCTTCTGAATGAAAAAACGCGACCGGCCAGGGAAAAACCCCGCCGATCGCGCTGTTTTAAGCAGTATAAGAAAATGTTGGATTTCAGACCAGGATGTATTTTCAGATCTTTTCAAAGAAGCACATATACAGCGCTACTTTTTCACGATCTTTTCCACCTTTTTGAAATTGCTGCCTTCAAGTTTCAGAAAATAGATGCCGGCAGGGAGATGCACTATATTGATCTGATTTTTAGCTTCTTTCAGATTTTCACGGAACATCTCCTTGCCATGAATATCCTGTATCACGGCCATAACGTCAGCCGGCTGGTCAAAGGCTATAAAAAGCTTGTCTTCCGCAGGATTTGGGAAAATGTCGATTACTGAAAAGGCAGGGTCATTTACCTGTAAGGTATTCTGCATGAGCCCGGTAAATACCGAAATGCCATTGGGTACAAAGGTTCCGTCACGGTCAGGCCATGAGGGATCGTACACCGCATTCAGCGGATATTCTTTGCCTTCGGCAGTATTGAACATTCTGAACTGAATGGTTTCACCGGTGGCAAATCCATCCTTTTCACTGGTGGTCGGGTCATCGGCAAAGAGCGTCAGGCTGGCGCTGCTTCCCTCCCAGCGGATCATTCCGTGGCAGTTTCCGGTTGGGTCAAATGCTCCGAGGTAGTCTCCCGGACGGATCATTGAGGAGTAGATGATCTCCTTTGGGATAGCAATGAGGTGAGCGTTTGGTGTCGGATTGAAGCTATTCCAAGGACCAACCTTGATCATTTCTGACATCCTCAGGTTCGTGTTATTGACTCCGAAAGAAGCGCCTGTTTTGGTGCAACCCGGGAATATCAACGATGCTGGTTGCGACATCAGTACGAAGTAGGCTTTGCCGGGTTGCAGGCTGCCCAGGGTGTTGATGCCATACTCCGGCCACCACAGCTGCCATCCGGCCACCTCTTTCACTACAATCGCCCCTTTGCCTTCAAACAAGGCAACCACATCCGTTTCACATTCCTGAAGTACCGGAATCAGGTTCCAGCCTTCACTGAGTGATAGCGACCGGTCGGTAAGCCTGGTACCAGCGATGGTAAGCGTATCCGCGTTGGTCATCTTAATCGCATAACCATCATGAATATTCCAGTTTCCAATCGTGTTGAGGTTTTCGCCCGGCCAGTAAACCGCGGTCATCGTCTGCAGGATAACCAGTTCGTTCAGCACTGCTTTGAATACACTATCCATGGCCGGTTTTAAGGGATCCAAATAAGTAGATATCCCTGACCATCCTTCCGGAATGGCAATCTGATGGCATATGTTTACGGTAAGGGTAATCTGGCTGGTTGCTACCGTTGTACAAGGACTCAGTGGTTGGGCCGTTAAGGTGAGGATCACACTTCCGGCCTGTACATCAGCCTCCCCGGGTATATAATGGGTAATTGGTGAAGCGGGATCATCAAAAACCCCGTCTCCGCCGGTGCTCCATAAGGTGCTCAGCGCATTGGCCACATAGCCTTCCAGAGGATAAGGCATATTGTGACAGGCCTCGCCATCCGCACCTGCCGATACTTCCGGAGCCGGGATTACTGTAACCACCACACCGGCACATAAACCGGGTGAGGCGCATTCTGATTCGCCTCGCACAAAATAAGAGGTGGTCTCCTCAGGCGACACCAGCAAATAAGTGCCGGTTCCCACGGGGTTCAAACCACACTCGTCAACATACCATACCCACTCTGTGGCATCATTCAGATTGCCGGACAGAATTTCAAGGGTTACAGCTCCGCCCAGGCATATATCAGTATCCGGAGATACTACCGGAATTTCGGCCTGTTCACATGACTCAACACCCAGTCCGACGCATGAAATCGTGGTGAAAACATTAATGTTGGTGTAGTTGGGCGCTGTGGTAGCGTGTACCGAAATGTTGACATCACATTTCAGGATTCGTACAACCCCAGTGTAATTGATCAGATCTTCATCGTCGAGGGTAACAGTATAGGTGAAATTGCTGCCGCCAGTCTGGTTGATTGCCCAATAACGGTCAATAGCAGTAATATATCCGGGGATGATTCCGGGAATCACCGAACCGATAAGCTGCACTTCCACCATGCTGGTTCCTGTAAGGGTCAGGTAGGTAAACGTCATAGGCCGGTAGTGGGTGAGATTCCCCACCGGGAAGAATTTCCCGCCCGTTGTGGAAAAGCCGCGAATCAGCAATCCGTTTATATAGGAAGTTACGGAGCCGCCAAAGATATCGGCATCCGGAACCAAAGTCAGGCTGTAAGTACCGGTGGTGATAATCCCCAGCGTGAGAGTAAGCTGATAGTGAACGGTAATGTTGACGTTCAGCGTGATACCGTATTCGTTATCCACCGTAAAACTGTAGAACTCCGTGGGGTTGCTGCCTCCAATGGTTTGTAGCGCTAATCCGTTAAACACCACTATGGAGGTACCCCACACAAATGTTCCATTGTTTATCCAGTTGCCTTTCACATAGTGTGTGTACGAACCGCCATTGAAGTTATGATAAATGGTAAGATTTCCGTAAATCGTCAGCGAACCCATAGCCACCTTGCTGCCCGATCCGCTGAAAATCACATGGTAAAACTCACTGGTGCCGATATTCCCGGGATCTGAACCAAAGAATTCAACTGTTCCCGTACCATACGCAAATACACCGTAATTCGTCCAGTGGATGCCTACCCATAAGTAGTAATTGTTCACATTAAGCGTTGTGAATTCATTGACGAGCACACTTCCGTAAACCCTCACGGTATTGTTGAAAAGAACCGTGGTGGATACGCCTGCATTCACCAGTACCAGGCCGGGCAGTATGTTGTGTGTGCCGTTGCCAATCCGGTAAATTCGGGTTCCGCCAACGGATTCATCGCCAAATTGCACAATACCACCTGTAATGTTCACCGTTCCGGCCACATTGTGATAATCCACCGGATTGATATAGGTACTGTTGTAACGCACCACGATGGTACCGCCGCTCATCGTAAACGAAGAGCCCGGAGCTGGTATCCAGAAGCTGGCATACTCGCCGGCATTTCCAATATGGGCCACTGTGATCCGGCCATCACTCATGTTGAAATTAACGGTATGGGTATCGCTAAAAGCCCTGAGCGCCGTGGCTATAATCAGATCTCCGCCTTCAACCTTTATTTCCGAACCGGAGTAATAGAACAACGAATTGGCGGATACAGTTCCGATATTAATGATACCTGCGCTAACCCGGATCAATCCGTACACGTGCCACGAAAAATTCCCGGCAATGATGGTACCGCCATTATTCCAGAAACCGCCTTCAGCAGGAATTACCGCCTGACTTTCGTTGAAGAACGGGAAAATCGAAACGGCATACGACAGTTTGAAGGTTCCGCTGGTGATCACCAGCCAGTTGTTGATAGTAGCCGTGATGGAAATAGGTGACAGTACTTCCAGTATTCTGCTCCGCAATCCTTTGTTCACTTCCAGCATATAGAATATGGTAGTGACCGAACCGCTGATGGTTTGCAGCAAATTGGTACCCACAAAGGAAATAGTGGATGTGCCGGGGATAAACGTTCCATCGTTGATCCAGTTGCCGTAAATATAATGGGTGTACGATCCGGCATTGAAATAATTGATTATGGTGATATCACCATAAATAGTGAGCGAACCTCCGGCTAAAACAGTTCCTGTACCATCAAAAATCACGTTGTAGAAATTCGTTACGCTGACGGTAATACTCAGGCTCCCCAGAAAATGAATCGTAGAGGTTCCAGACACAAAGGTGCCGTTATTTACCCAGTTGCCATACACATAGTGCGTGAACGAACCGGCATTGAAGTAATGATTGATGGTAATATCGCCGTAAATGGTGAGTGAGCCGGCAGCCGTAATGGTTCCGGTTCCGGCAAATATCACATGGTAGAAATCGGTAACGCTGATGAATATGTTCAGGCTGCCCAAAAAATGAATGGTAGAGGTGCCATACTCAAAGTTACCGTTATTGGTCCAGTTGCCATACACATAATGCGTGTAAGAACCGGCATTGAAATAATTGATAATGGTGATATCACCATAGATGGTGAGCGATCCCACCGCTGTAACAGCGCCTGTGCCATCAAAAATCACGTTGTAGAAGTTCGTTACGCTGACGGTAATATTCAGGCTGCCTATGAAGTGAATGGTGGAGGTGCCGTAAATAAAAGTACCGTTGTTCACCCAATTCCCATACACATAATGGGTGTACGAACCGGCATCGAAATAATTATTGATGGTAATATCGCCGTAAATGGTGAGTGATCCGGTGGCGGTAATGGTTCCGGTTCCGGCAAATATGACATTATAGAAGTTGGTAACACTTATAAAAATATTCAGGCTGCCCAGGAATTGAATCGTTGACGTACCCTGAATAAAGGTGCCGTTGTTCACCCAGTTTCCGTACACAAAGTGCGTATAGGAGCCAGCATCAAAAGTCCCTTCAATGGTGATGTCTCCCTCAATGGTGATCGGTCCGGCTGCTTCAAAGATACCGTCGCCGGCAAAGATCACATTATTGAATACCGTTGCACTCACCGTTACGGTCCCGGTACTCACATAGCTGATGGTGGATGTTCCGGGATCAAAGGTGCCGGTATTGGTCCAGTTTCCATACACATAGTGGGTATAGGAACCTGCATCGAAGGTACCGCTGATCCAAATATTGCCGTAAGTGGTCAGAGGCCCGGTGGCCACGATATTGTCTCCGCTGAAAACCACATTGTAAAAAACTCCTCCGCCTACGCTGATATATGACGGTCCGGCAAAATTGATGGTAGATGTTCCATAAACGAATGTTCCGTTGTTCACCCAGTTGCCGTACACATAATGGGTAAAGGAACCGGCGTTGAAATAGTGGTTGATGGTCACATTACCATAAATGTTAAGCGATCCGCCGGCTGTAACCGTTCCGGTTCCCCCGAATACGATGTTATAGAAATTGCTTACACTGATGTAGATATTGGCGCTTCCTGTGAAATACACTGTAGAGGTACCCGGAATAAAAACAGCATTGTTGGTCCAGTTGCCGGCCAGTGAAATATTGTAAGTATTCACGTCGAGGGTACCGGATGCGATATAAATATTGCCACTGACATTCAGATGATACGACAGGTAAACTACGTAACCATTGGCATTAAAGGTAACGTTGGCAGGGGTATTTTGTGTCAATGCATCGCCGGCAATCTGATTGGTGATGCCTATATACACGTAGCTGGCTCCTGAAGCATAGGTTCTGTAACCGGAAACCTGAATATTTCCTGACATGGAGGATATATTTACACCCTCGGATGAGCCTACGTGCATTTCAGCCCCGGGGGCCAGGTAATAACTGCCGGCGCCATTGATCAGTGCTGTGGAGTTCATAATGATTGTACCATACACGCTAATGATGTTGTTCACGGTTATGGTAAGCACTACATTCTGCTGAACTATCAGCGTTCCCCCCGCAATCACATCAATGCTTGCGCAGGTAATATCGGTAGTAAGGGTTACTGTATGCCCGTTGCGAATAGAGGCGAGAGAACCGGGACAGGATGTGGGCGACTGACCGGGATAATCAGTTGCTGCCGTCCAGATACTGCCGTTATACACTTCCCAGATAGCTGGATCGGTCCAGCTGCCTGTGGCAATGGTGCGGTACTGGCTGTTGGCCTGAATGTCGATCTGAACCACGTTGGATGCGGCTGCCCCGTTCCAGTTATTTTCGCAGCTCACCCTGGCCAGACGTCTGAACCACAGAGGTACACTGACAGGATTGTTATACCAGTACGCTTCGCCTGTTGCTCCCTGAATATTGAAAAAGTTTACCCCGTTTTGTGAAATCTGCCATTGATACTGAAGATCGCCAGTATATCCGCTGGCAGCCGAATCGCTGGTGAACGGTTCAGGAACCGATCCGCCGCAAACGGTCTGAGACCCGGCAATGGTACCCCCATCGGTTGGGTTCACACAGGGTTCGCCTTCAAGGGTCATGAATGACACGGGTCCGTACCAGGCGCTGGAGTCATCAACACTACAAAACGAACTTATATATACATCATAGCTGGTAGCCGATGCCAGCCCTGCGAGGTTAATTGAGGTCTGTGCGATATAGCTGATCCGGGTTCCGTTACCCTGCGCAAATCCATGCAAGCCGTATTCAAGACTCCAGATGCCTTCCATGTTGGCAGGTGACCACTGGATTAATGCCGAATTAGCGGTGATATTACCGGCTGACAGATTGGTCGGCGGAGAACAGGTATACACATACACCGGCTTGACAATCGTATCGGAACATCCTTCCGGCGAAACCAGGATCAGCCGGGCATTATAAATTCCGGGTAAGGTGTAGGAGTGGTTGAAGCCATGGTTGTATGTATAATCTGTAATGCCATCGCCATTCACATCCCAGAAATACTGCGTTTGCAGGTTGGTGAATTCTGACAGGTCGACAAATGTAGTGGGTGATCCTAACCATACGGCATTGGCCGAGAAATTGGGTTTTGGCGTACGACAAAATACATCCACCACAGTCTGGCTCCAGCGGCCTTTCTCATCGCGCGTGCGCACAAAAAGCTGGTGGTTGCCCATGATCAGCTGCGACTGATCAAGTTCGAAAGTAAGGCCGGTAAGATTCGGCGAGGGTACTGCTATGGGAATATTGATCCCCTGTCCGAAACCGGGGTCGCTGTCCACAAAATATTCAGCATAGGTAATGTCGGGAAGCGCGGCTGTTACCTGTTGCCTGTAAAACACCCGCATATTGGTCAGGCTCCAGCGGCCTGTGGCATCTTTGGTCCTTACAAACAGCCTGTTAATACCGGGATTCAGGCTGGTTAGGTCAATCACCACATTCAGGTCCAGGTTCGTCGAGTTCCCCGGAACCGTGATGGGTGTCCCCAGTCCCTGACCCGGGTCTGTGTTAAAAAAATATTCGGCAGCTACCATATTGGAGGCAGATCCGGCAAAGGGTACTTTATACAGGTTCCAGACGTTGGTGAGACTCCAGGTACCATACTGGTTTTTGGCTCTCACAAATAACTTATGAAATCCGGGAGCAAGCGGCGTGAGATCAATCACCAAATTATTGACCTCCACCTGGACAGAAGGGGTGAAGGGTATGGGGGTGCCCATTCCCAATCCCGGATCACTGTTGAAGAAGTATTCCATTGACGTAATCTGAGAGGAGCCTGTCTCCGTGGATACTTTTAAAAACGACTTCTGGCTGGTAAGGCTCCAGGTACCCTGGTCGGTTCTGGTTCTGATAAACAGATTGTGGAATCCGGGAGCCAGTGAGGTAATATCGATGGCAAACGACAAATCGCTGATGTGCTGCCCGGGTGTGAAGGATACATCGGTACCATTTCCAAAGCCCGGATCGGTATCGAAAAAATATTCGATTTTGTTGAGATTGGTTTGCAACTGGGCAAGGGTATTTTTGTAAAACGAACGCTGATTCGTCAGACTCCAAACCCCGTTGTCATCAAAAGCCCGCACAAATAAATGATGAAATCCGTCGCTAAGACCGGTGATATCGATATCGAAACTTAAATCAGCGATATGCGCTGAAGGCGGTGAAACCGGCACAGCCACCCCGGCATGATAACCGGGATCGGAGTCGAAAAAATATTCGACCTTTTGTATAAGCTGCGCGTTGGCTTCCCCTACCCATAAAAGCAACCATAGCAACATCAGGCCTGGATGGATTGCGGGCAAAACCGGAAGGTTATTGCGTATTTTTTTCATAACTTGTTCTTTTCCGTGTTTATATATAAAGGAAAGGTTTGATCCCCAAAGGAAGAGATTAGTTATGCGATTTGGCCTTGATGGTTACATTCAGGGTATTGGTCGGTAACGATTGCGAGTCGAGGGAATAGATGGCCGGAATAGGAGGCATCCCGCTGAGAGTATAAGGCATTTCACCTCCGTAGATACCAATGTCGGTACCCCCTTCACCGGCGCCGATGGCCGGAGATCCGGTTTTCAGCTTCCACTGCCCGTCGGTACTGTTGCCTGAAGCGCCCACAAACAGACTGGTTTGCGCTACATTTTGCTGATTACCGTTCTGATTGCCAAACTGTGTACTGTTACCAATGTTATAGGTGTACAGGCAGTTGGTCATCGACATGGAATGCAGCGCAATGTTGTTTACGAGAGTAGAATTATATATGGTAGCCGGATAGGCGAAGATATTGTTGGCAAAAATTCCGCTGAAATTTGAAGAGGTAGATACATAGCCAGCGAAAAAATTATTGACAGCCAGAATGTTACTGTGATTATAGGGGAAATATATGGCATAACTTCCATTGAAATAATTGCTGTGGATGACAATATCGGAGCAATTGGCCTGGGGGTAAATGCCGTAGTTCCCGGTATAAAAATGATTTCGTGAAAAATTCAGATTGTTGGTGTAAATATATACTCCGGTGGTAAAACTACATCCTGTAAATGACGATCCTTCTGATCCTGTGTAACAATAGACGCCACCATTGATATTGCTTGGTGAAAGATTAAACTGTGTCTGGGGATTTTCACCCAGGAAATATCCATTTCCAATAATAGTAAGTTTTTTGGATAAACTCAGTCCGCCTGCGCCATAGGTTGAGCCCTCAAGGTACAGGGTATCGCCGTTAAGCGTGGAAGTGGCATCATGGGCCGCCTGCAAGGTTGAATACTGCGCGCCCGAATTAGGGGTGGGATTAACACGAATCACCTTGGCAGACAAGGCGAGGTTAAAAGCCAGAAAAACGATGGTTAAAGTTAATGTTCTCATAGTAGTTAGGTTTTAATGATTATGTGTTAAAATGATTAATTAATTAATTCTTCTTCGGAAATTTCCATGGATTTACAGGTGTTTTCACGCTTTCGGCCATCATTCCCTTCATGATGATATCCTGAAAAATAGAGATGGCCCTCCAACACCCGGTTCATGGCATAAATCAGCTCGGCGGAATCGCAGGATTTTTTCAAACATCCCATCACCCCTGAAGCCAGGATTCTTTTGATCAGGCTGTTTTCCCAATGTGAAGTAAGCAAAATAATTTTTGGCGCTTTCATCAACCCGGTGAGATTTTCCGGAAGTCCCCTGTCAATTGAATCAGTGAGATCAATATCGAGAAGTAACAGGTCGGGTACAGGAGCTGACGCCTTCATGGAAAGTCCGGCTTTGCTGCAGGCTGTTCCTGCCACCTCGAATGCCGGTTCCTGACTGATGATCGAAACCAGTCCTTCCAGCAAGGCAACATTGCTGTCGGCTATAAAAATGGAGTAAATATTATTCAAGGCGTCCGAAATAAAATCTTATGCAAAGTTACTCCATTCAGAGCCCCGGTTCAATAGGGAATTTACCCCGATTTTATAGGGTGATTACCCTATTCAATTAAAGGGACGACATCCCGGATTTTACGTCAGTGTAAAACCTTTACCGGATAATTCCGGGATGTCGTCCCTGAGGGTAACAAGCAGGATTTACGATTTACGATTATCGATTATCGATTGTCGATTGACGTTACCCGTAGGGCAGACATCTCTGTAGCCTTGAGTAACCAACGATCCCCATTATGCACGTAGGGCAGGCATCCCGGATCTACCATTTAAAAATTTGAAAATTTGGAAATTCAAAACGGGTTTCTCTATTGTGTTCTAATGTACCTATTTTGGTTTGATATTGAACCACAATAGGCACATAAGGTCACATTAGAAATACAATAACCCGGAAAAACTGTACTCCTCTTTGCACCCTTTGCGCTGTCATTGCGCTCTTAGCGGGAAATCGACCATGTTGTTCCCTCAAAGTCGCGAAGAACAATTAACAGGAACGCAAAGAACCAGGAACCAAAGAACAAAGAACAAAGAATAAAGAACAAAACCAATCATCCTAACAAATTGTATTTCAATATATATTTTATAATTTATAATTCATTCATGCTATTTTATTCTGGATACAAAACCGTATCAGACCGGCCACATTACGTACACCGAGTTTTCGCATGATGTTAGTCCGGTGGTTGTCAACCGTGCTTGGACTGATGAAAAGTTCCGTGGCTATTTGGTTATTCGTATGGCCCTGGCAGATCAGCGGGATGATTTCCAGCTCGCGTTTTGTCAATTTGGCGATTCTGGCAACAGCGTTTTCATCCGGGGCCGGATCACGTTCTATGGCAGACAGAAGCTGCCCTGTGTAATAGGTTTGTCCTTTCAGGACTTTGTGGATGGCAAAAATCAGCTCATCGGTATCGCAGGTTTTAAGCAGGTAACCTTTTATGCCCATTTGTTTGGCTTTACGGAGGATACTGCCTTCGTTGTGCATGGTCAGGAGAATGATTCTGAAATCTTTGTACCGCTGGATCAGCATTTCGGCTGCCTGCAAACCATTCATCAGCGGCATATCCATATCCACGATACAGAGATCCGGATGATGTTCTGCTGATTTTTCCAGCAGATCCTGACCATCGCGGGCGGTGGCCACTACTTTCAGGTTGCCCTCTGCGTTGAGTATGGCCGAAAGTCCGTCGAGGATCACTTCATGATCATCCGCAAGAATGATGGTTGCTTTTCTTTCCATTTAAACAGTGATTTTTACGGTGGCGAGTGTACCTTTATCAGGCAGTGCTTCCAGTGTAAAACTGCCTTTGAGTGAATAAACCCTGCTGGAAATATTGGTAATTCCAATACCTTGATTATCAGATTGTTTTATTCCAGTTCCATTATCTTTTACCTTTAGCATCACACTATTACTGATCCTGGCAAGCTCAATAACAACATCAGATGCCCCTGAATGCCGGATTACATTGCTGATAAGTTCCTGAGCAATACGGTAAATACCGGTCTCGATCTCCTGAGGCAACCTTTCTTCCAAATTTCTTACTGAAAATTCAACCTGAATTCCGCTATTTCTAAAGCTCATTTCAACGATATCTTCCATGGCATCTGCCAATCCGAAATGGGTTAAAGCCCGGGGCATCATCTGATGGGAAATGGATCGGATCTCTTCACTGGTATCGATGATCATGCGTTTGATCTTTTCTGTGTCATTGCGGATATAAGGCATGTCTTTCGCAATTTTCCGGGTAAATGCCTGAAAATTCATCGAAATGGCGCTGATTTGCTGCCCGACGCCATCGTGTAGATCCTTGGCAATTTTCCGGCGTTCTTCTTCCTGGGCATGGATAATGGCGGCTAATCCCCGCTCCTGCTCTTTGATGATGGCCTGATTCTTATCATTCCGCGCTTTACGCCTCATCCGTAAATAAACTACCAGTCCTACATGCGCTAATATTACCATGCTCATCAAAACACCCCAAAACCATCTTCGCGAGCGGCTGGCGGATAATTCGGCCTCTTTTTTTTCCTTCACGATTTTCTCTTTTTGTGCCTTTTCCTCCAGCAATGCCTTCTCCTTGCTTTTGGTTTCATACCGGGCAAACATCTGGGCAAGCTGACCTGTTTTGGTTTCATTCAGGATTGTATTTCGCAGTTCAGCATATCTTATATATGCCTCCAATGCCTGATTGATTTTTCCGTTGGCTCTGTTTAGTTCGTAAGTCCGGTACCAGGCTTCGCTGATCAAATCTTTTCTCCGGAATTTTTCAGCAAAATAAAAAGCGCTGTCAAGCGCCATGCGTGCAGGCCGATATCGTCCGGTTTCAAGGTACACCTTCGCCAGGTTGTTGTAAATGTTGGGTTTGCGATCGTCAAAGGTATTCAGCCGTAAAGCCTCTGTTAAAAGACTTTCAGCTTTTGTGTAGTTGTTCAGTTTCAGGTAAGTATTGGCCAGATTCGACAACCACTGGGCCACGTAAAAATCATCCCCGGCTTTTTTGAAATTATTGATTGCCAGCTTATTGTAATGCAAAGCGCTGTCGTATTGACCGAGGTCGTCGTAATTAATCCCGATACGGCCCAGAATAAGCCCCCTTCGGGTGGGTTGCTCCCGGTTTCCCAGCATTGCAAGAGCCTGCTGTTGCCAATGAATAGCCTCTTCATAGTTTTGAATGTGGTTATGCAGAAAACCCATGGTTGAGAGCGATTCAACGATTTGCAACGTATCCCCGTTTTTCCGGGTGAGCTCAATAACTTTATAAATACACTCCAGCGCTTCGGGATACCAACCCTTGTTGATGTAGAGGTCACCGGCGTTTTTGTAGCCATAATGAGCCCATGAGTGATTCAGGGAGGATAGAATTTCAGAGGAATTCAGGTAATATTGCAAGGCTGTATCGGGTTGAATATCTGCCCAGGACAGCCCCAGAAACAGTGTGGACTTGCCTACCCCCTCCTGGTAATCCAGGGCTTGTGAAAGTTTCAGCGCTTCTCCTGCTGTTACAATGGCCATTGAGTCCCTGGCTTTGAGATATTCCCTGGATAAATTGATGAGGGTATTGATTTTCTTCTCGCCGGTCTGGGTTCTGACCAAGCGTTGCAGGCTGTCGATGGCGGCAGGCTGCGCATGACTAAGGAGAGTGACCATTAAAAGCGCCATGGCGTAATATATCCAGAATAGCCGTTTCAATTTCAATGCTAGTATTCAGGTTAATTCAAAAATACCTGCAAAATTACAATAAACCATTTCAGTAAAGATTTTTTTGGCTCATCCAGAATTAATTTACGTTTCCGGATTAAGAGTAATCGTTGAATTACGATTTACGATGTAAGATGTATTTTCTTTGCGTTCCTGGAAATTGTTTTTCGCGTCTTCGCGGGAAATTCGATCAGATGGGGTCATGCAAAGTCGCTGAGGAGTCGCAATGGGCGCAAAGAGAAATACAGGATTTCCTGGTGATTGTATTTCTAATGTGTCCTAATGTGCCTAATGTGGTTCATTTTAAAACCGAAATGTCTGCCCTGCGGGCATGGAGACAGGGTTATTGAACGAGGCTGTCTCAAAACATAAAAGCATAATAGCCATTAGGATAAAAAGGCACCAAATTCCACAAAATATTGAATGTCAATATTTTAAAATGGTGAAATTTGGTGCTTTGGTGGCTTTCGTGGCTAAAAATTGTATTTTGAGACCTCTTCTTTTTCGAATGGAAAAGGTTGAAGCTACTTTTTAATCACCCTTTCGGTTTTCGTAAAGCTGGAGCCTCTGATTTTGATCATATAAATACCACTACGCAGCGAAGCTAAGTCGAGCTGGTTGCGCAGCCCACTGAGGGACTGCCTGAGTACTTCCCGGCCCTGAATGTCCGTCATCACTACTTCTATTTCCTGCTGACTAACCAGGTCGATGAAGAGATGATCGCCAACGGGGTTGGGGTAGATGTGTATTTCAGCCTTACTCCGTTCGTTAACCAGTGTGGTTCCCAGGGTCATTCCGGCAACAGCGCTGAGACCGTTGAGGCTGAAAGTCCCGTTGTGGTCGGGCCACTGCTGATCCCAGGCTACCTCGAGGGTATATTCCTGTCCGGTAGCAATGATGTATATCCGCAGGCTAAATATTTCACCATCGGTAAATCCATCCTTTTCGCCGGTGGTCGGGTCATCGGCAAAGAGCGCCAGGCTGGCGCTGTGATCCTCCCATCGAATCATTCCGTAACAGTTTCCACTCTGGTCGAACGCTCCCAGGTAGTCGCCCGGCCGGATCAGCGAAGCGCTGACGATTTCCTTTGGAATCGCCATGAGGTGTGCTTTCGGGGTCGGCAGGAGGGTGTTCCAGGGTCCGGCGTTGATCATTTCTGTCATCTTCAGGTTGGTGTAATTTACTCCGGAATAGGCTCCTGACTGGTTACAATCCGGGAAAATGACCGATGCAGGCTGCGACATCAGCACATAGTAGGCTTTGCCCGGTTGCAGGCTGCCCAGGGTGTTGATGCCATACTGCGGCCAGTAAAGCTGCCATCCGGCCGCCTCTTTTACCACCACCACTCCGGTTCCGTCAAACAAGGCTTCCACATCAGCCTCGCATTGGCTCAGAACGGGAATCAGATTCCAGCCCTGGCTTAGTGACAGCTCACTGTTGGAGGTTCGTAAACCGGTAATGGTCAGGTTGATCTGATTAACCACTTTTATGGTGTAACCCGCTTCCACACTCAAGTTTCCAATGGTGTTGACGGATTGCTCCGGCCAGTACAGTCCGGTAAGTGACTGTAAAATAACCAGGTCGCCGGTTACATTCCGAAACACCTCTTCCATGGCCGGATCCAGCGGATTAACAAAGGTTGACAACCCTGACCAGCCGGCAGGGATAGTCAGGTCGTTACAATAGTATACCTGCAAAGTAATCTGGTCGGTAATAGGATCACTACATGGACTGAGCGGCACGGCGCTCAGGGTAAGGATCACACTTCCTGCATTGATGTCGCCCTGACCGGGCGTATAGGTTGGATTCAGTGAACCTGTATCGTCAAAAACACCGTCGCCACCGGTTGACCATTCAAAACTCAGAGCATGATTTACGGTACCGGAAAGTATAACACTTTGATAATGACATATCTGGATATCTGAACCTGCCGAAACCACAGGCATTGGTTCAAGGGTAAGCGTTAGCTGTGAAACATCACCTACTGCACATGGACTCATGGGCTGGGCTATCAGACTGAGCGTCACTGTTCTGTTGAAAATATCCTGAACGCCCGGTGAATAAACAGCAACCAATGATTCTGGATTATCAAAACTGCCATCGCCCGACGTTGTCCAGTAGAAATTACCGGCATTCTCCACATAACCCGAAAGCTGATGGGTTTGGTCTTCACAGAGAACAGCCGGTTCGCCTGCATAGGCCACTGGAGAATTCACTATTTCAATATCCAACGATGAAACAGCCTGAACTGAACACGGACTAAAGGCATTGGCCACAAGCGTCAAAGTGGCGTTGCCATTCTGAATATCCTGCAAACCAGGTGTATAAACCGGATTCAGGACATTGGCGTTGCTGAAACTGCCATCGCCAGAGGTAGACCATACCAACTCACTGTAATTGGATGCTGTAGCTGACAGCTGATGGCTTTGGTCTTCGCAGATGACAGCATTGGTTCCGGCACTGGCAGCGGGTTGTTTATTGATATTGATACGAACCAGCGAATTGGCCGGAACATAACACGGATTCAAAGGTTGAGCTATCAGCAGAAACGATACAAATCCATTTTCAACATCTGTTTGACTCATGGTGTAAACCGGGTTCAGAATGGTTCTGTCGCTCAGGGAACCAGTTACTCCGCCCAACCAATTTACTCTGCTGTAATTTTGGGCACTACCCTGTAACTGTACCGGCTGCCCCTGGCAAACGGTCTGGATGGGACCGGCATTGGCTGTGGGCAGCTTCTGAATCGTAAGCAGCAGGCTTGAAGTATCGGCAAGAATGCACGGACTGACGGGTTCTGCAATGAGGGAAAGGGTGACAAATCCATTGGTTTTGTCCTCTGATCCGGGCGTATATACTGGTGTAAGAAGGTTGCTATTGCTGTAAATTCCGTTTCCGGAGGTAATCCATCTGAAACTTCCGGCATGGGTTACCGTTCCGAAGAGTTTGTGCGTACCGTTCTGGCAGATGACCGCGTTTTGGCCGGCGTTGGCTGAAACCGATTTCTCAATGGTAAGTGTCATAACATCGGTAACTGAGGTGGCGCAATCGTTCAAAGGAAGGGCAGTGAGCGAAAGCTGAACACTGCCTGCAATAATATCAGCCTGACCTGGGGTATACAGCGGGGTTAACGAGGAAGGATCATCAAATGTACCTGTTCCGGAGGATGTCCATACAAAACCGGAAGCATTCTGAACCGAGCCGTTCATCGGATAACTTTCACCGATGCAAATCACAGCATCTGGCCCGATTTCAGCTATGGGAGCAGGTACCTGGCAAACCGTCCATGAAATGGTTTGATCGAGTAGCCCGGCCTGACCGGTTTCCCCCTGAATTTCAGTCACCAGGAAGGTCATGGTGTAGGTTCCGTTTTCAGAAGCCAGCGGAAGCAACCCTTTGATTTTGAACAGTACGTTGTTGAAACTTTCTCCGGTGATCACCAGCGAACCGGTTGGGATTTGATTCCCGTCAGGCCCGGCAAGTACGATCTGAGCGCTGGTAAACGTGGATACTTCGATGGGCATATTGAACAGTACCAGGAGCGTATCGGTGGGTAAGCCATCCAGCGGAATACCGAAGAAATGATCGATAGCCGGTGTAGAAATAGCCTGGATCCAGGAGACCTGTTTCCCGGTTTGACCGTAGTTGCCGGTCATATCGGCAATACCCGCAGCCTGAACCGTGAAGGCGTAGAATCCGTTGGCGGAAGTTTTGGAAGAAATATCCACATTGAAAACGGTATCGCTTACCTGGGAAACCAGAACAGTTTCATCCGCTAAATTGTCGCCGCCCTGGTTTCTCAGCGTAATCTCTTCGTAATCGAACGTAGCCGGGTTGATGGGTTTGTTGAAAACTACCTCGAGGTTAGCGAGGGGATAGTCGGTGATGCCTGAAGCAGGAATGCCGTTAATGGCAGTAACTTCCGGGAAGTTCATGTCGATGGCCTCCCATAGAATGGTATAGCTAACCGGTACAGCATTTTCGAACATATCAAGGAAATGGAGCTTGTTTTCATAGATGGGTTCGCCTCCATCCGGTATGGTTACAAAAGAAAGCCAGACGTTTTCCAGCGGGATAATCTGCCCGTCTTCACGGGTAATGCTGATAATCCTGAAATATCCGTTTCCGGGATCATCGATCTTTTTATAGTTCCATCCGCAGACAAACGGGGTAACCGTAAGTTCGGTTTCAAGGTCATTGAGGGTTACCAGACCATCTGTCACTGCTTCATTGGCCTGGTAGACCGTAGCCACGGGGCCGCTGGAGTAGTAGAGCCTGTCTGGGAGATCGCCGGAATCGGGTATGTCGTTCACCAGGAAATCTCCTATAGTATCATCAAGTGGTCCATACACCCTGACTCCTTTGATCAGTTCGTGTACATTTACCTCGCTCACCAGGCTCAGGTCGGGATTGCCGAAGCTGTTACTGTGATTCACAGATACCTGATAGGCAATGAAATGTCCCAACAGGCTGCTGGTAAACCACCATTGTCCAACTGCCCGGCTTCCACCGCTGATATCTCCGAAATCCACATCGAACAGGCCCAGCTGGCGGGGTTTACCGCCCAGGTTGGAACCCACAATGGAAAAGTCGATGGCCAGTCCTTTTTCATTATCGATGATTTCCGGCTGGGCAGATTCGATTTTTACATTACGCGCATTGCCAAAGCCCCTGTTATCAATAATCACAGCCAGTTCGGCCGGGATACTGGGTTCAATCGGCCCGGTCAGTGCATCATCACCGAGAATATCCCGCTGCATAAAGTAATCAATATACAGATCGGGACTTGGATTTACCTGCAGGGTTACCGGGAACAGCGGATGTTCAATGATTTCAAGGGTAAATGGATCCAGATAGGAAAGGGTTCCGCCGAAGGAGTAGAATCTTGACACTTCAGGTGCAGCGCCTCTTTCAGGAATGAACAGGATAACTGCAGATCCGGAGGTTTCCGGGTCAAGAACGCCGGCTCCGTCAATCCCGGTTATTGTAACCAGTGATTTTGTATTAATCTGGAAAAGGTCGTTGGTGATGGTACCCATTTCATCCCTGATCTCAAGCTCCAGCCTGATGTTCTGCATAGCCTCGGTTTCATGACCATTATATAGGGTCAGTGTTCCTTCAAAGGCTTCGCGGGTCATAGTAAGTGTTTGCGAAAATTGCACAGTAACGGTAGCACAAACGGAGGACGAAGGCGTTTCCATGTAACCCTTCATGATACTAAGGGCGCTGTTATACAGTTCTTCAGCAAATACAAAATCCCTTTGAGTTACGTAGTTAAACACGGTATCGAGGTGTAATGCCTGCTGGTAGATCACCAAAGAGTCGGCAATGTCCGGATATATATCAGAAGGAGATACCACACCAAGATCCCAGGCTTCCATAGTAGTATTCCAGCGGCTGGTTAAACCGGTAATTTCGTCAGCAGTAATTTCGGTTTGAGAAAATCTGTCAAGCAGCGTTGAAATTCTATCAGGCGTGAACCCCGATAAGGATTCCAGTTCAACTGCCACCGAATCCATGAGAATGTAGAAAGCATCCTTCGCTCTCAGCGTTTCACTGGTATATAGCTGTTTAATAACGGTGTCGACAGCATAAAGCGCTTTGAGAAACATCTCTACATCAGTAATGGAAGTGATGATTTCCTGAGGTACCAGACCTCTTACAAGCTCTTTCTCTCCGGCAGTAGGGGTTCCGCCACCAGGCCCTGCACCTGCGGCCTGCTGGAAATCAAATTCGCATTTCAACGATTTAAGAAGATCGATGGCATCAGATAACTTATTTATGTCTTCTGCCAAATCCTTAACAACCTCCACAGTGCCTTTTACCGTTGAAACAACAACTCCGGTGATTCCGGATTTTCCCTGAGAATAACTGTAATTGAGTGGAATCGGGAAATCGTCAATCAGATCATTCAGAGCATCAACCATACAGGGATTGCATTTGGTGATGGTGGCCTTATTGGCTGTGGTGGGTATGCTGAAAGGAAAAGGATCAAATCCAACGGCTCCACCGCCCGAATAGGCAGGAGCCGTAAAACAATCGAGACAGATGGGTTCGCCGGCGCTCGTACTGGTACAATGGCGGCCCTTGTATTTAACCTCATCTACCACAACCCTTCTCTGATCATCCGGGCCACATTCATACTTATACTTGAAAACCATATAATCAACACATTTCCCGATAACACTGCTGTTTTTTGTGCCGGGTTTTCGCTGCATTAAGGCCGGTATCTGGATCGACGTCTGGGGCAACAGATCAAACATGTTGGCATTCACCGTAAATATATATTCATCATCCACCGGTACAACAACCTCAACATCTTTGGCGGTGATCAGCCCTAAATTGGTAATGTTGATGATGAAGGGATACACTTCGCCAAAAGCCAGTTCGGGCATGTCTTTAGGTTTATCGATCTTTAAGACCGGCGCCGGAACATTGGTTTCAAATTCAGCCACGAGGGTAATTTCATACTCATCTTCAATAAGGGTGGGAACTACCTGCCACGAATACGTAATGGCATTAAAACCGAGAAAAATCTCCTGAATGTTCTGACGGCCTTTTTCCACATAGATTAATCCGTAAAATCCATTGTGCCTTGGTGCCTGTACTCTTAAATTGTAATAGCCTTCGTTGATATTTTCGGCGGTAAAATGGCCGTTGGCATCCGATACTCCCTGGGCTATCACCTGACCGGTATAGGGATGGGTAACCATTACGGAGGCTCCTTCCAGATGCGGCGCTTCGGCTGTTAAATAGGTGTATTCGTTTACTACATCCACCAGCAGGCTTCCGGTTTCAACCGATATCGGCTCAAAAACAAAGGGCAAAGCCACTCCGTTGGCATTGGGAGCCGTCAGGGCTATTTGTCCTGTGATGGGGTGATTGAGCGGCAGATCAGCTCCGGGTGTCAACCGGAGGGTAACGGCCGCAGTCTGGCCCGGCAGTATGGAAGGAATAACATGGGTTTCTCCGGCCAGCGAAAGCCAGTTCAATTGAGGTAAGGCTACAGTGATATCACCGGTTTCGGCCATTCCGTTATTTCTGATGACTACATCCGTTAAAGTAGTTACCCCAACCACCATTCCTTTGTTAAGCGAAACGGGTTCGAGTTTCATGTTACCCCGTGTTGCCTGGCAGTAATACCAGGCCATGAACCTGAACCGGGTACCTTCATCCGAAGTCAGTTGTAAATTGATCTCATGATAAAAACTACCCAGGCTGATCTGATTACCGGTTACCGAATAGGTCAAAGTTGCTGTTCCGTTACCCGCCAACTGCGGGATGGGGGTACTGTTCAGCACACAACCCGGCGGGGCCGAAACCACCTGCAGTTTGACATTATTAAGAGGAAGATCACTGTAGTTCTGAATATCTATTGAAAATTCGCGGGTTTCATTCAGATATATGTCCCATAAAAGGTTTCCGGTGAATTCGGCGCGGGCGCCCAGAATTTTATACGAATCCTGAACATCATTGAGGCCCTGCCCGGGGTAACAGGCCCCGATTTCATAATACCCGGCCTCGCCATTTACGGGTATGAAACTCACACTGAACTGACCGTTATTATCACTCACCGTATTCAATACACGCCGGGTACCGTTCAACAAAATGTAAATATCTACCTCCTTGCCGGGAGCCGGGCTTTTCAGTACGGTTTCCGTTACACCGGTTATGAGGATGGGCGTGGCGCCGTTAAATATATCGCCTGCAACCGAAGCAGTGGCCGTGTAATCGGGAATGACAGTAAGCGGAGTACCCGAAGTGGTATTGTTGATAGGGATCAACTCGCTGAAGCCGCCATTACCGTTTATCCGGGCAATTATGAAAAAGTCGCCGACAGCCCCCGTGGGGGTAAAATTTGTAGTCAACTCCAGTGTCTGTCCGATTTCCATAACCGATGGGGTTAACAGGGTATTGAGCAGCACATCGGAATTATCGAGCGCCGCATCCACCGATCTGAATATTTTTACTTCAGCACCGGCCGGCGCTAATGCAAAGCCTGAATTGGTAACCCTGACCCCCACTTGCATCTGTTCGTTAATATACACCGAACCTGTGGAAAGAATCACTTCTGTGGCCACAAAATCAGGCAGGTTGCGATCGCTTACCATCACCCAGCACGAACCGGAACTGTATTCCTCCGCCGAAACAGAAACGGAAACAATCTGGCTTCCGTCGGTGATGCCGTCATCGAGGGTATTAAACGGCACATCCAAAGAGGTGACCCCCTGGGGCATGATCACCGGAGAGACTACTTCTATTTCTGAAGGTCTGTCGTGGACAATCGTAATCGAAATCTCCGGGCCACCGATGGTATTCCGGGTAATAGTCAGAACACCGGCATTTACTACGTTTTCAAAAACAACAAACGGGTTGACAGCTACTGACAGAGAAGGCCCGTCATTGTCCAGTATGGTAATGGATTGCGAAGTTGCGCCACCCGTACCTGCCGGCGCTCCGCATCCACACGATGGAATGAATACTGAAGCGAAAACCTCCGCCTGCCGGTCGCCATCGAGGATAGAATTATCCACAATGCCTATGTTGAACTGGCGCTCCATCTGCCCATTGGGAATGGTAACCTGAGCAGGGAAATATATCTGGCCGGATGACGGGGTTGATAACTGAATCACGGTATTACCTACCGAAGGCTGCGTAAGCTGAACGGTCCCCCACGAAGCATGAGGGCCACCGTTTTCCTGAACCACCGATGGATTAATGACCAGCGAAATTTGTGGTACATCGTCGTCAAGAATCATAATAGATGATGAAACCGGACTGAATCCAACGGCGGATGCATGGATGACGATATCTTCGCTGATCTCAGGCGTAGTGTTGCTGATCACTAGGATATCAATGGTTGAGGAAGCTTCATTGGCAGGAATTACCATACTTGAGGGCAAGGTGATCTGATCCGGCTTGCCGGCGGTAAGCACCATATTCAACGGGCTGTTGGCCACGAAACTGCGCGTAATGGTCAGCTGGAATGTCTCTCCTTCGGTGGCCGAAGTTTGACTTAATGCCATTGATAGTCCGGGTATTTCATCGTCGATCAGGGTCAGGAGAGCGGTGGTATCCGGATAATCAGCTCCCGAGGCGCTGATTGTTACTTCCGTATTCCCTTCGAAAATGCTGTTGTCAATGGCAGAAACATCAAAAAATCCACCCGACTGGTTGGCTGGTATATTGACTGTCTGCGTGGTGTTGATCCGGCCATCCGGGGATGAGGATACGTTGACTGTCAGGGAAGTACTTCGGTTACCGCTTCTTGAGATTACCGCCTGCATGGGCGATGTGGTATTTTCATTCAGAGATGGCTGGGGAAGGGTAACAAATAACCGCTTTTCAAGGAATACCGGATCGGTTGAGAGGGCCGTATTGTTGGCCGAACCGTTGGGTTTTTCCGTTAAACCTGCGTTGGGCGTCAACCGCACCTGCAGATCTACGTCTCCCTCAAAGCCCGGAATGCTGGGAATGGTGAAACTGGCGCTCTGTGTCAGAACCCCGGAAGATGGCAGTGTTTCATTATTCTGGACAAAACCGAGAATTTGCATCTGATTTCCGGAAACCATGGCAATCCGCTGGCTCCAGCCTCCAACCGCAGGGGCATCGCCGATATTCTCCACACTCCAGCCAACGGTTACTGTTTGACCAGGTATGAGATTGCCGCTGAGCGACTGTATGTTGCTGACGGTGAGATCCGGATAGGGCGGCAATCCGACCTGCATGGCGTTATCTGACCTGACCGTATTGTTGTTTTCGTTGGTTTCGGGAATGATACTGTTGGCATCGGTTTTTACAAACACATAAAAGAAGCCCTCAATATAGGCAGGCATGGTGAGATTTACCGTATGGGTATAGCTCTGACCCGGAATCAGCGGATTCAGGTTGTTCACCGAAGCCAGTTTTATTGCGTTATTAATATTGAAAACAGGGGCGGTGGAGATGTACAGATCGTCTTTCCAGGGAACAATGCCGGTACTTATACTGCCGGTATTGATTACTGAAAAAGTGACGGGAACAACATCTCCGGAATTGGCTGAACCCTGCACAGAAAATGGTTGAACGGTAAGGTCGGTAAACACGAAGAAAGAGAATGTGCTTACGCTGGTTTCGGCCTGGAAACAGGAATTTCTTGCAACCACCTGCCAGTTGTAAATGTGGCTTGTGTTGAGGAATTGGTTGTAGGTATGAACCGTTGAAGTCAGTCCGGCAACGGTGGGAGAAGCAGGCCTGGTTTGAGTGTTTCTCCAGATGTAGAGGTCATAGGCAGTGGCATTGTCTGCTGCAGTCCAGGAGAAGGTAATGGGTTGCGTTATCCCGAAGGAATTATCTTCCGGAAGCAATGTATGGACCTGCGCAACAGGCTGAGGTGATGGCAATACACTTACAGTGGCTGAGTTGCTGCAACCATTGGTCGCCGTTACCGTAACCGAGTAATTGCCGGGAACGCTGACGCTGATGCTGCGGGTGGTAGCGCCGGTACTCCAGAGGTAAGAAACGCCCTGGCTGGCGGTAAGGGTGGTTGGCTCCGTTCCGCATAATTGTAAACTACCCGAAATGGTAACCACCGGTAACGGCCTCACCACCATTTCGATAACATTGGAGAATGAAGGATTGATGGCGCACGGAATGCCCGAGGTCATCAGAACCACTACCAAATCTCCGTTCTTTAGGTTTGAAGACTGGAACACCGGACTGTTGTTACCGGTATTCTGCCCATTGATTCTCCATTGATAGGAAGGATTGGCGCCGCCGTTGATGGGTGTTGCAGTAAAAGTTACCGGCTCGCCGGCGCAAATTCCGTTGGCGGAGGCAGCGATGCCTACTGAAGCCGGAATGGGCGTAACTATGGTCATGGCAATCGGATTGGACACGGCTGTTGACTGAACTACACAGGGCCAGTTGGAAGTCATCACTACACTCACTACATCGCCGTCATTAAGTACGTCCGTGCTGAAAACAGGACTGTTGCTGCCGGCATTCAGGCCGTTTACCATCCACTGGTAGGATGGATAATTTCCTCCATGAACCGGACTGGCGGTAAATACCACCGTGGCATCCTCACATACCTCTGTGGAAGGGGTACTGATGGTTACTGCAGGAGTCACCAAAGGGTTCACGAATAGGGTTATTGAACCGGAAGTGGCGACGGACGGACTGGCACACAACAAGGATGAAACCATCACCACATTCACCACATCTCCATGAGTCAGGGAACTGGTTTCAAAAACACTGCTGTTTTCCCCGGCATTTTCTCCGTTCACTTTCCATTGATAGGAAGGATTTCCGCCATTCACCGGATATGCCGTGAAAATCACATTCCCCCCTTCACAAATATTGGTGGCTGAAGCGCTGATACTCACCGATGGTACCACATTACTGCTGACGGTTACACTAAACGAGCAAAAATCATCGGGATTGCCGGCAAGGGCATAGGTTACCTGGGTTACACCGGCATTGAACAGGTGCCCGCTGGCTGAACCGGCGCCGCCTCCGGAAGTGGCTCCGCTGAGGGTATATGTATAACTCTGACCTTCTTCTACTGCCGGATCAATATTGTTTACGATCACACTGCATTGCCCGGCCGGAGCGCTCACTACCCGGTCAGCCGGACAGGCAATGGAGGGGGCATTTCTGCTTAAGGCCACGTTCGATGTGCCGACGATCAGTTCATAACCTGCCGGAAGTTCTGTTTCGGTAAAGCTTCCCGAGATGGTGCCCGATGTAAGTTGAATGATGATATAAGTACCATTGGGAACATTTCCGGTTTCAATGACCCTCAATTTGCCATTCAGGGTAAGATTGTTATTTTGAAGCAGTTGAGAGTGCCCGGTTCCGGGGCCGCCGACGTTGTTCATCTCGATTTCAAGCGTGCTGTTGGCCGATAAAGGCTGTGCATTGTTGATGGTTAATATACCCGGTGAAGTTCCCGGCGCTATGGTTCCGTTGCTGATGAACTGGAACCCATTGGTGAAATTGATGGTTCCAATACCCTTTATGGTGCCGGACGGGTTATTCTGCACATACATATAGTCAAAGGTATTGGTACCGGCGCTGTTTTTTACCATCGTGCCATTGTTTACCAGAAATGCTTCGGTAAACCATCGTTGGAAAATACTGCTGCCGTTAATATTGAAAACACCGTTATTGGTAATAACCGCCGATTGCAAAAGCCTCCCATCCTGCCAGTTGATGGTTCCGTTGTTGGTGATCGGCGAATTATGGTTTTTATCATTGCTACCGCTAACGGTCATGGTTCGTCCCTCGTTAATAGTTAATGGCCGGTTGATAGTTCCGCTGATCCAATTAATATTACCATGGATGGTGAGGCTTCCGTTGCCGGTTATGTTATACTGGATGGATAAATCATTGTTGATTGTCAGGCTTCCGTTACCCTCAATATTTCCGGTGGAACTGAAGGTAATTCCTTCGGCTACCACCAGCGATGCATTCAGGGTGATGCCGGTGGTGGTAAAGTTACCTGTTCCGGCTATTGAAGCGCCTTCGTTATGACTAAAAGTATAACCTCCGTTTGAAAGTGTGGAATTGTTAAGCGTCAGCAAACCGTTGTTCTGGAACTGCCCGCCCGGTTCAAGCCTGAGGATACCGGCATTAAGTGTATAGGTACCGTTATTCTGAACATTCATATACAGAAAGCGGGTGGTTCCTGAACTGCTTTTAACGATGGTTCCGGTGTTGACAAAGAACAGGTTGTTGAACCAGGATTGAATATCATTATTTCCGTTGATAATCATCGTACCGTTGTTGGTCAGAACATTGTTGTAGCCGATGGTTCCGGCGTTCCAGTTAAAGTCGCCGTTGTTGATAAATGACGTATTGAGATTTTTGGTGAGCTCGCCGTTCAGGTTTACGATTCCCTCGCTGGTTACAACCACGGAACCGGCACCTTGTATAGTGGCTGATTCCAGAACCAGGGTTCCTTCAACCACCAGGTCATCTCCGGGAGCATACCCCAAAGTAAGGGTTGAATTGATTACCAGTATCCCTTCCGGTTCAACGGTCAGCTGATCGGCCAATACTGAAGCGTTAATGGTTACCGTATGGTCGGCGCGAATTGCAATGGTTCCGTGCTGATCTTCTGGCGCCACGGAAGCGTCGGTCCAGGGGCCGCCATCAGATACTTCCCAGGTGGAAGCAGCACTCCAGTTGCCGGAAGCTTTGCTTCTGTAATTCAATATCACCGGATTAAGCAGGAATTCAACGGCTGCAAAGCCCGGACCGCTGATTTCAGTGCACCGGATTTCAACGGTTGATGATCCGTCCAGATTTCCAATGGGAATATTGAAATGGCTGTCACAACAGGTCAGGTGTTCAAACACCATTTGTCCGTTCACATACACCCTGATGCCATCATCATGTGTCGGAATATTCATCAGGTAATAACCTTCAGCAAAACCCTGGCGTTTCATGACAAAAGTAAAATTGTCATTATTCACCAGGCAGCCCTCATAACCGGCTGCCGATGATGGCGAAGCGTTCTGATCCCATTGGTTACGGGTATCCACATTCACGCTTCCAACCGGATAAAAACCACGGTACACAGCGCTGCCCAGGTTAATATCGCTGGTGTTGTAAGCGTAAATGTTCCAGAGATTTTCACCAAAAACCGCCGGGTCGCCGGCAAGATAGCTGATGGTGATCTGAATCACGTTGCTGGGTAAAGTTTCGCTGCCATTGATGGCTAAACGGCGATACCATCTTGTTTCGCTGAGCACTGGTGGCTGGTAGGTGGCATTAAATGCGCTGGCAATATTATTCCAGGCTCCGCCGGCTATACTGTCCTGCCACTGGTAGGTGATGGTCAGCGTTTCTCCGCCATAAGCATTTTGGGTGCTGGTGAGCAATGAAGGAGTAAAACTGCCGCAACTGTTCTGGTTTCCGGCGATTACACCGGGTTGCAGTGAGGTCTGAACAAAATTAATGGCAGCATAAGCACCGCCACCGCCTTCAATTACTCTGACCTCTACGGTCGAGTTCTCATCCAAAGTTCCTGCGGTGATATTGCCGTGGCTGACGCAACAACCGTTGTACTCAAAAACCTGGGTGCCATTTACATAAATCCTGATATTGTCGTCATGCCCCGGAATATTGATAATATATTGACCCTGTGGAAATCCTCTGCGCTTCATCACAAAAGTAAAATTATCAATGGGTACCGAACAGCCCTCGTAACCTGCAGCCTGCGAGGGTGAACCATTCTGATCCCAGTGATTTCGGGTATCAATATTCACAGTATTGGCTGTATAGTAGCCCCGGTAGGTTATTCCGGTTAAATTCAGGTTAATCCCGTTGTAAGCATAAATGTTCCATTCGTTCTGTGGAAATTCTTCCGGATCACCTGTAATCTGAATCACATCAACCGTCACCACATTGGTGAATCCGACATATTCACCAATAGTAGCCTGCCTTCTGAAATAAGTCGTTTGGCTGAGCAAATCCGGCTGATAAGTGGCATTCACAGCCCCGGGGATTGAATTCCAGTTACCATTGCTGATGCTGTCCTGCCATTGATAAAAAACGGGATAGGTTCCAATGCCTGCTGCGGGTGAAATACTTGTCAGCATGGCAGGAACCGATGTTTGACAGATGGATTGGCTTCCTCCGATAACTCCGGGGTCACCTTCACTGGTCATAATGAAGACGGGAGTTGAAGCAGTGCCATTAGTAGTTCCGTTCAATGCGCTGCCTGTGGCCAATGCTTTATTCTCCACAACCAGGCCTTGCCCCTGCCCTTCGCGGTTCATATCCCAGTAACCCACCAATCCGGTTTCATTACCATTAAGTTGGTCTGATAAGCTGTTAAAGATTTCTTCCTGTGTCCTGGCTACATTCCAGATCCTTACTTCATCAATATCTCCATTGAAGTGCCAGGTATCCTGCCGTTTACCAATCAGCAGCGGGTTGTTGTTGTGGGAGATTACCTGTGAAGTAGTCTTTTGATTGGCCAATTGCCCGTTTCGGTAGATTTTTAAAACAGTGCCGTCATAGGTGGCTGCTACATGCATCCAACGGTTCAGGTCGTCAGCCTGCACATTCATACCAATACCGTCCTGGCTGCCTGCATCGGAAACCGTAAAACCGAGTGAATTGCCTCCATCAAATCTGAGCTGATAGCCTTCGCGGTCAATCTGCGTTCCCTCAGTTCCTCCTTTTTGCAGGATCTGGTTTACTGTGGTGAAAGCAGCAGGACGAACCCAGGCTTCAACGGTTAAAGCGCCTGTTATATTTAGAGAGGCGTCGCTGCCGCAGTTGATAAAATCGTTGCTGCCGTTCATTTTCACATGATTGCCAAACCTGGAATCCACCACAAATTGCTCCATCTCCTGCTGAATTTCTGTGAGCGTCAGGGCTTTATTGTAGATTTTTACGTCATCAATGGCGCCACTAAAGAAACCAAGTGAATTGGTGAGCGCCCCAATAAATGCGCCGCCTGCCGGAGTGTTGGGTGCGCTGTTGGTGGTATTGGGTTGGAGTAATCCATTGATGTAAAGTTTGGAAACGCCATTTTCGCGCACAAAAACTACCCAGTTCCAGTCCTGGTCAGAAATAACAGCATTGGAGGTAAAATTGGCTATTCCGCTGTGATCGCCGAACAGACGGTGATCAGCGGTGATTCCCATACTGGTTCCGTTGTAGGGGGCAGGCGGTGGAGCGGGATAGCTGTTTTGCCCGTTCATCAGGATAAAACCACCATTTTCTGACGGTTTTACCCAGGCAGAAAATGAGTAATTGTTGGTCAGCGTTGTAAAGGGGGCTGAAAAAGTAATCTGGTTACTCAGTCCGTCAAACAAAAAAGCTTTGTCGGGATTGCCAAACCGGTCGGCGGCTGGGGTTGCACCATGGATTGTACCATGATTGGAACCCAGGCTGTCCTGTGCATTTCCATCCAGGGGGTACCAGGCAGCCAGATAGTCATCAGCAGAAGCGCCAAGCATATATTCGGTGCTTTGTCCTGCAGCAGTTAGTGTTTTGTCAGCTATATTCAGGCTGGCCTGGGCTGAAACCCAAGCACTTTCAGCATTGCTGCTGCGTTTAAAAAGTTTCAGGAGCGATTCATTGCTGCCGGTAACATAGGGATTACCATTATAGTGGTAAGTGGCTGTATAAGCCGGGTTGCTTAATCCGGCGCTGAAAACCCCAAAATACCGGTCGTTGGTTCCAACGTTGGGAATTCCGGCTTCTGAACCGGGCTTTTCGTTTACATAGTAAATATGCGTACCCGCCTGGCCGGTATAAGTCCCTGAAGTGTAGCTCACTGACAGATTATCCTGGTTGTTGTATGACAGGCTGGCTTCCGGCCATCCTGCAGTTACATAGTTATACACACTTTCGTTGCCGATATGAGCACCGCTCCCGACCCTTGCCGGACCATTGGATAATGTGGCATCATACCCGTTGCCGCCTAGGTCAAATGCAATGTTGACATCACTCTCATCAAAACTAAACCAGGTAACCAAATTGCCAAATTTGGGATCAGATGCAGTGATTTTGCGACACATCCGGTCGCGGATATCTTCTTCAGTCATCGGATAATCCCAGATGCGGATTTCATCAGCTTCACCCCTGTAATATCCATAGGCGCCTCCACCGATAGCGGAATTGGTAGGATAGACGTTTTCCCGGGTACTTTGCAGCCCTGTGGCCACCAGAATTCCATTGACATATAATGAGGGCTGCTTATTGGCATAGACCACTGCAATATGGTTCCAGCCAGCGATATTGCCCGTCCAGGTCAATAATACAGGCAGATAGCTGGAGCCATGCTCCATTACACAAATTCCGTTGGTTCCGACAGCTATTCCGGCTCCTCCATCAAAATTAAAGTGTGCGGGGAAAATCAGATATTGGTTGGCTCCTCCCACACCGCTGGTTCCTGATGTACTTTGGGGATGAAGAGTAGTAGTTCCCATCGGCTTAACCCAGGCCTCCATCGTAAAATTGTTGACTGCCTGAGTTTGCTGAGTACTAAGAATCTGATCATTGGCGCCATCAAAACTGAGGGCATTGCCGCTGCCGGCTCTGCTTACTGACAAATCGTTCATCAGCTCATCTCTGATTTGCGAAGCTGTCATGGCAAAGTTGTATACTTTCACTTCGTCCATCACACCGTCCATCGGAAAATTCAAACCACCATTCTCAATCGCAGCGCCGATATACATTTTACTATTATCGTAACCAATGGTACTGTTAAACGTGTTGGTGGTTTTTAAAACCCCGTCGATATAGAGTTTGTGTTGTTTGGTAGTGTCATCGTAAGTGCTCACCACATAGTACCATTGACCGGTAGTTGCGGGTGAGGTAACCTGTGAATATGGATTAATGTCTGTAGGACTATTAAAATACCAGGACGAAAAATTGCTGTTTTCAGTGCCCAGATGCCATGAGTCGGAGACATTATTACCCATGGGCTTATCCACAAAAGTTTTTATTCCGGTAAGCGAATATAACTTCACCCAGGCTGAAATGGTAACACTGGGGGTATGTAAAAGGATATTATCATCTATTTCAATCCGGTTAGCCGTAGTGCCATTGAATGAAACAGCGCTGTTGGCATTTCCGTTTCGATCCGCAGCGCCGGGTACAGAACCTATGATGGTGCCGTGCAGGTTATTTCCGCTAAAATCAATGGCATTGCCGTCGAGCGGGTAGTAAGCTATTAATGATGGTAAATTGTCGATATGGGTAATTGTATTGGTTAATAGGCCTAACAGGATATCGACATTCTGAGCGTTGGCGCCGATACCTCCGGAACAGGTTACAGAAGCGTTATATCCTCCGGCAATACCGCCACCGGTATCGCCGCTGGTTCCTTTTCCGCTGCCGCCTTCTGCGCCACCATCGCCACCGCTGAAACTACCACCTGCGGCATCCGTGCCTGCATTGTATAGCCCACCTTCACCACCGTTGCCGGTTATTGTTATCCCATTGATCGTTGCCAGCGTTGCTGTACCGTTGCTGCCATTGTTTGCATCAATGCCACCTGCACCGCCTGTGCCGATCGAATATGTGAGCACATCGCCGGCATTCACCGTGTACTTTTTAAAGGCCATACCACCTGCGCCACCGCCGCCGCCGGATGTGCCATCGCTTCCTGAAGTTCCGGCACCTCCACCGCCTGCTCCAATGGCAAAAACTTTAACCTGAGTAACACCGGTTGGTATGTCAAAAGTTGTCCCTGATATAAAGAGCTTTTTCGACAGAATGGTACCATTGCTGTTGGCCATTGCGATGGCAACAGCGCCATTTCCGCCCTGACCTCCGGTACGATCAGGCGCATTAAATCCTGCAGCACCGCCGCCACCACCTCCAAGATATCCTGCACCGCCGCTTCCGCCATAATAACCCGCACCACCTCCGCCACAGCCGGCGCCTGTGGCATCTCCGCCATTCATATTGTTCGGGTTTGTAGGACTGCATGTACCCTGAGTACCCCCACTAACCACAGGAACAGGCAAGGGTAATTCTGTACCTGATGAATATTCAGAAAACACCTGCGCAGCCGTTAGGGCAGTGTTATAGATTTTTACCTCGTCGATAGCACCATTAAAATAATTATTGTAGGCTTCCCAAAAACCAATGTTAATGTTGGCGCTGTTGTTAAATGGATTTCCGGTAAAGGGTGTTGAGGTAATAAGTATCCCATCCAGATACTGACGGATTTCATCATTTGCATTGTCGCAAACAACGGTTGTCTGATGCCAGCTGCCATCGTTAATGGCGGGTGCTCCTCCAAAGGTTACCTCATAAGAACCACCTCCGCCAATCCGGCCTCCCGTGAATTTATTGTTTTCGGTGATCCAGAGATGGATTGCGTCCTGGTATCCATCTCCAATATTGTTCTTGGAAATGAGCGACCAGTATGCTTTGCCGGCAGTTCCCGGGCTATTGTATTTGAACCATAAGGAAATGGTGTAGCTTGAAAAATTGAAGATGGCGTTATGGGCAATCGAAACGTTATCATCCACCCCGTCAAAACTGTATGCGCTGTTGGCATTGCCAAAGCGATCGTGGGTAAGGGTGGCGCCGTTTACCGTTCCATGGTTGGTGCCAACAACATCACTGGCATCGCCGGTAAAAGGGTACCAGGCTACCGGAGTTTGGGCATTCACATCCGGGGCAGTTAAAAATATGATTTGGAAGAAAACGAATATGGAAATCAATTTCCATGACTGGATTGTAAGCAGATATAGTTTCCTCATTTGGCTAAATTGTTATTAATAAAATGTAATCAGGCAATTAGGTGCAAAAATATAAAATGATTATCATATCAAGATATATTATATTATAATTTTTCTTAAAATGATTCTAAATAATAAATCAATTCGCCAAATTGTAAATGCTGGCATAAACTGTTTTACCAGGAGCATGCAACCCGTCGGCCTCATTAAATTGTCATTACATTTTTTTCATGTTACCGATATTGTAATGGCTGCATTATTTTGATCTGGCTTTCAGATAACAGGTGGTGCGCTGGTAGGATAAATGTCTGCCCTACGGGCATTTTAGGTTACCCGATCGTTGACATGTGCTACAGAGATGTCTGCCCGACGGGCATTGGGACTGGTATAAAGAACAACATCCCGGAATTTGGTTTAATCCCGGGATGTCATACTTTGCATCAAATTTCTTTGTCGCCACAGGGGGTGGCTGTATTTAATTTTCACATTGCCGAATGGTCACATTGCCGAATTAATTCGGGATGTCATCCCTTTCCTTTACCTGATGTAAAGCTTCGCCGGTACCCTGAATCCAACCTGATCGGCAGACCAGTTGGTGAACTGGGTGCCGCTGCTTTCGGCCCAGGTAGCAAATTTGGTATAGCCGCTCACAATCTGTTGCTTTTCTTTAAGGTACAGGAAGTTTTGAGAGATATTCAAAGCCCAGGGAAGGTTCCTGACCGATTGGTAATATTTTCCGGCAGCCGGATTGCTGTCGTCCTGATAAGTGCCAAACAGGGCTGTATTGTGCTTGCTGGTAGGGGCATAACCTGCCAGGTGAATTTCACGGGTGCGGTCCTGATCAACAAATATAAACGGATTGTAAGGTGGTGTACCAATGGTAGCCACGCCTGCAGGGGAGGCAAGATTGATGGTAAGGTGGATGGTATCCGGCTGAACATACGGAGCTTCCGGCACTGTGTTCACACCGATCTGACCGCCACCCGGATAAGGTAACAGATCGTACACATTATCGGATACCATAATCACAGCCTTACTTTGCCCTGCTTCGGTATTGTTTCCGTTAAGGCTGATCAGGTTATGATTCAGCCGCTGACCGGTTACCGAAGCTACTGAAGATGGCAAAGATCCCAGTTCAAAACCAAATCCGTTTTTGTAGGAAGCTCCAATCGCTTTCACCACCAGTTTCGATTTAATCTGTACTACCTGGTTGTTGCCGTTGGTAATCTGGTTGAAGTTGTAATCTACCACCACATCATTGAAATCATAATCGCCTTTGGCCGGCCAGAGATCTTCATAAGCCAATGTGCCAAAAGCATCTTTGGAAGGATAATAGTTATTGAATGCTTTGGATGGATCATTGGGGTAATCATCATATATATCCGCAACACCATCATTGTCAGCATCGGGAAGAACCGTCGAAACAGGGGGAAATCCGCCGGTCTGGACTGCCGTTACCGGGTTGGTTTTCACCAGAAACATGGCATCATTGAAGTCGTTGTCGCAGCTGCCTTCACGGTTCTGGTCTTCAAAACCCATCAGGAATAATTTCCGGCCATTGTCGAAAAGTACCACGCTGTGTTGTTTCTTCGCGGCATTCACTTCCGGGTTGAAACCGGGTTCTGAATAAAAAATAGGTTTGTTCGGGTTTATCCCTGTACCGCTGTAACCATCGGCTAAAACGGCGAAGCCAATACCTTTACCGGCCGGAAACCTTCCAAGGTACACCTTATCGCCCGAATACAAACCGCCGCTGCTGTTGTAAAATGATAAATTGGGAAAAACAATGTGAAGGGAATCAATTTGTGAAGGATTTGCCGGAGGATTATTCAGATTGTAAGTGTAATACATCAAAACGTTACGATAGGCGGCGCCTTCATGTACAAAAGTGACCCATACATCACAGGTCTCGGTTAATTTAAAGTCCTGATCGTTCTGTGAGTTAAGGTACTCGGGATGATACTCCGGCACTGACTTGTATTCCGGGAATGATGCATTGACATCGTTGAGAAACTGTGTGCTGATGGCATCTCTTGGTGTAATTAAATAACCTGGCACTCCCTGTGCGTTCCAGGTTCCCATCGGGTAAATGTTGGCCAGTGTACTTTTATAGATAAAATCACCTCCTGATTTAAGGGTTTCAGGCACCCCACCGAATTCGGCAGAAGCGACCCCGTCGAAAATCTCAATGGGTAATTCATTGGGGATCCCTACATAATTGGTGCGGGCATAAATGGTTGAAACATCTTCGGGAATATTGAAAGCCGTATTGAAAACCCCGGTTTCATCCGATATTCCGCTCAGGATCAATTGTCCATTGTTCACTTCAGAATCAGAGTATATATCAAAACGAACCCCGGGAATGGGATTCCCCATATTATCTTTGGCTGTGAGATTAATGGTTAAGGCCACATCGGTTTTAAAATTAAAACCGGCAGGAATCTGCAGGTCTTCCATAGTAGTTTCTTCTTCAGCAGGAGGGGTTCCGGGATCATTCCCGTTGAACTCCTTTTTACAGGAAACAGAAACAATAGCAAACAAGAAAGATATTACGAAAATAATCCATGAATTTCTGATTTTCATTTTATGGGTTTAATAGGATTTTTACCAGGGAAATATTTAAAGAATTACGCTGCAAAAGTGAAAACTATCTGCAGATAAAAAAAATCAGTATTAGCAAATGCCGGCAATGAATTCGTAGATGTGGATAAAAGGCTGATTATGTGAATTTCAGGGATTAAGTACCATCTATGGGATGTCTTTCCACGAAGGGAAAACTGTTGGATTATTATAGATTATAGATTATCGATTGAAATACAATTTGTTAGGTTGATTTGCTCTTGGTTTTTGGTTCTATGTTCTATGTTCTTTGATGGGTTATGGATGATTGTGAGTCGTTAAATTGCGAGGTACGCCGGAAGATGTTTCCTTTGCGTTCTTCGCAATTTTTCCCTGCGACTTTGCGGGAACTGTATGGCAAATTTCCCGCAAAGAGCGCAATGACCGCACAAAGTCTGCAAAGAGGATTAAAGGATTTCCTGGTTATTGATTTCTAATGTGTCCTAATGTGCCTATTGTGGTTCTTTTTAAAACCGAAATGTCTGCCTCACGGGCATAGGGATCGTGGGTTTCGCTGAGCTACAGATATGTCTGCCCGATGGGCATTGAGACGGGTATAATGAACGACATCCCGGAATTTGGTTTTATCCAGGGATGTCATACTTTGCATCAAATTTCTTTGTCGCCACAGGGGGTGGCTGTATTTAATTTACACATTGCCGAATGGTCACATTGCGGAATTAATTCGGGATGTCGTCCCTTCTTCTTACCTGATGTAAAGCTTCGCCGGTACCCTGAACCCAACTTGATCGGTTGACCAGTTAATGAATTGTGTGCCGCTGCTTTCGGCCCAGGTGGCAAATTTAGTATAGCCGGAAACAATTTGCTGCTTTTCATTCATGTATACGAAATTCTGGGAGATGTTGATAGCCCAGGGGAGGTTCTTGTCTGATTTATAGTATCTTCCGCTGGACGGATCGCTGTCGTCCTGATAGGTGCCAAAAAGGGCCGGATTATGCTTGCTGGTTGGAGCATAGCCGGCCAGGTGCACCTCACGCGTACGGTCCTGATCCACAAAGATAAACGGATTGTAGGGAGGGGTTCCCAGTGTGGTAATGTTTACCGGAGCCGACATGTTAATGGTCAGCTGGATGGTATCCGGCTGCACCCAGGGAGCTCCGGGAACCGTATTTACCCCAATCTGGCCGCCACCCGGGTAAGGTAACAGGTCATACACATTATCGGATACCATAATAACCGCTTTGCTTTGCCCTGCTTCGGTATTGTTTCCGTTTAGACTGATCAGGTTATGATTCAGCCGCTGACCGGTTACAGAGGCTACTGATGAAGGTCCTGAACCTAATTCAAAACCGAATCCGTTTTTGTAGGTAGCTCCAATGGCTTTCACTACCAGTTTCGATTTGATTTGAACAACTTCGTTATTTTTATTGGTAATCTGGTTGAAGTTGTAGTCAACCACCACATCATTGAAATCATAATCACCCTTGGCAGGCCATAAATCCTCGAACGCGAGGGTGCCAAAACCATCTTTGGAAGGATAGTAGTTATTGAAAGCTTTGGAAGGATCATTGGGATAATCATCGTAAATATCGGATACTCCGTCATTGTCAGTATCGGGTAAAGTATTGGAGATCGGGGGAAATCCGCCGGTTTGTACTGCGGTAATCGGATTGGCTTTAACAAGGAACATCACATCATTGAAATCGTCATCCGAACCACCCATACGGGGAAGATCTTCAAAGCCCATCAGAAATATTTTACGGCCATTATCAATCAGCACAATGCTGTGTTGTTTTTTGGAGACATTAGTTTCGGGGTTAAAACTGGGCTCTGAATAATAAATGGGACGGTTTCCGCTGATTCCGGCACCATTGTAACCGTCGGCCACTATCGCAAAACCAATTCCTGTTCCGGCAGGAAACGCTCCCAGATATACCTTGTCACCCGAATATAATCCGCCACCGCTTCCGGCAAATGAAACATTGGGAAATATCACGTGAAGCGAATCAATCTGTGAAGGACTGGTTGGCGGAGTGCTGAGGTTATAGGTGTAGTACAACAATACATTACGGTAACCGGCGCCTTCATGAACAAAAGAAATCCATACATCACAGGTTTCGGTGAGTTTGAAATCCTGCTCATTCTGAGAATTCAGATACGAAGGATTAAAAACCGGTACAGGCTGCCTTTCGGGGAAAGAAGCGTTGATATCATTGAGAAACTGGGCGCTGATGGCATCCCGAGGCGTTTGCAGATAGGATGGAACCCCATTGCTGTTCCAGGTTCCCATAGGATAGATATTGGCCAAAGTACTTTTGTAGGAGAAATCACCACCTGATTTCAAGGTTTCCGGCACTCCGCCGAAATCGGCAGAAGCTACGCCGTCGAATATCTCAATGGGCAATTCATGAGGAATACCCACGTAATTGGTGCGGGCATACAGGTTGGTTACATCTTCGGGAACATTAAAAGCGGTAGTGAAAGCCCCGGTTTCATCCGAAAGCCCGCTCAGGATCAACTGTCCGTTATTTTCCTCAGAATCGGAATACACATCAAAACGAACTCCCGGAATCGGATTGCCCTGGTTGTCCTTTGAAGTGAGGTTAATGGTGAGCGCCACATCGGTTTTGAAATTAAAACCGGCAGGAATCTGCATGTCTTCCATGGCCACAGTTTCTTCACCTGTAGGTGTTCCCGGATCATTCCCGCCAATTTCCTTTTTGCAGGAAACGGAAGTAAACAGGAATACCGCAGAAATAATAATAATAAACAATGAATGTATGATTTTCATCTTATGCATTTTTTAACAGATTTGTAAAAGGGAAATATTTAAAGAATCGCGGTGCAAAGATGCGTACATCTGCCCCATTTAAAAAATCACTTTTAGCAGACGGTGGAAACGGATTCGTAAATGTGATGAAAACGGTACTTTTTGAGTATGAGCGGATAAGGATCTTTGCCGGATTAGCCTTCTTCGAAGAGAAAACCGTAGAATTATTATAGATTATAGATTATAGATTATAGATTGAAATACAATTTGTTAGGTAGATTTGTTCTTGGTTTTTAGTTTTTAGTTTTTAGTCTCTTGTTTTTTGTTTTTTGTCTTTTGTCTTTTTCCTTTTGTCTTTTTCCTGATATTTTTCCCTGCGACTTTGAGGGAACTGCATGGCAAATTTCCCGCAAAGAGCGCAATGAACGCGCAAAGTCCGCAAAGAGGAATACAGGATTTCCTGTTAATTTTATTCCTAATGTGTTCTATTGTGCCTGTTGTGGTTTAAAAAATTTGCAGGTTGTTTTCCTCCAGATCCCAGCAGATTCTTCTCGTTTCGGGCAATTCAATATCATATTACCGCATTGTCACATTGCCGGATTTGTATTTTATTCCCAAATTCCTATATCTGTATTTTGTATTTCATTTTTAATTTTCTAAATTTTTTAATTCTCAAACTAAAAGAATACTCATTTTTTCACCACCTTTTTAATAATAGTTCCCTTTTTACCCGAAAGCTTCAACTGATAAATACCGGCCGGAAATCCCGACATATCCATCGTAACCTCATTTTCGTCCTCAGTACGGAGTTCGGTTTGAAGGATACCGGTAGCATTGAATACCCTAATGGCATCCATCCCGCTGACCCCGGTAATCGTAACCCAACCCGACGAAGGATTGGGGAATACCGTCATGCCGGGGTAATAATTGGCTAATCCGGCAGTTCCCGTTTCAAAACGGGTAATTACCGATATCCCTTGCTGCGTGAAAATGCCATCATGTTCTGTATACCGGGGATCAAAAATGCCGGCAACATTCCACTCTTCGCCAGTTGAAGGTCGTAACACTCTGAAATACAGTTCCTCACCGGTTTCAAACCCATCTTTTACAGGGGTCAGCGGGTCATCGGCAAAGGCTGTCAGCGTTAGGTTTTCTTCCGGCTTCAACACCTCAGCCATCCCGGCACAAACACCTTCACGGGTAAACACTCCGGTGATATCTCCCGATTTCAAATCGCTTATCGCGCTGGTTTTTATTCCGATGGTATGGGCTACAGGCGTGCGACTGACTGCATTCCATCCTGTAACAGGCTCCAATACCGGTTCACTTTGGGGTACGTAGGCACCATCTGTATTAGCCGGGAAAGTAACCATACCGTTGGTGTTCATCCTCACAAAGTAGGCTTTGCCGGGTATCAGCTGCTGCAGGGTATTGATCCCCAATTCAGGCCAGTAGATTTTGTTTCCGGCTACTTCCATGGCAATAGTAATATCGCTGCTTAATCCGTCGAAAAGGTCGGAAACCATTACCGGAGCGTTGCAGATAACCGGCATCAGGTTCCAGCCGGCGGTCAGAAAGAAATTCCTGTTGGTTTCTTCAGTTCCGCTGATCGGCAACACCGCTTCGCTGCTCATTTTTACCTGATAAGCGCTCTGACTGTTCCAGGTTCCGATGGTATTTACACCGGCCTGAGGATAATAGAAACCGGTAAGGGTCTGGGCAATTATAAAGGCTGGATCTACCTGGGCAAACATGCTTTCAATTTGGATATTGGAAGGCATTACCCAGCTCGATAGTCCACTCCAGCCCGCAGGAAGAGTAATATTAAGAACGGCAGGGGCTCCCTGCCACTGGATCCGGTTAAAGGGATCGTTTTCAAATACCGGACCGGCAAAATCGCCGCTGTATTGGCTAAAAGTGATGCCTCCCGTGTTCACGGTTTTGGCCACATTATACAGGCCGCTCCAGGTATTGGAAGGGAAGATGGCGCCGGTAACCGTCAGTTCCTGACCACTGTTCAGAGTAAGCAATACGCCCGAAAGCTGACCCAGCCTGAAAGTGCAGTGGTTGAACGCCTTACCGGGATCAATGATGGCGCCTTCATTAATCAAGATACCATTGCTGCCCATATGTTCAAAAATCGTGTATTCAGCGCTCAGATTTCCGCCGGGTTGCACCGAAAAAGCATATTTCCCGGCATTTACCCGGGTAACCAGGGCTTCCTGCCCTGCAATTCCGGATGACATAAAGTTTCCGCCGTTGGAAACGGTGAGATAGCTGTTCAGTTTCAACACCGATGCGGCGCCCATATCCAGGGATCCACCATCATTAACAGTCAGCGCACCGTTGCAGGTGAGTGTAAAGGCCTCGCTGCCCGTATTGATCTTTCCGTTTAGGATATTCAGGTTACCATTCACCTGCAGATCGCCGCCCAGGTTCATTTCATTGCCGGCAAGTGTCATACTTGTGTTACCATTCCGGTCTTTGGTCATAACAGGCGTATCGTCTTTGGTACCCCCTGATTTATTGATCGTGAGATGATGCAGCGCTGACCCGGGAACGGTGTAAATTATCCGGTTCAAGCCTCCGTATAGTTCAACAGTGCCTCCGGCGGGCATAAATCCCGCTTTATCGGCTATGAAGTTACCCGGAGTTTTGATGGTTCCCCCGCTAATATTCCCGGTAAAGGTGAACTCAGTAGCTTCATTGAAGTATATGCCATTATCCTTGATATCGAGGGTGCCTCCGGTCATGGTTAAGGAGCCGTTGTCAAGATAAGGCCACCAGCTGTCGCCGTTCCCCCCGTAAATATTCAGGTTTCCTCCGTCGCCAATCGTGATGTTGCCGTTAAAATCCACATACTGGGTGATATTCTGATAAAGATTCATGGTTCCGTTGTAGATGGCAAAGGAACCGAACAGGCCGTTATCGGCCAGGTCGAAAGCAGTAAACTGTCCGGGCGATATAAAAATACCCCCGCTGGTCCAGTCGTACACCTGGCACTGAATGGTGTCGCCGGCTTCATTGTAAAGCAGCTGTGAAGGTTTGTTGATTTCGAGGATATGGAAATGCTCCGACGAACAAAACTGTGCACCGGTTCCGTTGAAAATGACCCTTCCGGTGGTTTCCTCAAAACCGCCCTCTCCCACGGTATTATTCCAGTTGCCGGCAACCGAAATGGTTTTATGGTTGGCATTCAGGGCGCCCTGCACAATATCCAGATTTCCATTGATCATGACATCATCATACACCATGATGGTGGATCTGGGTTTATCAATCACCAAATTGCGGAAAAAATTCCCGCCAACTACCTGAATATAATCTCCGGAACTCAGGTTGATAAACTCAACGGTACCGGCCGATGGCTGAAACGTTCCCGGCGACAGGGCGATCAGACTTCTGCCCAGTTTTAGGATTCCTCCTGATATCTGATCGTTGAAAGTGGCTCCAAGGGTTACACTGCGGTTGGGAAATTCTATGGTGCCGCTGGTCAGAATCATCGTGCCGTACAGGGAAACCATGCCATTGGAACCATGATTGGCGAACGTTCCGGCGCCCGCATTCAGCACTCCGGTTCCGGGCAGGGAAATATCATTATTCACATCGGCTACTGATCCCTGGGAAAGATTTAGCGTGCCTTCAAGGATCAGATTACCCCCAACCGAAAAGTCAGCCCCATTAGTCATCGACAGTACTACTCCCGGTTGAATGGTGGCATTATAACCCACTAAAAGATCGGTAGCAAGTTCCGGAACTACCGCCCCGCTCTCTATCAGCAGGTTTCCGGCAACCCGGGTGGGATTATAATTGGTTACTTCCCGGTTGTTCCATGGATTTGACAAAGAAGAAGATAAAATAGTCAGGTTGCCGAATTCGGCATCATCATCTTCCGAAGGCGACAAATTCCGGATCATGGCCGTATTGCCTGTTCCTAATTTTGCATTCGTTCCATTGGCAAATTTCCAGTGGGTGGCGCTGATGGTTCCATGGGTAATCAAAGCCTGGGAACCCTCATTCCAGGTAATACCCGGCGTACTGAGATAATCAGGCGCCTGCGTCATTTTCAGGGTGGCTGCATTAATGGTAACATCCTGATAACAATACAGGGTACTTGCATTGAGATCAAAAGTTCCGGCGTTAAGCACCAGGCTGCCGTCAATTCTCAGCTGGTTGCTGTAAACGAAAACTGTGCTGGCTCTGGTTTGCGGAATTTTTTGGCCTTCCCTGTCAGTTAGGCTGGGTAAGGTAACCTCTCCGTCAAATACACCTTTATTGATGATCACGTTTCCAAACTGACAATCAGTTGCCGTTGCGATGCTGGCATCGGCGCTGCCGTACATTTCGAAGGTACTGCTCAGATTCACAAACCCCGGATTCATATTGTTGATACTTCCCACCGTACGTATTATACCGCCTTCAATGTAACTGTCAAAAGTGTACGAAGTTAAATTCAGAAGCCGGATGCCTCTGTTTTTAAAATCCAGTACGCCACCGTACATGGTAAGCGAGCCGTAGGCAGCATAGGGCCAGTCGCTGTCGGCGCTGCCTCCGTATACATTGAACTGGCCGCCGTTGATCAGCAGGTTGCCGTTTACATCGATCCACTGATCGTTGGTGAGGTTGATAACGCCGCCCTCGTGGAGGGTGTAATTCCCGAAAATACCGTTATCAAACAGATCGCCGGCCGTAAAGGAACCGGCCAGCACTTCGATACCCCCGGAAGTCCAGTCGTACTGACTGCAACTGACCATGAACCCCGGGTTATTGATTCTGAGCAGACCTCCGGAGTTCAGTTCAAGAATGTGGAAAGTTTCACTGCTGAGCATATGCTGATTGGCTGATCCGTCAAACACCACGCGGCTGCCTGTTTCCTGAAAAGCGGCATCCCCGGCGCTGTTCTTCCAGTCTCTGCCAACCTGCAGGATCCGGTTTTGTGCATTGAGAACTCCTGAAGTTATGGTAAGATTTCCTTTTATATTAAGCGTTGAGGTTTGGATATTGTCAATCAGCACGGTACCGGTCTGGTTGAATTCAATATGGTTAAAATAATCGTTCACATTGGGTTTGATAAACTGGTTGGTACCTTTCAGCGTAACCGTACCGGCTGTGCAGGTCATGAGGCCATTGCAGCTGATGTTTCCGTGAACATTTATAACAAATACCGTAGCCACCGAGAGTTGTGCCCCGTTCTGAACAAAGAGGTTTCCCTTTATGGTAACATTCCGGGAAATTCCGGCAATGGTAACCGTCTGACCACCTGTTTTTTCCACATTCACATTATTGAACGACAGCTCATTGCCGTACCCTGTATTCGCGATTATGGACGGGGATGTCCCGGTAAAACGTACCGTTCCTGCGGCAAGATTACAACTGGCTCCGGCGTACACCCTCCAGTCGCCGTTTATATAACATTCAGCCGCTGCCGAAAAATTGGCCATGGAACCGTTTTCCCAGAACACGTCGCGCAACACGTTCAGCTTGCCCGAAGCGCCGTTCATCACCAGATTTCCGTGAATGGTTACATCAAGATTAACATTGAGGTTGTAATTCCCAATGGTTAGCGTGGCCGAAGGGTTGATCACCAGGAAACGGCAGGATGCATTGTTGTTGCTGATCACCGGCATCTGGTAGGGTGGCGACCAGGGAATGATCACATCCATGGTCGACGTTGGAAGTATTCCGGCGCTCCAGTTGGCCGGATTGTGCCAGTCGTTGCTTACCGTACCTTTCCAGGTGCCGGGCGCTTCGGCAAAATCGATATAGAATTTGTGGGCTCCGGGGGTATTGTCCACATCGGCCAGCATAAAGTAATAGGTAGTGAAGGCGGTAAGCGCCAATGTGCCGTACTTCCCAGGCCCGCTGATGTTCTGGATACAATTCCAGCCTGTGGAGGAACAGGAACCCGACTTCCAGAGATAGGCGGCCGAACCGGAAGCGGAGCTCACCTGAACGGAGTAATTGCCTGTTACAATGGGTGTAAAGCTATAGATCTGCTCCAATCCCGCCGCCAGGGTACCGCAGGGCGTTGAAGAATTAGTGTACCAACTGCCGTTGTAACCGCCATTACAGGTTTGCTGGTAGGAGGAGCCGGTACCGTCTATGTTGATGATATTCTGGCAGGGATCCCAGGCAATATAAAACGCATGGGTTACGGGCGACGTGGTTTCCGGATCGAGCAGCAGCTGATATTGGACCCCTTTGATGAGGTTCAGAGAACCATAGGTCCCCTGTGAATACACATCGTCAATGCAGGTCCAGCCGGATGAACTGCAGGTACCCGTTCGGTACATGTAATCCACCCAGGTATTGTTGGTGAGGGGAACCTCGAGCCGGTAAATGCCGGTTTCGGGAGCGGTAAAGGTATAAATCTGCTCCACTCCGGGGCAGGAATAGCCGCAGGCCGAGTTGGTACCCGTATTCCAGATGCCGGTTCCGCTGCGGGTGAAAAGCTGCGCATTGGCAAAACCGCCATAGCCCATATCGATGAAACCGGAGCAGGGATTGCCATAGCCGGTCAGTGGGATTATTTTTGGGGAAGCCAAATTGTCGGCATTGTGGGTGATGACTAATTGTGCCGATTTCGGACCTGATGAGGTGGGGCTAAACCGTACCTGGAACGAACCTCCGAAACCCGGGCTCAGATAATATGAAGTTTCGCCGATGATGGAAAAATCAGCGGCATCGGGGCCGGATATGGTTATATTGTATACTTCGAGATTGAGATTATTGGGCCGGGTTCCCGTATTATTGACTGAAAACGGAAAAGTATTGGCTCCTCCCACATCGGCAGTTCCAAAATCCCACGAAGCGGAAGGGATGGTGGTCAGCACGGCGCCGTTGCCCCCGAGGGAACTGTTCAGCCAGTACTGAAGGTTGTTGTTGGGATAGGAAAGCTGAAACTTTCCCCATATCCCGTCAAATGAAGAAAAATTGCACTCATCCCAGCCCGGGTTAAAGCATTTCCCATACAACTGACCCACTACATGTCCACCCGGTGTTACGATCACCCCTCCTGAACTGCCCCCTGAATTTTGCCCGGCGTAGGTAGTGGTGTGAAAATACCTAGAAATGGGCAGGTTATCGCAATCATACTCCGGAGTATACAGGTTTTTAAACCGGGAATATTTTTGTAATCTACCGCCCGGATGATGCACGGCATGCATGGTTTCACCATTGCCCACATTATTGGTGGTCCATCCCAGATAAACGTCACCCCCGAGGTTTCTGAGCAGTACCAGGGTAAAGTCGGTATCCGGATTGGTGGCAATCAGGTTGGCGCCATTCACCACTACTATTCCGGGGTTAACCGTATCATTGTTGCAGGCTTTCGAATAATAATAAAAAACAGCTTCAAGACCGGCCGCCGACGTTTGGGTATCGAAACAATGGTTGGCCGTAAGAAGATACGGCTGGGCATCCTTGGCGCGGGCATCGTTGAGCAGGCCGCCTGAACATATACCATATCCGGCCCCAACCGGAAAATACAGAAATGCTGTGGAACGCCTCAGCTGGTTAATATACACGAATTCATTGGCATACGGGCAGTTGGCATCAATATAGCAATCGCGGAAGTGTTCCTTTTCGATGTACCGGTTGTCCACATGAATGATTCTGGAGATGGTAAAGGATAAGCTTCTTTCGTCCCTGCTGTTCAACGGAATAACCACCTGTAGGGTAACAGAACCGGAAAATACGGATGTAGTATAAAATCCGTATTCATCCACCCGTCCGCTCAGTTCCTTCTGTTGAAACGCCTGATGGTTATCGCCAAATACATTGACCCTGACCCCGGCGGGAAAATAACCGCTCTCGAAAAATACCCTGAGCTGATCGGCCTTCCCCGACTGAAACCGGGTGGTGTACACCAGGGTGTCCTCATGAATACGAGACAACCGTCCTCCGGATACAGAAGTTTCCCCTTTATCAGGAATACGGATTTTATCAAGATCGAAAACTACCGGTTCGGTCAGGTTACGGATCACCCCCACCATGGGAGGATCATAACTTTCTTCTATAAAGCGCCTTTCAGCTGCCGATAAAGTATCCAAAGCATGGATTTCAGCAGCGGCCAGCCTCTTATCAACAGGGTAATATGTTGGCTTTCCGGCCGGCTGATGGCGCGACGAAAAATCAAATTCTGCCATATTTACCGTGGCTGGTTCAACAGGCAATACGTTTTGCGATAAGAGATCCATGCTGCACATGATCACAAAAAACAAGGGTACAAGCCGCCATTTTGATGGTACCTGATTAATAGTCATACAGATTAATTAAAATAAGTGAAAGATGCTGAAAGGTCGGATTAGGCAAATCAGGGAGCAAAAATAGAAAATTTAAAAAAGTAGCAATACTGCATCCGTCGTTATTTGGATTAAAATTAAATAAAAATTATTAAAACATTTTGAAGAAAATTTTCTGAACCTGCCTTTAAGAATCAAAGAAAGTTGGTATTTTTATCGATTAATTGCCAGGTTACTTATTGAACAAATTTGGAGTTTTATATATTTACGAACTTTTATAATACTCGCTAAATTTTATGAACCCATTTGATGACATAAGGCGAAACGAAACGGATGTGAAGAAAAACAACCATGGCCAGGCGGCAAATGCCCGGCGGCATGAAACTCCGCCTGACAGTGAAGCCAAATTCAAAGCGCTGTTTGAAAATGCACCCCTGAATAGTGTCATTTACCGGTTTATCCGTAATGACCAGGGAGTGATTGTGGATCTGGAATTCACCAATATCAACTCGCTCGGGATTGCCAGCATTGGATTGCAGCCTGAGGAAATTGTGGGAAAAACTGCGGTGACCATGTTTGGCGCTGAAATAATGGCTCCCTATATTGAAATTGCACGCCAGATTGCTGAAAGCGGGAAACCGCAGCGTTTTGAGACCCATTTCGAGTCAAACGGACACGATTACCTGTCGTCAAACTTTTTACTGGGGAGCGAGCTGTATGCCAATGTGAGCCTGGATATCACCGATTTAAAGACTACCCAGCATGAACTCAGTGAGTTAAACCGTACCCTTGAAAAACGTATTGAAGAACGAACCGCGCAGGTGCTCGATCTATACAATAATGCCCCCGTAGGCTACCATTCATTGGATGTTGAAGGTCGATTTTTAGCAGTCAACCAAACCGAACTGAACTGGTTGGGTTATTCGCGCGAAGAACTGATCGGCCAACCTGTAACAAAGGTTTTATCTCCGGAAAGCATTCAGACGTTTCACGAAACATTCCCTCAGTTTAAGTCCAGCGGAGTACTCAATGACACTGAATTTGAGTTTATCCGCCGGGATGGAACCACTTTTTATGCGGTGGCCATGGCAACTGCCGTTTATGATGCTGAAGGAAGATATCTGTCCAGCCGCAGTACACTGATAGATATTACCGCCCGGAAACTGGCCGAAAAAGCACAGCGCGAAAGTGAAGAACGCCTCGAACTCGCTTTTCGTGCTGCACAGGATGGTATCTGGGACTGGAATATTGAAACCGGCGAGGTGTATTATTCATCCCGCTATAAATCCATGCTGGGATACAGGGATGAAGAGATTGAGCACCATGTGAGTGCATGGACACGCCTGATGCATCCTGAAGATATGCCGGGAGCGCTGAAGGTGGTGGAAGAGGTTCTGGGCGGAAAGCGGGATTATGTGATTGAATTCCGGATGCTGCACAAAGACGGGCATTATGTGGATATCCTGTCGCGCGGATTTCCCATCCGTCGCAAACCGGATGGACGAATAGCCCGGATTGTTGGCACGCATGTGGATCTGTCGGATCATAAAAAAATTGAAGAAACCCTGAAGCTGGCCAATCTGGAGCTGGAGCGCGCCATGCATATGAAAGATGAATTTCTGGCCAACATGAGCCATGAATTGCGCACCCCTATGAATGCCATCCTCGGACTGTCGGAAATTTTGCTGGAACTGGGGGCAGGACCGCTGAACGATCGTCAGATCCGTGCCATGAATACCATAAATAAAAGTGGTAAACATCTGCTGGAGCTCATCAATGACATCCTCGATCTTTCAAAAATTGAAGCTGAACAAATGACGCTGGAAATTAAACCGGTTTTAATAGCTGATGTGTGCGATTCGGGTCTGCTTTTCATCAGAGAGGCAGCGCAGAAGAAAAAAATCCGGCTGTTGACTGAGGTGGATCCTGAAGTCATCCGGATTATGGCAGATGTCCGGCGTATCAGGCAAATGATCATCAACCTGCTGAGCAATGCGGTAAAATTCACCCCCGATGGCGGATTGGTAACACTGGAAGTAACCGGGAATAAAAAGGAACAAACGGTAAGTTTTTCCGTAACCGATACCGGGATTGGAATAGCGCCCGAAAACATCCGGCGGCTGTTTCAGCCATTTGTTCAGTTGGAAAGCGGCTTAACACGCCCCTATGAGGGAACGGGCCTGGGACTGACCCTTGTAGATCGCATGGCAAAACTGCATGGCGGCCGGGTAACTGTGGAAAGCGAATTGGGGAAAGGCAGCCGGTTCACCATTATACTGCCCTGGAATATTCCTGCTCCGGCTACTGCTGATGAACCGGACAAACCGGACAAGCCGGTTGAATTCATCCCTCATTTCCATACAGATACCCATGCACCCCTGATTCTGGTCGTTGAAGACAACGCGGAAAATATTGAAACCATGTCGGCTTTTCTCGAGACCATGGGATGCCATTACGTGGTGGCCCGTAATGGTAAAGAAGCGCTGGAGCAGGTACCCCTTCAACGTCCGTCGCTGATCCTGATGGATTTGCAGATGCCCGTAATGGATGGGCTGGAGGCTATACGCCGATTGCGAAATGATGCCGATCCCCGGATCTCAGGTATTCCGGTGATCGCGCTCACGGCCCTGGCCATGACCGGCGACAGGGACCGGGCGCTGAAAGCCGGCGCCAATGATTATTTAAGTAAACCTGCAGATTTGAAACATCTGGCCGAAATGATCAAAAGACTGACGTCCACGGAGCAGGTATGAGAAAAACTCTCTTCTGCAACAATACTAAAATAATTGAAAATGAAATTTCCCTACTTATCCCTTATTTCTCCATCAACGATTTTTTGGAGAGAGGAGGCTGGTACACTATCAATCGGAATTGCTGGTGCATTTTAGAACGAAATATACCATTAAACTATTAGGCCCACTCCGAAAAGTCGGCCTGCAAAAATAAGTTGAAAACTTAAGTCATTTACTTTCTTTTGCCTTGATGCAAAAGAAAGTAACAAAGAAAAGATCAAGACTCCATAAAAATTTCTGGTTTTCTACGGGTCGTCTCAATCGGCGCGATGCAAGCTGCTCTAAGCCAATACCGGCGCCAGCTTCTGCATCGCTTGCGAGGCCTGCGCATTGAGACTTCCCTTGAAAACCACGAAATTTTTATGAGGTCAACGGGTCAATCACCCCCGTTATGCTTAACCGATTTATCTCAAGTCGTATAATAATAAAAAATATCACAATATCAATTTTTGTAGGAATGATGATTTTAAATTATTTAAATATACAATTGTATTAATGTTACACTTGCCTCAACTCAGAATGGTTCACCCTTAAAAAAGAGGGCGTTGAGTGGACGCAATTTCTAAATTCGTGAATTCGTGGTTAAAAAAGTGTATTTTCGGAGTAGGCTCAACTATTTAATTCCGTCAAACTTATAATATAATTTCTTTGCGCAACTTTGCACAGGTCCTTTGCGAACTCTACCGGTTAAAAAAAATAATATCTAGTCGTATTTTATAAATTTTACAGTTTCAGTTTTTTTCCCGTCAATTATTTTCAGAAAGTAAAAACCATTTGAAAAACTGCTGATATCTATACTTTTCTCAGTACCTGTTAATGCAGAAATCAATAGGATACTGCCGGTTATATCAGAAATAATTATAGAAGCTTTTCTGTTTTCTGCCGAACTGATATTCAATAAATTACTTGCCGGATTAGGAAAAATTCTGATTGGTGAAAGAACTGAAATTTCGGCAACACTTAATGGATTGGCTATAATATTCCAGTTAAAAAACTCCCAGCCGGAAGGCGCTGTTCGTGTACAGGTTAACCCTGTGGTTGAACCGTTTTCTGATGAAACATATTTATTGTTGCTGCCTTTTATTGTATATAAACCATTTAAGTTCTCCATTGTAAACTTCTGATAATTTCCTACAGAATCACCGTTACAATATAATCTGTTGTCAGTAGTATTCAGGGTTACATACTTTCCGTTGTTTCCTTTCAACGCTGTAATTCCGTCACCTGCATCAATCACGGTAAATTGTTCTGTCGCACCAAAGCTTGCTTGTGTGCTCGACATTAAACCACTAGTGCCTGAGTAGGTTACATATTTTTTGTTGTTTCCGCGCAGCGAAATTATTTTTGGAACTTCAGGTAACGGGATTCCAGGCGGAATGGCTGAATTTAAAAAAACGAAATTAACTGATGCCACATTATAACCACCCAGAGTATTCACAATCCTGAAACTCTGCATTCCTGCTGTAGCAAAGCCACCGGTGCAGGATACGGTGGTCCAGGTGGTCCAGTTTCCGGTTTTAGGAACGGTGGCCGTTGCCATTATTTCAGTACCCTCGTCATTCTGTATTTGTATGGTTCCGGTAGTCGACCCTCCATTAGCTACACGAAATTCAATTGTATAAGTTCCTGCCAATGATACATCGCAGGTGTATTTCATCCATTCATCCTTATTAAACCAGCCTACGTTATACCCGTTCGATAAAGCATCGGAACACGCTTCAATGTCAACGCCATTGTTCCGGTAAGTCCAGCCTTCATTCCAGGCTGTATAAACGCCTGTGGTCAGATGCAAATCTTCCCAGGCCTGGTCGGAATAGGCGTAACCATTCATGCCCATATCATAGTTGGTTGCATAAATTCTGCCCGGAATTGGATTGATGGTATAAGGTTCTGTATCCCGGTTGCCGGGCTGCACAAAAATTGAGCGCAGTACTTCGGTCTGGGGAGTTGTATTTTCAAGTTTAAGATTTTCGGCTAACTGCATCAAAATGCTTAAAGCCGTTGCCGGAACAATGTTTGGATTGGTCCCGCTCAGATAACTTAATATGCTGTTGTACCCGGCAGGCCATTGCGCATCTGCAAAATCATTGGTACTTTCAAATTTTTTCATGGGCCACCACGACATTCCAATATTATTCCGGTGAAATAATTCTGTTATTCTGGTGAAATTATTGTTTGAGTTTTCGCCATGCTCCCCGCACCAAATCGGTCGGTTTTGCTGGTTTCGTAAATCGAGTACCCATTGTATATCAACATCATTTGTGTTCGACCAGTATTTGTGAAATACATAAACCATGTTGTTATCCCATGCAGGTGTGAGACCTGTGTAATCGTTTGAATACCAGTTACCTTCAATGAATAATATGTGATTATCGCTATTTGATCTGATAGTATCGGTTAACCTGTTGTATATGTTGCGCAAAAGTGTCCCGTTTGGCAGATTCCATGCTGGTTCGTTCAGAAGGTCATAACCGGCAATCCATGGTTCATTTTTGTATCTTTCCGATAGTCTTCGCCATAGTCGAACTGTTTTCGATTGATTGGCAGCGCTTTCCCACAACGATGGTTTTGTATCATCATAATCGCTGATTGCATTGTTGCTTTGACCACCCGGAGCTGCATGTAAATCAACAATTGCATATACGCCAGCAGTACTGCACCATGCAATTACGCTGTCCAGAATATCAAAGCCCTGATTATTCCAAACATCAGGAGTCGTCAGATTTACAAAATATTCGTAATGTAATGGTAATCGAACTGCATTAAAACCCCACGCTTTCACCTGATTTATATCCGCCTGGGTTACATGGTTGGTTAACCATGCATCATAAAATTGTTTGGTTTGAGCTGGACCAAGTAAGGCAGTTAATTTTTGCTTCCAGTCGTGTTGCGCAGGTGCCTGATTATTGGTATTCATCATATATCCTTCCATTACCATCCAGTTGCCAAAGTTGATGGCATTGAGAACAACTTCCTGATTATTGGAAGTATTGATCATTTTCTTACCGCTGACAACCAGATGTTGTGCGGCTGCATTTATTTGAAAAACAGCACATAAAGTAGCTATAAATGTAAATGTTCTGGTGTACTGTTTTTTTATCATTTTAATTCTTGTTTTTGTTAAAAAAATAATTACTTGCATTTCGCCAGCAAAATTACATTATTTCTTTTTAATATGCAAGTGATTTTTAAAAATAATTTCGTTTTGCAAGTAAAAATATTTTTTGTACCTTTGTGTGTTAATTGGAATGACAAAAGATGAATGTAAAATTTAAATGTGATTGCCCTTTTACTTCGGCTTTAGATGTTGTAGGCGACAAATGGCTATTGGTTATCGTAAAGCAAATGCTCATCGAAGGCAAAGAAACCTTTAAAGATTTTATCGAAAGTGATGAAGCCATTGCTACAAATATTCTTTCGGCCAAACTCAAATTTCTGGAGGAGGCAGGAATCATCATTAAAACACAACGTCCGGATAATAAAAAGACTATACTTTATCTTTTAACTGAAAAGGGCTTGGCGTTGACCCCGGTACTTATCGAACTTGCTGTCTGGAGCGATAAGAATCTCAGAGACATCCATCCGACCATTGTGAACGGAGAAGAAATGGAATTTTTACGGTCTGACAAATCTGCTTTTGCGAATGTATTAGTGACAAAATACAGAGAAAAACTGGCTACAATATCGGTTTTGCAGAATGGCGGGTGAAGTGCTTCGATGCCAGATTAATGCAAAGCTCAAGTTTAGTTTTTCAAATCAACATTTTTACTGAAAATCAGCCACTTCGCAAAGCCGGGAAACGATCGCTCTCACATCCCTGGCCATGCCCGGCGACAGGGAACGGGCGCTGGAAGCCGGTGCCAATGATTATTTGAGTAACTGAATTTCGTATGAATGTTAATTTCGCAAAATATCCGTGTAGGTCTGTGAGAATTTACTTTCCCGCAGATTTTGCTGATTTACGCAGAAATACAATACTAAAATGACTAAAAATGAAATTTCACACAAGATCAGGAAAGAAATCCGGCTTATTGTTACATTTCGATTGTTCAGACATTGAAAATCTATATTCAGAAATGTCAATCACCTTTATTTCTGCGTAAATCTGCGCGATCTGCGGGAAAATATTTTGAGTAAATATTTGTATTTCAGACATTGGGACACCCCTGCTCCAGGGGCGAAAACCATTTATCGTTACAACTATACGGAGAAACCATCACATCGTAACCATTCCACTACCCATGACAATTTTTGTAAGTTCATAATTGATGGTTGGTATACTTTGTAAGACTTAATCATTGCTTAACTATCTTCGAAATCATGATTCCTTCCGACAGCGTGATTCTTAACTGGTAAATACCACTGGGAAAGCCCGATAAATCAACCATGGTCCGGGTTTGACCGTTCCCGTCAATTTCTCTTTCAAGAGCCCCCACCGGATTATAGATCCTGATGTTTTCAATAGCTGATGTGGCCTGAACCGTAACGTAAGAAGTGGCAGGATTCGGAAAAACCGATAAAACCGGATTATGGCTGCCTATACCCGTGGTTTCCATCTGAAACTCCCGGATCATCGAGATGCCTTCCGAAGAAAAGGTACCGTCATAGTCGGGCAGATTATTATCGAAAACCGGCGTCACCACCCACTCTTCTCCGGTGGAAGGCCTGAAAATCCTGAACATCATTTCATCACCCGCCCCGAAGCCATCCTTTGACGGGGTGAGAGCATCATCGGCAAAGGCAACCACTGACGAATTGATGTTAAGATCATGGATTTGAGCAACTCCGGCACAAATCCCTTCCGGGGTAAAAACACCCAGGATATCCCCTTCCTCCAATGCCTGCAGGGCCTCAGCCAGAATGCCGGTTACATGGCCCGAAGCGGTCCTTACAACTGTATTCCAGGGTGTTGCAGGATCATTTTCAGGTTCAAAGGGGGTAAATGAACCTGCATCGGTATTATTGGGGAAAGTTACCGAACCCGGCGTATTCATTCTTACAAAATAGGATTTCCCGGGAGTGAGGTTTTCCAGCGTGGCGATACCATATCCCGGCCAGTAAATTCTGCTGCCTGCGGCCTCTTTCACTATCATCAAATCGCTGCCCAAACCTGAAAACAAACTTGATGGGGTTACATTGGCATTGCAGATCACCGGGATCAGGTTCCAGCCATTGGCGAGGTTCAACGTTTTATTATGTTCGGGTAACCCCGTAAAGGGAAGTGATGAAGCTGCCTCCGTTTTGATCAGATAAGCCGACTGACTGCTCCAGTTCCCGATGGTGTTGATTCCGGCTGAAGGGTAATACACACCTGTTAATGTCTGCAGTATGGAAAGGTTGGCACCAATAGGTGCAAAAAGCGCCGGAAGCGAGGTTTCATCAGGCATGATATAGCTCGATAATCCGCTCCAGCCGGCCGGCAGGCTGATGGTTTGAACCGGAGTGGTGGCATACCATTCAATCCGGTCAAAAGGATCGTTTTCGAATCCGGGTCCGGCAAATGGTCCCGTGTAACCGGTAAAAGTAATATATCCCTGATTTTCGGATTTGGTTACATTGTACAAACTGCCAGTTGTATTTTCAGCAAAATGTACCCCTGTACTTACCAGATCCTGGTGGTTACTGATGTTCAGCAGTGTTCCGCCCGGTGCGCCATTTCTGAAGGTGCAATAATTGAAGGCATGCCCAGGCTCGATAAACGAACCCGGATGAAACCGGATTCCTTCAGGATTCATGTATTCAAAAATGGTATAATCAGCGGCAAAAGAGGCATCAGCAGAAACATTGAAATAATAGTTATTTACACCTGCCCTGGTTATCAGCGATTCAGCTTCCGGGTATCCCGGAGATGAAAACTTTCCTGAAGCCTGTGCCATTAATCCATTTTCAAGCTTCAGGGTGGCAAGCGGTCCCAGTTCCAGCGTGCCGCCATCCTGAATAATTACGGAAGCCGCTCCGGTATTTGTTCCGCAGGTGAGTGTAATTCCCGGATAGACTGTTTTAAGCGTGCCTTCCTGAATATCCAGAATACCGGCTACATGCAAATTGCCTGATATTTCAACGGCGCCTCCGCGAACCATGCTTACATTTTTACCGTTGCGGTCTTTATAAGATACAGGCATATAGCCTTCTTCAGGAGTTTTATGGATGGTGAGATGGTGCAAGTTACCGCCCCCCATGGTATTGACATAAGAGGTAACATCAGAATAGAGTTCGGTGGTGCCGCCCCAGGGGGTATAATCGGCCCTGTCGACAATGAAGGTGCCTGCAGTTCTGATGGTTCCGCCACCGATCGAATTGGTGAATTCACCGGTGGTGTTGATCAGGATTCCCGGTCCGTTGAAATCAAGCGTGCCTCCGTCCATGGTCAGCGAGGCGCTGCCAAAATACGGCCAGTAACTGACATCGCTCCCTCCTGAAATTTTTAATAATCCGTTGTGGATGGTGATGTTCCCGTTCAGGTCAGTATATTGCGAAAAATCCTGGTTCAGATTACAAACAGCATCGGCTCCATTAAGGGTAATGTTCCCGAAAATCCCGTTATTCTCAATATCATCAGCGGTAAATCTACCACTCTGAACTTCCAGAGATCCTCCCATCAGAAAGCTATTGGTTGTTACATTCCCTTCGGTACCGTTGTCAATTTGCAGGCTACCCGACGATAAATCCAGCCTGTTTACAATGTTGAAGTATGGAGCGTTGACGAGGTTCTGGTTATTAGCATAAAAATTATTGTCAACCGTTACCAGATCAAGAAATTGTAAACTTCCACCCGATTTGTCGTTTTGCAGATCATAAAAAGTATTACTTCCAGATACACTCTGATCGAAACTGCCATTAAAAACCACCATATTGCCAGCCGGGTGATATCCCCCCCAATTGAACCAGTTGCCACCAACATAGATATCATTCCCATTAGAATATAAATAGCCGCTGTAATTATTAAAATCATGAGCAATATTCAATGGATCGGGTTGATTAATAAATAGAAGATAATCCGGATTTGAAGCATTAATGTCAAGGTTGTTGAAAAAATTGCCGTTGCTACAAGTCAACTGGCGATCATTATAATTGGAGATGAAAGATACACTACCACCAGATGGCTGAAAAATACCTGGTGTATTGACAATAAAATTACTGCCAAGCAATATCATGCCATCGCTCACAATTTTTGGCATACCGTTAAATACGAGGGTGCTGTTCTCCATTTCAATAATACCGGCGGTCATATTCAGATTGCCCGAAAAAATGTTCCAGGTATCCGGCTGAACCAAAACCGAACGGAAGTATCCGTTATTGATTATAATGGAACTTGTATTAGCCGTATTAAATGTTCCGTAGGCTATCAGTTCTCCGTCGCCCATATTCAGGGTTCCGTTAAGGGTAACATCGCTGTAAAACGCCAGGTAGCCGCCCCTGCTTCCCGGATTTCCCGGTCGGGACTCCTCTCCGGAGGCATGAGCCGATGCGGAGGCAAAATTCAGAAATACAGCGCTGGTGGGGGTATCATAAAAATTGGAGAAAATAATTAAACTCTGATCCTGCATGTAAAACGAATTGGAAGCTTTTATCGTAAGGTCTCCCAATAATGTAACCGGTTGGGTTGACCAGTTCGAAATATAGGCTGCATGTCCGGGGTTTTTGTCGATGGATACCGAACCGTACCGGGCGCTGAGTTCCCGGTTATCGGGTCCGCCACCCGTGATCCCTTTAAACGACACCAACACGGTTTCGAGGAGGATAAAACTGCACCCTTCTTCAGTGGTGAGCCATCCGTAAACGTTCAGATTTCCCTGGGTTATACTGGCAACCGAACCGTTTTTAAATGCAAGATCGTGCACCTGTGAAGTACCTGCATTCAGAATGTCCAAAGCATGGGTCATTTTCAGGGTTCCGTAAACGGTAACATTTTTGTCTGCCGTCAGGGTTCTGCCATTGAGAGAGAGCGTACCCGCCATTACAGTCAGATCGCCTGTGACCCGGGCATTGGTGCTTAAAGAGACCTGATTGGCCCGGGTACCCCCGGTAAGCATTAAACCACTTCTGGCGTCGAAAACCGGTTCTGAAGGCAGACGGTCATTATCTCCTTTTGCGGATTTGTTTATGATAACATTGGGCAGCGAATTGGTGGTTCCCAGGGAGATATTCCTGTCGGTACTTCCATACATTTCAAACGTGCCGCTTGCCGGAGCAAACCCGGGTCTGTTCATGCTAATACCCCCCACCGTGCGTACTAGCGCATCGCCTGATAAATTGACATTGAGTGTATAAGAGGAGTTGTTGATAGTGATGCCATTATTCTTTAAATCCAGAACCCCGCCATTCATAGTCAGCAAGGCATTGCGCGAAAAAGCCCACCAGCTGTCGCCATTGCCACCGTAAACATTAATGGTGCCTCCGCCATCGAAAACAACATTGGCATCCAGATCCACCCACTGGGTGTTGTCCTGGTATAAATTCAAGGTGGAACCCGCATTAACGCGGTAACTTCCGAAAAGCCCCTGCTGCGCCAGGTCGAGTGCAGTAAACGAAGCGCCATTCAGAGCTTCCAACCCGCCCGAAATCCAGTTGTAACTGTTGCAGGTAACAGTGGTACCCGGAGTGTTGATCCCAATGGCACCCGAACGGTTTACTTCAAGGGTATTGAAGTTTTCTGAGGAATTGATATTCTGTGTTCCTGTACCATCAAATATTACTTTTCCTGAGCCTGGTATGAATCCATCGGGGAAATTCTGATTGGTCCAGTCACCTCCGATATTGATGTTGTACCAGGCAGTAGGTGCAGGGCCGTTTGCACAACTCAGCACGCCGCTGGATATGTAAAGATCACCTGAAATTTTCATGTTTTTATTACCCAGGAAAACCTTGTTGGTATTATAGAATTTATCCACTCTGACATCGCCAAAGGTAAGACTGGCAGCATTGGTCTGGGTCAGATATTGATTTTCCCTGGTTCCGTGAAAATAAAAAGTACCACCCGTCAGGTTAATGTTATATCCTGCATCATTGTTAAAGATGAAATCGCCCCTGCAAAAAATGGTGCCGCCATCCATTATTATGTTACTTTTCTCCTGGCATTGCAAATTACCGATAATGGTCAGGTTGGAATAGGAATTTAGTTTAAAGGACCCATCGACAGAAGGCGACACAAATGACTGAACGATCACAGCATCGGTACTGAGGCCGGAGCCTACGGTGAGTGAAGTGTTTTCCATAAGCTCAAGTATACCTCCGCTAACATCAAGCTGTTTTTTGATAGCTCCACCGTGGCTAACAAGAACCTTTGAAGTAGTTGGCTTGACCATCCAAACGTTGGTATAATAGCTATATTCACCTATCCACCAGTATTGATCAGTAGTTCCGTTAAAAAAAGTAGTGGCGGCATCCGTCATTAGGTAACTTCCAAAAAAAGTGTCCATGTGACCGGTTACAACGAGCATCCCTGAATTATGCGTTAAAGAATGACCAGACGCTACAGCAAGGTTTTTGCAATCTGCAGGTTCTGAAATTACCGGATCTCTTCCGTTTAAACTTAAGATATAGGCATCCTGTGATGAGTTAGGAACCGAATTCAGCGACCAGTTTCCGGGGGTGTGCCAGTTGTTGCTGATCCTACCGGTCCAGTAATTGATGCCGGGGGAGGCCACATAAATCCGGTAGTCTTCCACTTCCCCATAGGTAGTGGTTCCGCAAGGGCTCACGGCACCTGTCCAGGTTATCCTGATTCTCATTCTGCGATCACCTACTGAACCGGTTGGGGGATCAATGAGTGCAGTATATGGGCCATTCCCCGGACTGCCGACCACGGTAAGGGTTTCATTGGCATCGCTGAAATCTCCGTCGTTGTTCCAGTCGACCCAGATACCGCACTGATCGCCGGTATACGGTGCTCCGTTGGTTACGGTAACGGTCATGGTTTGATCATAGGGTAAAAAAACGGTGGGAACCAGTTGGGTATAATCGCTGTAATTGCTGCACCCGCTCACATTGTCCATGGTTCCGAACTGCACCCGGCTGATGTGCTCGGAACAGCCTCCTGAAGCGGTGCAATATTCTGACGGAGCGGTCAGTACATTTTGCCCGTTTTCAGATAAAATCCCCTCCTGATGTCCAGTATCAGGAATTCTATCGGGAGTCTCCTGGATTGGCGAAGATTTTATATCCTGAGAAACAGGGATTTGCGCAGAAATGCTGTCGATTTTATATAGCATTAATAACATAAAGGCCACAGAAAGTAGAAACTGTTTCATGGTCAAAAATTTTAATTATTAATAAATGAAAGAATCCGAAGGAAGTAATCTGTTAAACTGGGAACAAAATTAAAACAATCTAACTACCCATACGAGTTTAGTATTGCCAAGCAGGGAGTAAAAATAAATAAAAAATGTTAAATGTTTTAAAATGCTGTTTAGCTATTAATTACAAAATTTTTTAATTAAGCCAGCTGAAATCCTCCACTTAAATAATTAATATATAAATATAAATTGAAATGCAATTAGTGAGATTAACCCATGTAACGGCATTGCAAATGCCGCTTAGCCGTGATCGTGGGTTACGCCTGGCTACAGAGATGTCTGCCCTACGGGCATCAGGGGGATCGTGGGTTACGCCTGGCTACAGATATGTCTGCCCTACGGGCATCAGGGGGATCGTGAGTTACGCCTGGCTACAGATATGTCTGCCCTACGGGCATCAATCGTAAATAGCAATTGCTAATTGCTAATTGCTAATTGCTAATTGCTCATTAGTCTCGCTCCATTTTCCACCATTTTCCCAATGGCTTTTTCTTTGCTACTACGGTTTTTGCCCATTATTGCATCGGGGATAATATAAATGTTGAACCCTTGTTCCAACCCGCCCATAGCGGTATTGAACACACATTTTTCGGCCAACAGGCCGGTGAGCAGGATGTTTCTGGCGTTATTCTCCCGCAGGAAATCCGTCAGTTCCTTTACCGTGAAGGCATCCCCGGCAAACTTCGTGATCAGATGATCATTCACTCTTTTCAACCGTTCGTCAAGCGGAAAAACCACGGTATCCACTGATGTCTTTTTAAACGACAGATTCAGCACTCTGCCACCCGCCAGAATGTAAACCACTTTTGCCGGATCGACTTTTTCTATCAGGGAATTGATGTGCTCCAACATCCTCACTGCATATTTTTCCGACTTTTTTCCTTCATAATATTTCTTTTGAACATCAATCACCAAAATGTACAACTCATCAGGTGGCGGGCTCAACTGAGCATATCCTTTCAATAAAAATAAAACTGAAAAAAGGAGAAGACCGATTGAAATTTTCATTTTAACAGGGATTAGAAATCAGGAACAGGTTTTATCAATGATACCCGCGTACAATAGCTAATGCTACTAAATGTACCATGAGTCCACAAAGTCTCAAAGATACAAAGAATCACAAAGACCGGAATTTTATTTCACTCACAGTTTGCATCTATTGCATAAAGTCCCCATTCCATTCGGTCATGAATTCCTCCAGAAATTTTTCCATGTACCGGTGCCGCCTTTCCGCCAGTTCCCGGGCGGTTGCCGTATTCATCAGGTCTTTAAGGAGCAGCAGCTTTTCATAAAAATGATTGAGGGTGGGGCCTTTACTTTTTTTGTACTCGTCGAATGATGTATGGATCTCCGGCTTTATATCCGGATTATACATTTCACGGCCCCTGCTTCCGCCATAGGCAAAAGTACGGGCAATACCAATGGCGCCGATGGCATCCAGTCTGTCGGCATCCTGAACTACCTTTCCTTCCAGCGTTTTCATTTGGGTAGCCACCCCTGAACCTTTAAAAGAGATATCCCGGATGATCTGACAAACATGAGAAACCGTTTCTTCATCCACTGATAAGGTGTCCAGCCACTCACGAGCAAGCTGAGGACCTTTATCTTCATCACCGTCATGGAACTTCCAGTCGGCTATATCATGAAGCAATGCCGCCAGTTCTAAAATGAAAAGATCGGCATGCTCCTGTTTCCCGATATGAACGGCGAGATTACGTACCCGGTGTATGTGCCACCAGTCATGGCCGGTACTTTCGCCGGAAAACAGAGTGCGTATATGCGCTTCGGTGAGCTGAATGATGTTGGTTTTATTCATGGATAATTCAACTTTGTAAATGCAGACTAAAGAGGCTGTCATAAAATGTATTAAGGTCTGTTTTCAGAAATAAAAAAGGGACTGTCTTGCAAAACAGTCCCTTTGTGAGGTACCTTCGGTATTTTAGAAAAACTTAAAACCTTCTGCTTCTGTCTCTGTCGTTGAAGCGGTTGTTGTTAAATCTTCCACCGCCGCCGCCACCATGGGGGCGATCGCCGAAAGTTTTCTTGGGACGCGCTTCATTTACTGTAAGTTGTTTGCCGTCAACTTCTGCACCATTCAGCTCTTTAATAGCCTGGTTAGCTTCATCATCGCTCGACATTTCAACAAAACCAAATCCTCTTGACCGGCCGGTAACGTTGTCCTTAATAATTTTGGCTGAAGTAACTTCGCCATAACCTTCAAAAACCTCGCGGAGGTCGTCATCATTCATCCTGAAATTCAGGTTAGCTACATAAATGTTCATTAAAAAAAAATTAGAAAAAACTAAAATAATTGAATTAAAAGTCCGGCAAAGATACAATAAATATCTCACATCCAAATATTTTCAGAATTTTTATCATTTTAACCTTTTTTAAATATTCAATTTAATTTCCTTCAACCAGATAATCCCTGAGTTTGGGTGTTGCAGGATTTTGAAAAATGATATCCGGAGATCCCTGCTCTATGATCTCACCATCGTCCATAAAAACCATATGATCAGCAATTCGCATGGCCTGTCGCAATACATGGGTAACCAGAATAATGGTATAATGTTCCTTCAGTTTCCGGAAAAGGTTTTCTATGATTTTACTGGATATGGGATCAAGTGCTGAGGTTGGCTCATCCGCCAGAATAATTCTTGGCTTAACGGCCAGTCCGCGGGCCAGGCACAGCCGCTGCTGCTGGCCAATGGATAAACTGGTAGCCGGACTGTTCAGCCGGTCTTTCACCTCCTCCCACAGACCTACTTCATGGAGGTTCCGTTCCACATAAAAATCAATCAGCTTTTTATCCCTTATCCCCTTGATTTTTAATCCATAAGCCACATTTTTATAAATCGACATGGGCAATGGATAAGGGCGTTGCGACAACAACCCCATTTTCTGCCGGATGGCAGATATTTCGGTAAAGGGATGAAAAACATCCTCCATTTCAATATATACATGGCCGGTAACTTTCAGCTCCCGGTACAGATCGGTGAGCCGGTTCATACACTTGAGCATGGTGGTTTTTCCACAACCCGATGCACCCAGCAATACGGTAATTTTATTCCGGGGTATATCGAGGTTGATATTTTTTAGAATATGGGTGTTGCCGGCATAAACATTCAGGTTTTGAATCCTCAGTATGGGAAAATGGTTCTCCGGTGAATCGTTCATTACACTGTTCTTAATTGGCAGAGGTTCTGGAGTGGGTATAATCATGACCGGATTATTTAAGATTGGTTCTGGAGTATCTTTTGGAAAGAAAACGGGCCGTGAGGCTGATGATTAAAATGATGACCGTAAGTATAACGGCAGAAGCATAGGCACGTTCCTGCACTTCGGGGATGGGTGAACCCAGCTGAAAGAAAATGGCGAGAGGCAGTGTGGCAGCCGGTTCATCGAGGTTTCCGGGTATCAGATCGGTGTAGCCGGCAGTAAACAGCACCGAGGCGGCATCGCCGATACCTCTGCCGAAGGCCAGCAAAACGGCTGTGATATAGCCTGAAAAACCCTGTTTAAACAGTACCCTGAATGCCGTTTCCGACCGGGTGGAGCCCAGGGCCAGGGAAGCTTCATGCAAACCTTTGGGAATGGTACTCAGCACTTCGTCAAATGCTCTGACCAGTATAGGCGTGATCAGCAGGGCCACCGCTATGATCCCGGCAAGCAGGGAGGCATTCATTCCCAGGTACAGCATCAGCGTGAATCCAAAAGCGCCATATACGATGGAGGGTATTCCCCATAAGGTATCCAGAAAATAGCGGATGGTATTCTGGGTTCGTTTAAACCGTACCAGGTGCATGTTGAGATACAGGGCAGCCGGCATGCCCAAAGCCATGGCCAGAACACTTGCCCCCAAAGCAATATACACCGATCCGAGTATCGCATTCAAAACCCCTCCTTCACCCCCGAAATAAAACCCTCCTTTGGGAGTTTTCAAAATCATATCCAGAGACAATGATCCCACTCCTTTATAAAAAACGACAAGAATAATAAAGCCCAGCAGCGCAATAAGCGAATAGGAAGCAAAAGCTGAAAACATCCGGAAGAATTGTTCCTCAATGAGTTTTATCTTTTTCAACGCGAAGTGGTTTTGTAAATGAAATACCTGAATATCATATTGATAATGAGGATGATGACCAACAGAAGCAGGGCCGCAAACATCAAAGCCGAATCGTACATGGGAATAGAGAGCATTTCGCCGTAGTTATTAGCGATCAGTGCTGGCAGCGGATAACCGGCCTGAAAAGGATCGAGACTGATTTTTACCATATTGCCCACGACCATCATTACCGCTATGGTTTCACCAAAGGCTTTGGCAATGCCCAGCCCGAAGGCCGAGATAATTCCGGGAACGGTTCCTTTTACTACCACATGTTTCACCGCCTGCCAGTAAGTGGCGCCCATGGAAAGGGAAGCTTCCTTCAGCCCCACAGGCACGGTGTTAAATACTTCAATCAACATGTTGAGAATGTACGGGATACACATGATGGCCAGCACAATACCTCCGGCCAGCACTGAATAACCTGAAGAGTGGGTATTTAAAAATGGCGCCAGATACCGGGAAACGAGCGGTACAATAATCAGCACGCCCCAAACGCCATAAATTACCGAGGGCAGGCCGGCCAGGATATCAATCACCGGATGCATGATCCGCATCAGCCTGGCGGGAGCAAACTGGGTAAGGTGAATGGCCGAAAACAGACACACCGGTACCACCAGCACAAATGAGATCAGCGTTACATATAATGAACCCGCAATAAAGGGCCAGAAACCAAAACTGCCCCGGCTGGGAAACCATTGGGATGAAAATATCAGGCTGGAAAGTGATTGCTGCCCGAATAACGGTTCAGCCTTTATATACAGGCCTATTCCCATGATAACCGGCATGGCAAGAATGGTGGATAAAGAAACTATCATCCAAATTCCCAACGTTTTATCGGTTATCTTCCGCCTGAGGTTCATTTTTCTATTTTAGCTTTTCGAGATAACTGTATATTTTTTCCTGTTCAATAGGTACATATCCGGCTTCGGTAATATGTTGCTGACCCTCGGTTAGGGTCCATTTTATAAAATCGAGAACCGCCTTTTTGGTGGGTTTCGCCTTTGCCACAAAATAGAGTTCACGTGCCGGCGGAGACGGATATATTCCGGCAGAAATAGACTGCAATACAGAACTGAAAGAGCCATACACATCTTCTTCCGGATCAATTTTCCCGTTCGCATTAATATCGATGGGCGCAATTTCAATTCCGGGACGTTTGCTGCCGGTTTTGATATCGTACGCGTAATTGGTATTGTTGAATCCGAAACTCAGCTTATCCTTGATTACCGCTTCAGCCAGTCCGGGATCACCGTAAATCCCCACCCCCTGCAGGTTTTCCTGTTTGGCACCCAGGTACTTGGCCCAGGTTTCGGCAGCGCCACAGGCATCAGAACGGGTAAAAACCTGTATGGGAAGGCTTTCTTTGCCGGGTATCAGCTGGTTCCAGTCTTTAATGCTTCCGTTTATAAAAATACCGGTGAATTCTTCTTTGGTGATACCGCGGGCTTTGATCTCATTCAGCAAGGGATTCTCAGCATTGATGGTAGGAAGAACCGCATCGATGGTGAGGCCTACCCACCAAACGCCCTTGTCTTTTTCTTCCTGGCTGATTTCCCTGGAGAACATCCCCAGATCAACTACCCCGGCCAGGGCATCGGCCATCCCTTTGCCAGCACCGCCACCGGTTATGTTAAACCGGATTTCGGGATGTTCTTTCTGATATTCTTCCGCCCATTTTACTACCAGCGGATACAGGGCAAAAGCTCCGGAAATACTGATGGTGGTTTCCTTTTTCTTTTGAGATGTGCAACCTGCTGAAAACAGGGCTGCTATCAGGATTGTGATAAAAATTTTTAGTTTCATGCGATGTGAGTTTTATAGTTGAAATTACTGTTTGAATAAATTAGGGGTAAGGGTCACCATCAAATAGAAAAAGCCTGAGAACTTATCCTTATCCACTGATTGGATTTCTTTAAGGGTTTTGGTGGGAAGAAAGAAACAATAGCCGCTTTCGAGCTGTCCCCACGGAGCAAAATTATATAGTAATATGAGATCATTCTCGAAGCCGAGGGCAGGCTCTTCCAGTGTTTTTTCATTGGTTTGGACCAGGCTGAAATAATGAGCCGTATTCCGGATGTTCATTTTTTTAGAGATTTGAAAATCAATATATCCATAAATATCCACCAATCCTCCCTCAGCCGTATTTTTTGGAAAATCCCTGAAATAGTCGATCCCTCCGAAGAACTTATGACGGTTGCCGTACAATACATCAAATAAATGATCAGTACTCATGGCCGATCCGGTTTTCCTGTTGCCCGAAAGATATGACACTCCGAGTCCGGGTCTCATTTTCCCATGCTTATATCCTGCTTCGGCATCCAGCAAGAAAGCGCTGACCTTTTTACCGCTTTTGTTTTTACCATACTGATAATTAATACCTCCCCATGCCGACCAGTTACCCTCCTTGAACTCTGAATAGAGCCCGGATGTCTGCCTGAAGTGAATGGTATTGGATGTGTCTGAAGGGGTTACTCCCGAGGCGATATGCAGGAACGACACCTTGCTTTTATCTGATAACTGCCGGTTGATCCACAAAAAGTTAAGCGACTTTATCCGGCTGGATGGATAGTAATTTTCAGCCAGTGTTTCCGACAGCGAATTCCAGGAAGCGCCAAGATGAACCGTATAATTTTCCCGGTTATATTTTACGATCATGGCATCATATGAAATTCCTGTCTGGTTCCAGTTCCGGTTCCCTAAAATCCGGTCGTTGTGGTAACGGAGCTGTTGCCTCCCGGCCGAAATCCATACTGCGTCGGCCACTTTTATCTCGGCATATCCTTCAAACATTTCAACAGAGGCCGGATCGCCCATCACTCCGGTTGATGAAGCGGTTTGCTCATCACCCCAGGTTCTTACATCCTGGGGGGTAAACCGGATTTTAAGCCTGTCCGTTTCAAAACTGAAGGAGAGCCGGGTTCTCTGGGAAATAAACACGGAAGGATTGGCATGCTCTGCAGCCAGTTTCTGATATCCGTCACGAATCTCAAACCGGGGACGGTAATGGGCATCCACCGAAAACTGTGCATATAACCTGGGAAGGCCGATAATACATAATGTCATCAAAATCAGTGGTTTAATGTAAGATTTGGTCATAATTTATTTTTTTTAATTTTTACTCAAAAATAAACACTATGTCAACTGTTTTACTGTATATTTGTATTGTGATTTTTCATATCAAAACATTAATTTTTTAATGTTTTTCTGACAGAAAAGAATGTTCCTAATCATCGAAAAATGGTAAAAAGCACGCATTTGAACTGGTTCCGGAGGGTTTCCCTTCAGTTTATATCAGAAAAGGATCTGGATAAAATTATTAAATCGTCGGTCGACCTGAGTTTTAAAAAAGGGGAAACCATTCTGAAGCAGGGAGGTGTTTCCAGTCACATTGTTTACCTTGAGAAGGGAATTGTGAAGTTCAGTTACGGAAATGAAACCGGTAAAAACCTGATTCTCACCATTGTATCGGCTCCTAAAATTTTAGGGGGGGCCAATCTGTTCTACAAGGACAATAACCTGTTTTCGATTGTAGCAGTAGAGGATTGTGAAGCGGTTCTGATCGATTCAGGTGTACTGATGAATGTGATGAATGAAAATGCACGCTTCTCGATGATGTTGTTTCAGGTAGCCTCGGAAATGTTCAAGAAATCGGTCTTGAATTTTATCAGCCTGGCTTATAAGCAAAAAGAGGGAAGAATTGCCGATATTCTTTTGTATCTGGCCGGTGAAGTATTTCATGATACCCGGTTTGAGCTGATCCTTACCCGCAAGGAACTGGCCGAATTTGCCGGCTGTGCCACGGAAAATGTGATCATGACCTTTTCGCGCTGGCAGCAGGAAGGGATCATTCATTTCGAAGGAAAACGCTTTGAAATCAACCATATGGAGAAATTGAGATATATCAGTAAAATTGGTTAACATGCTTACTCAAAAAACAAGATATGCCATGCTGGCTATGGTAAGGCTGGCCAGGGAATACGGAAACGGAACCCTGCTCATCAATCAGATTGCGGAAGACGAAAAAATTCCGAAACGTTTCCTTGAATCTATTTTACTGGAACTGAAAAATAACGGATATCTGGGCAGCAAACTGGGAAAGAAGGGCGGGTATTACCTGGTAAAATCACCTGGCCAGATTAATTTACTGGAAATTGTACGGTTATTTGAAGGCACGATTGCCATGTTGCCCTGCACTTCCGAAAAATATTATGAGTCGTGCCAGCATTGCAAGGATGAAGCCACCTGCACCCTGAAAGGGGTTTTTAAGGATATACGTGAGTATACTTACAATACGCTAAAGGCTACGAGTCTGGATAAGCTGGTGAGGTAAGGCGTTCGGCGATGGGCGTTTTGCGTTGGGCGTACGGCGTTGAAATACACTAAATACAAAAATAATGGGATACTTTGTATTTGCGAAAAATTGTTTCTTTTTTATTTGCTAATTACAATTGATGCCCGCAGGGCAGCCATATCTGTAGCCATGCTAAACGAACAATCCCCATGATGCCCGTAGGGCAGGCTTAGGTTAACAAAATCATCAGAATAAAATTTTATAGCTAACATACGGAAACATGATATTCAGCTCATAGGGCTCAACAGTATGGGTTTTAAAATGGTATGCATGACCCAGAAATTCTTTTTGTAACAGCATGTTCTTGATTTGCAATATGACAGCATGGGATAAACGGGGCTTGTTAATGGTGTAATTGCATGAAATATCCAGATAATAATTGGTTGGAGACTGCTCTTCAAATATCCTGGAATTGTCATAGATCACAAATTGGCGGCTAATCGAAGATTCCATATCAACCGGAGCATACCACCGCCCCCCCAGGATCGTAAATTTACCGTTTACACTGAAAATATTGCCCCGTTCAGTTTGCCATTCTTTTCCTCCTAAAATATTGATTACCAGTTTTTGATTATATTTTGTATTTCTTTCCACCCCATCACCCCCAATATATTTTGAATTAAAAAGCGACGCCGTAAGTAAATAGTAATAACCCTTATTCATAAACTGCTCCAAAGTTATATCAATGCCTTTATTGGCAGCGGTTCCGCCATTAATCAGACGGGAGGAAAAATACATTTCGTTATTGTAATTGATCATTGAGAATGAGCTATCCGGTATAACCGGAATATCATATAATTTCTGATAATAGGGTTCGAGTCTCAGATGGGTATTCTCAAAAATATTCCAGTCATATCCTAATACAACATGATATGCTTTGGTAATATCCAGTTTCCTGTTCAACATTTCATACCCATTATCTGTCTGAACCTCCATGAGATAGATCCTGAGTGGTTCCGGTTTACTGTGCTTGCCACAGGCAAAGCTCAATTGATGGTTCTTCGAAAGTTTCCAGTTGATTCCGATTCTTGGTTCAATAATGACTTTCTTATTGAAATCTAATAACAGAAAGTGTATTCCTGTGTTGAAGTCAATCCGGTCGGTAAGCTTAAATTTTGACTGTGAGTAAAACTGGTACTGACTGGTAAAACCGCGGCTGGTTACAAAAAAGTTGAAGGTATCGCTATATGCCACATTGGTATTGGCAGACACCAGGTAATTATACTGCAACCGGTTGACAATAAATCCTGTACGATTGGTATGCCGGCTGTTGAATTTACGGTTGAAATAGCTGGCTATGCTATACTTATTATCGGTTTCGTGCTGGTTTGAAACCGGTATTTCTTTCAGGTCGGGCAAAAAATAAGTGTTTTTGTTGACATATTCAGTGGCCGAAAATGAAACGGTGGAAAACAGATAGGAGTTGGTTCCGGTTATTTTTTTATGATTAATCCCTGAAGCAGTCAGATTATAATGAATATCATAATCGTAACTGTCGTAATTGGTTTCCCATTTAGTGGTGTCTTTTTCATTCACATATTGAATACGACCCATGCCATTGATGCTCCACACTGAAAAAATGCCGGCTTTTTTGGTGGGAAAACAGAGATTAAACGACAAATCGGAATAAACCGGCAATCCGGTAACCTGTGGAAGCAGGTTCTGAATTAATCCATAGGTTGAATACCGGTAGTTTAACAGATATGAGGCGTTTTTACGTTGGACAAAAGGGCCTTCCGTCGCAAAATCAATTCCGTAGGAACCCAATTGTACGGCATATTCCCTTTTGGTATTATTGCCTGTTCTGAGATTAATATCAAAAACGCCGGATAATGCATTCCCATATTCGGCCGGAAAAGCGCCGGTGAAAAAGTCGGAGTTGGCCAGCATATTGCTGTTAAACATGGTATTCACCCCACCTCCGGAAAAAAGACCGGCCAGATGGTTGGGAGCCGGGATTTCCACTCCTTGTACCCTCCATAATATACCCCTGGCCGCATTTCCTCTGATCACAATTTCATTGTTCTCTACTGTGGCTGGTGTTACGCCTGCGAACGAAGCGGCCAGTCTCGACGGATCATCCATTCCTCCGGCAAAGCGCTGAGCGTCTTCCACAGAAAATGTTCTGGCCGATACCGAAGCCATGCTGTTAATGGCCTTGTCTTTTTCTACATTTGGTTTTATCACAACCTCCCCAAGGCGGGTAAAGCTTTCAACCAGGGGAATACTTAAAACCGTTTCTTTCCCGGAACTCACCATCAGCTCCGGCATCCGGCTGGTTTCATATCCCATATAGCTGACCTGAAGGGAGACTCTTCCTACAGAAACCTTTTCCAGCACAAAGTTCCCCTCCATATCTGAAGTAGTTCCGATAAAAGGATTCGATCCTTCAACAAATATATTGGCGCCGGGTAACCCGTTATGTGTTTCACTATCAAATACTTTCCCTCTTATTTTTTGGGTAACCTCCTGGGAGAAAACATGGGGTGAAAATGCCAAAATAAAAATAGAAATCCAAAGTTTTTTCATGCATTGAGAATTGAAATAAAAACAACTGTGCAAATTTCGGAGCCTTTAACCAGTAATGCAATACTGAAAAATCAGTATTTAAATCAATCCCAGTCGGGATGCAATAATAATAGCCTCTATGGAATTGCCGGCATTAAGTTTTCCCAGAACCTTCTGGCGGTGAGTATTCACTGTATGGACACTTATGAACAGCTGGTCCGAAATCTCTTTGCTCAATTTTCCCTCTCGGATATGCTTAAGAATTTCAATTTCTCTTTTGGTCAGCTTACAGTTAAGTTTCCTTTCCAGGGGGAGGCCGGTGAGTACCTTAAACAGGGTGATGCCATTTTTCAACAGGGTAGCATAGTCTTCCGGATGAGTTTTTGCATCCAGGAAATAATCCCCGCCCTCTTCAAATTCGGTTTTTGAGTATCCCATAAATGACTCAGAAAGAGCAGAATGGAAAACATGTCTTTTCTGAAACAGATCAAAAACGGTTACTAAGGAGTTGCTGGTTTCTGCAAGTTTTTGCAAAACGGGCAAATGCCTGTCAAGAATGGTGTAATCCAGATTCTTCTCATTAAACTGCTGTTTTTCGAGAAGCCGGGTATACTTTTCATGAAGAAATGGGATTTCGTTCTGATTTGTCCGCATTTTTTTACTTCCCTGGTGGTTTGTTATATCCTTTATCTCCGAAAGGTTGTAATTCAATTCCAAGTAATTCCTCAAGTATCTTAACTTCTTTCTTATAATCCACCTCAAAATGCTCATTATGTGGAATCTCATCAAGAATTTCATAGCTGAAATGTTCCGCGCCCAGCTCTTTCCAGTCTTTTTGGAGTTCACTGTTTGGATGAATCCCCATGTCCAGCTGTAATTTCTGCGCATGCCAGATGGCCTTGAGATCCATACTGCTCCCGATAAATATTTTACCTGAAACATGATTCTTAATCTGGAATACGCCCATTTTAAACTTCATTTGTTTGTATTCCTCTTTCAGATCTTTCCGGGTTTTCATGTAATTTTTTTGTAAAAGTATGACTTTCGGTCGTTGTATTGATTTTTGTTTTTAAAAAGTCTCTTATTCGTCTTTTTCTCAGGTACGGGGATTATTGCCAGTCAGGCATCACCGTGGTCGTCAGAATGCCTTGAATCCCTGAATCAAAATCCAAAACCGACAAAATCTTCCATCACTTTTGCCAGGAAGACGGATGATTCCATTAATATTTTTTCATCGATATGCTCCGGTACATCATCAGGGGTATGGGTCAGATCAAGGACCACCTCATCCAGGTTGGAGGAAGTGGCGGCAATGCATGGTATTCCCCGGAACGCAAACATGGCATGGTCGCCGGCATACCATTCAGAACCGGGAACAATGTATTGGCTTTTGGTGATGGCTTCATCAAGCCGGCGTTGCTGCTGTTCATTGAAATGGCAGGTGGAGAGTGCCGTTTTCGATGCTTTGTGTCCGGCCCCGTCAATATTGATGACCAGTTTAACGGGAATTTTCTGGTGATCCATATACTTTAAATATTCCAGCTCTCCGCTGACGCCGTAATACTCTTCTCCGTTAAAGGGCACGAAATCAATATCATAACCCTGATAGTCTTTCAGTTGGTCCATAATGCCAAAAAGTACCTCAACCCCGGCTGCATTGTCGATAGCGCCGGGGGTTCCGTATTTGGAATCCATGTGTGCACAGACCACTATCTTCCCTTTACTAATTCCCTTTTTGGTAATAATGAGCTGTCGTCCTGATGCCTGGATGGTTTTTGAGGAGATATGCAGGCGAACCATCTCATTCTCTTCCGGCCATTTCACCTCTTCAAAATCTCCCATAAAGGCTGAAGGAACCGTGAAATTACCGTCTTCAAACAAAGGAAAAGGATGGAGGCCGCACATCGGATGCTTTCCGGTGATGGCCACAATGGCCGCCGGCTTCCGGCTTTCCAGCAAATCAATGATCATTTTATGTTCCTCAGGATAATAGAAGGGGAAGTCTTTTGGGAATAAGGGTTCCCGGGTTAATTCCCCTTTGAGCATTAAAATCTTGTCTGTGATGTTGCTCATCTGTAATTCTTCCCTGTCTGAAACGATGGTCAGCTCACGGGCGCCTTGGAAGGAAGGGGAGAAAGGTCCCGGGAATATTTCAATCTCGTTACCGGAAAATTCCAGGCATGAAGTTCCTTTTTCCCAATATTTACATTCAAAAGGGATGGTCTGAACATCATATCCCATCCGGGCTGCTTTCCGAAGCAATATATCGCAGGCCTGTTCATTAGCCTGTGATCCGACGGGTCTTTCCATCAATATTTCGTTAAGTACATGCATGTGTTGACTTTATCCTTATGGCGTCGCAAAAGTAACGCAAAGATTCGCAAAGGAGCCTGTCTCAAATTATATTTTTCTGCCACTAAGGCACAAGGATAAAAAGATTCACTAAGATGTAACTATCTGATTTAATATTCTTTGTGAGTCTTTGAGCCTTTGAGTCTTTGTGGCGAAGTATGATTATTCAAATTTTGATACAGTATCATCCTTCTCCGGAAATTTTTTCAGCAGAATTTCATAGAGGCCCCATGAGATCAGGCCTGCCATCAGGGTGGCTATCATATCTCTCCAATCGAGGATGCTTTTGGGTGAGAAATACTGCAACAGTTCATAAATTATTAGTCCAAAGGTGATTAAGAGTAAGAATAATCTTCCCTGCCTGTGGGTTGGGTTAATACCTGCAAAATCAAAGAAAATGATGGCAATGGTTCCCGTAAGGTTTCCAATGGTATCGGCAATCCAGTAGTCAAAGATGTCGTTGGCGTAAATGTAGGGCCGGTATATTTTCCTGCCTGCCTCTGTAATAAAGAAAGTGACTAAAAATATCAGGAAATAGGCAATTCTTTTGTCATCGATCCTGAATATCCTGCTTTTGTCGATTTCCAGAACTTGCATAGGGTCAGCTGTCTTTGGTTTTTTGTGATTTATTCCATGGTAACCACTGCTGAACATTCACCGCCGAAATAATGATTCCCACTACCGTGGCGCCGTGTTTGCCGGTCACAATTCCGCCGATCATGAGTACAATTCCGATCACCAAAATGATAACATGGAAAATTTGACGTAATGGTTTTCTTTTCATATTATTTAAGACTGTAATTCCTTAAAGACCGGTATAATCAGTTCCTGTAAAAATTCATTATCAGTTACAAAGTTAGTAAATTAATTTCATCACTTTTCTTTTAAATTACCTGATGCATTTAATATTGAAATGTTGTACCTTTGGTTGGATTTAAAAAAAATCGTTCATTATGAAAGTCAAATTACTTTGTATGACAGGCCTGATCAGTATCATTGCCTTACTTTTAATTGAATTATCAACTCTGCATGCCCAATCCCCTCAGGCATTTAAATACCAGGCCGTTGCCCGGAACAGCGTTGGAGAGCCCTTACAAAACAAGTCGGTTGCATTCAGGATCAGTATTTTACAGGGAAGTCCTTCGGGCACTGTGGTGTACAGGGAGCGTCATGTAACGGTCACCAACGATTTCGGACTGGCCAGCCTGGAAATCGGGAAGGGTACGGTACTCAGCGGAACTTTCAGCGCAATCTCCTGGGCAACTGCCGAAATGTACCTGAAGACCGAAATGGACGCCAATGGCGGCACCTTTTATATTGATCTGGGTACGACTCAGTTACAGAGCGTGCCTTATGCCCTGCATGCGCAATCATCGGTAAACTCACTGAATGATTTGAACTGGACCAGGTCGGGATCGGATATAGTTAATACCAATACCGGAAATGTGGGCATTGGTTCAGCTTCCCCAAAAGGGAAACTGGATATTTTACAGTATACCGGTGGCACCTCAGGGAGCCTGGTGTCAACCTTCAATCATCAGCTGGTGCTGGGAGGGACGTATAACAGCGGGCCCAACGGAACCGGCGTTAAACTGTGGATCGGGGATTATAACAACGACGGAACCGATGTATATCCGATTTACTGCGAAGACGAAAACAACAAGGTTGATTTCTGGCTGAAAAGCCGCACCAATGAAACCGCTTCGTTACCTACCCTGTTTTTTGACGGGAACATGGGTATCGGAACTACCAGTCCGTCATACTCAAGATTACACATTCAGGGGAATTCAACGTACAGCGGTATAATCCGCCTGGAAAACACCGGAACCAACGGCGCCGATTTTTTCATGGGCTCCACCAGTGATTCCTGGGGAATCGGGGGCGACCGGTTTGTAATGGGTCATGGGACCCCTCAGGGCAGTAATGTAAGTTTTGTATTAAATGATCTGGGCAATGCGGGTTTGGGGACTGCCAGTCCGGATGGAATGCTGCACCTGTACAATACCGGAGATGCAACCTTGCTGGTGGAGGCCGATTCAGACAATTCGGGCGAAGAAGACAATCCCCGGATTGAACTCAGGCAGGACGGGAAGCAGGTTATCGGAACACTGGGATTAATCGGATCAAACGGTACTATTTATTCAGGCTCGCTGGCCAATGCGTTGTTCCTGATGAATGAAAATGCCTCGCCCATTCAATTTGGCACCAGCAACCTTACACGGATGACATTATCGGGGGATGGGCAACTGGGAATTGGTACCACCAGTCCGATAAGCCGGCTGACGGTTGATGCCGAAAGTGGTCAGAATCTTGCCCAGCCTTCTCTTGAAAAAGGGATGGTATTGCGGGATGGCGACTTTAATACGGGAAATGATTTCGAAATTCAGGAAAAGAGTGGAACGATAAAAGTAGTGGTTACGGATGCAGGCAGGGTAGGTATCGGAAAATCGGCCCCCGGCAGCCCGCTGGAGGTATCCGGAAACGGAACCGCTGCGGGTTTAAGAGTCAGATACAGTGATACTTATCCTGATTTGTACGGAGAGTTCAAACACGGGCAATCAGCCGGCCTCATTATCAATTCGGAAGCCGGAGGAGGCACCTGGGCTGATATGAGTTTTCAGACCAATGCTGCCACCCGGTTGTATATAGAAAATACCGGGAATGTGGGTATTGGCACTACCACTCCCGAAGGGTTTGTACATTTGAGCAATAACTCGGATGCCGCACTTATTGTTGAAGCCGATGCCGATAATTCGGGCGAAGAGGATAACCCCAGGGTTGAACTGAGGCAGGATGGGAAAGCGGTGGTGGGAGCTCTGGGAATCACAGGTTCTAACGGAACCCTTTATGAAGGTTCCTATGCCAATTCACTCTATCTGATGAATGAATATGGAACTCCTCTGTTGTTTGGTACCGACAGTACCATAAAAATGACCCTGACCGCCGCCGGAAGGCTCGGAATCGGGGTTACCCAGCCTGATGCCGGATTGCATGTAAAAGGAACCGAATACCCGGGTTCGTTTCTGTTTCTGCAGAGCAATGCCGCAAAAGATGCAGGTATCCGCTTATACGAAGGTACTACACCCAAATGGCATCTGTACAATAATGCCGGGCTCGACGGATTCATGATTTCAAATGCCAACGGCTACATTCCTTTCTTTGCCAAAGATGCCAATGGCTATGTGGGCATCGGAACCACCTCACCCACCCACCTGCTATCGGTAAACGGCAGCATCCGTTCCAAATAGGTGATTGTAAATACCGGCTGGTCGGATTTTGTTTTTGACGACGATTATCACCTCATGTCATTAAAGCATCTCGAACAGTTTATAAATGACAACAGGCATCTGCCTGAAATACCCTCAGCCAAAGAGGTTGAGGCCAACGGGATCAGCCTGGGAACCATGGATGCAAAACTTTTGCAGAAAATTGAAGAGCTCACACTTTATATCATTGAGTTGCAAAAACAAATCGATGCGTTACAATCAAACAGATAGTGGATATGAAAACATATAAATATCTGATTCTGATTATTTTTTCCTTGATAATTCAAGGATTTCTGGCTGCACAGGAAATCCGGAATGAGTATTTGATCAAAAAATTTGGTCTTCCTGAAAATGCCTACGACATTTACCTTTCAGAAGATTCTGTTCCGGTGCAATGGTGTGTTCCAACGGATACGCCCGGGCTAGTAAAGGTTACCATTGCCGGAAAGCCACCGTCCAACTACCGGGCTCCCGTTGCCCACCCTACTGATAACTCCATTTATTTAAACAATGTTCCGGCTTTTGACTGGAGTTTCGGATGTTCAGCCACCTCTGCAGCTATGTTTGCAGGGTATTATGATAACATGGGATTCTCCAATATGTACACTGGCCCCACTAATGGAGGCGTGATGCCTATGGACAACAGTTCATGGGGCACTGTGGTAATTAACGGGGAAACCCGAAGCCAGTGCCCCCTGAGCGCCACCCGTAATAACGTAGATGGCCGTACTACCAACGGGCATGTGGACGATTACTGGATCAAATACGATAATACGGATCCGGATCCTTACATAACCGGGGGCTGGACGCAACACACCTACGGCGATTGTACTGGCGATTATATGAAGACCAATCAGTCTGCCTTCAACAATACTGACGGAGCTACTTCATTTTATTTTATGAATAACGGAGATCCTTTTTCAACAACCTATGATGATGACGGATGCTTTGGATTTACACAATTTATCGAATCAAGGGGATATACGGTTACCTCCTATTTTAATCAGCGTATACAAGGATTTAACGGCAATACTGCAGGTTTTACCTTTGCCCAGTTCCAACAGGCTATTGATGCCGGCAATCCGGTACTGATTCATATTACGGGACATACCATGCTAGGAATCGGGTACCGTACCATTGGAAATATCGTGTACCTTCACGATACCTGGGATTATAATCTGCATGAAATGGTATGGGGCGGAACATACGGTGGAGCAGACCACGGAAGTGTTTCGGTAATCCGGTTGCAGGTTGCCCTGCTAACTAATTTAGTGCTCGACGACCCCAATACAACAGGAAATTATATTGCCTCTGAGCAGATTACCCTGGCCCCCGGATTTTCATCCGGCGCCACATTTTCAGCTACGGTGTGGCAACTGGGTAAAGGGAAAGTGCTCAGAATTCTGGATAATGACCTTGGGGTAAGAGAATTGATTATTGATAAAGAGTATACATCCATCTATCCGGATTTATGGAACGGGTTCGACAAAACCGGAAACAGGGTGAAAAACGGCAGGTATCATTATATCATATTAGAAGAGGGTGTTACCCGTGAAGAGGGTGAAGTTGAGGTGAAATAAGGTAATACTCAAAAATTCACCACTCAGTAAACTCAATAACCGTTTAAGAATCTCACCTCCCCTTACAATGCCTTATAGAACTTCACCAGCTTATCAATTATCGTATGGTTGGAATGTTCAGCCTCAATTAACCGGCGGGCATTGGTTCCGATTTCTGCGCACTGATCCGGATTCTGTATGCAAAACCTCATAGTTTCCAGAAAATCACTGGCAGTTTTGGCTATCAGTATGTTTTTACCGTTCTTGTAATGAATTCCTTCGGCTCCTATTTCTGTAGTAATTATAGGCTTATCGGAGGCCATTCCTTCAATGATTTTAATCCGGATGCCGCTTCCCGAAAAAAGCGGAACGATCATTACTGAATGTGAACAGATAAACTGTTGCGCATCTTCCACTTCTCCCACCACTACAACTCCGGGAATGGTGCATCCGGTAAGCCATTCGGGCATTTCGCGTCCGGCCAGATAAAACCTGGTTTGCGGAAATTCGCTGTGAAACCTTACCCACACATTTTCCAGAAACCAGCGGATACCTTCCTGATTGGGTATCCAGTTCATGGCTCCGATATGAAAAAAGGAAACCGGCCGGGCGGTCAAAGGTTTACAAGCGGGATGCTTTTCCACATTGATCCCGAATGAAATGGTGGTAGTTGGCGTAGTGCATACGGCCATACTGAAAAAGGCTTCATCTTTCGGGGTGATTGCGGCGATACCATCAAACCAGTCGAGGCTGGCCAGCTCGAATTTACGGAGTGTTTTGGCGAGATGATTCAGATACCATTTTTTGAGCGGATTCTTTTCTTCCGAGGCAACCCGCATCCAGATCAGGTGCTCAATATTGTGTGCCCTCAGTACAATTTTCGCCTTCGAAAACTTTCTGACAGTGGCCACATAGGGCGCCATAAAAACCATTTCAACCTGAACCATATCAAAGGTTTCCGATTTCAGAACGTGTTCAATCCTTTCCCTGAAATCTCTGCTGATAAATCGTTCAACATGATATGATTTTGAGGTGAAAAGATTCAGAAAGGCATCGAGGTATTTGATTCGAAGGTCAACGTCTATCAGCTCAATACCGGTTTTTTGCCGATAGCTTTCCGGGATATCCGTTAGTCTAATATTGTATTTGAAAGAATTGACTGCCAATACTTTAACCTGATGCCCGGCTTCAATCAGTCCCTCAATGATCGCATTCATGGCAATCGGGCCCCCTTCTTTGGGCGGCCAGGGCGATTTGTTGCAGATGAAAAGGATTTTCATGGGAACACTGTTAATTTCCGTTCGGGGATTCACCGGCCGACTTGAAGGATAACCTTTTAAACAGCTTTGTCCAGGCTTCCGTATCCAGCAGCGGTGAATCAGTAGTAGCTTTGTAAGTAAGAAATACTCCAAGCGGCAGCAACACCGTGGAGGCGAACCACATGCCGTAGGCCGGGTCAACTACTCCGGCTCTGGCGTATTTTTCACCAATAATGGACAATACATGAAAAAAAACGAAAAATATCACTGAAACCACCATAGGCAGTCCGAAACCACCCTTTCGGATCAGCGCGCCCAGAGGCGCCCCAATAAAGAACAGCACCAGACAGGCGAAGGAAAGGGTGAACTTCCGGTGATATTCAATACCATGTTTGTTGATCCTTTCTTTTCTGGCCTTCACATCGTTAACACTAAACTCTACCGTATTTTTGACCATACGGGCATCTTCAATGGCTATATCCACCACTTCTTTCCTGACCTTTTTTCCTTTCTCCACCACCATCTGCGATGGGAAAGCGCTCATCACCGAATCCGTTTTTAAAGTATCGGCAATATAGTTTTTATAGAGCGGAACAAAGGCCAGCACCGATTTGGAAAGTTGAATCTTACGCTTCTGCAGTTCACTGTTGAGCGAGTCTTTGGAATATTTGAGCTGATCGAGGTTCATCATCTGGTAATTGTTCCTGAAAAAGGCCTCATCGGTACGGTTCATGGCAAAATTCAACCCTGAAAACCGGCGGTACTGATCATCGAAAGTAGCGCGCTGGAAGGGACGGTTGATCCGGTAATTCTGACGGCTGAAAATCTCTTCATAATTATTGCCGTTGAACAACGTAAATATCAGGGTTGATTTATCCGGTGAAAGTTCCATAGTACCGGTTTTGGCGGTGGTAAGGCTCGAATTGCCCATGCGTTGCGAATGATCGTAAATCATCACATCATGAATGGTTTTCCCGTCATCCTCCTTTTTCCCTACCCGGATGGTATAGCCTTCAATACCGTTATAAAATATGCCTTCGCGGATGTTCAGGGTTAACTTGGTTTGCTTGATATCATGGAGTAAAGCAAAAAATTTCAGGTTGGCCCGGGGCAGCATATTATTGGAAAAGAAAAATGCCGAAATGCTGATAATGATTGATAATATTACCAGCGGCATCATGATCTTCCGCAGGGAAATCCCCGACGACTTCATGGCCACCAGTTCATAGTGTTCGCCAAGATTTCCGAAAGTCATCAGGGAGGATAGCAGAATGGCGAGGGGAAGCGCTAAAGGTACAAAAGTAGCTGAGGCATAAAACAACAGCTGGGCAATCACATACCATTCCAGTCCCTTACCCACCAGATCGTCGATGTACTTCCAAAGGAACTGCATCAGCAGGATGAAGAGGGAAATGAAAAAGGTGAGTACCAGCGGCCCCACATAAGATTTAAAAACCAGCCAATAGATCTTTCTCAAGTTCGGATCAATTTAGCGGCAAAATTATCATTTTCTGAGTAATACGGGGATGTTGTACCGTTATTTGCTACCGGATGATAACCTTTTTGCTGAGCACTGTCTGACCATTTGTCAGCCGGATAACATACACCCCTGGTATAAAACCGGAAACGTTCAGGGTAAAGGCCCGTGTTCCCGGATCGAATTGCAGAACAGTTTTCCGGTCTACGGAAAAGAATTCCACATTCAATGTTTTGATATTCAGATGACCCGGTAAAGATACAAATAATATATCATGGGCAGGATTTGGAAAAATGCTTATATCTGAATTTTTCCATTCATGCAAAGAGGATAGGTCGGGAAAAATGGCTGAAGCATTTTCAAAAAAGGTGATATCTGCTATCTGAGGTTTATTTTCTGTTAACTCCACCGGATAATACTGGCCTGTTTTTCCGGCTTTCTCCGGATGGATTCTGAATGAACCGTAAGGTATCTGGCTGAACTCAAATGTTTTGTCAGTTCTGAGGATTGCAAAATCATACATTTCTCCCATTGAGTCCTTGAGAAGCAAGGTTACCGGTAAATCATCCCCTACACCGGTTTCAACAATTTTTCCGGATACCGAAGCATAACCATCAAAGAAATCGTCATAGTGAACCAGATGAATATCAATGGATTCCGGAATATTTTCAGTACTGATCAGCTCAGCATCCGTCCAGTTTACATGGTTTCCGGTATAAGTGGGGAAATAACTGGGAATTACCGGAAAGGTAATATTGAAAGCAGGAAATGCCTGCAGAAAATAGTTTCCCGGAAGCAGATCGGTGAAAAGAAAAGTATCGCTGTTCATCTCAAATTGGCCTGCCAGCGAAACCACCTCTGCATCATCGATTTGATACAGGTAAACCACCGCATTTCCATTACTCAGCAGGTTTGAACCGGCATACACCCTGCCTTGCAGGTTAATCGGCGGCAAAATAGTAACCGTTTGAAATACAGAATCTGTGCAGTAGTCTTCAGTGATGATCAGCAGTTTTACCATGTAGGCGCCGTGAGTAGCATAAACATGTACCGGGTTGACTTCAGCCGAAGTATGGCCGTCGCCAAAATCCCAGAATGAGGTTGGATTGATTCCTGTTGACTGATTCATAAAACTGATCTGCCGGCTTTGGGGATATGACTGCTGAAGACTAAACTGAGCCTGGCAAAATGGCGGTGGCTCAATGATCACGGTTTTGGAATTTTCAGACTGGCATCCTATGGCATCAATGATCAGTTTTACCGGATATGTACCAGGGTTTTCATACTCATGAACCGGATTTTCATCCGTAGAAAAAGTACCATCGCCAAAATCCCATTCAAAGCCTGTGATCATTCCGGAAGACAGGTTTTCAAATACTATCTCAAGGGCAAACGGGGTTGCGGAAGAGTAGGTAAAATCGGCAATACAGGTATCCGGTCTGAGCACCTCCACCTGTTTAACCACAGAATCCGTGCAACCGAATCCATTATTTTTGAGCATCACTTCATACACTCCTGCTCCGGGAAACAGGTGGGAGGGGGAGGTATCCTGGGACCAGCTTCCATCGCCAAAACTCCATTGATATTGCAGGTAATTACCGGTTGCGAGGTTGATGAATCTAACGGAGGGCTCTGTAATGGTATCCTGTTCAAAACTGAAATCTGCCGTGCAGGTATTGCTTTTCCATACCGTGAGCGGCCTGTTGAACACTGCATCACAGTTGGCGCCGGTGGTTTTCAGGTAAACCATATAATTTCCGGGTTGTTGATATACATGTAAAGGATGCTGAAGAACGCTGGTTTGACCGTCGCCAAACTGCCACTCCCATTGTTCGGGGTTACCTTCCGAGAAATCGGTAAACTGAACCGGATAACCATTTTGGTGTTGCTGAACCGAGTTGAACAGCGGATAACAAAGGGAGGGAGGATCGAGTACAATGGTCTGACGGGTAAACTCATTACATCCGGGTCCGTTTATAAAAAGCCTTACTTCGTATTCGCCGGGCTGCTGATAAATATGCACCGGGTTTTGTGAAAACGAGGTGGAACCATCGCCAAACTCCCAGAACCAGCTGTTGAATCCTCCGATGGATTCATCCGTAAAGTGAACGGTTATTTCGCCACTCTGGTTGACCTGTTCATAGGAAAATTTGGCGAGGCAATTTTGCTGAAAGGCATGAACCACCCGCTGCTGGTAATCGCTGCAGTTGGCTCCGGTTACAGTTAACCGCACCTGGTAATGATCGGGGAAGTTGTATTCGTGAACCGGATTCTGATCGGTACTGGTTTGACCGTCACCAAAATCCCAAAACCAGCCGGTGAGGTTGCCCCGTGAAATGTCGGTAAATTCGAATAACAGCTGATCGGGATGGCTCTGCTCATGATTGAAATTTGCATGACACGGTTCGTTGTTGCAAACCAGGAAAGTACAGGTAAGATAAGGATTGCTGAGCGGTATCTCCCGGCTGTAAAAATGAAGGGAATCACTGCAATTGCGCGTAAATTCAACCAGAATAACCGGAGTATGACCCGGATCGGCTGTAAAGAAACCGGTGAAATAACCTTCATGATTGGTTTCGAGCGATTTAATATTTCCGCCATTCTGATCGCTGATCATAACAATCTGCTGACTTACCGGATAATAGTTATCTTCCTGGATCACAAACCCGTCGATCCGGAAGGTTCCGGCCGCAGCCTCCCACCCTGCCAGAATGCAGATAATCAGGACTACCGGGATATTAAACACTTTCATTTCGTTAATAAGTTAAAGTTACAACCTGAAAGTCAATGCTATCTGAATTCCCCACATATCGGTATGCATTCTGAATTGCTGATTCTGCAATCCGGTGATTACCGTCTTTCTGTAATAAGGCTCGGCCATCAATGCCCACCGCCCGGTAAATTTATATCCAAACGACAGCGCAGCATAAACAGAAAGATTGATGTCGTAATCAAAGGAAACATCATTGACATCCATCCTTAAACCGGAAGCCGGAGAAATGATATTACCGGACCTCAGATACATTACAGCAGGAATGATCCCCACAGCTGCATCGCAAAACAACCTCCCGTTGAGGAGTGGATACCGGTAAATAACCGGGATCTCGAAATATGAGAATGACAGCCTGTATTTATTGGCTACCTGCCTGAACGCTGTGTCAACCCTGGCGCTGAGGGTAGAATCAGTATAGGTTGACAGCAACGAATCCACCGATGGAATCAGGATCGTATCACCTGTGGCCAGCCAATGGTTGATGTCGATATACCAGGTGGTGTCATACTCGTACTTTTCCGAATTGAATGATCTCCAATACCAGGAAGTATCACGGGTTTCGACGGTGGAAACTGAATTCAGAAGAAAATTGTGTTTTGAAAAGTACATACCGCTTTCAATACCCCAATTATTCCGGTAATACACAAGTCCGCCTCCGGTTCCGTATGATGACTGAGTTTCAATACTTTGATTGAGAAGGTCTATATTAGTTTCATATTCAGGGCTTTCAGCAAAAAATCGGATTGCAGGAAACGTCAAATCCGTTCCGGATTTCACAAACAGATATTGATCGGTTCCATTATTAAAGCCTTTACGCGGCGTACTTCCCGGCCTTAAACTACCCGATTTGAGATCCACTGCTTTAAACCGGTTTTTAAGTGTTTTCCTATGAAGATTTCTTTTTGATTTCAGGTAGGTAGAGGTTTTAATGATGCCGGCATCCGGATCACTTTTAATGATCTCAAAAAATGGCTGATAAAAACGGGTGGAAGGATTTTCATCTGCCAGTACATAACTTTTATTTTTAACCGAGATCTTAACCAATTCATTCACAATCACCAGATTGGGACGATTTCGGATGGTGGTTTTCCGGCTGATGCTGGTATCCGATTTAAGCGCCAGCTGAAAATAAAATCCGGTATCTTCAGCGTGTTCAAAAATCATCACGGTATCGGAATAAAATAAAGTATCTGAAAGGTAAAACGCAAAAGGTATTTCCGTAAACCTGCGGATGATTATGTCATGGTCGGGCTGTTTGGGCTTCCTGATTTTCCCTTCCTTCAGCTCCGGAGCCCTCTCAGTTTTTGGTTTCGAAGGGTCATCAGAGTCTTTGATTCTTTTATTCCGTTTCAGCCTGAATCCTGCCAAATCCACAATATTTCCGGATGTGTCCCTGCTTATATCCCGTTTGGAAAGGAACATCCTGTTCAGGGTATCCAGCTTATTAACTACTGTATCGTCAACCATGATTTCAGGTTTTTTTAATGATTCCTCTATATAGACAGTATCATACACAAAAAAAATCTCATACACGGTATCATACTGATAAATGGTATCCGGCGTGACCGGGGCTACTGGGAGTTCCCCGAAACTAATAGTTCTGCCGTTTCCACACAATCCGGTTGCTGCTGAAAACAGCCATATTGCCGAAAGAACAATTTTGCAATAAGTTCTGAACATTAGTTTCCATGATTTTCAATACTTTGCAAATATCGTAATTCGGTAATATTTATCTTGAAATCTCTACAAAGAAAGAAGAAATTGTCAGAAATCCTTTTTTACGGGTGTGACTTTTCTCACAGTATCGACCTTCACCACCGTTTTTCTGATGACTACGGGGCTAACCGGAGTTGAATCAGACTTTACGGTCGATGCAGATTTTTCCGTTGCAGGGGCTGAATTTTCCGGCTTTACGGATTTGGCTCCGGATGTTGACTGGCCGTTTTTCAAGGGGTCTGCCAATTGTTTTTCATGGCGTTCAGCGCCGGATTCCTTTGGATTCTGAATGGTTGAAGGTTCAATGGCTTTCGGAACCGGAACGGTTTCTTGTACCGGAGCAGGGTGTTGTTCGCCATTTCCGGATGAAACAGGCTGATTATATAACACATAAGCAGTTATAAATATACCGATCAGGGATACCACAATTACAGTATTCCGGAAAATAGCCGTTTTCAGAATTCCGGACAAATTAGTTTTCTGAGAAACATTGGCCATCTGTTGGAGGGCATCAGTATTTTTTGAATAAAATCCCGACCAGTCAGGCTGAACTTCCGGCTGATAATCCGCCAGTTCTTTGATTTTGTTATCTATATAATCAGTATCCATAATCCATTTTTTTTGTTTACACAGCATCGTTTTCTTCAAGCGCTACCGGCCTTTTGGTTAATGACAGCCCGTACAGTTTTTTAATCAGCAGTTTTCGACCCCGGTTCAATTGCGATTTTGACGTCCCGATACTTATATGTAGCATTTCGGCAATTTCCTGGTGTTTAAAATCATCGATAATGTACAGATTGAGTACCTGTTGATATCCCGGAGGCAAACTATGTATGGCGTCTATCAGCTCTTCTTTGGTGAAATCCGTTTTGATGATTAGCTCCTTAACCGAAATCTCTTCCTTTTCATCAGCAAAGTCGGTTTGGTCGGTTAAATCTGCAAAACCTTCGGCATTGATCTCCTTTTTGGGTTTCCGCAAATGGGCCAGTGCCGAATTGATCATCACCCTTTTCATCCATCCTTCAAAAGATCCCCTTCCCTCATAAGTGCCAATGTCCTTGAATATTTTAATAAATCCATCCTGTACCATGTCTTCCGCATCAGCCCTGTTGCGTAAATACCGCAGGCAAATACCCATCATGATCCGGTAATACTTTTCATATATTACCTTCATGGCTGAAATGTCAGCTTTTTTGCAGGCTTTTATGAGTTCCTGTTCTTCCATATTTAGTTCTGAAAATCAGATGTAAAAGGGGGTGAATGGTTGCACGAGAACTAATTAGCAATTAGCAAATAGCAATGAGCAATGAGTAATGAGTAATGAGCAATGAATTTTGCGATGGATGATTTACGATTTAGGATTGATGATGGTTATTTCGGTTATGTCTGCCCTACGGGCATTCGGGGGGATCGTCGGTTACGCGTGGCTACAGATAGGTCTGCCCTACGGGCATGGTTTAGATAAATCGGCCATATGACCAATCGGCCATGTAGTTCCCGCAAAGTCGCTGTGAAAATTCCGAAGAATGCAAAGGCAATACAAATACAAATTTACCTCTCAATTGCTATTAAACTGATCTAACAAATTGTATTTCAATCTATAATCTATAATAGGTTTATGTTATTACAAACCTGATGGTGAGGGGTTTATCTTCGTACTGAACTTTGACCAGGTAAACCCCTGGTTTCAGTGACAGGCTTATGGTGTGCGAATCTGAATCCATCCGCCCCGAGGCAATTGACCGGCCGGTGATATCGTACATTTGATATCCGGAAGAGAGATTTTCAGGATTAGGGCACCATACGGTAATTTTATCACTGGCGGTGGTTATTCGTACTGCTCCTTCATTTCCTCCGGGAGATTCGGTTCCGGCAGTTTCCAACTTATTGCTGGTCAGGTTTTCAAAAGTGTTAAAGGCATCTTCCTTCACTGTTACCGACAGTTGTGACTGGCTGGCAACATTTCCCGAACAATGAAGTATACAGGTTGATGGCTCAATATATTCCAGTAGTTGGATGATTACGCCGCCTGTGGCATCATTAAGTTGAAAATCAGAAATATCCATCCTGGTTTTATCAAAATAATCTTCAAAAATTCTCACATTGATCTGGTTACCATTTGCAGAGATCCCAATCCGGGGTTGCAGTATTTTTCCGGGTAAATGATTATCCAGCCAGTTGATCCTGCTGAGGAGGAAGTTCTTGAAATAATAGACTTCATCCTCGTAATCATTATTCTGCCAGTTGTAATTTGGCCATACATATTCACCCAAAATCGGCCACCGTTCATAATTGCGGGTAACAGCGCCGCCCAGCAGGTTGATGCTCGAGTCGATGGTTTCGGTCAGGAAATCATAGGTAATGGAATGCTGGCGCAGGAAATGGTAGCGGGTTTTCACCAGATCCTGGAAATAAGGGTCTTCCATCAGCCTTTTCCACCAGAACATCCTCCCTTCAGAACCTATCGGCCATGAATACACAAATCCGGTGATGTTGATGCCCGGCTGCCAGTAATCCACATTGCCGTAACCGAGGTTGAAATCCCAGGCAGGTCCGGCAAACAGTTTACCTCCGTCGCTGTCCTTGTGTTTGTAAAAATAGGTGCTGTACCGGTATTTATCCACCTCCTTCGGAATTTCGGAGAGGATCATCTGATCGGCAAAAGAAACCACATCGAGGTACTGGTGATACCCAAACATGGGATTGGCATAATTGGCGCTGGCCAGATTACTTTCCAAATCACGTATGAAGTTCTGGATATAGGTTTTTTGCTGGGGTACAATTTCGTCAAAATCGGGGTACACATACTGAAAAATGTTTTTGACGGCGCCGGGGTAGGTGGGATCGGGACTCGATGTCCAGCCATGAACGCCGCCCTGGTATCCCCAGTCGGTTTTATCCACCTTGATGATATAGCCGCCGGTCAGATCGTCTCCGCTGATCTCATCCGGACTCAGGGTGGCAATATCCACCCGGTTGTTATCCTTTTTGATTTTTTCCATCAACACATACACCCCTCTGTAGTCGTTGTTGACAAATACTTCGCAGAAAACGGTGCGGGAGCAGTAAGTACTCATTTTATGTCCCATGGCAAAAGAAACCACGTTGCGAAGCATCGATTTATCGGTATAAGGAGCATACAGGATCCAGTCGTTTTCCTTGGGAAGTCCCAACAAAGAAACGTTCAGGTTTTGACCTTCGTTATCACGTGTTTCAAACCCGTAAGCCTTTTTAGGGAACATTTGTGTGGAAGAACCCCTGATTTCGATACCGATGTGGCCGCTGAAGTCATTAAACGGATCAGTGAACCGGTTAACCGAACCGGGGCCGTTATCAATAATTCCGAGGTGTGCCTCAATCTTGGGTTCATTCACAATGCCCTGTCCGTGGGTGCTTATCACAAATATGGGCAGGTCGGATTCAAAATCGCTTTGGTCGGGCAGTTCGCGGAGGATGTCATCAAGGTACCATTTGCGCCCGGCAACCGTATTTCCGAGGTCGGGGAATATCACCATTTTTACGAATTCATCAAAAATTAACCCCGAAAAGTCAAATTCCAGATCTACCCAGTAACCACCTGGTACATCCAGGATTAATTGCTGGGCAAAGGTATTGTTATGGTTTTCAAACTTCAGGGCTAATTTACCGCCATCGGTGGGGGTGTATACTTTAATCCGGTATTTGGGATAAAGCAACAGATCAATGTCTTCATTGGTCCAGTACAGCATGTATTCATACGATCCTGACACACCGGTAAACTCCTGACAGTTAAATGATGCGTTTACCGTATCAGGCAGCGGATTGGCCACTACCGGGTGTCCCTGAACCGAATAGGACCAGTCCTGCGTAATCCCGTCCCAGTTAGCAATAGTATCGTAATACTGACTAAAAACCGGGGAAGCTTTGAGCAGGGTAAAACCTGCAATCATAGCCATTAAAAGAAGATTCCCTGCATCCGGCAATTTTGCTTTCATGATGGAACGATATGATGAATTGCAAAATTAGTTCAAAACAGGGTTGGAAAACGGCTTTCAGAGATTCGGAAGAAATATTGTAAGAAATAGTTTTAGTTTTGCATGATCTTAAAGAACATTCAAACCAGTACCCGGCAAGTGTGATGAAACATTGGATATCCATCATGGTCATTTTGCTTTTATTTATAAAACCCGCATTTATGCAGAATCAGGAAATCAGACTGATTATCAGGGGAGATGATATGGGATATACCCATGCGGCCAATGAAGCCATCATCCGGTGCTACCGGGAGGGGATCATGACCTCGGTGGAAGTCTTGGTTGCCTCACCCTGGTTTCCCGAAGCGGTAAAACTTCTACAGAATAATGCAGGGCTGGATGTGGGCATCCATCTTGATCTGACCTGCGAATGGGATAACCTGAAATGGAAATCGCTGACCCACTGCCCAAGCCTGACCGACAGCAACGGGTATTTTTATCCGATGGTATATCCCAATCCCAATTATCCCGGCCAATCGCTGATGGAGATTCCATGGAAGATAGAGGAGATTGAAAGGGAATTCAGGGCTCAGATTGAGCTGGGATTGAAACGGATTCCCCATGCCAGCCACATTTCTTCGCATATGAACTGCACGCGCCTGTCGCCCGGAGTGGAATCGCTCACCAAAAGGCTGGCACAGGAGTATCAACTCGATATTGATCCTGCCGAATACAGCGTAATTGACTTGGGTTATGGGGGCGCTACCGGTACCCCGGAAGAAAAAATCAACAGCTTTATAAAAACCCTGAATACACTGGAACCCGGCAAAACATACCTGTTTGTCGACCATCCCGGCCTGGATAATCATGAAATGCAGGGAGTTCACCATATCGGTTATGAAAATGTAGCTGTAGACAGGCAGGGCGTTACCGATTTGTTTACCAGTAAGGAAGTCAGAAATGTAATTGAGGAAAAAGGGATCAGGCTGATAGGTTATAAGGATCTAAAATCAAAGAAAGAAAGCCGATGAGTACATCCAAGGAAAAGCCAGAAAATTTGAACCCGGTTCCTGATTCAAAATCGAACCTGGCTGCCGCCCGGTTTGAAGGGGAGTTTAATTGTGCTCAGTCAGTGTTGTCGGTATTTGCTGAGGAACTGGGACTTACGCCCGATCAGACCCTGAAAATTGCCAGTCCGTTTGGAGCCGGAATCGCCTATACTCAGGAAACCTGCGGGGCAGTAACAGGTGCACTGATGGCTATTGGCCTCCGGTATGGGCAGGGTGAACAGGGAACTCAGGACGACAAACAGATGGCTTACGATCTGGCGGTTTCATTCATGACCGAATTCCGGAAGAAGCACGGCTCAATAAAGTGCCGCGAACTGCTTCATAATCTGGATATGAATAATCCAGAAGAGTTGGAAGAAATCAGACATCGTGATCTGTTCAATCTGCGTTGTACCAGTCAGGTTAAGGATGCAGTGGAGATGCTGGAGAAGATTTTTGAGAAAGTACGGCCTGGTGAACGTTTGTAACTTAGTAATCTGACAATTATAATTCTTACATTTGTACCATGACAGTGCCGTTAAAAATATTGCGCCGGGACTTATTTGAGGAATACCAAAATCAACTCGCCGTTGATATAGAAAGCTCCTTTGATTTTATCAATAAAAAGTCACAGACCGCGGAGGATTTCAGGTTTTATCTGGCCAGTTCAGCCGTGCATTCCAGTAATATTGAGGGCAATAACGTAAGTTTTGACACCTATCTGAAAGCAAGTGAATTTAACCTGCACTTAAAGACGAAGGAAATGAAGGAGATAGATGACCTGGTTGTAGCATATCAGTTTGCCCGGGAAAATGAACTTACACTTGAAAATACTTTACGGGCACATGCCATACTGACTCAATCACTCCTTAAAAAAAAGGAACGGGGCAAAATCCGTAAAGTAAAAGTAGGGGTAAGAAGCGAAGGACGGTTGGTGTATCTGGCTGTTGAACCGGAATTTGTCAGGCAGGAACTTGAAAAGCTGTTTGCTGACATTTCATTGTTACGAGAGAATTCCCTGACAACTACCGAAATATTTTACTATGCAGCATTTATCCATCTTGTATTTGTGAATATTCATCCATTTGTCGATGGAAACGGGAGGGCAACCCGCCTCGTGGAGAAATGGTTTTTAGCCGGGAAATCAGGCATCAGTGCCTGGCTTATTCCTTCAGAGAAGTACTATTGGGAGCACCGGGAGGCTTACTATAAAAATCTTCAGATCGGCGTTAATTATTATGAAGTTAAATATGAACGCTGCCTTCCTTTTTTATGGATGCTCCCAAACTCATTGTTGATGAAAGGCTGACACATCTCTTTAAGGATAATTTTCTTTATATTTGTTCAATCCTTCCAAAAATTATATCTTCAGGTTGCTTATATGTTGCAGCATGAAAATACGGTTGCCAGGGAATTTGGCAATTTGCTGGCCATCCCCGATAATTATCCCAGGATGGTGATAACCATGGAAGACCTGAGCGCCGGTGCCAGTTACAAAGGCATCGTGCACATTCATTTATTGGATTTTCTGAACCGCGAACTGTAAGTTGCGCATGAATCATACATAATATCATTTCACGCAAATCTCGCAGATTTACGCAGAATTAATGGTAGTTGACTTTTCTGAATATCGCTTTTGCAATGTCTGAACAATTGAAATTAACCAATAAGCCGAGCTTCTTTCCTGAAAGGTTAAGATAGGTAAATACCTGCTTATGATATGCTTCTGAAAGGTTTTCAACAGATTATAGAAGGCCTGGTCCAAGGATATCAAACACTTTGAAGATGACACCTCTGATCTTGTATTATATTTCATTTTCAGTCATTGTAATATTGTATTTCTGCGTAAATCTGCGGAATCTGCGGGAAAATGAATTCTCCCTTACTTACCCGGATATTTTCCAAAACTAACAACTATTTGAAATTTCGGTTACTCAAATATGTAAGGTTTATTAATTATAAACCAAACGGGTGTCCCTTTGTCAAAGTCAGGAGTCCAGTCGGCAATTTGCTTTGTCAGACTGCCCCCAATACCATCTTTTTTAAGGCCACATACTGCGGTCCCCGGGGCTTCAGAATGCTTTCGTAAAGGATCAGTTCTGATAGGGTTACCTGCTGTATCATCGAATTTTTATACTGTTCCATCACCTTCGAAAAAATTTCAGGATTTACCGGCTGTTTTACCCTGCCAATGGTCAGGTGGGGTTTAAATACCTCTTTTTCAGGATGATACCCGATAGCCATCAGATTCTTCCGGACCTGCCTCTCCAAAGCCATCAGCGTTTCTGCATGTTCAATCCCAAACCAGATTACCTTGGGCTCCCTGATCCGGCCAAAAAATCCAACCCCTTTAATATCCAAACTTACCGGAGCTGACCGCCTGGCGGCATCTGTCAGGGAGTTGACAATCTCCGGGATTTCTTCTTCCGGTATTTCCCCGAAAAACCGGATGGTAAGATGCATAATGTCCGGATTTACCCATGTTATCCGCTCTCCCGACAGTTCCCTCTTAACGGAATTATAAATCCTGAGAAATTCCGCACCCGGGTGAATTTTAACGGCAGCAAATATTCTTTTGTCCATATTAGGTTTTTTAACCTGAGTTCTTCAATGTTGGGTCAATCAGCTGGTTACCACCACAGCGGTGGCATGTTGGGATTGAATGATCTGCATCACGGCTTTGGCCACCGGATACTTTTCAACCCATTGTTTTCTCAGCTTAGTAGCTTTCTTACGTTGCTCCCTGTCAGGAAACACCACTTTTTCCCAATGATTGGCCATGATCAGGCTTCCTAAAAAATTCATTTCCGGTTCTTCCTGGTTGCCATATAAAATGGTTTTACCCAGTTTACCGGCCAGTTCTGTTTTCTCTTTGATCGCTACCAGTGGGTAAATTTTGAGCGGAAAAAGCCACAGAAGTTTGAAATAGCCCTTCTTCAATATCTTTTTCCGGATCATTTCCTGTAAAATTTCATTCCGCATAATTTTCACAGGTTTTGTGAACTTTCCAATCCAATACTTGATTAAGCGGGGTTTCGAAGAATTGGAGATCATGGTCAGCAGGTCGGACATGTTTCCGTCTGGATGCCGGGAATTGTCCACAATCACCTTGCCTTCTGCCAGTCTCAGGTTTCCCGATTCAAGCAGCTGGAAAAGGTATACTGCAGTCAGGTTCATGGTTACCTGTGTTCCGTTTCCCTTAAACCATCCTTTGTTATCAACGGACAGCAGGATGAGTTTTTCAGCCAGTGAGAGTTCCATAGTGTTGATATTAGTACATTTTAGTAATTTCATGATACCGGTAGCAGGAAACCAGGTGATCGTTCACCATTCCGGCGGCCTGCATAAAAGCATAGCAGATGGTAGAGCCCACGAATTTAAAGCCCCTTTTCAACAGGTCTTTGCTCATAGCATCAGAAACCGGAGTTTTGGCGGGCAACTCAGAGAGCATCTCCCATTGGTTTAGAATGGATTTTCCACCGGTAAACTGCCAGATATACCTGTCAAACGTTCCAAATTCCTTCTGAACTTCAATAAAGGCCATCGCATTACCTATGGTGGCCCGGATCTTGGCCTTGTTCCTGATGATGCCGGCATCATTCATCAGCCGTTCAAAGTCGTTTTCATTATATTGTGCAATCAGGTTAACATCAAATCCTGAAAAGGCATTCCGGAAATTCTCCCGTTTGTTGATAATGGTTTGCCAGCTCAGTCCGGCCTGAAAAGCATCGAGAATCATGAATTCGAATATTTTCTGATCGTCATGAAGAGGCACTCCCCATTCCTCGTCATGGTAAGCGATCATCAGCGGGTTATTGCCCGGCCAGGGGCATCGGTGGGTGTTCATAAATAAAAATATTTTAAAATTTCAGATTCTTCCGGCTTAATGATCCCTTTTTCGGTTATAAATCCGGTAATCAGCCGCGCCGGGGTTACATCGAAGGCAAAATTCAAAGCGGTTGATCCGGGTGAAGAAACCCGGATGGTTCTCATCGTGCCCGATTCATCAGGTCCGGTTTGGTAATGAACCTCCTCTTCATTCCGCAACTCAATAGGAATATCATTGCCACGGGTACAATTCAGATCAAATGTGGAAAAAGGGGCTGCAATATAAAACGGGATGTTGAATTCACGGGCCAGCACCGCCCGGTCGAGGGTTCCTATTTTATTGGCCGTATCTCCGTTTCGGGCAATTCTGTCGGCTCCGGTAATGACCAAGTCCACCATATTGCGGCTCATGATCCAGGCTGCTGCGGTATCGGGAATGATGGAATGCCGGATACCGGCCAGATTCAGTTCCCAGGCGGTGAGCCGGGCTCCCTGGCTGCGTGGGCGGGTTTCTCCCACATAAACAAAGGGATCAAGGCCCAGTTCAGCTGCCTTATAAATGGGTGAAAGTGCCGTACCATAATCCACAAAGGCCAGCCATCCGGCATTGCAATGGGTCATGATCCTCATCTCCTTACGGATTAATCCTACCCCATATTCGCCTATCCTGGAAGAACAGTCAGCATCCTCATTGGCTATTCTTTCAGCTTCTTCCCTTGCCAAACCCGGAGATGCCAATCCTTTGTCAAAAACCCTTTCCACGGCATAAAACAGGTTCCGGGCAGTCGGGCGGGTTCCTTCTATCATTTTTCTGGCCTGAAGAGCATCCATATTTGGGGTTTCGAATGCGCCCTCAAAATACTGAGCCATGGCATATCCTGCCGCAGCTCCGATAGCCCCGGCTCCCCTAACCGTCATATCACGGATAGCCCTGCAGGTGGCTTCGAGGCTGCTGAGCCTGACAATACTGAACTCAAAAGGGAGCAGATTCTGTTCGATCATGCAAACTGCGGAATCCTCCATCCAGATGGTCCGGTAATTTTTGCCGTTAACATTCATTCTGACAGGTGTTTAATAGCCAGATAGGATAACAGGGATGTTCCGGTTATCAGGGATTGTTCATCCACATTAAAAGTGGCGGTGTGCAGGTTGGAGGTGATTCCTGCGCGTTCGTTCCTGATACCCAGCCTGAACAGACACCCGGGAGCCGTTTGGGCAAACCAGGCGAAATCTTCGGCCGTCATCCGTAAGTCAAGGTCTTTTACAGCCTCATTGCCCAGCAGGTCAATGGCCAGCGCTTTGGATTGTATGGTAAGTTCTTCATCATTATGCAGATAGGGATAGCCATAGGCAATTTTCACATCAGCGGTTCCTCCCATACTTTCTGCAATTCCTTTAGCGGTTCTCTCAATGAGCAGATGCGCCTTTTGCCTCCATTCCTCGTCGAAAGTTCTGAAAGTGCCAAAAATTTCCACCTTATCGGGAATAATATTGTTCATGCCATTGGCGATTACCCTTCCGAATGACAGTACCGAAGGGGTAACCGGACGGGCATTGCGGCTCACGATCTGCTGCAAACCGGTAAGAATATGGGCTGACATAAGAACCGGATCAATAACCAGGTGCGGGGTGGCTGCATGGCCTCCCTTTCCAATTACCGTAATATAAATTTCATCGGAGGAGGCCATGTATTTGCCGGGTTTGAATCCCACCTCGCCGGCATTGAGTTCCGGACAAACATGGATGGCAAATATTTTATTCACGGCCGGATTGTCCATCACACCCTGAGTGATCATCTGAATGGCGCCTCCGGGGTATTTCTCTTCGCTGGGCTGAAAAATCAATTTAATCATGCCTCCGAACTCATCTCTCAGTTTTGAAAGTACAAGAGCGGTTCCCAGCAGGTTGGCGGTATGCACATCATGTCCGCAGGCGTGCATTACACCAGGGTTAACCGAAGCATAATCGCAAGTGTTCATTTCCTGGATGGCCAGGGCATCCATATCGGCACGCAGGGCAATTACCCGGCTTCCGGGCCGGTTACCCCGGATGATGCCCATTATACCTGTTCCGGCAATATCTTTCTGATATTCAATACCATACTGATCGAGTTTGCCGGCTATATAAGCCGAAGTTTCCGTTTCCTGCATGGCCAGCTCCGGGTGGGCATGAATATGCCGCCGGATTGCCCTTACTTCGTCGAAAATTTCGCGGGAAATTTCCTGAATCTTTTTTTCCAGTGTTACCATGGCACATTGAAAATTTATGCGAAGATACGAACCCTTGAATGAATTAGTAACTACCGGCGCTTTCTTTTTATTTTTTCAACATTTAATATTTTTTAATGAATCCCGTTATGGGGGATTAAGTATCTTTGACGAATGGAACAAAACAATGTAACTCAAACATCTTCAGCAAGATCGGCAAAAAACAGCAGCTTTGCCAAGAGCCCGGTTTCAGTAGGCCAGGCTTTTTCGGAATATGGCAAAGTGCCGCCTCAGGCGCTCGATCTGGAAGAGGCTGTACTGGGCGCCTTAATGCTCGAGCAAAATGCCCTTACGGCAGTGATCGATATTTTACAGCCGCAATCCTTTTACAAGGATGCGCATAAAATGATATTTGGCGCCATTCAAAGGCTTTTCTCAAGATCAGAACCCATTGATATACTTACAGTTACCAATGAACTGAAGAAAAGTGGCGAACTGGAGATCATCGGGGGACCGTATTATATAGCCAAACTTACCAATCAGGTTGCCTCTACCGCCAATGTGGAGTACCATGCCCGGATCATTACCGAAAAATACATTCAGCGGGAGCTGATCCGGATTTCCTCAGAAATCATTAAAGATTCGTTTGAAGAAACCAGCGATGTGTTTGAATTGCTGGATTCAGCCGAAAAGAAGTTGTTTGCCGTGAGCGATACCAACCTGAGACGTGAATATCAGGACATGCGTTCGCTGGTCATCAAAGCGGTGAAGGAAATCGAATCGATCATGAACCGGAAGGATACCCTTCGCGGGGTGGGAACCGGCTTCTCTGATCTGGATCGTATTACCGGCGGCTGGCAGAAGTCCGATCTGATTGTGCTGGCAGCCCGTCCGGGTATGGGTAAAACGGCATTTGTACTTTCAATGGCCCGGAATATCGTGTTGGATATCAAAATACCGGTAGCCGTATTTTCCCTTGAAATGTCGGCCATCCAGCTGATCACCCGTTTGATTTCGGGCGAAACCCAGCTTCCGGCCGAAAAACTCAGGAAAGGTAACCTCGAGCAGTACGAAATGCATCAGCTGCAAACCATGGTCAGCCCATTGATGGAAGCGCCGTTGTTTATTGATGATACGCCCGCCATCAACATATTTGAACTTCGTGCCAAATGCCGCCGTATGAAGCAGCAGCACAACATCGGGTTGATCATCATCGACTATCTGCAGCTCATGACCAGTGGCGGGGAGAGCCGGATGAACCGGGAACAGGAGATCAGTAATATATCGCGGTCGCTGAAGAGCCTGGCCAAAGAACTGGATGTCCCGATTATCGCCCTGTCACAGTTAAACCGTATGGTGGAAGGCCGTCCGAACAAAAAGCCGGTATTGTCTGACCTTCGTGAATCGGGCGCTATTGAGCAGGATGCTGATATTGTTGCCTTCATTTACCGGCCTGAAGTGTATAAAATCCATGAAGATGAAAATGGTAATCCAACTGCCGGTCTGGCGCAAATCATCATTGCCAAACACCGTAACGGCCCGCTCGCCGATGTAAATCTCCGGTTTATTGCATCCCTGGCCAAATTTGTGGAATACGGGCAGGGCTATTATGAAGCGCCTGAAGCCGCCTCTGTTGACTCCGATATGGATAACATCCAGCAGATCAGGTCAATCACCCGACAGTCGAAGATCAATGATGAATACTACGACGAGGATTCCGAACAGGATATTCCATTCTGATGGGTACTGTACAGATTTTCACAACATTTTTTATTTTATCTCCGTTATAGTGAACATTTTTCAAATAAATTATGTTTCATAACTCGTTATATTACTGATATATATGATCAAAAAACTAATCACAACCACCCTTTTGATTTCTCTGTTTTCCTTAACCGTGCATCCGGCCTATATTCTTATTCCTATGGATGATACCCAGAAAAATCATCTGAAAGCATACGGAATAGCCTACTGGACCCTTACTTTTGATGCGGAGGTGAGCTGGCTGTTGAATTACCGGGGTGGCTCCTTCATGTTTAAATATAATCAGACTTTTGAGAATGAATGTATGGTACGGGGTGTTACTTTCCAGGTTATCGCTGATGCCCAATCTACTGCCATTTTGGAAGAAATTTCAAGGCCTGAGGAGAACATGGATGAAGTGAAATTACAGAAAGCCCCGAAGGTAGCGGTATATTCACCTAAGCACAAGCAACCGTGGGATGATGCGGTTACCCTCGCCCTTACATATGCCGAGATACCCTATGATGTGGTGTACGATGAAGAGGTGATAACCGGTCTTCTGCCCATGTACGACTGGCTTCACCTGCATCATGAAGATTTTACCGGGCAATACGGAAAATTCTGGAGGGCCTATAAAAATGCCGCCTGGTACCAGGAGGATGTGAGGGTGAGCGAGGAAATGGCCCGTAAGCTGGGATTCAGCAAGGTGTCGCAGCTAAAACTGGGGGTGGCCAAGAAAATCAGGGATTTTGTAGCCGGTGGCGGTTACCTGTTTTCGATGTGTTCAGCCCCTGATAGTTTTGATATTGCCCTGGCAGCCGAAGGGATTGATATTTGCGATGTAATGTTCGATGGCGATCCGGCCGATCCCGACGCCCAGTCGAAGCTCGATTTCAGCAAGTGCTTTGCTTTTGAGAATTTTCAGCTGGTTATGAATCCGTATGAATACGAAATTTCTTCAATTGATGTCTCCGATTCACGCCCGGTAGATCAACGAAATGACTTCTTTACCCTGTTCGACTTTTCAGCCAAATGGGACCCGGTTCCTACTATGTTATGCCAGAACCATATACAGGTGCTTCAGGGATTTATGGGACAGACCACCGCCTTCAATAAAAAATATATTAAGCCCAACGTTCTGATCATGGGAGAAACCAAATCGCTGAATGAAGCCCGGTATATCCACGGCGATTATGGTAAGGGTTTCTTTACCTTTTATGGCGGTCATGATCCGGAAGATTACCGCCACCTCGTGGGCGATCCGCCTACCGATCTTAACCTGCACCCCAACTCTCCGGGTTACCGGCTGATACTTAACAACATCCTGTTCCCGGCAGCCAGGAAAAAGAAACAGAAAACTTAGGAAGTGATTGGTGACTGGTGACTGGTGAACGGTAAATTATTATAGATTATAGTTTTTTGTTCTTGGATCCTGGTTTTAGATGGGTCAATGTTGTTATTGTATCGTTGAATTCTGATTTCCAATGGAGGATGTGTTTTCTTTGCGATCTTCGGAATTTTCATAGCGACTTTGCGGGAACTACATGGTCGATTTCCCGGTAGAGTAGAGCGGGAAGACCGGGAACAGCCTTCCCTACCCCCTCATCAAACCGTACGTGCAGTTTTCCCGCATACGGCTTTCCTATAAACTTCGTCGTTGACTTTCACAAGCGAACCG
>Ga0302250_1000067_pt1 | contig 169143 bp, 163 predicted proteins | sample AAG_RA_Asp_MG_FD_193536 | JGI IMG/M metagenome (GOLD analysis project Ga0302250, IMG submission 193536) | Enriched activated sludge microbial communities from anaerobic digester in WTTP, New Holstein, Wisconsin, United States - AAG_RA_Asp | ecosystem: Engineered > Bioreactor > Anaerobic >... | reverse complement strand
ACCTGCTTGCGGCACCGTTCACTGGTGTTTCCATCGGCAGTGCCCTCCTCCTGCTTCTTACATTGACGCTCGCGTTTCTCTTCGGTCTCTGTGCGATCTTCCTTCTTTCGACAGTTTATGCCCGGTCGAGAGCAGCTCTCTGGGTCATCCTTCTTGCATCTCTTGCCATTTTCGGTGGTTTTTCCGTGCTGACTGGAGCGAATCCCGTGCTTTTCTTCCCCCCTCTCCTGCTCAACAATAATTTTACCTGGGTGAATTTCCTTGTCTCCTGTCTCCTGCTTGTCCTCTTCTTTGGGACCTCGATTGTGCTCTTCAACCCGGAGTCTGTGGGATCGGAGAAGACTTACCGGAATTCCTTTGCCCCGCTCACGCTCCGAATATCGTTCCTCCCCAATCCCCCATTCGCTGCCAAGGACATGCTCGACCTGCAGCGCAGCGGGAGCCTCGTCGGGCAGACAATCTTTTCGTTTCTCCTCCCCCTCGCCGTTATCTGGTTCTTTCTTGCACTGCTGGAACCATACTTCCCGCCGCATGGTCTGTTCTTCATCTTTGCGATCACCGCGGGGGTTATCGCATCCACGATGTACACCTGGGTGACGATGTTCGATACCTTCGGGCCGTATGTCTGCCTTCCTGTAGCGGTCAGCACCCTGATCGGGAGCAAACTTACGACCTTTTCCGTCCTCCAGCTCATCCCGGCGGTCTTTGTCGGGAGTGTTGCCATCCTTGCAGGAGAGGTGGTGTATCTCGTCCCTGCCGTTGTCCTCTGTCTTGCCATCTCTTTCTATGCGGTTGCGGTCATGGCCTGGCTGTGCGGTCTCTCCCCAAATGTCCTTGTCTATGATGTCAGGGTGCTTGCCACGTATCTCGTCCTTACCGGGATTGTTCTGGTCGTTTTTACAGCGGCTTCCTTCGCAAATCCATTCTACGCACTGGGGTCGGTCATCCTCGCTCTGCCGGCCTGGATATTTATACGGAAAGCAAAGATCCGATGGGATGCAGTCGATCCCACCGGGTTTTAATCTCCATTTTTTCCTGGAGTCCGGTAACCAAGGGAAACATGCTCGCACTCCGGTCATGTTTTTCATTTTTACTTGGCCTGTTTCTCATACGCCACATTCAGGTTACCCTCGTTTGATCCATCGATGGGAGGATGGTTGCCTTCACCTGATATAAACTTATATGGGGTTTATGTAGGAGTAATTTTAGGTCCTTTTTTAATGGGTATTATTCGACGGAATATTGGCGGATTATCTCAAAAAGCTGACTTAATTTGTGTATCCGGGGCTGAAATGGCGACCTAATGCGAATCCGGCGATTTCATAAGTCTTTTATACCCCTTCATTTCCACTGGAACGCACGACATATATTCTTTAAAGGAGAGGCCTCTGATATCCCCGCTTCGCTTTTTGAAAGGGGTTTGTTGCCTGGGTAACGAGATGATAACGAGAATGATTTAAAAAAGGTTTGTTTGTTTCAGCTTGTTCCCTGTTTCAGGTGATGCTTGACAGGATCAATCAGGTACATCGTGGGGCGATCGAGAAGATTAGCAGCATTGATGCTCATATCAATCAGTTCCTGAAAGTTGAACGAGTCCCATTTACGGTCATCTCCTTCAAGCCAGAAGACAACGACTCCGTTTTCCATCTTTTTACTCCCGATAATCTGTGGCATGCAATTCATGTTCGTCATCGGGAACTCTTCAAGCTGATGGTTTCAACACTATTTTGTCATCCGGATCTGTTACACCTTTTCTCATTATAATGTTGATTCAGGGACCATTCTCACCCCAAAGGCAGAACGTTATCCTGCGATATAGGAAGCAAATGCCTGCGGCGCCAATGGTGGCCTCAATCCCGTGATATTCGATGCTGGTGTCGCCGCGGAAACACCGGAAAATGATGCGGCCGGAACACCTGAAGCCGCGTGTTCTTGCAACGGTCATATGGCGGTCACTTTCAGCACCCGGTTCTGAATTAATGAGATCCCACAGATAGTACATCCGGAATCCTTGCTGAGACCGGGAGGTGGTAGGATCCCACCCACTCCCCTGAGAAAAAACAGGCTTCTTGAAAAACCAGCGGGAGCGACACCTCGTTTTCCGGGTTTTTACATCAGTTCAGGCACGATACATGCCACTGGGGATGCGGATCTCGAACCGCGCACCTTTCCCCACTATTCCGTTTTCAACGATGGAGAATCCTGTAATTTCCAGAATCTCACGGACGAGGAAGAGCCCCAGGCCGGTATTTCTACCGAATCCCCGTTCGAATATTTTCTCCTTAACCCCGGGTGCAATGCCGCCCCCGTCATCTTCGCAGATCAGGGTAAGAAATGATCCACTATCCTTAGCCACAAACCGGATGAATGATATGTTTTTCCCGTGCCGGACCGCGTTATCCACGAGGTTATAGATCACTTTCTCAAAAAGTGGATCAGCACAGACCTCAATGTCCTCAATCCCCCGGGTTTCGATTTTTAGCTGTTGCGGGAGGATTTGCGAGCCGCAACGATCGATCAGAGCTTTTACTCCCTGCCATAATGGCGCATCCATGCCGAGGCTCTCATAGTCCCGGGTGAATTCGACCTGACGGTGGATCTGGGAGAGAAGTAATCCTTCTTTTTCCAGATGGGAGAGAAAAGCGGGGTCTGTCGCGGTCATCCGGGCAAGGTCGACAGAGCCGATCAACGCCGTCAGGGTATTTAGAATATCGTGGCGTGTTATCGATGAGAGGAGACTCAGCTTTCGGTTCGCCTGGCGCAGAGATTCTTCGATCCGGTATTTTTCCAGCGCAACCTCAATCGTGGTCTGAAGCGCGTTGTGGGTAACCGGTTTGATGAGGTACCCGTACAGCGAAGTGCCGATGGCCCTGTTGAAGGTGGCGTCATCGGAGTGGGCGGTCAGGTAGACCACCGGTGTATGGTATCGTTCATGAATGAGCCGTGCTGCCTCGATACCATCCATATCCCCCCAGAGCCGGATGTCGAGAAGGACAAGGGAGGGACGGAATTTCCCTGTCAGATCGATTGCATCCTGCCCCGTCGATGCCATGCCAGCGACGTGGTAACCAAGGTCGACGAGGGACTGCTCCAGCATCTTGGCCACGATAAAATCGTCTTCAACGATGAGGATCGTCGTCGTTTTCATGAAGTCACATGGTCCTTACAACGTCATGCATCCCGTTCGGCAAAAAGCATTTCTCCTTCCGAAAAAACCGTTCTGATCCCAACCAGCGGGAGTCTTCTGTGCGAAGACATCATTTTTAACATATACTTCCAACATTTCATCATAAGGGATCTTTCTGGTTGTGCTGTAAGAAGCATTCTGGAAGGACAGGAGATACGGTTTGGCGGGGAATTTCTGGGGGGAATTGACACTTTCCCGTGATATCAAGATCGCGATTATCGCGGTCACCCTAATCTTTGCATTCGGGGTTATCTTCATCGGCCTATTGAAGGACGTCATGATCATTACCCCCCTCATCTTTTACATACCCATCTTTGTTGCAGCCTACTGGTTTCCGAGAACGGCTGTCTATTTTGCAATGGCGATCGGCGGTATCAACATCGCCATAGTGTACCTTTACAGTTACCCGTCAACACTCGGCCTTACCTATACAACCGCGACTGCCAGTTTTTACGTCCTTGTCGCTATCACGCTGATTATCGCAACCCTTTCGCAGAATCTGATTGCCCAGGAAGTCAAATACCGTGGTATCTTTAATCATTCCGAATCCGGAATTTTCATCATCAGCCCTGGACGCGATGGCGGTAAAATCGTGGAGATCAACACCCGCGGGCTCGCCATGATCAGCGGTAAAGCCGAAGACCTGAAAGGAACACCTATCTCCTCCCTTCTCCCGGAGATCGGTTCGTCAACAGAGTTTGCAGACCTGCTCCGCAAGGGTCAGCGGATCCGGAACATTGAGTCAGTCCTTCAGAAAAAAGACGAGAGCCGGATGCCGGTACTCATCTCGGGTTCCCCGGTCCCTGACGGGAAGATCGTTCTGAATATTACCGATATCAGTGACCGGAAACTGGCAGAGGATAATCTTCAGCGTTCGGTCAAAGAGAAGGAAATCTTACTGCGCGAGGTTCACCACCGGGTCAAGAATAATATGCAGGTGATCTCCGGACTTATCGAATTACAGGCAGTCCAGATCCAGGATCCGGAGATCCGTCGGCTTTTTTTTGAAAGCCAGAACAGGATCCGGACCATGGCGCTCATCCATGAGATTCTGTATCGGTCGAATGATTATGCACACATCAATTTCTCCAAATATCTCAACGAACTGATAACCTACCTCCTTGAATCCTATGGCAGGAACCGGGAGGATATCGTGATCGAAACCCGTCTCGGTGTAACCTACCTGAGCCTTGATCTCGCCATTCCCTGCGGGCTCATGGCCAATGAACTGATCTCCAATGCATTGAAACATGCGTTCCCGAATGGGAGAAAAGGGCATATCATGATCACCCTCTCCCAGAGCACCGGGCCAAAAAAAGAGTACCGGTTGTCGGTTTCTGATGACGGAATCGGGTTCCCTCCCACCCTTGACCTGAAAAAAGCGTCAACATTCGGGCTGCAGGTAATCAACGGAATTGCTACCCACCAGATGAGAGGTACTGTTGAAGTCGTACGCCAGCCCGGGACAACTGTCGTTATCCAGTTTCCCGATCTGCCGGTAGCCGGCAGGTAAGGTGTTCTTTCTTCTTTTTTAATCGAATCAGGGCAGGTAGAGGTGTGCCAGTTCGAAACACCGGTCCGCCTCTTCCGATTTCCCCGCCTTCCGAAGAAGGACTCCCTTCGCCATCAGGACCTGATGGTTCCGGGGGTGCAAGCTCAACACGCGGTCATAGGCATCCAGCGCCGCCTCTGTATTCCCAATCTTTGCCAGCGCGGTCCCTTTCCCGTACCATGCCTGGTAATTGGTAGAGCTGAGCCCGATTGCACGGTCGTACGCGGTGATGGCATCCTCATACTTGCGCAGGAACATCAGCGTGTTCCCCCGATCATTCCACTCATCAGCGGATCCCGGAACTATCTCCGCTTCCGGTTTCTTTATCGTGTTCTCTCCAGGGATACCCGATACAGGCTTTGACTCCATCGCACTTGCCGGCAATGTGGGACTGATGCGGCTTACCGGTTTTCTAGCATCCGAATAGATAACGATAGCAGCACCGGTTATCGCTCCCTTTTCGTCACGCACTGGGGAGGCAATTGTCTCCGCAATTGGCGCCTGAGCCCCGGTCTTCGAGATAATGATCGATCCGTCCGGAACTGTCGTAATCATTCCTTCTTTCAGAACCGGTTCAATCATGATTGTTCCTTTCCTTCCGCTTGCAGGATCGGTGAAAAGGAGGATACGCTGGATGGGTTGTCCGGAAGCTGTGTCCGCTGCCCACCCCGTCAGCTTTTCAGCAATCGGGCTCATCAGCGTCACTTTCCCGGAACTATCGACCGCGATGAGGCCTTCGGACAGGGACTGAAGGGCACCTTCAAGCCAGTGGTATTTCGATTCTTTGCGCTCTTCCTTGCGGTACTTGTTCAGCGCTACCTCAATTGTTGTTGCAAGGGTATTTGTCTGGAACGGTTTGATGATGTAACCGTACGGGGCGGTTTCAAGTGCACGGGAGAATGTCTTCTGATCGGAAAAAGCCGTCAGAAATACAACCGGGATACTCCGCTGGGACTGGATGCGTTCTGCTGCAGTAATGCCATCCATATCCCCCTGAAGATTGATATCCATTAGCACGAGATCCGGCTGTTCCTGACGGACAGCTTCGATAGCTTCCGGACCTGAGCTGACCATTCCCGCAATCCGGTATCCGATCTCGATCAGGCTTTTTTCAATGACTTTCGCAACGATAAAATCGTCTTCAACAATCAGAATCGAAGTCTTACCCACGGTACTCCCTTACCTTTCTGATTGCCGTGAGATTTCTTAAAGGTAATCGGTTAAACTCTGAATTGGATTTGGTTTTTCTCCATAAAACCCGGAGAATCCGATCAATATATACTGCATGCATGTTCATTGGAGAACTGAGGGGCCGGTTCTGGAACGTCTCTCCCGTTCCTGCCGGATCCGGGTGATATTTGATGAGGTACAATGTTCTTATTGTCTGCGCTGTCATTTTTTTCCTGCTCTGCTCCAGTGCGCCGGTTTCCGCAGCAGTCCTTGAAATGACCTATAGGGGCCAGGTATCTACAATGATCCCTGCCAAGGATACCCTGAGTATAAAGACGCCTGAACAATACGGATGCGATTATCCTCCGAATGGAGATCCGGTATGCAATTGGACACCTCTCAATAAATATTCCCTGACTGCAACGGTGCCGGATCCTGCAACATACACGGTATTCTCCGGGGCGGAATCTGTCATAGCAACCAACATGGGCGGCGATGGCGGGAAATGGATCACTCTTGCGAAGGTCTATGGCTCCCGGGATACGGAGCAGCTGGTGACAGATGTTGTCGGAGACCCCGGAACACTTGTTCTCCCGCTGATTGGGGATTACAGCGTTGAAACTGCAATGATACCCGAATGCAATGCATGCAGCGGGACAGTCTGCGATGCAGCAAAAACTATCGTTACGGTGAGAAGTGCCGGCAAGATGGTTCAGGAAGAGACAATTACTCCGGGGGAATCGTTTACTTACAACGGGAGAAACGATGGTTCAGCGGTCATGGTCCGGTTTATTTCAGGTGAGGCAGCGGCTCAATCCTGCCCAGGAAAAACCGGTATGACCGGTCCCCAGCCGCGATCTGTCTTTGTTATCAAGGTCACTCCACCTGCAGGATACAGGCAGGTGAATATCAGGACCGCAACAACAACCCGTCCGGATGAAATGTTAAAAACAATAACCGTATCCGGTTCCGCACCTGTTGTTTCCGGGACAGTCACGCAGGCCGCCGCTTCGTCACTGCAGACTCCTGAAACGCCTCTTTCCGGATATCTCGTACCGGTTTCGCTCCTGTGTGCCGTATTTGTGATACTGAGGCGCCGCTGATGCCGGTCAGAGCGTGGATCACTCGTCGCAGGAGGGGAGGTATCCGATGGTGAACGTTGGGGTCCATGTCTCAATTGCAGGATCGCTTGACCTCGCTGTTGATCGCGCACGGGAGAAAGGATGTGATGTTTTCCAGTTGTTCTCGCGGAATCCCCGTGGCTGGAATTTCCGGCCTCTTCCTGAAACCGTTTGTTCGGCATTTCAGGAAAAGATCCGCGCGTCCGCGCTGGTACCGGTTGATCATATGCCCTATCTCCCGAATCTTGCATCCCCCAGGAAAGATATCTATGAAAAATCAGTTGCTACACTCTCCGCAGAACTGGAGCGATGCAGGCAGCTGGGTATCCCGTACCTTGTGACACATCTGGGGCATCACCTTGGCGATGGTATTGCAGGGGGCAGAAAACGGGTGATCGCAGCGATCAACACTGCTCTCCTTGCAACGAAGGAGAGCGATGTTGTCCTTCTTCTGGAGAATACCGCCGGTGAAAAGAACAGCATCGGCAGCAGTATCGAACACATCCGTTCCATTTACGAAGGGCTTGACGATAAGGAGCGGATAGGGTTATGCTTTGATACCTGTCACGCCTTCGCGGCAGGATATGATCTCCGTTCAGAATCCGGAATTGGAGATACTCTGCATCAGCTTGATGAAGCGATCGGAATTTCCAAGATCCGTCTCGTTCACCTGAACGACGCAAAAGGCGAACTGGGAAGCGGACTCGACCGCCACGAACACATCGGGATGGGAACGATTGGCAGAGCGGGGTTCTCGAGGATCCTCCACCGTCGTGAAATACGAGATCTCCCCCTTGTCTGCGAAACACCGGTCGATGAGAGGCGTAACGATGTGGACAATATCCGCGCCGTCAGGGAACTGGCGGAATAGCCGCACCGTCAGAGAACTCAATCTTCTCAATTCGATGCAATTCGTCCGCTTCCCGAAAAAATCTGGTCTCCACGTATTTTCAATTCAGCCGGGGTTCCCCGCATGCGCATGTTTATTGGAGATCCGCTTGCATTATTTCCATAAATCTGCTCGACCCGTGAATACGGATGGCAAACCTGCATGATCTCTGTGCTCTCTGTCGATGGTGAACCAGAACTCCTCGCGGCATGCAGGGCGTTTCTTGAGAAGAGCGGGGATATCCGGGTCACAACTGCAGGATCCGGATTGGAAGGCCTGCAACGGCTTGCGGAACGATCATTTGACGTCGTCGTTTATGATTACACGATGGATGGGATAGACGGGATCGGACTGCTCTTAAAAGTCCGCCAACGGCATCCGCAGATTCCCATCATCCTCTTTGCCGGGGGGGGATCCGAGGAGACGGCAACCCGTGTGTTCAACAAGGGAATGGATTATTATATCCGGAAGGGTGGCGATCCGATTTTACAGTTCGGCAACCTCGAAAAACAGATCCGTGAGGCTGCTCGACACAACATCGATAGGAACCACGCGTCCCTTCCGGATTACCGTGAGCTCCTCAAAGCCCGGCGCTCGCTTGAGGAGCTGCAGGCGGCTTATCAAGAGCTCCACGCCACCGATTCGGCTTTACGGGAGAATTTCCGGTCACTGACGACAGAACAGGCGGTTCTGAAAGATGCCGGGGGGAAATACCGGTTTTTATTTGAATCGGGTCCCGACGCGGTTCTCCTCATTGATGACAATTCGGGAACGATCATTGATGCAAATGTTGCGACCACCCTCCTCTATGGATACTCAAGGGAAGAGATCCTGGGAAAGAACCTTCAGGACCTTCTGGCGGAACCCGGACAATCCGCAGGAAACAACTGGTCGGACTCAGATCGATCCGAATTCTTATTCTTGCAGAACCAGAAACGGAAAGGCGGGGCGGTCTTTCCGGCAGAGGTGGCCCTCCGGAAGGGGATCTGGAATGGGCGATCGGCTTGTATTATAGCGGTGCGGGATAATACCTGCCGCTGTCAGGACGGCAATTCTCGGGAAGATCACATTGAACGGGCGGTACGGTACCAGAAGGCACTCGTCCAGCTCGCGACAGAAGACGCACCGACACTCCGGATTTCTCTCCAACGGATAACGGAAACCGGAGCGGTTTTTCTCTCAGCTGACCGCGTCGGAATCTGGTTTTTATCAAGGGACGGGCAGTCGCTCATCTGCAGCGATCTGTATGTCAGGAACTCCGGGATGCATTCCCGCGAAGAGGCGTTTTCTTGGAGGGACCATCGTCTCTTTATCTCGCTGCTGCAGGAAAAGCGTGCAATTTTTGTCCCGGATGCATTGCATGACGACTGTACGCGTGAATTAGCCGCACCCTATCTTGGCTCGCGGGATATCGTTTCACTCCTTGATATCCCGATCCGGTCGGGTAAAACTGTCGTGGGGATGATCAGTTTTGAGCAGGTAGGCACGATACGGAACTGGGAGATCGAGGATCAGGACTTCGCGATTGCCCTCGCGGATTATACCGCGATCGTCCTCGAACAGGCACGCAGGCGCCTCGCAGAGAAGGACTTCCGGAGGAGCGAACGGAAGTATCATGAAGTCGTTGAAAGGGCAAATGACGGGATAGTTATCATCCAGGATGGTCATCTGAAATTTGTCAATCCCCGGGCTGCCGGAATTATCGGTTATATCCCGGAAGAACTGCTGGAATCACCTTTCAGCGATTACATCGCTCATGCGGAACGCGGCACGGTTCTTGAACGTTACCGGCAAAGAATAACCGGCGCACGGATCCCCTCGATCTATAACACCGTTCTTGTGAGAAAGGACGGCACTCCCGTCGAGGTTGAGGTTAACGCCGGGGTGATGGAACTGGACGGGAAACTGTCCGATCTGGTCTTTATACGGGATATCACCGACAGGAAACGTTCCGAGCAGGCTCTCCTGCTTGCGAACCAGAAACTTAACCTGCTCTCCAGCATTACCCGGCATGATATCCTGAACAAACTTACGGTGGTAATCGGGTATCTCGAGCTGACAAAGATGGCTCATGACCGGGAAGAGCTGGACGCTTTTATAAAAAAGATGGACGATACCCTGCGGATAGTGGAAGATCAGGTCCAGTTCACGCGGGATTATCAGGATTTGGGGGTAAAGGAACCGGAGTGGCAGGATATCTCCTCAACATTCGATGCCGCAGTATCCCAGCTGGACCCCGGGAATGTCAGGATCATAAACAGAGCAGGGGGTCTGTCCTTGTATTCCGACCCTCTTCTCGGGAAAGTCCTGTATAACATCGTTGATAATGCTCTGAAGTACGGCGAAACCCTGACAGAGATCATGATTTCCTACAGGATTGAAGACGATAAGGTCGTGCTCCGTCTCGAGGATAATGGCGTTGGCATCCCGGTAAAGGATAAGGCGAGGATCTTTGAGAAAGGATTCGGCCACAACACCGGGCTCGGATTATTTCTCGCAAAAGAGATCCTCAGCCTGACCGGAATCGAGATTATGGAGACGGGTTTTCCGTCAAAAGGGGCGCGGTTTGAGATCCACGTGCCCGCAGGAAGATTTAAAATCGGCAAATAAACCCGGATAGAATATAAAAGTATCGCGTTTCTGGTCCTTTCAGAGTTTCGGCAGAGTTTTGTCGATGATCTCGTGCAGCTCTGCAAATTCCCGCTCGGGATCCCCCTGGCGTGCAATATAATGGTCAGCACCACTGTCAAGAGCTCTGCGGATTCCCGCACCGAGGTCATGGCCTGAATAGATGATTATCAAGCACGAGCAGTTTCTGTTGCGGAGCTCCCGCACAAGGGTCGCCCCATCCTTTCCTGGCATATGCAGATCAGAGACGATGACGTCGTATTGCTGCTGATCAGTTTTCTTCAGGCCTTCGTCTGCCGATCTGCAGGTGTCTACCGTAAACCGGCCATCATCCTTCAGTTCGAGACTCATTATCTCAAGGATGTCAGGATCATCGTCAACAAGAAGGATCCGGGGCATGGTAACCATCACGAATGATCGTACCTGCATGGGGATTGCAGGGGATGCTCTATATATCTTTTTTGTTAAACTCATTTTAATATTTGGATGAAAAAGAGGCTTTGGAACAGGTGACCTTATGCAGGAATCCGGTGATCCTGTTCCGGCACGAAAATCTCAAATCGTGCACCCTTCCCGTACTCACCGGTTTCCTGCAGGCTTATCCCGGTCACGGATAGAATTTCCTTTGCGATGAAAAGTCCGGCCTGCCGGGCATCTCCCGCCGGTAGATCGAATATGGTATCCTTGTCCTCCGGACGGATTCCGATACCATTATCCTCAACCGTTACAATCAGACCACGGTCTTTCAACTGGGTACGGATGGTGATTTCCTTCACCTTTTTTCCGTACCGGAGAGTATTTTCGACAATTCGATCAAAGACCCGTTCAAGATGGATGTCGGCAAATACCTCGATATCCGGGATATCGGCAGATAACCGGACATCTTCCTGGCCGCTGTTCCGTGCAACGGAGTTGCTGACTACCTCGCGCAGGTTCTGCCATGATGGCGGTTCCGACCCGAGATCTTTAAAGTCCCGCGTGAGCATCATCTCGTTCCGGATCTCCTTTGCCGCTCTTTCCTGCCGTTCGAGGTATTCGATGATGGCAGGATCCTTGTTCTCTTTCTTGGTCCGGCCGAGGTACCCGAGGAGAACGGTCAGTTTGTTCTGAATATCGTGGCGGGTAACACTGGTGAGGAGGTTGAGTTTTTTGTTTGCCTGCTGCAATGCCTGCTCCATCCGGGCGCGTTCCGAGATATCACGCGAGAAACAGCAGGCAAATTCTGTATTCTGATATTTGAGGTATCTGATCGCCACCTCCACCGGAATCTGGGTCCCGTCTTTCCGAACCTGGCTTGTGTTACTGGTCGTCGAACCCTCTTTTTTCAACTGGTCCCATACCCCATCCCATCTTCCCGTGGTGAAGAAGGGAAAGAGATCCGAGAAAAGAGCGTCACGGAGTTCATCCGCGGCATATCCCGTGACCTCAGAAGCACGTTTGTTCGCGTACTGGATCCGGGCATTATGGTTCACCCAGAAGACCATATCGGCAGCATTGTCCATGGCAAACTGGGTGGCAAGGAGCTGTTGTTCGACCTTCTCCCGCGCCGCGATCTCGGTATACAGCTGCCGGTTGATATCCCGCAATTCTTCTGTCTGGCTTGCGATCGTCTCCTGCAGGGTTTCCTGTGCCTTCTGGACTTTCTGCTGGGAGAAAACCAGATCGGTGATATCCATACCACAGGACTGATATCCGGTCAGTTCGCCCCGGTCGCCGTATATCGCCCTGTCTTTCCATCGCTGGTATCTGACTTCACCGTTTGCCATTACCGCGCGGTATTCTATCATACCGACAGGGTATTCCGGTGAGAGTTTTCCCAGGTGGATACGTATCCTGTCTGCATCATCCGGCGATACGAGGGGTTTGAACTGCCTGCCCATAAGATCCTCCTTTGATTTGCCGACTGCTCTGCAGTAGGTCTCGTTGGCAAACCGTATGGTTCCGTCAAAGGAGTACCGAAGGACATATTCCATCTGGTCGTCAAGCATCCCGAGTATGTCGGCAAATGCAGCGTCAGTCTCACCGCCGACGGGTTGGGAGGCGCGCTCATCGATGATAATGGCAAGCCCCGGCTTGCCGCTCTCAAAAACGACAGGTTCGAAAAGCAATGTCGCCATGCGTGCCTTACCGGTAGCATGGGTTATCTTACCCTGTACACGTTGTCCGGACCCCCTGAGCGCGGATTTTATAATCTGCTGGATGCTCCCTCCTTCCATGACCTGGACGGGAAGGGTATCGAACGGCTGGCGGAGGATCCGGTCGCTGGTAGTCCCAAGGATATCGGTAAATGCCCTGTTGGTATCGGTGATGTGCGAATCCTTATCGAGGATCAGGAATGGGCGGGTACAGACCTGTTTGACAGAAAGGGCCGGCATACGGGCTGACAGGTAGTAGACCTTTGAAGTACCCATTTTCCGGCCATCGACTGCCCCCTGGATCTGGAGGATATCCATGTATTTGGCTACGGAGTTACGGTTGACTTTGAGCTGCGCCGCAATCTCTGTAATACTCATGCCATGCGGATGTTCGGCGAGCAACTCCTTGATCTTCGCAATTTCATCCCTGTATTCGTCCATGTCAGCCTCTTATTCATCGTTTCCATCCATTTATTATAAAAGATTCCACTTTGCATTGCCTATCGGCCGTGCAGATAAATCTATTTATATAATGATAATTTCACAGTCCATAACTGCCAGTGATGGGAGCAAAGCGAATCTGGCAAGCAGCTTCGCATTCTCCGAGGAGAGGTATGCGATGCAGATGGGGGAGAAACAGGGTGACACGACCTTCCTTTGACACGGGCGCTGACGGGAGTACTGCCGGCGAAAGTGGTGGGATTAACCAGCACGACTGCGGCGCAGCGGGCCGGTCTTCTCTACCGGTGGTGCAGCAATGCATCACCTATCAAAGACGGGGGCGTTCTCACGAGGGGTGTGAAACAGGATGAGTTTTATCGATGACATGAAACTTGGGAAGAAGTTACTGGGGGGATTCCTGATCATTGTGGTAATCCTCGCCATTGTATCGTATTACGGATATTCGACTTCGAATAGTGCAGCAGAGTCAGCGGATGATATCTATAGTGAACATCTTATGAAGATCCAGTATCTGGGGGATGTTCAGGCGGATTTCCAGCAGATGAGGGCTGAAGTATACAGGTACATATACGTCCCCTCAGCAAGGAGTTCTCTTGATGTTACTATTGCAGACCTTCAGTCCAACGTTAAGAAGAATATGGATGCGTTCCGGGCAAAGGAGCTCTCCGCACGGGAGAAAACCGCGCTTGCGACATTCGATACGAACTATGCCGAGTTCCTGAGACAGTATGCCCTCACGACCGCTGCGGCTAAAGCAAATGATGAAGCAACAGTCAATGCCAATCTTGCAGCAGGATCTCCGTTAATCAATGCACGGACCGCAACAGTTGCTGCTTATAAAGAACTTATCACAATCAATACCGAAGAAGCGAAGGCTGCAGCCGATCAGGCAAAGGAAGACTCAGGGAAAGCAGCAATCTATCTTGCTATCCTCACGATCGTCGGTATCGTCATATCGATCGGTATTGCTCTGTACCTGACAAAAAGCATCACCGGACCGATCGATCAGGTTGCAAAGAACCTGAAAGAGCTCAGCAACGGGCACCTGAACAACAGGCTCAAACTGAACCGGAAGGACGAGATCGGCGAGATGGCGGATGTCATGGACGGTTTCTCTGACGATCTCCAGAACCAGGTAGTCGGAGCGATGAAGAAGATCGCAGCCGGTGACCTGACCGCGAACGTTAAGGCAAAGGATGGCCAGGACGAGATCGGGCCGGCACTTATCCAGATGACTGACGCGATCAACCGACTCAATGCCGATGCCAAGCACCTTGCAGATGCTGCGACCCGGGGCGAGCTCAGCACCCGTGCGGATGCAACGAAGCACCAGGGGGAGTACCGGAAGATCATCGAAGGCATCAATAACACGCTCACCTTCATCGTCGGGCCGGTCAACGAAGCTATGCGGGTTGCCAACCAGTACGCCAAGCAGGACTTCACCGCGAGGTTCAGTAAGGATCTCAAAGTTGCCGGAGACATGATAAAGTTCAGGGACGCCCTCGATAACGTCGGCGAATCCGTCTCAAAGGCAGTCCAGCAGGTCAACCGGCAGACGTCGGATCTCTCGGCTGCTGCGGAAGAGGCGGCAGCAAGCCTCAACGAGATCTCGACCGGTGCCAACCAGATCGCCACCGGGACCCAGAAGGTCAATGAGAACGCCGAGAAGTCCTCGCAGGGCATCGCCCAGGTTCTCAAGGCAATGGAGGACATGAGCGCTGCCGTCGAGGAAGTCACCTCCAGCATGGAGAACGTCTCCAACCAGTCGAAGCAGGCGAACGAATCTTCCAAGACCGGCGCAGTGCTTGCCCAGAACGTTGAGCAGAGCATGTCGGATATCTCTGCTTCCACCGAGACAGTCTTCGAGATTGTTAAAGAGATCGAGAAGCAGATGGCTGACATCACGAAGATCGTCGTGCTCATCCGCGACCTCGCCAACCAGACGAACCTGCTTGCGCTGAACGCGGCGATTGAAGCCGCACGGGCCGGAGATGCCGGGCGGGGATTCGCCGTTGTTGCATCCGAAGTCAAATCCCTTGCCGAGGAGTCCCGGTCCAGTGCCGAGAAGATCGAGCAGATGATCACGGAACTGAATAAGGCGACCAAGAACGCCGGTACAGCGACCGAGAGCTCCAAGGAACTCGTCGTCAAAGGCGCCCAGATGTCCCACGAAGCCCTCGATGCATTCAACAGGATCAAGGATGCAGCCGAGAAGGTTGCAAGCGCCGCATCCGAGGTTGCAGCTGCTGCAGAAGAGCAGGCGGCGACGACCGAAGAGATCACGGCAAGCATCCACGAGGTCCGCTCCCAGGTAGAGAGCACCAGCAAGGAGGCAAGCAACTCCGCTGCCGCAACGGAGGAAGCGACCGCGTCCATCAACGAGATCAACAAGGTTGTCGACAACCTCAACAAGATTGTCGAAAACGTCTCCAAAGAGATGGCAAAGTTCACGGTCTGAAGGCGGGTGGTGCAGATGTCCGTAAAACCAGCGACCGAGAACACCCAGAATCCTGCGAAATCATCCGGTGAGGGGAGCGGCAAGGCTGCCCAGAAAGATATCCAGGTTGTCGAGTTCATCCTGGGAAAAGAGCACTTTGCCATCGACCTCTTCGATGTCAAGGAGGTTGTGGAGTACACCACCATCACCAAACTCCCCAACACCCCCCCCTATGTCAAGGGGATCATCGACCTGCGCGGGGAGATCACGACGATCGTCGATCTCAAGCAACGCCTGAATATCAACGACGCGAGCGGGACGGATATTGAGGCATCCCGGATCATCGTGCTTGACGAAAAGATCACCCATTCCAAGATGGGGATCCTTGTCGATGACGTTTCATCGGTCTCGACATTCGAGATGAGCCAGGTCGATACCGCATCGGAATCGGTCGACCAGGACGACACCTCGATCCTGGGGATTATCAAGAAGAAGGTGAATATCAAGGACAAGGAGGTCAATGAACTCATCATCTGGATCGATATCAAACCACTCGTGAAAGACATCAAGATGTAATTTTATCATTTTTTTCTCGATCCAGGATACTGGGAGATACTCTATGTTTGAAAAACTGCACGGAAGATTCAACAACCTGAAAATCGGCACCAAGATCCTCATCATCTGCATCGTCCTTGTAAGTGTCCCGACCCTGATTCTCGGGAGCGTGGCATACCTTACTGCAAGCGAAGCTCTCAACGACCAGCTCGATGTGACCCTGTCGACACAGGTCAACGATATACGGTCAATGGCCTCGAATTCCTACGACTTATCAAAGGACCGGCTCGACGGTGACTTAAACCTCTTAAGGAACAGGTTCGCCGCATATGGACCACCATCGGTTACCGGGGGGAAGATTGCATATGGGAACCATGTGGTCAATGGTAACTTTGCTGTTGTCGATTCCATTGAATCGGATATGGGCAGCAAGGCGACGGTCTTCCAGAAAGTCGGGGACAAGGCTATCCGTGTCTCGACCAATGTCATCGGCACTGACGGGAAACGTGCGATCGGTACCGAAGTGTCCAATGTTGTTTACAATGCCGTGATTACGAACGGACAGACCTATTACGGCACCGCGGATGTTGTCGGGAAGAAATACGCAGTCGTCTACGAACCGATAAAGAATCCCGCAGGTGAGATCATCGGTCTTCTTTTTGTCGGTGTTCCGGAGGACGAAGTGTATGGTCCGCTCAAGGCGGAGATCCTGGATACGAAGATCGGGAAGAGCGGGTATCTCTATGTCTTCAACAGTAAAGGAATAATCCTCGTTCATCCGACCCTGGAAACGGGAGCCGACGTTACGAACCTTGATTTTGTCAGCACCATGATAAAAAACAAGGAAAATGCCAAGGCCGGAAGCCAGCGTCTAAGCTATATCTATAATGGGCAGAATACCGTTGCCTATTATATTTACTACGAACCCCTTGACTGGTTCATTACATCACGGGTCGATCCTGCTGACTTCAGCGGACCAGTTGACAGCCTGAGAAATGCAATCATTATCATCCTTGTCCTCAGCATCGCTGCCGGTTCCGCTATCTCGATCCTGTTTGGCAGGTCGATTGCCCGCAGGATGAACGGACTCGTTGGTATCGGCAAGAACGTGAGTACCGGTGACCTGACCGGTGCAGAGCACGTACTGGAGACGGTCACCGGTTTAAAGGATTCGAAGGACGAAATCGGCGGCGTAGCTTTGGCATTTGGCGATGTTGTGAAAACGCTCCGGGAGTTTAATGCCGAGATGAATGGTGTCAGTGCAGCAGCGGTTGAAGGACGGCTTACATTCAGGGGGAATGAAGGGAAGTTCAAAGGCGATTATGCGTTGATGATCCAGGGCATTAACGAGACGATCAACGCAGTTGTAGGGCATCTGGATAACATCCCTGTTCCGGCGTTCATCATTGACAAGGATTTTACCATCCTCTATGTAAATAATGCCGCTTCCATCATGGCCGGAAAGAAGAGCAACCAGCTCACCGACACCAAATGTTACGACCAGTTCAGGACACAGCATTGCCGGACCGGGGATTGCGCATCCGGCAGGTGTATGAGATCCGGATCATCGATAACCGCTGAAACACAGGCGCAACCGAATGACCGTACTTACGATATCGCGTATACCGGCGTTCCGCTCAAAGACCTGAACGGAAATGTTATCGGTTCGATGGAGTTCTTCTCCGACCTGACCGAGATCCGGGAGGCAGGCCGGAAGGCGCAGAAGAAGGTAGCCGAGGCCCTCTCTTTCATCTCGGACCAGCTGACATCCGTTTCCAGCGGCACGGAAAAAGCAATGGCGAGTGTTGAGGAAGTGTCTTCCGGTGCCGCGCAGGTTGCACGGAATACCGGGTCAGTCAGCACAAACACCGAAAAGGCAGCGCAGGGCGTCCAGCAGGTGTTAAAGGCCATGGAAGACATGAGCGCTTCAGTAGAGGAGGTCACTTCCAGCATGGAGAATGTCTCCGGCCAGGCCCGCCAGGCAAATGAAGCTTCGCAGAAAGGTGCCGGACTTGCTGAAGGTGTGGAGAAAGGGATGGAAGAGATCTCGATCTCGACGGGATCGGTATATGACATCGTGAAAGAGATCGAGAAACAGATGGCGGATATCACGAACATCGTCGTCCTTATCCGGGACCTTGCCAGCCAGACGAACCTTCTCGCGCTGAATGCTGCAATCGAAGCTGCACGGGCCGGGGACGCGGGGCGGGGCTTTGCTGTCGTGGCATCTGAAGTCAAATCCCTTGCCGAGGAATCCCGGGCAAGTGCCGAGAAGATCGAGCAGATGATTGCCGATCTCAACCTTGCTACAAAGAATGCTGCATCAGCGACGGAAAGCTCCAAGGACCAGGTGGAGAAGGGGGCAAAAATGTCCCGGGAAGCGCTTGATGCATTCCGGAAGATCCGGGAGGCCGCAGAGAAGGTATCCGCAGCGGCATCCGAAGTTGCTGCTGCGGCTGAGGAGCAGGCTGCGACAACCGAGGAGATCACGGCAAGTATCCACCAGGTCGACACCCTGATCGGGGACACCGCAAAAGAGGCAACCGATGCTGCGGCGGCCAGTGAAGAATCGTCTGCAGCAATCGACCAGATTACAAAAATCGTCGCTGAGGTCAATGAGACCATTGAAGGTGTGAAAAAGGAGATCCGCGACTTCAAGTACTGATGACGACCGGGGGATCATTCCTCCGGTTGTATCAGCCGGTTCACACCTGAATTCCGTGACGACCTGTAGGATTGATCAGCCCTCTTTTTTCTTAATAGCGATGTTTTCAAAAACCGTTCTTTCTTGTTCGTAATAGGAAGCAGCAAACGTCCGGGCAGTGACAGATCCTGCAGCCAGTTCAAGTCCTTTGGTAATCGCGAGGCACCGGGCTCCTTTCACGCCTTTAACATTCACGCTGATCGTTCCATCTTTTGGTATGATAATTTCCAGTTCTTCCATCTCCATGATTCAGATTCTCCATATTTTTTATGTTAATTTCGCACAGGAATGGTTCGTAAGAATCATCCCTCCGGTCATGACATCGCGGGCGTTGAGAAGAAGGAAACCCTGCGAATCGATCCTGAATGCCAGCTCAAACCGGACCTCCCCTTTTTTACCGGGAGGAGTTGCTGCAAGGATCGTAGGTGTCCGTTCATTGATACAGGTCGCCCTTGTTGCCTGGTGTTCTATGCTCAGTTCGATACAACGGGTCTTGCCCCCGGAATCAGTAACGAGCTCGATCGCCTGGGACTTCGCATCATCCGGCACATCCCCGAATGTGTACAGGGCAATTCCCAGGTAGACCTGCCCGTCATACGCTGCACTGATCAGGATGCGGGCAGTGTCCTGTAGTGTCGGGTACCGGGTGCCCCTCCGCGCAATATAGCGGTACTCGTGGCCTGATGTATCGGCATTCCAGTAACGGAGGGCATAATCGCGTCTGAGCGACCGGTTGTCAGATGCGCCCGGGTGATGCCGGGAAGCACCCGCAGCGATAACCGAACAGGGGGAATCGTTCCTGACCTTCCCGGTACCGAACCTGGATTCGACCGCTGCCTGGACGGAAGGGATGGTGCTTCCGGATCCGGTCATCAGGATATACCGGATCCTCGGAAGATCGTACCCCTTTACCTGAGCAAGATCGCAGGCACGCGTTATCGTACTATCAAGGATTCCGAAGAGATCCTGCTTGCGGAGAATCGCATCGAGATCTGCCCGGGAAAGGGGGGACTCGGATATTTTTCCATTATTCTTATCCTTGACCTGAAGCACGATGGTATCACGGACTAAGAGATCTTCCAGCGCACGGTTACATGCATCAAGGAGCCCGTCAGGATAGGTCCGGGTCTGAGGACGCCATCCGTTCGGACATCGCGCCAGTACGTCATCAGCTATCCACCGGGCGACTGACTGCGTACCGGTATCAGATGATGCATGAGCGACAACCAGATCGGATCGGGTCCCTCCCTGCGACGGTTGTTGAAGCCGCGCAACCGTTACTTCAATATTTTCGCTCCCAAAGTCGATCACCATCAGACCCTGATCCGTTTCCTGGGCAACATCGTATCCCCTTGCCGCTGCAGTAAGCTCATCGGTAAACGAGTATTCCGGTATCCGGGCTTCTGCAACGACCGAGGCAAGCCATTCGCGATAATGGCCGGGAGCGCTATGAGGCAGGGAAAAGACCACTTCATGGACGTCCTCACCGCGTTCTGCCACTTTCCCTATCAGGGATACAAGGAGATCCCGTCCCAGATCCTTGTATGTCATGGCGTAGCTGCCTGAACGCACTGCTACCGGGCTGTTGATCAGGATGTAATGTCGGATATGCCGTGCCGTCGATACGGATTGCGTAAGACCTTTCTCCACCACCTCCTGTCCCCGGATCCGGGAACCATCTTCCATCATGTGGACAAGGTTTGGTTCAGAAAGTACCGGCAGAACCTTCTCTTCATTGCCGGATCCGATGGTCTCTGCAATGACCGTTCCCGATACCCCGAAATCGATTCCTAGACGGCGCAAATTTTCTCACTCCACGATCATGATATCGAGTTCACCTACCGACGGCGGCGGGCTGCAGAGGCAGATCTCATGCGAGAACCGAAGTTCCAGGATAGCGGAGAGAAACTCCCATTGCTGCCGCTCGAGTCTCCGGGAATTATTATGAGCCTTGGTAATGACTCCGGTAAAATCCGGGTTCATAGACGATAGCGGTGCCGAAAGAGGCAGGGAATGAAGCCGGATAGTTCCGTCGGCCCCTGCACTTATTGCGGTATATTCACCTGCGCTTATAAGACCACAGATCTTCCCTGCATGTGCCGAGAAATTCCGGATGTGCGAGCGGGTACCGAGGCTGAAACAGGAGATCGATCCGTCAGACCCGGAAGCAACGAGGAGATCTCCGCCGGGAATAAAAAAAAGGCCGGTAATCTGCGATGTTGCGCCGGTCAGGGAATACAGGCAGGAGCCATCCTCTCTCTGAAAGATCCTGATAATTGCGTCATGCTCAGCCGCTGCGATGAGCAGTCCGTCTCCGGAGATTGCAACAACGCCGATCTCCCGTCCGCTCCCATTGCAGAGAACCGGTTCCTTATCTATCGAAAGGTCCCATATCCGGCAGGTTCCGTCATAACTCCCGCTCACGAACCACTTCCCGTTGTTCGCGATTGCGATGCTCGTGATCACGTTGGTATGCGCCGAAAAAGTCCGAAGGAGGGCACCATCAGGTAATCCGAAGAGCCTTACCGTATCATCCCAGCCGCCCGCGAGAATCCCTTTATCGTCCGGGGTGAATGCGAGGCAGTATGTCCTGTTTTTCAAGCCATGGAGTGCTGCTACCAGCGATTTGGATGAAAGATCCCAGATACTGACGTTTGCATCCGATCCTGCTGTGGCAACCCAAGTCCCATGGTCATTTAATGCAATTGCGTTCACTGACCCGGTAAACGCGTCCAGGGAACCGAGGTAGTCCCCTTCCGGCATCTTCCAGAATCTGGCGAGACCTTCACTGGTCCCGGCAGCAAGCACAGTACCATTACCTGATACTGCAAGGCAGGTCAGGGCACCTGCCCGCGTATCCAGGGACCGGAGCAGGGCTCCTTCCGGGAGACTCCATAATTTGGTCGTCCCGTCCCAGCCTGCACTTGCCAGTGTCTTTCCGTCCGGTGAGACTGCGAGGGCAACCACCCAGTCCGCGTGAGCGGTGAACATCTTTTCCGGAGCATCCTTTCCAAACCGGAAGATCCGGACAATCCCGTTGATCCCCCCGGTCACTGCGATGCTCTCTCCAGGAATACCTACCGATGATATTGCTCCTCCTTTTCGGGGGGGAATCCTTGCAACCGGAGAGGACTGGTCTGTTGAGAAGACTCCGATGCTGTCGTCTTCCATGGTCACAAAGATCCACCTGCGATCATCCGATATGGTCGTCGTCCGTGGCCGGTCTTTCGGGGCGGAAAACGTTCGCTGGCAGGATCCGGTTGTTACGTCCAGCAATACCGGGTGATTTTTTTCTGCAGCGACAAGGATTCCGGAACCTGTGGTACAGGGCAGGAATGCGAGACGTTCGATCCTTCGATAACTGCAGGGGGCTCTCCAGTGTTCAGTCCCGTCAGAAACTGAAATCAGCCTGACTTCGCCATTGTCAGAACCAATTGCAATATATTTCCGGTCAGGGCTGATAGCAAATGCAGTGACCGGTGCATCTCCGGTATTTACCGACCCTGTTATCGCCCCGTCTTTCAGGCTGACAATCCCGATCCTGCCATCATCTTGTAACATAGCAGCAAACAGGCCATCAGGAGAGATCGCAGGGGAGATTCGGTTGCTCCTGCAACGCGGGATCGTAAAAATGATGCGGCACGATGGAATTTCCCGGCAGGCAAGGATGCCATCCCGGCTGCAGGTCAAAAGAAAGTTCCCGTCAGGAGTAAAGATCGGGCAACAACCGGCATTTTCCGGATTTCCTGAAGAAGCGATCTCTTCACCACGGCGGACATCCCAGATCCTGATCGTCCCCTCGTATCCGGATGTGACCAGCAACGTTCCGTCCGGTGAGAATGCGACGAACCTGGTCCTGGCGTCAGGACCTTCAAGAACACAATCTTTTCTTACCGATAAAACAGGATAGGTCCACCGTTTTGGAGCTGTAACCACGACCCTGTTCCAGAGCTCCCGAAGGTATTTGTCTTCAGGTTTCCAGCCGGACCCGTGAAGAATCCGGACAGCGTGCAAAGCATACGGGACCGGTGCATCCTGCAGGAGCCGGTACAGCTTCTCAGACCGGGATCCTGTCATCAGCCCGGCAACAACAATCTCCCACTCCTGGAACGACAGCTGTGAGAGAGGATTAGGAAGTTCAGGATCCAGAATCATGTCGGCAAAGAATGCCTGTGCACGGTACCGTTCCGCCGCATTGCGGATGCACTCTCTGACCGGCTCTTTTGCATTGAAATATGCTTCACGAAGCACGTTGCGACCTTCCCTGCCTGCAAGGGACTGGTAATCAGAAATTCGCCCGCTCGCAAAGAAGAATAACGCCCGCCATGTTGGGGTTGAGGGTAAGACCTGAAGATTGCATAGCGCTGAGTACAGGAGATCGTTTCCGGATTCCAGCGCCTCCTGGCAGAGCGTATCGGTAATAACCGGATCCATGGTATTTCCCACAAGGGAACTGAGGCAGGCTTCAGCTGCACTGTCCGGGCAGCTGCAGTACTGCCGGGCGACAAGGCGGGCGGATTCAGGATCTCCGGACCGGGCCCGCTTCGCATTTTTTTTCAGATACCATGACCGGAAGATGGAGTTGAGAAAAGGAACAGGGATCGTTGGAACCGGTTGCCGGACGGGAAACGGCTGCATGTCAGGATCACGGGGACTCAGGGGCTGCTTCAAGTGCGATAACTTTTTTCTGCTCCGTACCGGACTGAGGCTTCTGGCCTGATGAAGCCGATATTGCTCTTCCCTGCGAGAGCCAGTCACGCAGGCCGTTTACAGTCTCTCTCTGTGATACCGAGATGGGCACCTGTTTCCTCAGACACCGGAGAATATCATCGGTGGTCACTGCCCGCATCTGATCGTTGAATGCGACATACATTGCATCGGTGATGGACTGCTCGATCTCGGCCCCCACAAACCCTTCACTCTCATAGGCGAGCAGATTAAGATTAAAGTCCGAAGGCACGCAGGTGCGCTTCTTCAAGTGGACGGAGAAGATCTCCTTCCGCTCGTCACGGTTCGGAAGATCAAGGAAAAAGATCTCGTCAAACCGCCCCTTCCGCAGGAGTTCGGTGGGGAGTGCAGAGATGTCATTTGCGGTTGCCACGACGAAGCATGGAGCGGTTTTCTCCTGCATCCAGGTCAGGAGGTGGGCAAATACCCGCTGGCTTGTGCCCGAGTCACCGGTGCCAAACGAGAACGCTTTCTCCATCTCATCGATCCAGAGAATGCAGGGTGCAATTGTTTCGGCTATGGTAAGCGCCCGGCGCGTCCGTTCCTCGGATTCTCCCACTAGGCTTCCAAAGAGTGCGCCGGCATCGAGCCGCAGGAGTGGAAGATGCCAGAGGTCTGCAATCATTTTTGCCGTGAGACTCTTGCCGGTCCCCGGAATCCCGATAAGTGCGATCCCTTTCGGTACCGGCAGGCCATAGGAGCGTGCCTCTTCGGTAAATCCCCGTTCACGAAGGCGCAGCCAGTCCTTGAGGACCGAGAGCCCGCCGACATTCTCCGCGCTCTCAATAGAACTGTAAAACTCGAGAGCATCAGTACGCCGGATGATATCCCTCTTCTCCGCAACGACAAGATCGATATCCCGGTCATCAATACTCCCGTGTGATACGATTGCCTTGGAAAACGACCTGCGAGCCCCGTTGAGGGTCATGCCGAGTGCCGCCTGGATCAGCTTCTCCCTTCCGGATCTCGACAGGGTACAAGGGACACCGCTTGCATGGATAAGTGACTCGAGTTCATCCGAGAGTTCGGCAGCGGAAGGAAGCGGGAGATGGACAACAACAGCATCGTCACGGAATTCATCGGGAACCTTCTGCGACGGGGTCACAATTACGACCGTGCGACGGTTGTACCGTGACTTCTGGGCAAGGTTCCGGATCATCCGTTTTACCTGGGGATTATTCCAGAACTCATGGAAATCCAGGAGCACGATAACCGCGTTCTCATCCGTTTTCTCAACGTCTTCGAGGACGGCTATCGGATCGCGCGACTGGGAAAAGAATCCGTTGCCGGTCTTATCGGCAGAAAAACCATCAACGATGTTCCAGACGAGGCATTGCCGTTCCGGGTTCCATCTCATGCAGACGGATTGTATTCGGGAGACTGCCCGCTCTTCTTCAGATGTGATGACGACCATCAGTGTCACCCGTGCCCGCAAGGATACCGAGAGCATCTCGGTAAAATCCGGATCCCTGCCTTCTCTCAAGATACCCACCGCCGGACCAGAATGCGGATAGCCCCGTCCTCCTCTTCTACCTGCCGGACAACGCTGAATCCTTCTTTCTTTGTCTCCTCGATGACAATGCGCCGGGCATATTCCTGCTGAATCCTTCCTGCCTGCTCCTGCAATACACGGGCGAGATCCTGCTCTTTTACGCCGCCTTTTGCCCACCAGTCTCCCACCATATCATAGGAGCCGTCGGCATTTCTGACGAACCCGATTTCATTGCCCTGCCTGTTCTTTGCGGCAATATCAACGTTGATTAATCCCCGGTGCCCCCGGATCGTAGTGTCAGTACCGATGATAAAGTCCATCCCGGTCAGGCAATCAATAAGCGCGTCACGGTTTTTGAACTGCGTTTTGATCCGGCTGAAGTGTGACATCTCAGAAGCCTCCCTTTGTCCCGATTGCGTGGAACCGGTGGTGGAGCGTCGCATCGGGAAAACCGGTCGCAAGCACCGTCCCGTCTTTGCCAATCGTATATTCAACCAGAGCAGAGGTTGAATCCGGATCCAGGTCTCCGGGTCTGATCCGGTCAGTCAGGAAATGGTACTCCTTCCCGGTGGCTCCCGGGTCCGGATTCCGGAAATCTGGTTGTGCGATATAGGGGCCGGATATAAGGAGATCTGTCGCAGCCATGAGACGGTTCCACGATCGCTCATGGGAACCGGCAAGGAGGCCATAAGGGTATCCCGAGAATGTCATGACAGATAACCCCTGGGAATGGATTTTTTCTGCAAGCACCGCAAGTGCCTCTGCCTGGAAGAAGGGCTCGCCACCGGAGAACGTCACACCGTCAATGCCGCTTGTTGAAATTATCGTTTTAAAAAGCTGGCGAATACCAACGTCTTTTCCGCCTGTGATACTCCAGAGATCCTTGTTGAAACACCCTTCACAGCGGATCGGGCAACCCTGAACCCAGATGACTGACCGTACTCCCGGTCCGTTTACCGCTGAACGTTTCAGGAATCCACCAATCCTGATGACCTGCGGATTACTCTCTCTGTCTGCCACCCTTACCGCCACCCTGATGCTGTTTCTCGTACGGCTGAAAAAAATCCTGTAGTGTATCTTATAGTATTACATTAATTGAACGAAGGTTGGGATTTCCGCCGCAAACCTTCTTTACGTCATACTTATGAGATACAATCACGGCAACAACGTTGGTTTTCCCGGTTCTTATATCCGCAGGTTCTCGGTATAGGAAATGAAAACCGGTCTCATCCCCTGCGTCCTTATTACCCGAGAAGGCAAATACATATTCCAGTGAAAGCAGTATTTAACGGGACATCCGTGCGTTGTGGGAAGGAGGGGATATCCCTTTACGAACAGGGAGGATACGGCCGCAAGGACGCGGGAGGTCTCGTGCTGGCTCCCCATGAAACACTCTATCTTTTATACCGGGGGAAGATCTCTGTTGAGGGGTATGATTTTGATGCCCTTCTCGCGATATTCGCCCGGCAACCCAACCTTATCCGGTCGTACCTTGTCTACCGGGACATCCGGGAAAGAGGGTACTCCGTCCAGACCGGGCCGCACGATTTCCGCGTGTTCCGGCGCGGGCAACGCCCGGGAAAGGCCGAATCGCTGTATCTCGTCAGGGTGGTCTCCGAACGTGATCCCATTCATTTCCAGGATCTGATCCAGGAGGTGACAACCGCCCATAACCTGCGCAAGCTGTATGTCCTTGCAGTCGTGGATGATGAGGACGAGATCACCTATTACGAAGTGAAACTCCATACCCTGGCGACGATATCGGGGGAACCGGAGTACCCGCATATTACCGGTGTCATCATCGGGAAAACCGTGATTGCAAGGATGCCTGCCGGATCCGCTTTCGAACAGTCCTGGCTTGGAAGCCGGCTCGATGACACCCGTATCCTTCTCTCACCGCTGGAAACATGTTATCTCCTTTCTGTCGGTGTGCTCTCTGTTGAAGAGAGGGGGAAAACCCTAGCCAAAGAAGAGTTCTTCCGCCGTGCCTGTGAAGGCGACAATGAATTTCCTTTTAAGACCGTTGTGTACACGGATCTTCGCCGGCTTGGTTATATATCGAAAACCGGCTATAAGTTCGGCCACCATTTCCGTGTCTACTCAGGACAGAAAGTCCATTCCGAGATGCTCGTTCATGCAATAGAACAGGGGATTTCGCTTCCAATGAGCACAATCTCCCGCTCGGTCCGCCTTGCTCATAGTGTCAAAAAGAAGATGTTATTTGCCTGTGTATATACAACCGGCATTCAGTATACTGAATTTGCGCGGATCAAGCTGTGAACATCATGCAGGAAGAGCTGATCAATCCCTGGTCAAGTACTCCGTCCCTTGACATCGAGAAAATTTTCACTGACTTCGGCATCGACCCCATTGCCCCGGTTCTCCAGGAACTCCCGGAGATCCCCTATTTCATGCGTCGGGGGATCGTTGTCGGTCACCGTGATTACCTCCCGATCGCCCGGGCGATACGGAACCACACCCCGTTTCACCTCCTTACGGGATTCATGCCGAGCGGACATCCCCATCTCGGACACCTGATGCTGATGAAGGAGATCGTCTGGCATGTGCAACAGGGCGCAAACGGGTATGTGACCATCGCTGATCGGGAAGCCTACGCTGTAAGAGGGCTCTCGTGGGAGAAGTGCCGGGAGTTCGGAAAGGAATACCTCTCCTGCCTGTTTGCCCTCGGGTATACTGGGGACACCTACTTCCAGAGCAGAAACGAGCGGCTCAAAGACCTCGCGTTTGAAGCGGCTGCCAAGGTTAACTTCTCGGAACTTTCGGCGATCTATGGGTTTGGTCCCGAAACGGATCTCGCCCATGCGGATGCCGTGATCACGCAGGTCGCCGATATCCTCTACCCGCAGATCGACCGTGAGCCGGCCCCGACACTCGTGCCCGTCGGTATCGACCAGGACCCCCATATTCGTCTGGTCAGGGGGGTCGCCCACAAGATGCGGATGTTCACCGTGGAAGAGCGCGACGGTTATATCAGTGTCCGCTCGAAGAATGCTCCGGAAACAGCACTGGACGCGGTGAAAAAGGCATTCCCGCAGGCCAAAAAGTATGAAGGACATGTCGATATCAGGGGTGCAGGGTGTGCGGATGTCAAGGGAAAAGTCCGGCAGATCGAGCGTGCCTGCGGAGGGTATGCCTTCTTTACCCCCTCCTCCACTTATCATATCTTCCTGCCCGGGCTGACCGGGGGCAAGATGTCTTCAAGCGTACCGGAAAGTTTTATCTCGTTCTTTGAACCGGAAGCCGTAGTCCGGAAGAAGGTGATGAACGGGATCACCGGTGGGAGGATGACGCTTGAGGAACAGAAACGTCTTGGCGGGGAGCCTGACAAATGCTCAATCTTCCTCCTCAACCTCTTCCACATGGTGACTGATGACACAGAGCTTGCAGAGATTCGGCGGAAGTGCATTGGGGGAGAGGTGACCTGCGGGCAGTGCAAGAAAGAGAGCGCGGAGCGGATTATGATGTTCTTAAAAGAATTCCGTGAGAAAATGGAAGTAGCATCAGAACGGATTGAGGTCTGAAATGGCTGAACTGACGGCGAATGAAAAGCGGCTTCTCGCGGTAATTTCCCGTTTGAATAGGTCGGACGCGGTAATTCTTGCTTCAGAGACGGGTGCGACCCCGGAAGCCGTGGTACAGTGGGCGCATCTGCTCGAGGACAAAGGTCTGGCAACGATTGAGCGGATCTCTGAAAAAGGATTCACTCTGACAGGTGAGGGGGAGGTCTATGCACGGGATGGTCTCCCCGAGACACAGCTTCTCCGTCTCATTGCGAATGAAACAACCCTTGACGACCTCAAGAAACATGCAGCCTTCAGGATTGGTTTTGGCCAGCTCCGCAAGAAGAGACTGATAAAAGTTGAGGGAAACTCTGTTGTCAGAATACCCGGTACGACAACGGATGCAGACGAAGCAGCCCTGAAAAATCCTTCTTCTGCGGATCCGAAGACAAAGGAACTCGTGCGGCGCGGGATCCTTTTGGAGTCCGAGACGGTCCGGTACTCCATTGCGATTACCTCTGAAGGGAACAATCTCGTGAAAAAAGGTCTTGATACCCGTGAGGAGATCGGAACACTTACCCGGGATCAGATTATTTCTGGTGAATGGAGAAACCTGAACCTCCGCAGGTACGACGTTATGAAACTCCCGAAAAGAGTGTATCCTGGTAAAATTCATCCTTACCAGCGCATCATCGCAGAGATGCGGGAGATCCTGCTGGAAATGGGATTCACCGAGCTCTACGGGGATATTGTCCAGCAGTGTTTCTGGAATTTTGATGCCCTCTACCAGCCGCAGGACCACCCGGCACGGGAGATGCAGGACACATTCTACCTGAGAGAGACTCTCCCGTTGCCGGAAGACTACGAGAAAGTGAAGGCTATGCACCTCTCAGGTGGGGGGACATCATCGACGGGTTGGGGTGGGGCCTGGAAGGAAGAGAAAGCAGAGCAGTGTGTGCTGCGGACCCACACGACGTGCCTCTCGATCCGGCACCTGGCACAGAACCGGACCCCTCCGGTGAAGGCATTTGCGGTCGGACGAGTGTACCGTCGGGAGACTATCGATACCACGCACCTGGCGGAGTTCGAGCAGCTCGAGGGGATCGTGATGGATGAGGATGTCACGTTCGGAAACCTTCTCGGGATCCTCCGCGAATTTTACAACCGCATGGGCTTCGAGAGCGTGCGGTTCAAGCCCTCCTATTACCCCTATACGGAACCAAGCCTGGATGCAGAAGTATACGTGGAAGGGATCGGATGGATTGAGATGGGCGGCGCCGGGATCTTTCGTGAGGAGGTTACGGCCCCGCTTGGGATTACCTGTCCGGTGCTTGCTTGGGGGCTTGGCGTGAGCCGGATCGCGATGCTCCGGCTGGGGCTCAAGGATCTCCGCCTTTTACATAAAAGCGATGTCGAATTCCTGCGGAATACTCCCGCCCTGCGCCCGTCAAAGGGAGGAGTTTGAAATGGCGGTCATCACGCTTCCCTACCGGTATCTCGAACGTCTCACCCGTACCGACAGGAAGACCATCCTTAACAGGATCGCCCTGATCGGCTCGGATGTTGAACGGATGGAGGAAGACCATGCGGATGTCGAATTTTTCCCGGACCGGCCCGATCTCTTCTCCCCGGAGGGTGTCGCCCGGGCGATGCGGGGGTATTTGGGGATCGAGACCGGGTTGCCATCGTACCCGGTAAAACCATCCGGGATATCCTTCACCATCGACCCCAAGCTTGAAAACATACGCCCGGTACTCGGGGCAGCGGTTATCCGGAATGTCACGTTTGACGACGAATCGATCCAGAGTATCATGTCCCTGCAGGAGTCACTCCACTGGGCGGTCGGCAGGGGGCGGAGCAAAGTTGCGATCGGTATCCATGACCTGAATACGGTCAGTCCCCCGTTCCGCTATATCGCTGCCTCCCGGAGCCGTGCATTTGTCCCGCTCGATTATTCCGAATCGATGTCCATGGAAGAGATCCTCGAGAAGCACCCGAAGGGAAGGGAGTACGCGAAGATTGTCCGAAACTTTCCTCTCTTTCCGCTCATCGTCGATTCCCACGACCATGTCCTTTCGTTCCCTCCGATCATCAACGGTGAGAGGACCCGGGTCACCATCGACACGAAGAGCATTCTTCTCGATACGACCGGCACCGACCGGCGTGCAGTAAATGTCGCTGTTGACATCATATGCACCGCAATGGCGGAGGCAGGTGCCACGATCGAAAGCGTGGAGATTGGGGGAATGCAGACCCCGACACTTACCCCTGCAGAGCGGGTGGTTTCCGTTTCAGAATGTTCACGGCTCCTCGGTGTTCCGCTTACCCCGGCGTCCATGGCCGGGTATCTTGAGCGGATGCGGTTCGGTGCCGAACCTGCGGGGTCAGATTCGGTTAAGGTTCATGTGCCATGTTATCGTGCCGATATCATGCATGACTGGGACGTCTTCGAGGATGTTGCGATCGCTATCGGCTACGACCAGCTGGAAAGTCAGCCTCCGCGGACCTTCACGGTGGGAAAACCCCACCCCGTGCAGGTCAACGCAGCAATTGCCCGCGAGGCGTTCACCGGTCTCGGGTATCTCGAAGTGATGCCGTTCACCCTCACCAACGAGGACGTCCTCTACCAGCGGATGCAGCGGCCCGAACGGGAGGGTGCCCTTCATGTAATGCACCCGATCAGCATCGAGAACACCGTGGTACGGACGGAGCTCCTCCCCCTGCTCCTTGAATTCCTGACAATAAACCGGCGCAGGGAACTCCCACAGCGCCTCTTTACGGTAGGCGATGTTGTCCTTGACTGCCGGACGTACCAGCAGGCAGCGGGAGTCAGCACCCACCCGGATGCAGATTTCTCGGAAGCATACGCTTCAGCAGATGCGGTGCTCCGCGAGCTTTCTATCGATTATACCGTGAATGAATCCCAAGACCCTGCGTTTATCGACGGCCGGCGGGCAGATATTGTTGTGAAGGGAAAAAGTATTGGGGTATTTGGCGAGATCCATCCTACTGTACTCGTGGCATTCGAACTCGAACACCCGGTCGCAGCGTTCGAGATCGATCTCAGAGCCGTACCGGGATACCCCGCCCTCTGAGGTACTCCTTTACCTCTTTTACGGTAAACTCCCCGTAGTGAAAAACGCTCGCCGCGAGGCAGGCGTCCGCCTTTCCTGCGGCGAACCCGTCATAGAAATGCTCAAGTGTCCCGACTCCTCCGCTCGCAATGACGGGAATACCGGCAGCATCGGATATCGCGGCAGTGATCGCGATATCGAACCCCTGCTTTGTGCCGTCCGTCTCCATGCTCGTGAGCAGGATCTCGCCAGCCCCCCGTTCCTCTACAGCCTTCGCCCAGGTTATGGCATCAATACCGGTTGGCTTGCTCCCACCGTAGATGACTATTTCGTACCAGCACGTCCGGCCATCAGGGAGCAGTACCGGTGTCGCTTTATCATTCGGGGTGAAGTTCCGTCGGACATCCATTGCACATACCATGCACTGGGTGCCGAACGAATCGGCACCCCGGGTAATGATGGAGGGATCGTGGACAGCGCTTGTGTTCACGCTGACCTTGTCTGCGCCCGCCCGGAGGATCTGCTGGATGTCATCGAGGGTACGGATCCCACCCCCGACGGTAAGGGGCAGAAAGAGTTCATCGGCCGCCCGTTTAATGACCTCGATAATGATACCGCGTTTCTCTTTCGATGCCGTGATGTCAAGGAAGACGACCTCGTCAGCGCCCTGCTCATTGTACCGCCCGGCCAGTTCGACCGGGTCACCCGCATCGCGGAGCTGCAGAAAATTCGTGCCTTTTACTACCCGCCCGTCTTTGAGGTCGAGACAGGGGATAATCCTTCGTGTAAGAACCATCGGATAGAGATAGGAATTACCGGATAGTTGTAACTTTCCCAAACAAAAAGGATAGCAAAGGAATACCAAAGGGAGGTTTATTTCCTTTCCGGTGCTCTTTCATATGGAATGGGGAAATCAGCCGGATTGTTGTCCCTCCCCGCGGTGTACCATGGACCCAGGAAACCTGAAGATCGAATGGGCAGCCCAGTTCATGCCGGTGCTTGCCACGATAAAGAAGCAGTTTGCGAAAGAAAAACCGTTTAAAGGTATGACGATCGGCATGGCCCTCCATGTCGAAGCAAAGACAGCGAATCTTGTAAAGACGCTCGCCGCTGGTGGGGCGACCGTCCATATCACCGGCTGCAACCCGCTTTCGACGCAGGACGATGTAGCTGCTGCGCTTGATAAGGTCCGGGGAGTCCGGTGTTACGCGAAACGGGCCTGTACCGTCGATGAATATTATACGGCCATCGAGAAGGTACTCGATGCCGGCCCGGTCATCACCATTGATGACGGCATGGACCTGATACACTACCTCCACACAAAACGCCGTGACCTCCTGAAGACAATCGTCGGCGGGTGCGAGGAGACGACGACCGGGATCCACCGGCTCCGGGCGATGGCGGCGGAAGGCAAACTCGAGTTCCCGGTGATTGCAGTCAATGATACCCCGATGAAACGGTTCTTCGATAACGTTCACGGCACCGGCGAGAGTGCGCTCTCGTCCATCATGATCACGACCAATACATTGATTGCCGGGAAATATGTGGTTGTTGCCGGGTACGGGTTCTGCGGAAGAGGTCTTGCCAGGAAAGCGCACGGTCTCGGGGCAAAAGTTATCGTGACCGAAGTCGATCCGCGTCGGGCACTCGAAGCTCACATGGACGGGTTCCTTGTCATGCCGATGGAAAAGGCCGCGGGGATCGGTGACATATTCATCACGACCACCGGCAACACGAGCGTGATTTCCGCCCGGCACATCAGGAAACTGAAGGATGGAGCGATCCTCTCCAATGCAGGTCATTTCAATGTCGAGATCGATATGGGATACCTTGGGGACCATGCGGACAGCATCGTCCAGCGTGAAGGGATCGAAACCTTTGTCGTAAAAGGCAAATCCATTCATGTCCTTGCCGAGGGCAGGCTCGTCAACCTCGCAACACCCAAGGGGATGGGACACCCGATCGAAGTGATGGACTTGAGCTTTGCCCTGCAGGCCCTGTGTGCCCGGTATATTGCAGAGAACGGGAAGTCGATGAAAGGCGGCGTGTACGACGTCCCGCAGGAGATCGATGAACAGGTCGCCCGTCTCAAGCTCGAATCCCTCGGGCTCTCTATCGATGAGATGACGAGGGAACAGGAAAAATACCTCTGCAGCTGGGATATCGGAACCTGAATGAAGGATCTTTTCTGATTACCTTTTTCCCACGGTCTTCCGGGAGCGGGTGAGCAGCCGGTATTTTTACAGATCTTCCTCGCGTGCGGCGTAAAGGTATTCCTGTGCGTACCCGCAATACTCCCCAAAATGGTCCCGTGCAAACCGACGGATTGCATTGTATTCATTTGACGAGAGCGGGGTGTTACTGACAAGGGTGGGCAGGTACCGTTCCCGCATGATCCTGCGGATCCAGACATCAACCGGGAATGCCTCGTATTTCTGGAATGCAAAGAGGAGGATGCAGTCTGCGGCCTTGGGACCGACACCGGAGAACTTCATCAGTTCCCTTCGTGCAGGTTCATACGGCAGGGACCGGATACGGGCGGCCCAATCATCCGTGTCCCCAACATCACAGGCGGTTTTTTTCACGTATTTCCCCCGGTATCCCATCTTACACCCGGTAAGAATATCCTCACAGGTTCCCGCAAGCAGTGATGGCTTGGGGAAACCAAAGTATGTGATCCCCTTCTCTTCGACCGGCTTCCCAAATGCCCGAGCGATACGCTCAATCCGTTTTCTTATCATAGGGATATTGGAGTTTGTCGAGCAGATATACGAAACCAGACACTCCCACGGGGGCTGGCGGATCAGGCGCAGACCATGGCATGCTTCTGCAGATCTGTGGATAAACGGATCCCGGTCAAACGATGCAACGATTGCAGGGAGATCGGAATCGAGCGAAAAGTAATGTTTGATGAACCTTTTTCCTGCTCCACTAAATGTGAGACGGCTGCCGTCCTGTCGGATCCGTATCAGCCGGTCTCCGACAATCCCCCGCCAACCTCCATCCGGCACATGGTGCCAGCGGAATACCTGGCCACATGAAAGCGTCCGATCGAGAGAGAACGGCTGATCGTCCGTCAGGGATAGTAATGGCATAAGAAAAGATTGCGTTTCTTTTTTTGTTCAATATAGCGGTGGCGGCAGGGATACAGGTGCGAACCCTGAATTGTGGGGGTGAACCCTGGTTGCGAAACGCGGCTGACCGGACAGGCTTTTATTATATAGACACCAAAAAGGTTCTACCATGGAAATTGCTGATCAGCTCAGGACCTTTATCGAAGAGGGGCAGGACTGGGAACGTAAAGCGACCAGTGTCAAAGGGGTCACGATCATCCGTCTCCCCGCGACAAGGAACCGCCCGGCATCGCTCGCCATCGATGTAAACCCGGTCAACGAGAACGGTGTGCCGATGAAGAAGAAAGGGATCATGATCATGAATGCGAGGGAGCTTTCCGCGTTCCGCGCTGCTTTCAACAATGAAAAAGTTGACACGCTGATGAAAGCCCTTGAGGATGTCCTCCCGGAGCGAAAGGCGGCAGCGGCTCAGGCAAAACCCGGTATCCTGCAGCTCTGACACCCGGGATAAGGTGCGATACGATGGAAAAGGGTTTTTCACTTAAAGCTTACGCCGGGTTATGCTTCACGCTCGTCATCCTGTTGAGCTGCGCTTCCACAGGCTGTCTCGGGGGAAAAGTTCCGGCGGCATCGCAAGTGCCCGCGCCGGTAATCCTCGTCGATTATTCCCGGAGCGGAGGTTCAGAAGAGACTGATGATCGCCTGGTCATCTTCGACAACGGGGCCGCGATTGTTGTGACAAGAAATGTCAGCAGGAGCGTGACTCTTAACGCCACGGAGCTTGAACGAATCTCGGCAGTATTCGAACAGGCAAAATTTACGGAACTCCAGGAGAACTACCCTTCCCATCACGGGAACAGGAGATTGTACCAGTATTCGATCAATTACCGGGGAAAAATTGTAACCCTAGAAGAATCATCATACCCTGCAGCAATCGACCCGATTCTTTGGGAACTCAACCAGATTGTAAGCGGCACCGCGGTTTCCTGATTTTTTCTCCCATAGACGAGATACACCACGTTAGTCACGGGTTTCCACAACACCAACGGGCTGCGGGGAAGCAGCGGTTCCGGGTTTTGCCGAGGACTAATCCTGCATGGTAGGATACATCCCTCATTGTCCCAAAAATCCTGCAGAATCAGGAGATCTTTCGTGTCCTCTTTTTTCCTTCATAACCTGGAAAAAATGATCTGGATATTCCGAACAAGGAAGAGACACAGGACGAATTATTACCAGAGAAAAAGCAAATTTACCAAAAAGATCATTCTTTTGAATAAATACACGACTGGATATCGTGCCCGAGTTTCCCGATAGCATCCGCCCGGCACCGCTGGCAGTGACGCATCTGGCGGACGTATTTCGAACACTCGTCCTGCATCCTCTTCTTCATCTCCTGGGTTGGAGGAGAAATATCGGCAAATTTATACTGGGCAATCAGCGGGATAAGATTGAAGGTGTACACTCCCATTTCCCCGACTTTCTTTGCGATGGCGGGTATGTGATCCTCATTGATGCCGGGGATGTAGACCGTATTGACCTTTACAATCATGTTGCGTTTTACCGCCTCCTCGATCCCTTTCAGCTGCTGGGAAAGGAGCAGCTTTGCCCCCTCGAGCCCCGTATATCGCTTTCCCTTATAGTCGATGAACTGGTAGATTTTCGCACCGATCTCCGGGTCGACGGCGTTGAGTGTGACGGTGATGTTGCCGACATCGTATTTCTGCAGCAGGTCGATCTTGTCGGGGAGGAGAAGCCCGTTCGTGCTGATGCATTTTATTACATTGGGATACTGCTCGTGAAGCCGGCGGAGGGTTTCGAAAGTCTCTTCATTTGCAAGGGGGTCCCCGGGACCTGCGATCCCGACGACTTTAATATACGAGTATTTGTCGATGACTTTTTTTACCATCTCCATGGCTTCGTCGGGATTGAGGATCTTCGTCGTAACCCCGGGCCTGCTCTCATTCACGCAGTCAAAGTCCCGGATACAGTAGTTGCACTGGATATTGCATTTAGGTGCGACCGGGATATGGCACCTGCCAAACCCGTGGCAGGCCTTCTCCGAGAAACAGGGATGTTCCTGGATTCTGCGCATCTGGGCAGGGTCCCATTGCACTTTTCTCCCCGCAACCTCGTCAACGCGTACTCCTTCTTCGGCCATGTTCAGCACCACTAGATGAGTTCTTCACCTATAAATAACGTATAATCGTGATATCGGGGCAATTTTGGAAAATGATTCCCGACGGGAATTCCACCCTCAGGAATTCAGGAATCCGGATGGATCCATGAACGAGAGGATAAAAGCAGGGACGGCAAACGTAAATGGAGATGAAAAAATCTGAGAAGACAAAAGGAAAGGAGCGGGCAGCGGCGGGAAAGAAGCGCAAGGTCCTTACTCTGATTGCAGGAGCTTCCGCTTGTATTGTTATTGTCCTTGCCCTCTGGTTCGTTCTGAACCCGGCTGTCGTACAGGCCGGTAACAAGGTCTCCGTATCCTATGTCGGCACGCTTGACAACGGGTCGGTCTTTGACTCGAACGTGAACAGAACCCCGCTCTCATTCACTGTCGGGGGGCATACGGTCATCCCCGGTTTCGAGAACGCGGTTCTTGGCATGAAAAAAGGCGAGGTCAAAACGGTCCGGATCCCGCCGGATGAAGCGTACGGTGTATACCGGAACGATCTTGTATACACGGTGAACCGGACACAGTTTTCGGCGGATACTTTACCCCAGGCCGGGATGTATTTCACGGTCACCAGTCCGTCAACCGGCCAGGCGAGCCGGGTGAAAATTGTCAATGTCACGGACAGCGCGGTGACGATCGATGCCAATCATATGCTTGCCGGGGAAAACCTGACCTTTGTTATCCGGCTCCTTGAAATTTCCTGAAAATTACCTTTTTCAAAAATACCTGGATGGGCCCGGCCGGATTCGAACCGGCGATCTTCGCCGTGTAAGGGCGACGTCAAAACCACTAGACCACGAGCCCGGTAACCTACTAAGTTCTCCCGCCGGAATAAGAATATTGCTGATAAAAATTCCCCGTTCTGCGGGTACGGGGAGCATTCTTTCGGATCCCCGGAATGAAGCGGCCATACACACGCGCAGGGAAAATCCGAAGGATGTTACCTGTTGAGGGGCATGTCGAATTTTTTCGCAAATTCCTGCCGGCGTTTCTCCATGTCTCTCTTCATGGACTCGATATTCTCCTGCATCGCAGTCTCTTTCTGAAGCTTCTCCCGCTTTTTTGCATCTTCGCACTGACAGAGGTGATCCAGTGATGCATTGACATTGTCAAGATTCCCGATGATCCGATCGAGCTTCCCTGAAATTTCTCTGAGTGCAGCAATGACCGTATCTTCGTTTTCAGTCATACGCTTCCCCATACAATCCTGCTTTCGGCAGATCCCTATAGGTGAAGCAATACATTAAACATCACGTGAAACCGGCTGCTTGAGAAAAGATGAAAAAAATTTCCGGATATAATAGATGCGGAAAAAATAGATGCAGAAAAAAATTATTCTTTCTTGAGTTTGATGTCGATACCGTACTTCTCTGCGTTCCGGTCAGCGATCGCCTGGATCGCAGCGATCTCTGCATCCTGCCTTTTCGGCTTGAAGAGGTGTCGGAACCGCTTTTGCGTCTTGAGATACTCTTCGACGGGCTTTCTTACGACCTTCTTAACTTTGGCGACTTTTCCATCAATCATCTCGAAATTGACCCAGAGCCCGGTCTCGATCGCGAGTTTTGCGATCGCGATCGTCTGTTCACCCTCGAATCCCCAGCCGGTGCAGCAGGGTGCGTGCACCTGCAGGTAGCAGGGCCCTTTTGTATTGATCGCCTTCTCCACCTTCTGCATGAGATCGGCAGGGTATGCAACCGATGCGGTTGCTACGTATGGTGCGCCATGCGCCGCGAGGATCTGAGGCATGTCCTTCTTGGGCCGCTTATTCCCGAACGAACACTTGCCGGCAGGACTCGTTGTCGTACTCGCATCGTAGGGGGTCGCACCGGAGCGCTGGATGCCCGTGTTCATATAGGCCTCATTGTCGTAGCAGATGTACGTAAAGTCGTGACCCCGCTCGAACGCCCCGCTGATGCAGATCATGCCGATATCGAAGGTAGCTCCGTCACCCCCCATGATGACGACTTTCTCGGTCCTGCCCTGCTTCTTCAGCGATGCTTCGACACCTGATGCCACGGCCGCGGCGTTCTCGAAGAGCGAGTGGATCCAGGGCACCTTCCAGGCGGTCTCAGGGTACGGTGTGGAGAACACCTCCATGCAACCGGTCGATGAGACCACAATGGTATTCTTCCCGGCGCCTTTCAGGACGAGCCGTGCCGCGAGTGCCGCCCCGCAGCCTCCGCAAGCCCGGTGTCCTGAGTCGAAGAGTTCGAGGCTCTTGTCTACCATTACAGCACCTCCTTCCGGAGACCGTAGAACATGTCCCCTTCCCCTTTCTCTGCAAGGGCGACGATTGCGGCGATGTCCCGCTTGCGCACGTCCCTCCCGCCGAGCCCGAGGATATAGTACAGCACAGGAATGGTCTTCCCATACATCGCATCCTTTACTTCGAGAGCGACAGCGCCTTTTGAACCGAGGGAGATATTCTTGTCAAGGACAGCGACCCTCTTTGTTTTCGCAAGAGCTTGAGCGATCTCCTTGTCAGGGAAGGGCCGGAAGACACGGATCCGGACAAGGCCTACTTTCTTGCCCGCGTCCCGCATTTCGTCGATCGCATCCTTGATCGTCCCGCAGATCGATCCCATGGCGACAATTGCAGTCTCGGCGTCCTCCATCCGGTACTCCTCAATCAGACCTGAATAATCCCTGCCAAACATGCCGGCAAAGTCCTTTGCAGCCTTCCGGTAGACATCAGCGGCACGTTTGGCCGCGCGATCGATCTCGTACCGGAACTCGTGGTAGTACTCCGGTGTCGCGTACATCCCAAAGCTGATCGGGTCTTCTGCATCGAGCTTCTCGTACGGGGTAAACTTCGGGAGATACTTGTCCACATCCTCCTGCGGGAGCATGTCGACAGGTTCGTACGTATGGGAGAGGATGAATCCGTCAAAGCAGACGAATACGGGCAGGAGGACGGAATGGTCTTCCGCAACCTTGTATGCAATGATATGCATATCGGTTGCTTCCTGGTTGTCCTCGGCGTAGAACTGGAGCCAGCCCGAGTCACGCAGCGATATCGAGTCCTGCTGGTCGTTCCAGATCGAGAGGGGTGCGCCAAGCGCCCGGTTCGCAATGGACATAATGATGGGGAGCCGCATCCCTGCCGCATTGAAACAGGCTTCGAACATCAGCGCGAGCCCCTGCGAGGTTGTCGCCGAATAGACCCGGGATCCGGCAGCGCTCGCCCCGATGCACGCTGACAGCGCGGACATCTCATTCTCTACTGTGATGTAATCGGCATCGAGCTTGCAATCCGCGACATAATCAGCAAGCGCTTCGACGATATGTGTCTGGGGAGTGATCGGATATGCAGAGACCACCTGCGGCCGGCACCTCGCGACAATCTTCGCGATTGCGTGCGATCCTTCGGTAATTTCCATCATTTACTTCTCCTCCTGTTTCATTGCGATGGCTTCCCCGGGGCATTCCTCGCCGCAGATCCCGCAGCCCTTGCAGTACGTATAATCGGGCTCCACGAATTCCTCCTCGGTCTGGTGGATGCATCCCTCCGGGCAGAGGGTCATACACATCCCGCACTTCGTGCACTTCCCGCGGTCAAAGGAAGGCTTGAAGACCCTCCACGAACCGGTCCTGTTGTCCCTTGCTTTTCCGGGTTTTGCCCTGCAGCCTACAGCGAGCCCCATTATACAACCCCCTTCACGGTATCGAATGCCTGCTTTGCCGCCGCGATATTCTTGTCTGCGAGTTCTCCCCTGAAACGGTGCTTCAGCGCATTTTCGAGAGCAGAGAACTTTATCTCCCCCGATGCAGCAGCAAATGCCCCCATCAGGGTCGTGTTGGTAATGGGAAGTCCCAGTACCTTCAGCGCGATGCTTGTTGCATCGATGGTGATCAGCTTCACGCCTTCCGGAACCTTGTAGTCCGGTTTCTTCTCCGTGTTGACGATCACGATGCCACCCTTTCTGACGCCCTGGAAAACATTGACGTCCTTGATCAGGGTGGAGTCCTGCACGATGATGTAGTCCGGCTCGTAGACCTGGCTCCGTTTCCGGATCTTTTTGTCATCGAACCGTACAAATGCCTGCACCGGCGCTCCGCGGCGTTCGACGCCAAAAGCGGGGAACGCCTGGGCAAAGACGCCGCCTTCGAACGCGGCAACCGCTATCAGTTCGGCAGCAGTGACGGAACCCTGCCCGCCCCTGCCGTGGATACGCAGTTCTCTCAAGAAAAATCCCCAATAATCTTACATGATGAATCATTATAAATTCTACAGATCAACCGCAAGCCCGAGGATCTGGCGGGTCCCCGAAAAAACGTCTTCTGCAATCCGCGCAAGGCCCCGTGCCGCGCACCACTCGTCGTAGACCGCAACATCTTTTTTCAGCAGGCTTCTGACTTCCGCGGCAATGACCGGTGCGAGGGAACCGGCCAGCGCGATCTTCGCGCGTCGGTTGAGAAGGAGAAGCGCAGCGCATTCCATTGCGGAGAACATCGCGACCGTACGGATCCGCTCTTTTTTCGGGAGAGCGAAATCAACTCCGGCGGTCTGGAACGCCTGGTTTGCCGTCAGTTCCCCGGCATCAATACGACGGATAGCGTCGACATCCAGTGCACCATGCCGTGTCCCTGGCGCAAAGATGCAGGCATCGAACGCACCGGCAATGTGGCCGGTGCTGATGAGGAGCGATACGGTGTTCGAGCTGGTATCTGAGATGATTACATCGCTTCCGAGATCATGGCAGACCTCGTACGCGATACCGATCTTTTCCGGGCTCGATTGGTGGGAGTAGACCTTGAACCGGGGGTCCGTCGGAGATCCGGCATGGAGCCCGGGAATCACCACGGTCGGAATCCCGCTCCTTCGGACTTCGTCAAAAACCCTGGTTCCACCGCCGATATGCTTGCCGGCCCCTTCGCGACTGACAAGCCCGCGGTTCCTCAGCTTTCTGATCGGCGTAATTTTCGAAAAATTATCTCCCATCGAGTAGGTAAGCGCGATGCCTTCGATTTCGTCAGGCGGGCACAGACGGGAGAGATCCGTGATCTGAAAGGATGTGGCGGATTCGCGCGTGATCTTGAACCGCCCCGACGCAGAGGCAAACCGCATCGCGGTCGTACCGTGGTCGATGCCGATGAACATAGCAGTAATCCTATAGCATGAATGACATAATAGGTATTGATGTTTGATGTCGTAACCGGGGGGGCCGGGTTCATCGGTTCCCACCTTGTCGATACTCTTGTTGCCCGCGGAGACCGCGTGACGGTGATCGATTCGCTCGCGGCCGGGAAAAAAGTGAATATCGCGCGGCATATCCGCACGGGAAGCGTATCGTTTGTCCGGTGTGATCTCCTCAAAAAAGGGTGGCAGGAGGCGCTGGACGGTGCGGATCGCGTGTGGCACCTCGCAGCAGATCCCGATGTCCGGCAGAGTGCCGTCTCTCCCCTCGGGCAGGTCAATAATAATATCCTGACAACGTTCCGGGTACTCGAGGCGATGCGGTGCTGGAATGTCCCGGAGATCGCGTTCACGTCGACGTCAACAGTATATGGCGATGCCACGGTCATACCAACCCCCGAGGACTACACACCCCTCGAACCCGTCTCGGTATACGGCGGGACGAAGCTCGCATGCGAGTCGATGATCTCTGCCTACTGCCATTCGTTCGGGATGCGGGCGTTCACGTTCCGGTTTGCCAACATTATCGGCGAACGGAGCGGTCATGGGGTAATCACGGATTTTATCGGGAAACTCCGGAAGGACCCCCGAAATCTGGAGATCCTCGGGGATGGCAGGCAGACAAAATCGTACCTGCTCGTTAAAGACTGTATTGATGCGATGCTGTTTGTCGCAGAACGGGCAAGGGAACCGGTGAACACATTCAATATCGGATCCGAGGACTGGATCGACGTAAAAACAATCGCGCGCATTGTCGAAAAGGAGATGGGCCTTTCCCCCGTCTCCCACAATTTTACCGGCGGTGAGCGGGGTTGGGTTGGTGATGTGCCCCGGATGCAGCTCTCGATAGAAAAGATAAAAGCTCTTGGCTGGTGTCCGGAACACGGCTCACAGGAGAGCGTACGGCTCGCCACCAGGGCATTGTGCAGAGAATAGGATGAGGAAGGTGGCGGGAGTGAAATACATCCTTATCCTTGGTGACGGCATGGCGGACGAGCCGGTCCCGGAGCTCGGGGGAAAAACCCCGCTCGAAGCAGCCCGCACTCCGAACCTCGACCGGATGGCCCGCGAAGGCGCAACAGGGATGCTCCGTACGATTCCCGACGGATTCGATCCCGGAAGCGATATCGCGAATATGGCGGTACTCGGGTACGACCCGGTAAAATGTTATACCGGCCGCGGTCCCCTCGAGGCAATGAGTATGGGTGTCGGGCTTGCGGACGACGATGTCGCGTACCGATGCAACCTTGTCACGATCTCTTGCGGTATCATGAGCGATTTCTCAGCAGGGCACATCTCCAGTGCCGAGGGGGCTCAACTTCTTGCATCTCTCGCAAATGAAATACCGGATGTGCTCGTCCGGCCGGGGATCAGCTACCGGAATCTCCTTGTTATCCATCATGGGAACGGGAGTATTTCGACGCCCCCCCATGATATCGTGGGACAGCCGGTCGCACCGCATCTCCCCCGCGGCGGAGACGCGGAGATCCTTAAAAAGTGCATGGAAAAAAGCCGGGAAGTCTTCGCGGATCACCCGGTCAATCTTGCCAGAATTGCTGCCGGAAAAAAGGAAGTGACCCAGATCTGGCCGTGGAGCGGGGGGAAGAGACCAGCCCTCGAACCGTTTCTGCACAAGTTCGGGAAGCGTGGCGGTATGATCTCTGCCGTGGACCTGCTCAACGGGATCGCCCGCTGCGCTGGCATGAACGTGATTACGGTTCCGGGCGCGACCGGGTATCTCGACACGGATTACAATGCTAAGGCGCAGTACGCACTGGATGCGATCGAAACGCTCGATTTTCTGTATCTCCATATCGAGGCGCCTGATGAAGCCGGGCACATGGGGAGTGTCCAGGAGAAGGTAAAAGCGATCGAGCGGGTGGATGGCGTCGTCGGGAAGATACTCGATGGATTCGAAGGTATTGTCGCGGTACTGCCGGACCACCCCACTCCCATACGGGTCAAAACGCACACCCGCGATCCCGTCCCGTTCGTTGTCCGGGGAAAGGGAACCGATGAAACTGCCCGGTTCACCGAACTCGGGGCGCTCTCCGGGAAATTCGGTCTGATGGATGCGACCGACTTTCTCCCGTTCCTGTTTGCGTAAAGATGAGTCGGGGTACCCTGGGTTTTGAAAACAGGCCGAAGAGATCGGTCCGGGAATAACCTGGCATCAGGACCCTGCGTCATCATGAATCAGTGGGGGTAACTCTCATCATCTGCCAGAATTTATCCTACTTTTTATCCGCCCCGTTTAAATCTTTTACCGGGAATTTGAAACTGTCTCTTCCCATAACCTTAATACCGGAAGAAGAAAGTGAAACAGCATGGCATCTGTCATTTCCGCCGCCCTGACCTTCATCATCGCGTTGATCATCTCAACGATCATCATCTACCTTATCACCAGGCTGTTCGGCGAGAAGGAAGGAATAACAACAGCAGTGCTTGCCGCTCTTATCGGGACAATTGTTTACACCATCATCTACTCCATAATCGGTCAGGGACTGATCGCGGCTTTCATCGCGGGCATCGTCTGGCTCATTGCGTTGCAGAAACTCTACACAATCGGCTGGATCAAGTCGCTCGCGATTGCCATTGCAGTCTGGATTGTAACGTCAGTTGCCGCGTGGTTCCTGCCCGCGCTCACCGGGCCGATGTGAAAAGAGAACCTCCGCATTTTCGTCCACCTCTCCGTTTCATTTCTGCCCACAAGGGGAACCGGCATCCGGTTCTGCGGGTCCGAATGAGGGGATCATCGCGATCTCATTCCGGGATCTCAGACCGGCATAGCCGGATTACGCATCGTGATCTTGATATTCTGCTCGCGCCAAGAGACTGATCAGGAAAAGGCCGGGCAATAGACCGATATGCCCGGAAAACCCGGCGGATTATCGTGGCAAAAAATCTCCTGATGTGGGACGAAACGCTCTTTCGCGACCCGGAGGTCTTTGAGTTTGATTTTGTTCCCGAACAGTTCCAGTTCCGTGAGACCCAGATGCGCGAGCTTGCTTTCCAGATCCGCCCGGGGCTCAAGGGTTCGACTCCTCTCAACACTATCTGCAAAGGTCTTCCTGGTACCGGCAAGACAACAAGCGTGAAGAAACTTTTCTCAGAAATTACCGATACGACAAAAAAACTGGTCCCGGTACTCATCAACTGCCAGATCGACAACACCAAGTTCGCGATCTTTGCCCAGATCTACCGGAAACTGACCGGCCACCTGCCGCCGGCATCCGGTACCTCATTCAAGCAGCTCTTCGATGCAATTGCACGGATCCTCCAGAAAGAAGGGATTGTCCTCCTCGTGGCTCTGGATGATGCCAACTATCTCCTGTACGAGAACGAGATCAACAAGGTCCTCTACACCCTTTTACGCGCCCATGAGTCCTATGAAAAGGTCAGGATCGGCGTGATCGTGATCGTCTCCGACCTTGACGTAGATTTCAACAAGGCGGTGGACGCCCGTGTCCTGTCGGTCTTCCGTCCGACGGAGATATATTTCCCCCCCTACGCAGATACCGAGATCCGGGAGATCGTGCAGGCGAGGATCCAGCAGGGGTTGTATCCGGGGGTATTGTCCGAAGAGATGCTTGCTCTTGTCATCGACCAGACTGTCAAAAGCGGTGATCTCCGGGTCGGAATTGACCTGATCAAACGTGCGACCCTGCATGCGGAAAAGGAAGCACGGCGCAGCATCGGCCGGGACGATATCTGTGCTGCATACGAAGTCTCAAAATACCTCCACCTCTCCTTCACGGTCAGGACCCTAAAGGACGAGGAGAAGAGGGTGCTTGCCGCCCTTGCACGGGCGGGCGGGAGCGGGCAGGAGATGAATGCCGGCGAGGTCTACAAGACAATCTCCGAATCCGTTACCATCGGATATACGCGGTTCTACGAGATCGTAAAAAAGCTCGATGCCCTCCGCCTTGTCAATCTCCATTACCGGCAGGGCCGGGGGCGGACGCGGCTGATCAGTCTCCGGTACGACCCGGCGAAGATTCTCGAGTATCTCTCCTGATTTCTGCAATCATTTGGCAAGGATTATCTGATCCGCAGTCCTCGTGATATGGTACAAGGGGACTATTCTATGCTCAGCGTCAATGAACTGGCACTGGAAATCTTCGATAACCTCGCAGAACTTTCCGAGGAATTTAATGCGGCCTACCATGAACTGGATAACGGTGCCCGCATCGTGGACTGTGGAGTGAGCACGCGCGGCGGGTATGCTGCAGGGCGGACATTCACCGAGATCTGCATGGGCGGACTGGGAGAGGTCAACTTCCGGATGGGAGAGATCAAGGGTTTTCCAGTCCCGTTCATCGATATCAATACCGATTTTCCTTCGATTGCCTGTCTCGGCGCCCAGAAGGCGGGATGGACGGTAAAGGTCGGGAACTACTTCGCCATGGGGAGCGGACCCGCCCGGGCACTCTCTCTAAAACCAAAACATACCTACGAGGTCATCGAGTACGAGGATGATTACGACTGCGCTGTGATCTGTCTTGAGTCAGATCACCTGCCAAACGGCGAGGTCATGGAGAAGATCGCTGCCGAGTGTCACGTGGATGTATCGAACACCTGCGCCGTCGTCGCCCCGACCTCGTCGATTGTGGGATCCATCCAGGTCGCCGGCCGTTGTGTCGAGACCGCAATCTACAAGCTTAACGAACTCGGGTTCGATACACGGAAGGTCACCGCGGCCATCGGGACCGCACCGCTTCCCCCGGTCCGCGGCCCGAAGCTTGCAATGGGCGTTACCAACGATGCTACGATCTACCATGGAAGGATTATGCTGACGATGAAGGCTCCCGAGATCAAGGACTACCTTGAGAAGATCCCGAGCAACAAGTCCAAGGGTTACGGCAAGCCGTTCAATGACATCTTCAAGGAAGCCGGGTACGATTTCTACAAGATCGATACGGCGCTCTTCTCCCCTGCAGAAGTCGTCATCAACGAACTGGCCGAGGGCAAGGTCTATCACGTCGGCGCTGTCAACCCGGATGTCGCGCTGAAGTCCTTCGGGTTGATCTGAACAATCTCTTTTCTTCTTCCCACAACGGGAGATCCTGTTTTATCATCCTTTTTAAAAACCATCGTCGTGTCACGGTAGTGTCCGAAGGAATGCGATAATCTCTTCGATGTCGGGAACCGAATGGACCGGGTAGATCTTGATAAAAGCGACTTTCATCCCCTGGTCGATGATGATATTTGCCCGCTCGGAGAATCCGTTTTCTTCGCGGAAGATCCCGTACTTCTGCGCCACGATACCATGCGGCCAGAAGTCGCAGAGAAGCCGGGTATGACGGATGGAGAGACTGTCCGCCCACGCCCGCTTACAGGGTCGGGAATCGACAGAGATCCCAACCGGGACGCAGGAGAGTTCCGCAAGAGCTGCCCGGTTCTTCTCCAGTGACTGCATCTGCGCAGCGCAGAACTCGGTCCAGGCCAACGGGTGAAACGAAAGAAGCGAGCGTCTTCCCGTCTGTTCGTAGAGGTCGAAGGTCTTGTCGTTCTGGTCCTTTAACGAGAAGTTCGGTGCCGTATCCCCGGGTTTTACCATCGGTGCCTGCCGCATGTCCTGTCACCATGTGGTGTTGTGTACCTGTACGACATTACCTTATGTGTCCTGCCAGATGATGCGAAGAAGGCACGGTGGCGGCTGGATACTCCGGGAACGGACGCCGGGTGTCCGGACAGGATCCTCATCTTCATGAGCGAAAAAAAATCAATCCTTCCTCCGCATTGTTAAGAAAAACGGCACCAGCAGCACGATTGCGATGATGATCCAGAAATTTCCGAACAGGTACAGGATCGTCTCCCTGTTCTTGTCGTAGAACCGAAGGTCGATCGCGGATGTCCGTTCCCAGGTCACCGTCGTGGAATTTCCATATCCTTTCACGATCGTTCCTCCGGGGCTTATCCCGGCAATCAGCGGATTGGTCACATCAAATCCCTCCGGAATGGTGACATTGACCCTGTGCGGTTCATCGAATACTGCCTGGAGGTGATAATCCCGGAACGGGGCAGTATACGAGACCGAATAGTTCCCTTTTGGAAATGTTATCGCGGAAGGACCGGACATTGAGAATGTGCACGGCGAACAGTTGCCGGCAAGCCGGATATCCGTCACCCTGACCGGGACACGTTCGCCCAGGACACCGAGTTCGTAGAACTCGAACCGTTCCACTCCCGTGATCTCGATCGAGGCATTATACGCAGTTCCGTTTGGCAGTACGGTGTACTCGGCGTAGAGCGCTGCACCGGGCGCGATGAGGAATATGATTATAACCGCAGCGCAGCAAGCAGCGAGGGCAGGTCCGCGTCGATCTCGGTCGGTGGTTCGCATTGCCTGATCACAGTATCGGGGTCTTTCAACAAATGGCCGGTAACGACACAGACGATCTTCTCGGACCGGTCAATCGCGCCGCTCTCGGCGAGCTTCCGGATCCCGGCAACGGATGCCGCCGAGGCCGGCTCGACACCGATCCCCTCTTTCCGCGCGAGGTCGCGCTGCATGGCGAGGATCTCCGCGTCGGTCACTGACTCTGCGAGCCCGCCGGTCTTCCGGATCGCGACGAGCGCCTTCTCAGCATTCACGGGCGCACCGATCCGGATCGCGGTCGCTACAGTCTCGGGATGGTCCTCCGGGACAACCTCCGGAAGGTTCTCGCGGATCGCCCGGACAACCGGCATCGATCCAGCGGCCTGGATACCGGTCATCATGGGGAGCCTGTCGATAAACCCCAGATCCTGAAGCTCGAGAAGTCCTTTGTATACCGCAGAGATGTTCCCCGCGTTGCCGACCGGGAGCACGAACCGGTCCGGAACTCCGCCAAGCTGGTCTATCGCCTCAAAGCCGATCGTCTTCTGGCCTTCGAGCCGGTACGGGTTGATGGAGTTGAGGAGATACAGTCCATGGGAAAGGCAGAGCTCATGCACCATCTCGAGAGCACGGTCGAAATTACCCCGGATTGAGATGACCCTGGCTCCGTGCATGAGGGCCTGCGCGACCTTCCCGACCGCGACTTTCCCGGCAGGCAGCAGGACGACTGCCGGGATCCCCGCCTTTGCCGCGTACACCGCGAGGCTTGCCGAGGTATTCCCGGTGCTTGCGCAGGCCACACTCCTCTTATTGAGCTGGAGTGCCATCGAGACCCCCACCGTCATACCCCGGTCCTTGAAGGAGCCGGAGGGGTTCATCCCCTCGTGTTTTGCATAGAGATGGGGAAGGCCGAGTTCCTCTCCGATCTTCTTCAGGTGGTAGAGCGGGGTACCCCCTTCTTGGAGTGTCACCGGCTCGATGGTCACGGGCAGGAGTTCGCGGTACCGCCAGACCGAGAGCGGGCGTTTTGCCCACGTTGCCTTTTCGACTTGGATCGCATCAAGCGGATACCTTACGGCAAGGAGGTGCCCGCATCTCGGACAGTGGTAGATGATCTCGTCGGCCGGGTATTCCGTTCCACAGCCGACGCACTTGAGCCGGTACATGGTATCCATACAATATGCTTGCCTACTTCATATAGGTCTGGCCTCGTTCCGGAGGATCATTACCGGTCCAGCTTCCTGTACAGGTCATTCCGGCGGTCGTTATGGACCGGGAACGCATGGCGGGCTTCTTCGACCGTCGCGGCGTCAAGGTCGAAGAAGAGGAGGGTCTCGTTCCTTCCTGCCCTCGTAACGATGGATCCATCAGGACCCGCGGTCATCGAACAGCCGGCATAGGTGTCGACGGGGTTACTGCCGGTTGTATTGATGCCCGCGACAAACATCTGGTTCTCCGCCGCCCGTGCCCGGATGAAGAGCTCCCAGTGGCGAATGCGGCTTTCAGGCCAGGCGGAGGGGACGACTACACCGTGAACCCCCCTTTCGGCATAGAGCCGGAATACCTCAGGGAACCGGAGGTCATAGCAGATCGCGATCCCAAGCCGCAGCCCGTGACATTCAAAGATGCCGAGATCGTTGCCGGGAGCGTAGCAGGTGTCCTCACGGGCAGGAGCAAACGGGTGGATTTTCGCGTACCGGGCGAGGATCCCGCCGTCGCTCCCAATTGCGACCGAAGTGTTCCGGGGGAGCGGGGATCCTGCCTCGCGGAACGATCCGATGACAGCGATTGAGTGTTCGCACGCGAGTTCGCGGAGAGCAGAAACGGTCTGGCCGGTGACCTCCTGAATATTCCGGTGAGAGCAGGGATCCCAGCCGGTGGCGAACTGTTCGGGAAATGCAACCAGGGATGCACCCCCTGCGGCCGCTTTCCTGATGCAGGGTGCGACCTTCGCAAGGGTGGCACCAGGATCTTCCCAGCAGGCGGCGACCTGGGCGGAGCAGCACTTCATGGGAGAATCAGGGTTCCGGCGCCGCCTTCTTTGCACACTGCTGGTACCGGATGATGACAAGGCCTGCGCTCGCAAGCATCAGGATGATGCAGGTGAGGATGAGGAACGGCCCGTAGGGCACGGTATACCCCAGGATGGTTGCTGCCATGATGAGCCCTGCGGCAGTGATGCTCAAGCCTCCCAGCACTTTTCCAATAACGATAAGGTTCCAGTCTCCCATTTAGTCCCTCCGCAGAAAGCAGGAATGGCGTGGCCGCACGGTACGGGATACCCGGCGGCTGCGATAACCTTCGCGGCTTGGTTGATCGCAGTATCCCTGCGCATCCTGCTTTCTCTATGATATAGTCGGGGTTTTTCATCATTAAAGTACGTGATCACCATCAGAAGGATTCATGAAAATCTCCCGTAATTTTCCCTGTCTTGATCACAGGAAACCGGAGGACATGAACCATGTTGCCGGTATCGGGCTGTCCGAAAGAAGAAATGCGCAATTCCTGCATCGCAGGGAAAAAGGATGAGAAAATCAGTACTCGTAAATAACGGCGGCGTCGATCCGCGTGTATGAGGAGATGTCTGCGGTTTTGAAATGAATCGCAATCTCGCGGGACGCGCTCTCGTTCGAATCGGAGGCGTGAATGACGTTCCTTCCGATGTCAATGCCGAAGTCGCCGCGGATGGTGCCGGGGGCCGCCTCCTGGGGATTGGTTGCACCGATCAGCTTCCGGACGATCGATACCGCGTTCCTGCCCTCCCAGACCATGAGAAAGACCGGTCCGCCCATAATGTACTTTTTCAGCGAGGGATAGAACGGTTTCTCCAGGTGTTCCTTATACTGGTCGTTGACACGGGGCTCTAGGAGCGTCTCGAACCGCGCCCCCACGAGCTTTAAGCCCTTTGCCTCGAGCCGGGAGACGATCTGGCCGACGAGGCCGCGCTGGACACCGTCCGGTTTTACCATGACGAACGTGCGGTCCATGACGGTTCACTCCTTTCTCTTCGCCTTTCTGCCCGCCTGCGTCCACTGCACCCGGCGCGGGACCCGGCCAAGCTTGTGGTTGTTCTCGCATTTGGTGCTGCAGAAGTAGAAGATGGTCCCGTCCTTTTTCACGAACATCTTCCCGGTGCCCGGCTCAAGCGTGACTCCGCAGAAACTGCAGGTGTACTGTTCGACCATGGCCTTATCGCCTCGAGAGTTTCTTTGCCTCGCGTTCGGTCTCCAGGAGCATCACAATATCTCCTTCGCGGATCGGGCCCACGGTGTTACGGGTAATGATACGCCCTTTGTTGGGGCCGTCGAGGATGCGGCACTTGACCTGCATGGCTTCGCCATGCATCCCGGTCGAGCCGACGACCTCGATCACTTCTGCCGGCGTTGCATCGTCTGCCATTGCTGCATCACGCCTTCAGTGCGGCCAGCTGCTTTGCGAGATCGTCGACGACTTCCTTTGCCTTTCCGGGCTTGACAATTGCCGCAGCAGCGGAACCGACATCGAGGCCGCTCGCGGCGCCGATATCGTTCTGCTTGTTGATGAAGATGTAGGGGATCTTCTTCTCTTCACAGAGGGGTCCAAGGTGCATGACGATCTCTTCGGGTTCGACGTCTGCACCGATCAGAACGAGCAGGGCGGCGCTGCGCTCGATGGCCTTCGTCGCTTCATTGGATCCCTTCTTGATCTTTCCGGTGTCGCGTGCAACTTCCAACGCCTCGAGCGCCTTGTTCTGGAGCTCGTCGGGTGCCTGGGTTTTAACGTAGCCTTTTGCCATAAACTCACCTCATTCAGGAGTGCGTAGTACAACTCCTTCATTACTCATCAGTCAGTTGATGATGTGCCATATGAAATCGACAGGATGGGAAATAAACCTTGTTCCCCGCAGGAATGCGGCGGGAAAAATTCAGCGGATTGCCGTGCCTCCCGTTTCAGGCAGACCGCCGGTAAACGCTGGTCCCTTCCTGCGAGAATTCCCGATCGAGCCCCGACGCAGGGAGGCTCACGTTGTACTTCTCGCGCTCGGGCTCTCCCACAACAAGATAGGTCACGTTATACTTCTCCATGAGCGCGAGTGTCCTGTCCGGCCGTTCATAGATGGAACGGATATCGGAAAGCCTTCCGCTGTACCATCCCTCCGGAGTATCGCCGCGCCACATGTACTCGTGGAAGGGTTGCCCCACAATCCCCTGTATCCCCGAAAAAGACGAGATCCGCGAGTAGTAAGAATAGTCGCCACCCTCTGCTTCGACGATCCGGATCTCCTGGGATCTGGGGAGGCCAAGCAGGTATGCCACCGCCGCAGCATCGCCGGGATGCGCGGTATCGAGATACGCAAGCCCGTCAAGAGACGGGCTGCCGTACTGGATATAGAATGGAACGAGGGCCGGGATTGCTGCGAGTATCATGATGACCGCGACTATTCCAGCGATCTTCTGACGAGGGGTAGTCTCGGGTATCCGGCCCCAGCGCGCCAGCGATTCGCCTGCCATGGCTAAGGAACCTGCAGAGAGGAGCAGCCACGCTGCGATATAGCACTTGAAGACGGTGTTCATCCGGAAGTAGGTCTCCCCCATGTTGTCCTGGAGGTAAACAAGCTCGGTTATGGTTATGAGAATGAGGCCGAGGATCGCGAAGAGCGGGGGTATCTCCTTTGGCTTGCGTGCAATAAGGAAGACAAGGGGTGCGACTGCTATCGCAGCAGCTGCATACCCGGCAAGGATAAAGGGAACGGTGACAAGGAGGAGGTACGGACGTTTTACGACATCGCGTGCGAGCAGGACGAGAAGGAGCACGATGAAGAATCCGTGGACAAGGAAGAACTGCGCCGGCTCCGAAGGTGTCGTGACGAGCGCAATCCCACCGGTGCTTGTTTTGAGCTGGAGGTAGAACGGTAAGTAGCAGGCGATCGCAAGCGGCGGGATGACCAGGAGAAACGGCAGCGACTCACTCCACGCAAGGGAAGACCGGTTCTGCCACAAGATGATGACGCCGAAGAAGACGACAATAGGCGCGTAGATGAGAACATCCCATGTATTGAAAAGCGGCATCGAACCGAGACTGACTGCAGCAAGGATGCAGATCACCCATCTCCCCATGGCGGAGAGACTGCCCCAGCGTTTATACGCGTATGCGAGGAGGAAGAGCAGGAAGATCTGGTTGAAGATCCCGATCACATGGGCATGAACGTCCCCCCACGTGAACGAGAAGAGCGGATACTCGTTTATAGTGCCGGTGATTGTCCGCGTGCTTCCCGAACCGATGTCCCAGAGTGCCTGGGCGACAGGAGTCCCCTGAAACACCTGCCAGAAGAACGCCGGGTTCGGGAGAATAAGGGATACAAGCGGGAGCCACTTGAACCGGTTCAGGAGCAGGTCACCGATCGCATACAGGGTGACTGCGGAGACCCCGAGTACAGTGGGGAGGGCGAGGTTGAACGCAACGGATGACGGCACGTCTGATACGATTGCGAGGCAGCCGAACATCCAGTAACCGAGGTAATAATAAACATTGAGGAAACCTCCCCCGAACCACGGGTCAATCGGAGGAACAACGGGTGCCCGGATCACCGATGCGAGGAATGCGTGGTCCATGAACTTCTCGGCATAGGAGATCGTCGGGTTGACAAACCGCACCTCCAGCATGAGGAAGAAGAAGATGGCAAAGACGAGCTCCCACCGCCACTGTTCTTTCAAGTCGCAAAGGGTATAGTGCCCTTTCATGAGGTTCCTGATGAGGAGACCTGCGAAGGGGATGAGTGCGAGGTGTATTGGGAGGCGGACAAGGCCGCAGTACCAGGAAAGGATCGTGAAGAGGAGGAGCGATGCGCCAAACGCCGTGGGATAAGCGTACCGGTCAAAGGATTTCTTCAGCGTCGGGTAGAGCGCAAGCTGCAGAAGAGAGATGACGAGAAACCAGCTGATGACCGAGAAGACCTGCTGCGTCTCGGGGATCAGGAGCTGTCCCCCCTGTCCAGACGGTTGTTCCAGGCTTTCTTTATGTTCGGGATCACCCAGTCACCGAAGAAATACATCGAGATAATCCCGCCAGCCACGGTGATCAGGTTTTTGATCAGGTGGTCGATAATCGCCACCAGTTTTGCATAGACATCGGGCATCCCCGCAAGGCTGAGCGTCTGGGCAACGAGGAACTCGTAGGTTCCCATGCCGCCCGGGGTGATGGGAACTGCCTTGATCAGGTTTCCGACAACGATGGCAAAGACGACCGTCGGGAATGCCATCTCCTGCCGGAACATCAGGATAACCGATAAGCAGACAAGCACGTCCAGCATCCAGATGACGAGGGAAGAGCACCCGAGGAGCACAATGGAACGGGGGGTGAGTGATGCTCTCCGAATCTCGTGCAGCATGGAGAGGATAATCCGCAGGTACCTGTTCTCCGACTTCAGGCGGTCCGAGAAGAAGAGGAAGATAAAGAAGAAAATCCCGAGGATAACGACAAGTGCCATGGCATAGATGTAGGCCGGGTTTCCGCTGGCGCGGAGGATGAACGGCAGCGCGATCAGCCCGAGCAGGGCTACCGTTATGATATCGAAGATCCGTTCGACGACAATCGAGGAGATGCCATCGGAATACGAGATATCATTCTCATGGTTCAGGATAAAGATCCGGACGACGTCGCCGATCCGGAAGGGTACAATGAGGTTGACGGTTTGGGAGACGAATATGCACCCGGTCGCTGTGCGGACGGAGACCTTGTCGTCCATACCCGCGAGGATTGTGTGGTACCGCCAGCCGCGGAGCCACCATGCGAGGAGGCAGATCCCCATCGCCGCAGCGAGATATTCAGGGACGATATGGATGAGAGCATCCAGCAGCTGGTCCTTTACTGAACCGAGCATGTATAGGATTATCGCGATGGCGATCAGGGTCGGAATGACAATCGCGGTGATCTTACGATACATGCAGCTGCCACCATAACCGGAGAATTGACCATCCCATCGTGAGCGAATCTTTCGCTTTTACCGTCGTCCCTTTTCCCGCCCGCCACGTTACGGGAAACTCGCAGACCCGGAATCCCACCCGCTGGCACCGGACGAGGAGCTCGGTGTCCCAGAACCAGTGCCGGTCCCGGATATCCGAAAGGATTGGGAGGATTTTTTCCCGGTCGAATGCTTTAAAGCCGCACTGGTGGTCGTACACCCTGCTCCCGAGGATGAGTCGTACAAGGAAGTTGTACGTCCGGCTCGCGATCTCCCTGCCTCCGGTACGAACGATATCGCTTGCCGGAAGGAGACGGGAACCAGTCGCGACGTCGCAGCCGCCCCGGATCGCGTTGACCAGTTCCGGCAGGTGTTGCATATCAGTCGCGAGATCCACATCGAAGTAGCAGACAACCCCTCCCTTTGCAGCACCAATTGCACGGTTCAGTGCCCGCCCCCTTCCGAGCCGTTCATCGGAATGAAAGAGCCGGATGTGCGGGTTTGCAGCTGCAAAACGGGAGACAAGGTCTGCGCTGCCGTCGCTGCTCCCGTCCTCGGCGACGAGGATCTCGAACCCGCCCGGAATTTCCATCGCGTCGAGAACAGCGGCTGACGCCGGAAGCGCGCGTTCGAGCGCAGCCCGGTCGTTGTAGACCGGGATGATTGCGGTCACCCCGGGATCAGCCATGGAGCACATTTCTCCTGATAAGGTCCGCCACTTCATTTCCTGCCCGGACTGCACCTTCCATGCTTCGCTCCGGGTAATTGGATAGTGAAAACATCCCTGCCATGAAAAGGCCGTCGTGCTGATAGGCCGGGATCTTCGAACGATACCCGACCGTATAGATGGGACCGGCGAACGGGTCGACTGCCATCCGGCTCCAGAGGATCTCATCGGGGCTGACGGAAAACCGGCGGCAGAAATCGCCGATCATATGGCGGTCGGCATTCTGCGGCAGACTTCCGGTAAAGTAGGACGCGAGGTAAACGATATGGCACCCGTACTGCTCCCATGGAATAAAATTTGTATGGGTGACGACCGCTCCGTAGGGAGCGGGGTCCTTCATATTCAGCCAGTAGATTCCGCCAGCGATATCTCTGGAAAGCCCGATTGTTGCACATGCCGCCCCCTGGTAACGGATCGGCCCGGTGGCCGGCCCACCGATCCGCTCCAGTTCCTGTGGCGGGATGGTCGAGATGATGGCATCGTAGGTCTCCCCGTTCACCTCCCATGCGGCGCTCTTCCGGCGCAACATCGTGACCGGCGTCTTTGTCAGAATTCTTCCTCCCTTCTTCCGGATGGATCCTTCGAGAGCATCGATCAGCTGGCAGAATCCACCGTCCAGGTACCCGAGTCGTTCGCCAGTTGTCCCGCGGTCGGAACGGATCGCGATCCGGGAGATGAGCCATGCAGCTGAGACATCGTGCCGGTTCTCCCCGAACTTGGCGTTGAGTAACGGTTCGAAGAACGACCGGTAAACGTCGTCCCCAAGGACGCTCTTCACATATTCTTCTGCCGTTATGCTATCGAGTCCGGCAGTATTGATGGAACGCGCCCGCAGGACGAGATACGCAAGTCTGGCCTTCGCTGCGAGCGAGAGGAACGGGTATTTCAGGATCTCCAGCGGAGTCGTCAGGGGGTAGATCCTGTCGCCGGCAACATACCCGGTCGAGGCGCTGCGCCATGCGAGCCGCCCGGAAAGACCAAGGTCGTTTAACAGGGAGAAGAAGGCCGTATCGTTCGAGAAACAGTGGTGGTAATATTTTTCGATCGAGAACGTCCCGAAGGTGTAGGACGAGAGGCACCCGCCGGTCACTGCCTGTTTCTCGAACAGGTCGATCTCGGCGTCTCCTGAAAGCGCGTGGGCAGCGGTAAGACCGGTCAGTCCTCCCCCGATAATACAGACCTTCATGTGGTACTATCCCCAGTATTATTTGGCTGAAATGAAAAAGCCTCCGTCAATTCTCGCCGGTTTCTGAAAAAACCCTCGGCGTATTATAACAAAGTTTTTGTACTGTCGAACTCAATTTCATTAAAACAACAGATTACCCGATGTATTCACGTTGGGAACCCCAATCTGACGGAGTCTCGCATGAGGGTATTTTTCATAGGTTTTGGCCAGGCGGGCGGTAAAATTGTCGATATGTTCATCGAGCAGGACCGGAAGCTTGGTACCAACAGCTTCCGCGGGATAGCCGTCAATTCTGCCCGCACGGACTTGATGGGGCTCAAGAACATCGAGTTGCGGGACCGGATCCTGATCGGCCAGACCCTGGTCAAGGGACATGGCGTCGGTACCGATAACGTAACCGGGGCACGGGTTACCGCCGATGAGATTGACAGTATCATCACGGCGATCGATACCCGGGGGACCCATGATGTTGACGCCTTCGTCATCGTCGCCGGTCTTGGCGGAGGGACAGGTTCCGGCGGTTCTCCGGTGCTGGCACGGCACCTCAAAAGGATCTACCGCGAACCGGTGTATGCACTCGGTATCATCCCCGCACCGGAAGAAGGGCGGCTTTACTCGTATAATGCCGCTCGGAGTCTGACGACGCTGGTTAATGAAACGGACAACTGTTTCATCTTCGACAACAGCGCATGGAAGAATGAGGGAGAGAGCGTAAAGAGCGCTTTTCACCGCCTGAACAACGAGATAGTGCGCCGGTTCTCTGTCCTGTTCCGGGCCGGCGAGGTTAGCCGGATGGGAGTCGGCGAGATGGTCGTCGACTCCAGTGAGATCATCAACACCCTCCGCGGCGGGGGGATCACTTCGGTAGGCTATGCGATCAGCGAGGTGGTCAGCAGCCACACCCGGAAGAAGCGGGGGCTTCTCGGGGGTATCAAGAACAAGCTGCAGAAACGCGAGGCGACAGAGGAAGTCCTTCTCGGCGAGGACAAGTCTGCCAAGATCGTCGCTCTTGTGCGCCGAGCCATGCTCGGCCGGCTCACCCTGCCCTGCGACTACTCCACCGCTGAACGGGCGCTCGTGCTCATTGCCGGCCCGCCGGATGAGATGGACCGGAAAGGGGTTGAGAAAGCGAAGAGCTGGGTCGAGGAGAACATCGCCGGAGTTGAAGTCCGTGGCGGAGATTACCCGGTCAACAGCGAGTACGTGGCAGCGGTTGTCATGCTCGCGACCGTAGGGAACGCCCCCCGCATCAAGGAGCTCCTCGATATTGCGAAGGAAACGAAGGAAGATGTTATCAAGTCAAAGGAGAAGAAATCGACTATGTTTGATGAGGGTATCGATCCCCTGTTTGAGTGAGGGCAGAGAATGAAGTGTTCGCTGAAATGGTTCCTGTTGTTATTCGTGTTTGTTGCCGCTCTTCCGGCAGTGTCTGCATTGTCCGTATCAACGGTCTCGGTCAGTCCCTCGGGTGACCTCACCCCGGGGACAACGGTAACCGCGTCGTTTACCATCGAATTCTCCTCGTCCGGTGACGAAACGTTCCCTACCGATGACTACCTCACTCTTTCCACGGACCTTGATAATCCGAACTGGAACGTTGTCCTCGTCCTGAATGAAATCGACAACCCCCAGCCTGTCGACAATGCAAAAACCATCGATCTCTCCGGGTGGGTACTCTCATACGACCCGGATGACGTCGAGGAATCCATGCGGGTCTCCCTGACAGGTACCGCCCCGAGCGTCACCTCAACCACGGAGAAGACAATCGTCGAAGTCTCCCAACTTGACAACAACGGGAACCTCGTGGATGAAGCGACGAGCGTCAAACGGAAAGTTGTTAACACGGGAGAAGTGACTGCAACGATCGCGGCGACACAGTCCTCTCTCGATGAGCTCAGGATTGCGATCGACGAAAAGTACGCCCTCGGTGTCGATACCGGCGCGGCGGAGGATAAGTACAACACCGCACAGTCCGCGATCGCAAGTGCCAAGGCACAGCCCGCAAGCGGTTACTCGAATGCGATAGCGAGCCTTGAGACCGCAGGACAAGCGATCTCCGACGGGCAGAAAGCGCTGGACAAGGCCTGGGCAGAGAAGAAGGTCGCAGATGCACAGGTCCCGATCAGCCAGACCGATGCCCTCATTACCTGGATCAGACCCAACGCAACCAGCAGCGAATACAAGTCAGCGCTCTCCGAGATCTCGACACAGAAGGAGCTCGCAACAGGACTTGTCGACGATGCAAACGATGCCATCAATGCCGGAAATTATGACAATGCCCGGGAGAAGGCAGATGCGGCATTCCGGAAAGCGAACGAGTCATATACCTCTGCCCTGGCCATAAAAAAGAGCATGATGACCGGGTTCAATCCGCTCGGAATGATCGGGGGCCTCTTCAAGGGCAGTACCCTGATCATCGTCATTGTCCTCCTTGTCATCATCGGCGCTGTCGGATATGTCATTTACCGCAAGCGCACCCAGTGGGACGAACTGGGTTGATCTTTTTTCTTTTCCTCAAAAGGATGTACTCCGGGTAGTCCCCAGCACAATTGGACCCTCTTACTTCGGCGATTACGTTTTCTGTGGGCAGTCACGGCACCCGAAGGTGAAGGAATTCATCAGCATGGGAGCAACCCCTCTGGTATCTCATCAATGATCCGATTGCTCACGTAATATGGGTCAATCGAAGCCCAGGCTTGCCGGAACTTTCCCGGGTTATCGGACAGGCGATGCCTCCCGGGAAACACGGTAGTTAAAAAAAGCAAATGACAGGTAGCTTGGAAATTTTTAGGGTAATTCACAAAATTCATTGTTATCCATAAAAAGATACCGGGATGCTGTCTCACGCTGCAGTTTCTGCCAGCGATGAGAGTTTGCTGTTCTCTTTTACGAACACATCGATATTGATACTGCCCATCTTACCATCGCGGCGGAAATAGTATTCAAGGAGCCGGTCTTCGTTGTCATAATAAGAGAACCAGTAACAGAGCTTGTAGGTGCTCTTCGTGTAACCGTCGATAGCATCGTAACTGTCGGTATCGTGAAGGATGATCATTTCGGGATCGGTCGAAACCAGATCGGAAATCTCGATCTTCTTGCCGTAGAAGGTGATCCTGTCCCAGGCATCCCCCCGGTAGTACCAGGGGAGCGGCCAGTAGTTCTCGGAGGCGAGCACGATGCCGTCCGCATGGTCCATAAGATTCATTACCCGGCGCATCTCTTCGGAGTTCTGCACCTGGATGATCGGTTCGTTGATGTCCGCGGGGACAAAGGCGACATGCCAGGTCATCACGATCAGAAAGAGTGTCCCGATAAGGGCAACGCCGATCTTCCATCCGTTGAGCCGGTACGTAGCAACAAAGACCATCGGCAGCAGTTGGGGGATGATCAGCCAGGGCACTTTCTCGCCCACCCACGCATAGAATGCCATGGTGAGGAGCATCCACCAGATGCAGAACCGTATGAACTCGTCCCGCTTGTCCGGAGCCCGGATACCTGCGGTCAACTGGTGGACACTTGTCCGGACGAGATCTTCTGTTGTCAGGGTAAACGAACGGTTCCGGACCCAGTTTGTGATCTTCTTTCCACCGATTGCGAGCCGGTCGAAAGGCACGAGGAACTGGACGAGCGCGATCATCGCGAGGATGAAGATCGGGAGCTCGTAGAGAAGGTAGAGCGGGATATAGAAGAACCACGGGCCGCCCAGCCGCTGCTGGTTATGCATTGCGCTCCAGTGCTCGATGGCCTCGTACCACCCGCTTGTCGTGATATTGAAGTTCTGTCCTGTCAGGGTCTCAGGGTGCCCGCCGAAGCCCGTATAGAGAACGGCCATAATCCCGGCGATGAGCACAATCCCGAAAAGGAGGTCTGTCTTCCATTGGGGGGGGAGGATGAACCGTTTCTGCCACAGGGCAATGATGAAGAAACCTCCGATGATGATGAGGATGACTGGCATCTCTTCCTTGCAACAGAGAGCGCCTGCTGTGGCAATAGCAGCAAGGATCGCATACCGCGTCTGCTTCCGCTCAAAATATGCAAGGATGGCGACAACCAGCAGCAGGGAGAAACCAAGCATGAAGATATCGTGCCGCAGGAACCGGGAGAAGTAGACCATGTCAGGCGATATGGCGATGAGAAGTGCGGCGATCAATGTCTGGGTCTTATCGAGGTACCCGAGCCGGTAGATACACCAGATGAGGGGGATGAGGAGGAAGCCGAAGAATGAAGGGAGGATCCTCCCGACGAGGTCTGAAGCCCCGAAAATCGCAAACATCCCGGCGGTAACGAAGTACAGGAACGGGCCATGGTAGCTCGGGTCGTAGCTCCAGGCGCCTTTGGTCAGAAGATCGTAGCTGAACCATGCATGGATAGCCTCATCGTGGTGGAAGAGCTTGAGGTCGAGGAAGGCGAAGCGGAGGACGAACGCGAGAATCAGGATAAGAAAAAACGTCCGTTCAAAAGTGAAAATTGTTTTTATCCGTTCCGGAAAGCCAGCGGCCGGCACGCCGCACCTTCAGCTTTCCAGGACAATCTCGATACCGATATCCTTGGGAACCTGGATGCGCATCAGCTGGCGCAGTGCGCGCTCGTCAGCATCGATATCGATAAGGCGCTTATGGACCCGCAGCTGCCAGCGGTCCCAGGTTGCTGTGCCCTCGCCGTCGGGGCTCTTCCGGATCGGGACAACGAGCCGTTTTGTCGGAAGTGGGATCGGACCAGCCAGATTCACACCCGTGCGTTCTGCGATCTCCCGTATTCTCTCACAGACCATCTCTACTTTATTGAAATCAGTGCCTGTCAGGCGGATTCTGGCTTTCTGCATCGTGTATCACCAAAAAAAAGTTATCTCATCTGTTTTTTGTTGATCGCAATGCACATTCCTGCTGCGATCGTCGAACCCATATCACGGATGGCGAACCTCCCGAGCTGCGGGAGTTCCTTGACATTTTCGATGACCATCGGTTTGCTCGGCTTGATCTTGACGATCGCGGCATCGCCGGTCTTCAGAAACGTCGGGTTCTCTTCCTTCGTCTGACCGGACCTTGGGTCGAGTTTCTTCTGGAGCTCGATGAACGTGCACGCCGTCTGGGTCGTGTGGCAGTGGAAAACAGGGGTATAACCAACGGTGATTGCGCTCGGGTGCTGGAGCACGACGATCTGTGCGGTGAAGTCCTCTGCAACGGTTGGCGGGGCCTCGATCGGACCGCAGACATCGCCGCGGCGGACGTCGCCCTTGCCGATACCGCGGACGTTGAATCCGATGTTGTCACCGGGGACTGCCTGCGGAATCTCTTCATGGTGCATCTCGATGGACTTGACTTCCCCATCCTTGTTGGCGGGCATGAAGGCGATCTTCATCCCCTTCTTCATGATGCCGGTCTCGACACGCCCGACGGGCACGGTGCCGATACCGCTGATGCTGTAAGCATCCTGGATCGGAACACGGAGTGGCTTGTCGGTCGGTTTCTGGGGCTCCTTGAATGTGTCGAGTGCCGGGATGAGTGCCATCCCCTTGTACCAGGGGGTTTCAGGACCAACGGTCTTTATGTTAACGCCATTGAGCGAACTGATCGGGATGAACATGATCTCTTCCGGCTTGTACCCGACCATCTTGACGAGGTCCGAGAGATCCTTCTTGACTTCGTTGAACCTCTTCTCGTCGTACTTGACAGCGTCCATCTTGTTGATAGCGACGATGAGCTGGGTGATACCGAGTGTCCGTGAGAGAAATACATGTTCCTTGGTCTGCTCCATGACACCATCGGCAGCTGCAACGACAAGAATTGCCGCGTCTGCCTGCGATGCGCCGGTGATCATGTTCTTGACAAAGTCGCGGTGTCCGGGACAGTCAACGACCGTGTAGTAGTACTTCGGCGTGTCGAACCGCTTGTGGGCGATATCGATGGTAATACCTCTCTCACGCTCTTCTTTGAGGTTGTCCATGACCCATGCGAATTCGAACGTTGCCTTTCCCTTGCTCTCGGCCTCCTTGCGGTAGGCCTCGATGATATGTGCCGGTACCGCGCCGGTCTCGAACATCATGCGGCCAACGGTAGTGGACTTTCCGTGGTCGATGTGGCCGATGACGGCGAGGTTCATGTGGGGCTTGTCAGCTGCCATAATCTTTCACCAATATATCTGCGAAAACTGTCCCTTCAGCCAGTTTGTGCGAGTATTACTTATAGGCAAGCCATCTATATAAATCCTGTCGGTTGCGGCGGAAAAACACCGTGAAAAATCCCTGAACATTCACAACAAAACATCATCCGTAAGGGACGGGGGCGGTTACGGGAAAACCGAAACCCATAATGGGGGAGACCGGCAACCGGAACGTGTTCGTTATGAAAACCCTGGAATTTCACCGCGATGAGAAGAAGGACCGAATCACCGTCGCCTGTGCTGACGGGGAGATCTCGGTCTACAGCCACTGCGGCTACTGCCGCCATTGCAAGGGGGTCGTTGTCGGGAGACGTACCGTCGAGACGCCCCAGATCAAGGCGGGCGCCGATTTACGCCGCGGGACATCCGGGGACGACACGCTGATGAATGCTGCGATGATGTTCAACACCCTTGTCCGTGACGGGTCCGCCATTGCATGCGACGACGATGCGAACGAAGGGTTCCAGCGCCGGTACTGATCCGGAAATTCCCCTCGTGTGGCGAAAAATTACTTCTCTTATTCTTTTGGGTCGCCGCCAGATGCTCCTGCAATCTCTTTTCGGAATTTTGAAAACTGGATATCGTCCAGCTGGTCGGAGAGGAGACGGCCGCTCCATGCCCTGCGGTATACCCAGTTGACGATCTTCTCGACGGCAGCGACTGCTGAATCAGCATCCGGGACGGTCGTAAGTTCCCTGCCGACCCTCGGGTGGCGCCCCCGGCGGCCCCCGACCGTGATAAGGAAATGGCGGTTCTTTGCAACGATGATGCTGTACGGGCAGGAGTTGATGCAGACCCCGCATTGGACACATTTTGTTTCGTCGAGAACACAAGTTCCACGACGGATCCGGATTGCTTCCTCCTTGCAGTACTCGGTGCAGGTGCCGCAGCCGGTGCATTTACCCTCGGCGCGCACCGGCACGGCCCGGCCGATGATCCCGATCTCGTTGAGCATCGGGCTTGTGCATGCATTCGGGCACCCGGAGATCGCGATCCGGACCTTAACGGGCATCTCCTTCCCGAATAGTCTCTCATCGATTTTCTGCGCGAGGCTGATCGTATCGATGTTGGCGAATTTGCAGCGCTCGGTGCCGGGACAGGCGATCACGTTGACGATCTCGTCCCGCTCTGACCCGATCGGCGTCCCGTTCTTCTCGAGCGCCCGGTTGATCTTTTTGAGGTTCTCCGGCCGTACATGCGGGATCTCGACCGTCTGGCGGGTCGTCATGTGGATGATCCCGCCCCCGTATTTCTTTGCAATCGCCGCAATCCCCCGTATCTGTTCTGTCGTGATCCGGCCGGCCGGCAGGCGGACACGGACCGTGCAGAGGTCGGGGTTCCGTTCGGTTATCACCCCCCCCTTCATGTGGATGCCGATATCGATCTTCATCGGTACTACATCGGGAAACGTTGGATAAAAAGGGATTGGATGATGTCAGGGTTCATGCAAGCGCTATCGCGGTGATGACAAGCGCCCGGGTAATCTCATTAGATGCCCCGGCGACGTCCCCGTTGACTCCCCCGAACAGGTTATTCGCAAGGAGGAGAAGGATCGCGGGGCTGGCGACCATGACGATCGCAGCAACCGCAAGTTTGAGCGGTGCTACGGGGAGCAGGATGAGGGGAAGACAGAGGAGTGCGGCGACAAACGGGAACGATGGCTGCGCGAACCCGTGCAGGTAACTGTGGATCCCGTCAGCGAACGGTTTTCCTGCCGCTGTTAAGAATGCCATCGAGAACTTTGCACAGACTTCACCGATGAGGATCGCGGTGGCGACCGATGACGCGGCAGCAAGGCCGGCGAACAGCAGGAGGGTTACAACGATCCCCATGGCGACGCCGCCCGCCCCGGTCTGCCGGTCGGTGAGCGCCCGGATCCTCTTCTCACGGTCCCCGTGCGCCATCATCCCGTCGCCGAAATCAAGGAGCCCGTCGAAGTGGTGGCAGCCGGAGATGAGGAGAACCGCAGCCACGGCGACCGACGCTGCAAGAAAGGGATTTGAAATCCAGATGACAAGAACCGCCGCTAAGCCCCCGATGATGTACCCCGCGACCGGATAGAGATAGGATGCTTTTGCAAACGCCTCGAATTCCGCCGGTTTCCCGAGCGGGAGGATGGTTGCGAACTGGAGCAGCGCGATGAGGGACTTCATACACACTCGCTGTAGAGCCGTGAGGTGCATCCGGCGATGAGACCTGCGACTGCATCATCGAGGAAAGGCCCGAGTGTCCTGAGGATCCCCGGCTTCTTCTGGTCGTACCGGGTGAACTCGAACCGGGCATATGTCCCCCCGATACATTCCGCAATCGCCATCCCGATGATCTCATCGGAGAGGAGGAAAACGGGATCATCTTTGATCTCCGAGTCCTTGCGTCTTACGTACAGCTCGTCCTCGAGGAGGATCGCCCCGAGCAGAAGGGACGCGATATTGGGATCGGCAAGGTATTTCCGGATCTTCCGGTGCAGTTCTGCCGCCGCATCCGTAGTGTCCATACCATGGGAGACGTAGAGTTCCATGGCGGCCGCAACGATAGAGTCTTCCGAGATCCCCTTTTGTTCCAGCCTCGCTTCGATCTCAAACATGTGATCAGTGGTTCGGAAACGCTGGTATTATTAGATTGTGGAATCTGTCGGAAGAATTAGCACAGGCGCTCTTCATACAACAGGAAAAACAGGAAAATTTTCCCGAACGTCCGGTCACCGTCCCGGATCCCTGCGTATCTCCTCCTAATGCCGTGCAAATCTTTACGAGACCTTCGGAACTTTGGACTTCATTGTGAGTGCGGCCCTGCGGATGCGGGCATTATCATCCTCATTATCATCCTCATTATCATCCTTATTCCCGCATTCGGAGTCCCCATTATTGAGATCTTTATTTATCGTACCCGGATGTCCGGAAAAGCAGAAGGCAACCGTGGATAATCCTGGGATGAAAAGGACGAAAGTTTCCTTTCTGCGGGCCGGCTAGGTTTCCATGACATTGTCTGGCGGGCTGCAGATTTCCCAGAACAGATTCGATGAGAATCGACCAGTGGTCAGGACAATACTCTCTGCTGACGCAGAACCTCGTCGATCTCATTCTGGAAGAAACCACGATCACGGACCGGGAACACCCCCCAGTCACCGGTTACCGGAGATCAGACCATCCGGAAGTTGACGGGGCCATCGAACCGGATCCGGTCGTACCTGGAAGAGAATATCACCATCATCGCCCCCGTCCTGAACGTTCATTAATCCCGTCGCTTTCCTCTGCATTTCACGATCGATACCTTGATGCGATGTTCCCGTGCATAGATCCGGTGCATTACCATGGCATTCCTCTCGGAAACGCCCGACATCAGGGCAAAACGACCTGCATTCTGCGGCATCCTTGCAAACACCCTGCTCTCGACGGTCCCCGGGATCTCCGGTGCCGGCCCGACGCCTGCCGGAACCCTTCTCACCCCTGCCATGGACGCCGAACTGATCCTTAAGGGTGCGATCACCAGCATGCCCGGCACCCCGAATACCCCGACCGGGTGCCCGACACCTGCCGTGATCACCCGGGCGATGATGGACCTGTGCGGGATCGTACCGCTCTTTGTCAATGCCGGCCTTGCGAGACCCCCGTCCGTCCCCTGTATCGAGATGTACAGCCCGGCCGGCGGAGACCCCCGGAATGGCGATGCCGTCACAAACGCAGCGGTACTTTTCGAACGCGGGATGTGGCTCGGAACCTATCTGTCAGGGACAAGCGACCTGCTGGTGCTGGGGGAGTCAGTACCGGGCGGGACCACAACCGCGCTCTGCGTCCTGCGGGCCCTCGGGTACGATGCCGCGGTCTCCAGCAGTTTTGTCTCGAATCCCGTTTCTCTCAAAGAAGAAGTCTGCAGGGCAGTCGTAAGAAGGGTCCGGAACGATGCCATTACCGATCCGCTTGCGGTCGTCCGGTACGCCGGCGACCCGATGATGCCGGTTGCCGCCGGGATCGCACGATCGTACCGGGGGACACTGATCCTTGCCGGCGGCACCCAGATGCTTGCAGTCGCCGCACTCCTGCGGGCGATGGACGTCCCTCTCCCGTTGATAGCGACAACCGTGTATGTACGGGATGATCCGTCCGCAAACATGGCGGCGCTTGCCGGGGCTGTCGGAATTACTGCATTCTATGTCGACCCCGGGTTTCACCATCTCGGGCACAACGGCCTTGCCCGGTACTGCAGGGGAGAGGTCAAGGAAGGAATGGGTGCCGGGGGGGCAATGACCCTCGCCGCGATCCTTGGACACTCCCCGGATACGATCCGGAAAAAGATCCTCGCGACGGTAAGCGCATACTCCTGATGGAAAAACCGGATCCGGTATTCAGCAGCGCGGCGATGAAAAAAACCGGAAAATGGCCGCATTCAGCTGACAAGGGCTTATAGCGCCGTACCGCATACCTTTAAGGGAATGCGACCCATCGCTGTGGTCAATAATTACGGCCAGTTCAACCACCTTATCCACCGGACACTGAGAGATCTCGGGATCCCGGTTACCCTCGTGTCGAACACGACCGACCCGGATGATATTGCAGAGAGATACGGCGGCATCATACTCGGGGGAGGGCCGGCGATCGAGCGGGCGGGGAACTGTGCACAGTACCTTGCCCTTGGTCTCCCGGTACTCGGGATCTGCCTCGGGCTTCACGTGATCGCCACGGCATCCGGAGGCCGGGTGCAACCGGGAAAGAGCGGCGGATACGGCCCGGTTGAGGTCACGATCTGCGATCACGACGCCATCCTCGCCGGCTACCCCGGTTCGATCCGGGTCTGGGCATCACATGCCGATGAGGTTGTCGGCATCCCCCCCGGCTTTGACCTCCTCGCGACCTCCGATATCTGTGGCGCTGAGGCAATCGCACTTCCTTCCCGGAACCTTTACGGGATCCAATGGCACCCCGAGGTCAGCCATACCGAAGACGGGAATCGTATCTTCGAGAACTTTTATGCAATAGTCCGCGAATACGGGGCATGCTGATATCGGTCTTTCTGCCATGACGTCCCCTGATTCTCTTGCCGGACAGGTCAGGTCAATCGGCTTTGTCTGTACCGGCTGCGGCAGGTGCTGCGGACAGACGGAGGAGGACTCCGGGCTTGTCATGGTTTCGTGCGCCGAGATCCGCGCCATCATGGCGGCGACAGGGCTTCCATGGGAGGAGATCGCGGAGCCCTACCCGGCGACGGTTGATGACGGAAAGGGAAGCGTGTTTGCGCTCGGGTGGTGCCTGCGGCAGGAGAAGGATGCCTGCCGGTTCTTTTCGGGCGGACGGTGCAGGATCTATACCAGCCGTCCCTGGATCTGCCGGACGTACCCTTTTATGCTGGATGGGGATACCCTGGTGGTTTCGGCCTGCGAGGGACGGGGATCTCCTATCGATGAAAGGGCAGCGCAGGGGATTGCCTCCGATCTCCTGTGCCGGCGATCCGCCGAAGAACAGGAAGCGTACGGGGTACAGGCCGTGCTTTTACGGAACAGGGTTCCTGCAGGTCCCGGAATTGTTGTTGACAGCGAGGGGGTGAAGGTATATCATGGCTGAACTGCGAATCGTCGGTACTGCCCATGTCTCGAAGGAGAGTGTGGACGAGGTCGAGGCTGCCTTTGCAGAGTTCAATCCGGATGTTGTTGCCGTCGAGCTTGACCCCGGCCGCTACGCCGCGCTGAAGAAGAAGATGGCGGAGCCGACGGTATCAGAAGTCCTCCAATCGGGCAACTTCACCCAGCTCCTCATCCAGTGGACGCTCTCCTACCTCCAGCGGAAGATCGGAATGGATGTCGGGGTCGAACCCGGCGCAGAGATGAAGGCTGCAATCGCGAAGGCCGAGGAGGGGCACAAGCGGATCGCCCTCATCGACCGGGACATACGGATTACCCTCTCGCGGTTCTGGAAGACGATGAGCCTGTGGGAGAAGATCAAGATGTTTTACGCCCTCTTTGCATCCATCGTCGGCGTGGAGGGCGAGGAGATCGACATCGAATCCCTCAAGCGCGACGACGTGATTGCATTCGCGATGGAAGAGTTCCGGAAGTTCTCCCCCAACGGGGCACGGGCGCTCATTGACGAACGCGACGCGTTCCTCGCCCACCAGCTCCTGGCTCTGAATGCCGGGGAGGGGCGTGTTCTCGCGGTGATTGGAGCCGGCCACGTGAAGGGGGTTCGCGGCTACATGGAGAACCCGGAAACCCTTCCCCCCATTGCCGACCTCACGAAAGATGTAAAAACCCCCCCGTGGGGGATGATCTTCGGTGTCGCGGTAACCGCGCTTTTCGCGCTCATGATCGTCGCTATCGCGTTCTCCGGTGTCGGCTGGGACGTGCTTCTCTGGGCACTCATCTACTGGGTTCTTGTCCACGGTATTCTTACGGCAGTTTTTACCCTTGCTGCCGGGGGTCATCCTCTCTCCGCCCTTACCGGCTTCGCCGTTTCATGGTTCACCGCGCTCAACCCTCTCATAGCAGCGGGTTGGTTTTCAGCAATCGTCGAGGCGAAGATCCGCAAGCCGTCACCGGCTGACGTACGGCGGATCTTCGAAGCCGAATCATTCTCCGATATGTGGAAGATCCCACTCTTCAAGGTTGTGCTGGTAGCAGCGCTTGCCAATGTCGGGAGCACGCTTGGGACGGTTCTTTATTTCATCGTAATCTTCCCGTGGCTCGGCATCGACCCAACCGTAGTTGTAGGGCAGGGTTTTTCCAACATGTACCCGGCCTTCCTCTCCCTGTTTTGATATGCCCCGTCAGCCTCCATGTCCAAACCCTCAGGTTTATCATTGATTCAGGTAATGGTTCATTACCAAGTATGGAAGGTTGAGGACATGCGAATGAAGGTAATCGTTATTGTACTTATGTTGTCGGCGCTCGTATACCCGGTAGCAGGAGCGATCAACACGATCGAGCCGGGTAACACGGTCTTCATTGGTGAGGACAACCTTGATGTCACCGCTGCGCTCGCGTCGTATGAAAAACTCGCGCATTTCTCCGGGGGGGACGATCCGGACCGGATCATCACCGTGACGTCGCCGACGGCTTTCTATATCAGTCCGTCGGACTTCTCGGACCGGAGTGGCGCCTGGTACGCCTGGAGTGACACCGCGACTAAGGCGTCGGCCCCCGTGGCGTTCTATGTCGATGACCCGTACCTGACCGTGAAAGTAAGGGATATTGATCTCGACATCGATGTCTCGGACAAGTGGATCCCCCGCGGGGACAACGCCGGGTTCACCCTCCAGACCAACCTCGGTGTCATGACCGAACGGGGAATCGCCGGCGCCCCCATCACGATCAAGGTGAAGTCCCCCTCGGGGACAACGTATGCAACGCTCGCGGATGCCGCGGGAAATGCCCAGTCGCTTGACGTGGAAGTCCCCTCGAGTCCCTACGACCCCGGCATCAGCTGGTATACCGGTGACTCTCGGTACTCTTCCGGCAGCTACACCGTATATCTCGAATGCAACGCGAACAATATGAACGATAACTATTACAAGGAAGGAACGACGATCTCGAAGAAGGTGACCGTCCTTGTCCAGAGCAAGAACCCGCTGATCACATCTCCCACGGAGACGACCGCGACAACAATTGCGACAACGACGCTGGCAACTCCTGTTCCAACGACGGTTTCCCCGACAACGGCTGCAACGACCTCCCTTCCTGCAACAACCACCGTACCTGCGACGGTTCCCGTAACAACCATGACGACCGCAACGGTCATGGCCACAGCCACCGCGACACCGACTGCTACCGCCCCGGGATTTGGTATGGCGGTATCCCTCCTCGCGGTCCTCGCAGCAGGGGCGTTCCTGATCAGCCGCCGGTAATCTTCTCCCGAACTTTTTTATCTGCCGGAAGGCTAATCCTGCAACCATGAACGTTGTTACCACGGTAATCAAGTCCCGCCATTCTGTCCGGAAGTTCAGACCCGATCGGATCGACAGGACCGCGATCGCGGATGCCATTGAATGCGCCCGTCATGCCCCGACCGCGAAGAACGTGCAGCCCTGGCTCTTTGGCATCGTTGTGGAGAAAGCGGCACTGAAGGCGATCGCAGACCTGACCGATAACGGGAAGTTCATCGCCGATGCCGCCGCCTGCTTTGCCGTCTTCGGTGAGAAGAATGAGAAGTACTATCTCGAGGACTGCTGTGCTGCGACCGAGAACCTGATCCTCGCCCTCCAGGCCCATGGAGTCGGGAGCTGCTGGGTTGCCGGGGAGAAAAAAGGGTACGCGGAGGCCGTTCGCATCCTGCTCGGCGTTCCGGATGCATACACGCTCGTCTCCCTCGTGCCTGCCGGGCTCCCCGCGGACATCACGATCGCCCCGAAGAAAGAGCTCAAGAAAGTCCTGTTCACGGAACGGTTTAAGAAAGAATAATTTTTGCGTCTGCCGTATTTTTCGGGATCGGGTGCGCCCGTCTCACTTCCCGATGTTCCCTTCCTTTTTTACGAAGATCTCCATGTCCGTCTTGACATAATCCCCGGCAAACTCGAGCTGGTACGTCCCGGCATTCCGGAGCACGACGACCTGCTCGTCCAGCGGGGTCCCATAATCCTTGCCCCAGCCGACCCGGTCAACCGGTTCCCCGTCAACGGAGACCGTTATGGTGTACCATGCCCACTCGAAGGGACGGACGACGATTGCGGTGTCAATCAGCTTGGCAGCATCACGGGGGGAGAACCATTTTTTATCGGTGATATTGTAGGGAATGACCGAATAATGAATGACCATCGGGGGATTCTTTAAATCAAAGGTCACCCGGAAGGCGTTCGCGTTGGAAAATTCCCAATCATCGTGGTAAATGGAGACATAATCATCCAGGTCGTACTGCAGGTCTTCGGTGTTCTCCGGGGAAGTGAAGAGTTTCCTGTGGCTTGCGGAGGTGAGGGCAACGTCTGTTTCAACCGGGACCGGCTCTATCGTGACGTACCGCAGGATGGGGACGGGTGTCGGTGCGGCCTTTGTCCTGACCGGTATGGCCTCCGGTGTCACCGGCATGTTCAGCGCGGCTACGCCCACGAGTGCCTCTACTTCCGGCACGGTAATCCCCGATTGGATCCCCGCATCCGGTGCGGGACCCCCTTGGGTCGGTTCCGGAGTCTGTACAGCAACTCCTGAGTTCCTGATGACGGAGATGGTCCCGGCCTTTTCCGAAGCTACGGTCTTTCCGGCAGGACTGGTGATGTTCAGGAGGGTCCCGCCCTCGGATATGACGAGAGGCACTGCCATCGTTGCGAGGATCATGATAATGAGCGCGAGCGCCCCGAAGGTGACCGGGTAGTACGGTTTATAGGGATCATCCGATCCCGGTTCAGCGGATGTATAGGTGAGAATGGGTGAGACCGAGACCTCGCTTGCCGGCCTGCTGTCAACATGGATGAGGAACCGGTGCTCGTCGTGCCGCTTCCGCGGGACCCCGCCCTCGTACCGGGAGAGCGACATGCCCGGGTACTCTGCAAGCTCGTGCTGTACCTTCCCCGGTATCGCGAGAGCGGAGATGACCTCCTGGGGGAGACGGCCCGGTCCCTGGGCCTGCGCGATCCGCTCGTTCAGGATCCGGAGGAGTTTTTTCATGTCATCCCACGAGCAGTCGAGGTCCCCGGTTGCATGCGCCCGTGGCTTGCCTTCGAGGGCGCACTCGAAGTCATCGGTCTCTGCCTTATCAAGGCACTCCTGTATCAGAGCGGGGATCTCTTCGCCGGGAACCTCTTTTGAAAAGGTCTTTAAAAGCGATATTCCGATGATGGTTACAAGTTCGTCGCTGATGGTAAAATCGGGCGAGAGGCTGTTGAACGCGGCAACAAACCCCCCGAGCTCGCATAAAATGCTCCGGGTGTCAGCGTCTTTCTTAAGTTTCCTTTCGATCGCATTGTGCAGGGGGAGGACAATGGCGTTGATCTCCGCCGCGGACCCGGAATACAGGTCTTCCTGGTGGCGCCTTTTTTCGTCCTCGAACATCTTGAAGAACGCACCGAGGATGAGGATATAGTTTGCATCGATCCCTTTCTTGTGGAGGAGGACGTAGATCTTCTCGAGATCGTTAAGAAACGCAATAATATCCGTGCACAACCGCAGCCGCATGAGCGCCGCCGGTCCGTTACCGGATGCCTGGACGTCAGACTCCGCCTCCTGTTTCTTCTCGTAGAAGAACAGGAATGCGTTCTCGAGGCTGTGCTCCCGCACATCGATGAACCGGCGCTGGAAGAGCTCGAGAAAGATCCGGATGGAATTTTTCCGGGACTCATCGTAAAGATGGCAGTAATTCGCGCAATACTTCCGGAAGATACGATACTCTTCTTCACTGAAGTTAAGAGTAACGTTTCCCATGGTAGTTAACTCATCTCTTTGTCCGGGTATTTTTAGTTTTCACCGATCGAATTCACCGGATTATCTTCCTGTTCGAAAAACGCAGAAACACCGGGTTCTCCATAAAAAAGGCAGGTCCCTTCCCGTGTTTAAATCCGACGGGAAGCAGTTGTTTGGACTTGTCTCTCTATGCTGTCCCGCCGTTTTCCTTCAGGTACTTTACGGATTTGAAAAGGAAGAACCCGACAACCCCGAAGGTGACGACTGGCGAAAGGTATGCCGGGATCTCGAACCCGAATCCGTCCATCACCATGATTGTGCCGAGGAAAAGGATCGAGTACATTGCGCCGTTTTTCAAAAAGATGTACTTCTTGATGGTGGCAACATTCCGTATCGTCATCTCCCGCACCACGAATGCCCCGAGGCCGTTTCCTATGATGATGAGCGGGACCGAGAGCGTAAACGCGAATGCCCCGAGCACGCCATCGATGGAGAAGGTCGCATCGATCACTTCAAGGTAGAAGAGCTTGGAGATGTCCGACATCCCGCTCCCCATCATCTTCTTCTCCTGCAGTTCCGCATTCTGCCGGAATCCGTGAACAATAAAGAAGGCTGTTGAACCGACAACGGCGCCGAACGCGACAAGCGGGTTATGTTGGAGGGCGAGCCAGACGATCACGGTCAGCAGGATGGAGACGACCGCATAGAACCATACGCCCTTGCTCTCGATATACCGCTCTCCCCGGAGTCCGTAGTGCTTCTCCTCGAGAAAGATCCAGTGGAAGAAGAGGAAGATTAAGAAGATTCCCCCGCCCATGAGGAGGACCGGGGCAGACTGCTCGATTGCCTCCATCACCCCGGGATCGGAGGAGAATGCCGCGAAGAACGCCTCAACAGGACCGAGTGAAGGTGTCGCGAACCAGACGATGAGCCATGGCAGCAGCCCCCGGATCACGAAGACCGCAAAGATGATCCCCCAGAGGAGGAACCAGCGGCGTGCCCGCTCGCCCATCGTCGAGAGGACCTCTGCGTTGATGATGGCATTGTCGATGCTGCTGATCGTTTCGAAGAGACAGAGGCCTGCGATGATCAACAAGACCGACAGGATATCCATAGTATGCGGGAAAAGGATCTGTCGTTTGCTCCTTTAAAGGATTTGGCTGCATATGACTGCCGGCGAAGGAGGGTCAATCCCTCACCATTGAGGCACGACAACAGGGGATGGAAGAAACGGTCAGGGGTGAAGGCCGGGCAGCAGTGGCGCGGTCCCCCCCGCGGCAGGAGGCAACCCTTATGCACACCTGCCACATACCATTGCGTATGAACCGGCCAATCCTGCAGGTGGCGCTTGACGTAACCGAACTCTCCCGTGCCATCCAGATTGCAGAGGAGTCAGTCGCGGGTGGAGCGGACTGGATCGAGGCGGGAACGCCTCTCATCAAGAGCGAGGGGATGCAGGCGGTCCGGGCACTCCGCGGGAAGTTTTCAGACCTGACCGTTGTTGCCGACATGAAGGTTGCCGATACCGGCACGCTCGAAGTTGAGATGGCAGCAAAGGCCGGTGCCTCGATCGTCGGGATCCTTGCCGATGCCGATGACACGGTAATCGAGGAGGCGGTCAGGGCGGCCCGGCTCTATGGGGTACAGATCATGGCAGACCTCATCAATGCCCCGGATCCGGTGAAACGTGCCGCCGAGATCGAACGCATCGGCGTGGACATCATTGCAGCACATACCGGTATCGATCAGCAGATGAAGGGGTTGAGCTCGCTTGAACTCCTGCGGTCCCTTGCCGGCACAGTTTCCCTGCCGATTGCGGTCGCCGGCGGGATCGATGCGGAATCGGCAGGAGAAGCGGTGCGCGCCGGTGCTTCGATCGTGATCGTGGGGGGCAATATCGTACGGTCCCGCGACGTCACGGGGTCCGCAAAGGCAATACGGAAGGCGATGGACCGGCCCCGATCCAAACGGGCAAAAAAAGTCACGGCTGATGACGAGATTCGTGCGATTCTTATGAAAGTTTCCGCCCCGAACGTGACCGATGCAATGCACCGGAAAGGGGCGATGGAAGGGATCGTCCCCCTCTGCACCGGGGTGAAGATCGCCGGAAAATCTGTCACCGTCCAGACCTTTGCCGGCGACTGGGCGAAACCCGTTGAGGCGATCGATGTCGCAGCCCCCGGCGATGTAATTGTGATCAACAACGATGGCGGGACGCATGTCGCACCATGGGGGGAACTTGCAACCCTCAGCTGCATAAAACGGGGGGTCGCCGGGGTTGTCATCGACGGGGCCGCCCGGGACGTGGACGACATCCGGAATCTGAACTACCCGATCTTTGCAAAGGCGGTCTGCCCCAATGCCGGGGAGCCCAAGGGTTTCGGCGAGATCAACGCAGAGATCCGGTGTGGTGGCCAGTACGTCCGGCCCGGCGACTGGATCATCGGGGATGAGAGCGGGGTCGTGGTCATCCCCCGCGAGCGGGCGTACGAAGTGGCGCGGCGGGCCCTTGAGGTCCGCAAAAATGAGGAACGGATCCGGGAGGAGATCGCACGGGGCAGCACGCTCTCGAAGGTGGCGGATCTCATCCGGTGGGAGAAACGGTAAATCCGGCCTTTTCCTTTCATTGAAAAGAACCTTTTTTTAAAATGGCTTCGGTTTATTTTCCCCATTTTCCGGATCATTATTATGAAGAATGTTGGGAGAAAATATTTTAGTATTTAGTAGTTCGTTAAATTGATTATACATCTGGGTTATTAATAACAATTATAAATTCTCCATTCAATACGTATACCACAAACCGTCATGATGCAGGACTACCAGCAAGAATTTTCCGCAATCCGCAACCTCCTCAGGGAGAATCCCGGCGGGATGAGTGTGACCGACATCTCCCGCGCGCTTCAGAAGAACAAGAACACTGTCGGGCGCTACCTTGACATCCTCCTGATCTCCGGGCAGGTCGAGATGCGGACCTATGGCATGGCGAAGGTCTACACGCTCTCCCAGCGGGTTCCGTTTTCGGCCATGCTCAGTTACTCGAAAGAACTGATCATGGTCCTTGATGCCGGCAACCGCATCGTTGACGTGAACGAGAACTTCCTCAAAGCCCTCCGCCTCGACCGTTCCGGCGTTGTGGGAAAGAACATCGAATACCTCCTCTCTCCGGAGATCGATATCCATGACCTGCTTATGAGCATTGCAGCGGGGAACGGGGAATCCGATACGGTCACGTTTCAGCCCAAAGGGGAAGGTGAACGGATATTCCGGATCAAGCACATCCCGACGGTGTTTGAAGATGGCGGTAAGGGGATGACGGTTGTCCTCGATGATATCACGAAGCAGATCCTTGCCGAACGGGAGATCCGGCAGAGCGAGGAGCGGTTCCGGATGATGGCGGACAACATTCAGGACGGGCTCATCATCATTGAGAACGGAAAGATCGTCTATGCCAACAAGCGGATCTCCGAGATCACCGGGTATTCGATCAAGGAGCTGTGGATGATGAAGCCCATCGCCATCATCGCGTCCGAGGACCAAAAGAAAGCAGAAGAACACCGGCGGGCAGTCGAGATGCATCCCGAAAAGCCCCGCGGTCTCCAGATCTGCATCATCCGGAAAGATGGGGAGCGGCGGTTCGTGTATTCAAGGGTCAGCGGGGTCCGGCACCACGACCGGTTCTATAACTTCGTTGTCTTCACGGATATCACGGACCACCGGCTCCAGGAAGCACGCATCGCCGAAAGTGAGCAGCGGTTCCGGATGATGGCGGAGAATATCCGGGACGGGCTCCTTATTATCGAGAACAACAAGATCGTCTTCGCCAACCGGCGCATGACCGAGATCATCGGGTATACGCAGGAGGAGATCGGTGAGCTGGACTTCCGGAAAATTCTTTCAGCGGATGTTCCTCCCCCTCCCGAGCTGGCAACGGTTGCATCTTCCCGTGGACGATGCACGCTGGAGGAAGCGATCGGCACGATCCGGCCCGGCGCGGATCTGCCCTGGGAGACTACATTCTGGATCCGGCGTAAAGACGGCACGAAACGCTGTATCCAGGGCAACTTTTCTGCCGCGGAGCGTGACGGCATCCTGTCCATCTACATCACAGCGACCGACATCACCTCGTTTGCGGAGAAGGAAAAAGCGCTCCGCGACCGGATCGCCTCACTCCAGGAACTTGTCTCCTGAACATGAGCGTCGCACGGGAATTTCGGAAATTCTCCCCTGCCATCCTTTTTTCCGGTGCCATTTACAATTAACATGTATAATCTATAAGGATAATCATTAAATACAATTCTCTCCAACGGATATCCTCAATTAACGACCACGTGAATAGTTATGGTATCCATGAACGAGAAGACCACAACCGGTGCACCGGTCTCCATGCCCCGGTGCACCAAAAGGATCGGCACTCCCCTCCTCATACTCAGTATTGTCGGGATCGCCGTTGCATGCCTCCTGCTGTCGGCCCCGGCGAGCGCCGGTACAAAATATATGGCCGGCAGCCCTGAGCTCTCAGCGTACATCTCCGGCACCAACGAGTTCCTGCCCGGGGACTCCGTATCCCTGCCGGTAACCATCCAGAATACCGGTTACAACGAGTACAAGTTCGTTGACTCCAGCATTGTCGACCGCGACGACCTCCCCGATACCGCAAAGTTCCTCATTATCTCGCTTGCGCCGGGTGATTCCCCCATCATCGTCAAGTCCGACCCCCAGATGGTTGGCGACCTTACCGGGAGCACGACCACAACCTGCTCGTTCACCATCAAGATCCCGTCCGATGCCCGGGCGGGCACATACTCCGTTCCCGTCGGGATGAACTACAGCTATCTCTACTACGCGGAGCAGTACGGCACTGATGCAATCCAGTACTACTACAAGAATGTCAACAAAACCGTGACAATCCCGATCACGATCAAGAACCGCGTCCAGATCGATGTCGTCTCGACCGATATCGGCGAGGTGAACGCGGGGACCGAGGGTACCCTGAAGATTTCCGTGAAAAACACCGGTGACGAGGACGGGAAAAAGTCCATCCTGAAGATCGCCCAGAGCGGCACGAGCCCGGTCACTCCGACAGACAGCAGCGTCTACCTTGGCGACTTTACCATGGGTGAGACCGTTACCGGGACCTTCCGGATCTCTGCAGCTGACGACACGGAAGAGCAGACCTACCCGCTGGACGTCTATGTCAGCTATGAGAACTCCGAAGGCGACACGGTCACTTCCGAGACCGAGACCATCGGCATCCCGGTAGGCCGGAAGGCAGCTTTTTCCATAACCTCCGACCCGGTAACGATCACTGCAGGAAAGAAGAAGGTCATCACGGTCTCGTACCGGAATACCGGCGGCGCGACCGTTTATGACGCACAGGCCCGTATCAGTGCAGTCGACCCGTTCACCTGCAGTGACGACGTCGCATACTTCGGTACCGTATCACCGGGTGAATCACGCGATGCCGCGTTCGAGATCTCCGTTGACGGCGGCGCGACCGCAAAGGAGTATGGTCTTGATTCCGAGATCGAATACCGGGACTCGCTGGACAACAGCCGTGTCTCGGACCCCCTGAAAGTGACCATCACGGTCGAAGACCGGCAGGGAGCGGTCGAGAGTCTTACATCAAATCCCCTGCTCCTCGGAATCCTTGTTGCGATCATCATCATCGGGATCGCCGGCTACGCCTTCTGGTACAGGAAACGGGACCAGTGAGGTACATGGAACACGCGTCGTGCAATGCACGGGACGGCTCTTCGCAGGGCATGCCACTCCTGGCGGAGGCGTTCGGGAACCATCCCCTGCCGGTATGGCAGGGACAGCAGGCGGGGTGACCTGATGTCCGCCCATGCACCTGCGCGGCTCCTGACTGCCACGCTTGCCCTTCTCGTCCTCGCCGGGCTGCTCGTCATCCCGGTTGCAGCGGTTGACAAGTACACGCAGGGGAGCCCGGAATTTACCGCAACTGTCCTCGGGACCAACGAGTTCACCACCGGCCAGGAGACGACGGTGAAAATACTGGTGAAAAACACCGGTCTCAACCTCTTCAAACAGCTCAACCAGGGGACGATTCCCCAGCAGGATCTCCCGAACACCGCGAAGTTCGTAACGATCGGTCTTGGCTCCGATTCGCCGGACATCCTCATCAAGTCCGATCCCCGGTATGTCGGGGACATTGCGGGTGACGGCGGAACAGCCACTGCCAGCTTCACGGTGAAGATCACGGCAGACGCCCAAGGGAAGGAGTACGCGCTCCCCCTCTTCATCTCCTACAAGGTCCCGGTGGTAACCACGCAGCCATCGAGCGAGAGCTACCAGTACGTGTACACTTCAGAAAACGTCACGGTCCCGGTCACCATCCGGGTGAAACAGGGCATCAGCCTGAGCGTCCTGAATGTAACCTCCGATCATATCGCGGCGGGCTCGGAAGGAGCGATCCTGGTCCGGCTGCAGAATGAAGGTTCAGGGAGCGGGAAGGATGCCGTGCTGAAGATCTCGCGGAACGCTCAGAGCCCGATCGTCCCGATCGACACCAGCATTTATATCGGGAACGTTGAGGCCGGCGCCGTGAAGGAGTACCGGTTCAAGGTCTCGGTCTCTGACGATGCCGGGGCGCAGACGTATCCCGTCGATCTCGCGATAGCGTATGAGGACAATGAAGGGTCCGATATGACGACGGAAAAGGTCACGGTCGGCATCCCGGTCCTTGGCAAGCCGGAATTTTCCATAACATCCCCGACTGCGGGCATCCCTGCCGGTTCCACCACAACAATCACGGTCCGCTACACGAATAACGGGGCAACGACCGTCTATGCAGCCCAGGCGGGGATCACCGACCACGCCCCGATCACGGTCGGGAACAACGTCGCATACCTCGGGATCATGCGCCCCGGTGAATCTGCAGATGCAGTCTTTACGGTGAATGTCGACAAGTCCGCTGAACCCGGCGAATACACGTTCGACTCCCGGGTCCGGTACCGGGATGCATCCGATACGAGCATCCAGTCGGATACTGCGGACATCGTCATCACCGTCTCCTCTTCTGAGGGTGGGATTGCCGGTGAACCGGTCATGCTCGTCCTGATCGCAGCTGTCGTCATCGTGGTTGTCGCACTTCTCGCGTACCGGTACCGGAAAGGAATGCAGTGATAAGGCATGCACGGAACGGATAAACCGGAGTATGCCATGTACAGGAGGACCCCATGATCAAGTGGCTCTTCGAGGCCCTCGCCCGCACCATCATCAGGCGCCCTGCCGCTGTTGCCGGGGTGCTCGTTGCACTCCTCCTCATCGGCTTCTACGGCATGACCCTGCTCTCGATGCAGACCGGGTGGGAGACCTATATGGACCCCGGCTCCCCCAGCGGGGTCGTCTACGGCCAGTATGACGAGGAATACTCGACCTCGACGGTCATTCTCATTGTCGAGGCAGGCGATCCGCTCAGCCTGGACGTGCTCCACTACGTTGACGCGCTCGAGACGAATATCGGCCAGCAACAGAATATCGAGAGCACGACAGGCATCGTCGATATCCTGAAGGCCGCCAATGGCGGGACGCTCCCCGAGACAAGGGAAGGGGTTGAGCGTATCGTCAATGCACTTCCCGAGGAGACCCGCGAGAAGCTCTATCCGTCGAATGTACTCACCCTCGTCCAGATCCAGCTGAAACCCGATCTCTCCGAAGATGTCGAAGACTCGGTCCTCAATATCATCACCTCGATTGTCGAAGAATCGGATCCGCCATCGGGAGTGATCGTGGAGATCTCGGGATCGCCCGCATTCTCCCAGCAGATGTCGGCAGGTCTTTCGACCAACACCGGGATCCTGATCGGTGGGGCACTCGTGCTCATGATCATCACCATGGGGATCCTGTTTGCCTACGTCCGGCACCGGTTCCTGCCCGTCGCGCTGGTTGCGACAGGCCTGATCTCGTCGCTTGGCATGATGGGGATCGCCGGCATCAAGCTGAACATGGCGGTGATCGGCGCGTTCCCGGTTCTGATAGGCCTCGGGATCGATTACGCCATCCAGTTCCACGCAAGGTTCGATGAGGAGTGCCGGAAAGGACCGATCGAGGACGCGGTCTTTATGACGGTCACGAAGACCGGCCCCGCGGTCATGTACGCAATGCTCGCAACAAGCATGGGTTTTGTTGCCATGTTCACCTCAGCGATGCCGATGATCCGCTCGTTCGGGCTCGTCTCGATCATCGGGATCAATACCTGCTACTGGGTCTCCTGTATCGGGATGCCGACTGCAGGACTCCTCCTGAAGTATACGCCGAAGCCGCAGAAGGGCGAGGCATGTTATGCCGTCGGGACGGAGGCCTGCGACACGGTGATCGGCAAAGAGCCGGAAAAGAGCGGCTTCTCCTACGGGCGGTTCCTGACCGATGTCTCCGTCAAGATTGCGAAGAACCCGATCCCTGTCCTGATCCTTGTCGGCTGCATCGCGCTGATCGGGTACCAGATCGATCCGACAATCCCGATCGACTCGGACGAGAACTCGTTCGTCCCTGCGGACATGCCCGCCAAGATCAATATGGACAAGGTGACCCGGATCCTGGGTTCGACCTCGACCGCCGACTTCTTCGTCCGTGGGGCAAGCGTAACAGACCTCGATACGATCCTCTGGATGGAGGAGTTCCAGACCTATGAGCTTACGCACCATTCGGAGTTTACCGGGGTTACGAGCATCGTGACCTACATCCTCAGGTACAACGGCGGCGAGATGCCGGAGACGCAGGCAGAACTCGATGCGGTCCTTGCGAAGATCCCGGCCGAAACGAAAGAGCAGTACATGAACAACGGGATGAGCGCGATCGTCCGGTTCTCCACCATCGACATGGAGATGACAGTGCAGGAGTCCTTAAAAGAACAGACCATCAGCGAGATCGCGTTCCTCGAGCCCCCGGTCGGGATCACCGTGCAGCCGACCGGAGGTTTCGAGCTCTATACCACGCTCCTGGGTACCATGTCCGAGTCGAAGGATGTCATGACGATCCTCGGGTTCGCCTTTGTCTTCGCCTTCCTCATCCTCGTGTACCGGCACGTTGATGCCGTATCCCCGATCGTCCCGATCATCTTCATCGTCGGCTGGAATGCCTGCATGATGTATATCCTCGGTATCGACTACACGCCGCTGACTGCGACGCTCGGATCGATGACAATCGGCGTCGCCGCGGAATACACCATCCTCGTCATGGAGCGGTACGAGGAGGAGCAGGAACGCCTGCATGACCATATCGCTGCCATCCAGGAGAGCGTCAAGAAGATCGGGACTGCCATCACGGTCTCCGGGCTGGCGACGTTCTTCGGGTTCTCGGCGCTCTGCCTCTCCACCTTCCCGATTGTCTCCAACTTCGGCGTAACGACCCTTATTGCGGTCGCCTTCTCGCTGATGGGGGCGATCTTCGTGATGCCGGCCGTCCTGTCGCTGATGGGAAGTTTCACGGAATGGCTTGACGCGCGCAAAGAGAAGCGCCACGCGGAAGAGAGCCCCGCCGGCGCAGCGTAACGGGATCCTTCCGCTTCTTTTTTTGGAGACGGGCCCCCCGCGGGATTGCCAGCATCCTTTATAGTTCCCGGGAATTTTTCTCGGGAACCTGCATCCATCCCCCGGAAAAAAAGTGCATGGCCGGCCCTGCTCCCCCTGTTTGCACTCCGAAACGATACTTATAGGAAAACCTCCAAACCATGTACGGAATTTTTTAACATGGCAGACGCAACGGAACCCGCTCCCGGAACCTTCCCCCCAGATCCCCCTATCAATTCGGTGATCCGTGACGAACTCTCTGCGGTCAGGAAGAGCCGTGCAGCCCTGTTCGCAGAACCGGGTCATCCGGTTGTCCACGCGGCAATCCTGCTCCTTTGCATCGCGGTCAACGTTGGATATTTCCTCTACCGGCACGATTACATCGCGCTCTTCATCGCCGCCTCGTTCTATCTCAACATGTTCTACTTCGTCATCCTGCTCATCCCCCAGAATTTCCGGGGTTCCGGCCTGCCGGCAGTGAACCTTACGAAGTTCAGGAGCTGGTTGTCCGGAATCGGTCTGACCTCGGGGACGGCACGGTTCACGAAGCTTTTCACCAACTCGCTGTTCATCAACAGCAGGACGCTCTCGCTCGCGATCGGTCTCATCTTCACCATCGATATCCTGCTTGCAGCACGTGCGCATTTCACCCTCGCGTTGCCGACCAGGACCACGCTTGTCGTAATGGCCCAGTGCGCGATCATCGTCGCGTTCTACCTCCTCGTCTGGAAGCTGGAACCATTCTCGGTGAAGTACCTGCAGAGCGTCGAGAAGGTGAAACACCGCCTCATCCACGAATACCTCCCGTCGCAACTCGTAACCGTGCTCTTCATCATCGGTTTTCTCATCGCCATCATGCTCTTTCTTACAACCATCATCCTGCTGCCGGGCATCACCCTCAAGGCATTTCTCAACGCCTCACAACTCACCGATCTCGGGAACCTCTTTTCCCTCCTCGCAGTGCTCGCCGTAAGCCAGTATTTTATCGTCCGGTATATCCACGGGTTCACGAGCCGTTCGATGGCAGAGCGCCTCTTCGATTACAAGGAGTACAGTCTCACCTCGCTCCAGGATGCGGTGCGGGATGGCGGGAATGCACCGGCTTTCCGCGCTGAGGCGACGACACAGCTGCTTGAGTCCAAGATCTACAAGATCCGCAGGAATACGCTGAGCGGGTTCTTCCCGGTCTACGTTGTCGACCTCGACTTCTCCGTGATGCTCGATTCCACGACCCGGACTGCGATCCGCGGGTATATCGGCAAAGCTTGACAGGCGCGGGGGATGCGCGTTCCCGTTCCCCGAACAGGATGGCTTCAAGTCCTGCCCCCCCTCCTGCCCGTATCCTTCCTGCTGCGAAATACGATGGAGGGAAACATTAACGATGCCGGAACGGATCAGGTCTTTGTATGCGATACGGGAGCATCCTGTGCATAACGGTCGCATGGTGCATCCTCACGGCGGGATGCGCCCAGCTGACCGGCGTCCATATCATCAGTGACAATGCCGATCCCATCATCAGCCACTGGATCGGGGGAGAGCTGCCGCTCTCCGACCGGCACATCATCTTCTATGAAAACAGGACGTACTTTTCGGTAAATTTCTTCCTCGGTGGGGAGGAGGTGATCGAATCGGGCACCTGGACAAAGGAAGAGAAAAGCCTCTACACGACGAACTCCCGCACGGAGAACACGACATCCTGGGTCTATGATTCGTTTGACGATTCGCTCTACATCAGCGGTCTGCCTCAGCTACGGTACCACCGGTACAAAGGGTGACCACGAACCCAATGGACGATTAAAGTGATTCAGACTTCACCGGACAGGGACGAAAAAGGATTTTAAAGAGTATCGTTAAAAAATGATTTGAACGTGTCAGGCAGGGCCCCCCGCCGGGAATCTGCCTGTTTTTTAAATTTTCCATCCAACCTGCCCTCATGGACGATCCGGCTTCGCGACCCGAACTGAGGCACACCTGCCCGACCTGCAACAGGCCGGTTAGGCCCGGCTATAAATTCTGCGAAAAGTGCGGGACCCGGATACCTTCGCTGTACACCTGCAGCAAGTGTGGCACACAGTTCATCCAGCCAAAAAAGTTCTGCGACTTGTGCGGGGCCCGTTTCCCCGATGAGGAGGCAGGACCGGATCATGGGGAGACCGAAGGACCGGATATGGCGGACCGACCGGAACCCCCGGTAGATGAGGATCGGGGTCCGGACGAAGAGGAACTGCCGGAGCCGGTTCAGGATGAAATACCGGAACCGGACGCGGATGATCTTCAGGAACCGGATGAAGAACCGGAGCCGGATGGAGAGGAACAACTAGACCCTGACGAACGGGGAGTGCCGGAACCGGAAGAAGAGGCACCGGTTATGGCCCCTGAAGAGACAACGGAGGAGGAACTGGCGGCGATCTTCAAGCCGAAGAAGAAGAAGAAGGCGAAGACGGAGATACCCGCACGCCAGGAGATCCGGGAGCCGGATACCGCCGAGCTGCTCGAAAAATACGGGAGCGACGAGGAAGAAGAAAGCCGGGCACCCCCGGTAACGGGGTGGCGGTCCTGGTTCCGGCGGAAGGAACCTCCCCCGAAGAACGCTGACGAGGCGCTCTTCCTCCCGGAGGAGAGGCCGGCAGGGGTGGCACGGAAACGATCCCGGAAGAACCGGGCGCTGCAGGTCCTCGGGGCGGCCATGGTAGCGACCGCGGTCATCGCGGCGTTCATCCTCTTCGGGCTGCCATTCCTCGCGGGGATTGTGCCGTCGATCGGGAGCCCGGGACCAGGAGAAACGCCGGTGCCAGAACCGGCAGTCACGGAGACGGCGGTCATAACGACACTACCCACGACCGCTGCCGGGCCACTCGTCCCCCGCCCGACCCAGACCATCCCTGACCATATGCCCGATTTCCGTGTTTATAAGAGTCCGGTAACGTATCAGATCACGGTCATCTTCGTCGGGAGTTCTGGCGAACGGGGTATCACACGGGCGGACGTCACGGTTATCCGCCAGGACGGGTCAAGGTCTTCGCAGACTATCCTTCCCCTGAAAGGCATCGCTGAAGTTAACCTGAATGGATCAGGAAAGCCCGATCGCGTGCAGATTGATGCAACCGTGGCAGGTGGAGAGACATACCATGTGTACGACCGGCTGCTCTCCCCAGGAGATGGGATCTGACGGATCTTCCGGACGAAAAAGCGAAGGGACGCTGAGTGGACAAGACATTTTCCTGCATGACGCTGCCCGCGATGTCCGGACAGGAGGTTTTCTCCGAAAGTATTCCATGAAGATCACCCGCCGCGGACGGCTCGGCAGCATCGGGAGTCTTCGCCGGGGAAAGGCGTGAGCGGGCTCACCCTCTCCGGGCCGGAAGAGACCGACCGGGTGGAGAGTATCGTAAGGAAGGCTTCCGAAAAGACCTGCCGGGTTTATAAGAACCGGTCTCAGGGTCGCACGAGGTTTACGACCTGCCCGGGTGGAACGGGATGTTCCAATTTTTCTCCATCTCTCCCGGCATGCTGAGAGAGATATTTTTCAGGTGAGGTTGCGTTATCGTATCCACCGGTGATGCTCACCAGAAATGCAAACCATTAAGTATCTAGGAACAATATTGCCTTCGTACTCACCAGTATAAGATTATATGTGGTGGGGGAAGGGAAAACGGAGGTCAGAAAGATATGCCGAAAGCAGAAAAACGTGCCGGAATGGTTCCGGTGCCCTATTATGCGATGCCGGATCAATCGGAACCGCCCTACGACCTGATCCTGGAACTGCTCCAGGAGTATGACAATTCTCTGATAGGGTCTTCCTATTTCTTCATCCGGGAGATCGATGAGAGGTTGTGCCTGTGCAGGATTGTGCATGGTGGCGGCAGGATCTTCTTCCACGAGCGGGTAGACCACCAGAAACATGGTATCAGTGACGAGGATCTTGAGGTAGCGGTGGGGAGGGATACCGGATCCCTTGCCTTACCGGGGTACTACAGCGTTTCACCGCATATCGAACAGAAGTTGCGCGTCCTGTATGACGCCTGATCATTTTTTCCGGCAGGCCGGCTTCTCTGGATGAATTTCGCGAGAGATGACCATGACAGAATATTCGAATGTACCCGAAGGCCCCGTGATGCGGGCGGCAAAAATGGCCATCGAGACCGGGAACCCGAAGCATATCCTGGTCTGGATTCCGGAAGAATCGGAAAACACCCTGAAAAATCTCCTGGAGAGAGTATGCTGTGAACGCACCCTGCAGAACGATGCACACAATCCGGCAGCCGCATGGTATTACAGTACGATACGGCGCCTCCATGCCACCCGTTACGGGCCGCAGAACCTGGACGTCTCTCTCAGAACGCCGGAAGAAAAACGGATAATCCTGATCGCGGAAAAGGCATGCATGAGCGGAAATTTCGATGAGATAACAACGGTCGTACAGAATGCTTCCTGGGGGGAAATGCGGCAGTGCTTTCAGGAATTAATGAAACTTCGGGAGTATGATGGGGAAGATACCGCAGCCGGTCGGGCGTACGTTTCGGCTCTGGCTGCGTTTGTCGCCATGGCCATCAGGTTCCGTTCAGGGTCCCGCTGAGAGGGGAGGAAAATGACGACACAGTCCCGTTGCCCGGTCTGCGGCAGTGAAAAGGTCTACAGCCTCCTCAACACCCTGCACTGCAAAAGGTGCAAGAGTCTCTGGAAAGAGGAGAAGAAAAAACGGGCCGGAAAAATGGTTAACAACTGATTTTTAAAAACCCTGCCGGTGGTCATTCCGGACGCCGGGGGGAATGCCCTTCATGGTTAAAAGTATTAAATACCCGCAACCTGAAGGGAGATACAGTGGGCACGTACGAGGTGGATTTCGGGAATACTTCCGATTGAGATGATCGGTCTATGGCAGATGAATCCCTCAAGACAATAGTAGGACAGCATCTGAGACCCGCGCTTGTCCTCTTTTTCCTCCTCACCGTCGTTTCAGGTGTCGTGTACCCGCTGGTCATCACCGGCATTGCCCAGCTCGCCTTTCCTGGCCCGGCAAACGGGGACCTGATTGAACAGGAAGGGAAAATTGTCGGGTCGGCACATATCGGGCAGCCGTTCGTCTCCCCGGGATATTTCTGGGGCCGCCCCTCTGCAACTCTGCCGGTTGCTTACAACGCGATGGCCTCCTCCGGATCTAATCTCGGTCCCTCCAGTCCCGGACTTGGGGATGCAGTCAGAACCCGTGTTACGATACTCCGGGCAGCTGACCCGGAAAACCCGCTTCCGGTACCGGTCGATCTGGTCACTGCATCCGGAAGCGGCCTGGATCCGGACATCAGTGTTGCTGCGGCGCATTACCAGGTACCCCGTATTGCGCGGGAGCGGAACCTGGGCGAACAGGATGTGCGGGCGCTTGTCAGCCATTATACCGAACCCCGCCAGTTCTTGATCTTCGGGGAGCCCCGCGTGAATGTCCTCTCGCTCAATCTTGGTCTCGACCGGATGAGCGAATCAGGGGTTGGTCCGGCACCGTCGGATGTGCCGGATCCCTTCTCATCCCCCGCCATGGGCATGCGGATGGCGGACTGGCTCGTCCTCCTGCTTTTTATCGGGATTTTTATCGTAACCGTCGTCCCTCTCGGCGGGTTTATGTATCGGGTGTTCACCGGGCAGAAAAATCTCCTCTCACCCGTTATCGACCCGGCAGAGCGCTGGCTCCTTGCAGCTGCAGGGATTTCAAACGGCGATGAGATGGACTGGAAGGCGTTTTCGGTTGCCATGCTCGTCCTCTCCATAATCTCTATCGCGTTTGTCTTCCTGCTCCTGGAAGTGCAGGGATTCCTCCCGCTCAATCCCGCCGGCACCGGGCCCGTGGCACGGGACGTCGCGTTCAACACCGCGGTCAGTTTTGCGACGAATACCAACTGGCAGGCGTATATCCCGGAGACGACTGTCAGTTACCTCACACAGATGATAGGCCTGGCGGTCCAGAACTTCATGTCTTCGGCTGTCGGGGTGGCAGTTCTCATTGGCCTTGTCCTCGGCCTCACGCGGAAATCCGCATCCACCATCGGAAACTTCTGGGTGCTTCTCATCAGGAGCACCCTGATCCTCCTCCCGATCAGTTTCATCCTCGCGCTGCTCCTCATTTCCCAGGGGACGGTCCAGACCTTCGGCGGACCTGTGACCGTGCCGCTCCTTGACCCGGTGCAGGATGCGACCGGTGCGACGGTTACCACCCAGACCCTCCCGCTCGGCCCCGTGGCATCCCAGGTCGCGATCAAGATGCTGGGGACGAATGGCGGGGGTTTCTTCAACGCCAACTCCGCCCACCCGTTCGAGAACCCGTCGCCGTTCTCCAATTTCCTTGAGAACGTTGCAATCCTCCTGATCCCTTCGGCACTTTGCTATACATTCGGGAAAATGGCGGGCGCCGGCAGAAAAGGGATCGCTATCCTTCTTGCCATGACCCTTTTGTTCCTGCCTCTTCTTTGGCTTGCCATATCCGCGGAACTCGGCGGCAATCCTGCATTCCCTGCCCTCGGTGTAGATCAGAACATGACCGCGCTCCAGCCCGGCGGCAACATGGAGGGGAAGGAAGCCCGGTTTGGGATTGTGCCCTCGGCCCTTTTTGCGGTCGTGACGACGGTTACCTCCTGCGGGGCAGTAAATGCGATGCACGATTCATTCACCCCTCTCGGGGGTGCGGTTCTCCTCTTCGACATGATGCTCGGGGAGGTCGTGTATGGCGGGATTGGTTCGGGCCTGTACGGCATGCTGGTCTTTGTCATTATCGCGATGTTCATCGCCGGCCTCATGGTCGGACGCACGCCGGAATACCTCGGCAAGAAGATCGAACCGTACGAGATGAAGATTGCGACGGCAATCATCCTCATCCCCATCATTCTCATTCTCTCCACGACTGCCGCAGCCGTAATGACCGGTGCGGGAAGGGCAGCCGTCTTCAACCCGGGCCCCCATGGTTTTTCCGAGATCCTGTACGCATTTACCTCGGCGGCTCAGAACAACGGCAGCGCGTTTGCAGGACTGTCGGCAGAGAGCTCGTTCTATACCCTGGCGACAGCAGTCTGCATGCTCGTCGGGAGGTACGCCGTTGCGGTTCTTACCCTTGCCCTTGCCGGATCGTTTGTACGGAAGAAGATCGTGCCGGAGGGCAGCGGGACGCTGCGGGAGTACCGCCCGCTCTTCATCCTGTGGCTGGTCTTCGTCATCCTGATTATCGGGGCGCTCAGCTTCTTCCCGGTCCTTGCTCTGGGGCCCGTTGTCGAACACCTGATCCCGGTGTTCGGGAGTGCGATCCATGGCTGATCTCAAAGCGGTACGGGACCCGCACACGATTCTCCCGGCTCTTTACCGGCGGGCGGCGATCGATGCCGTAGGAAAGCTCGACCCGCGGTTCCTGGTCCGGAACCCGGTCATGTTTACGGTCGAAATCGGCAGTATCATCACCACACTCCTCTTTCTCCAGTCTCTCTCCGGCAATGGTGAGGCACCGGCAGGATTCATCGGCGCGATTGCTGCATGGCTCTGGTTCACCGTTCTTTTTGCCAATTTTGCCGAGGCGCTGGCTGAGGGGCGCGGGAAAGCCCAGGCAGAAGCGCTCCGGAGAATGCGGCAGGATACGCTCGCGAAGAAGCTGTACCTGGGGTATGCTATCGGGATGGGTAAAGAACCGTCGGAACCGGATTATGCCGTCGTCTCCTCGTCCACACTCCACCGGTCGGATCTCTTCTATGTAAAGGCAGGAGACACGATCCCGGTTGACGGGGAGGTTGTCGAGGGTGTTGCCTCGGTCAACGAAAGCGCGATCACCGGGGAGAGTGCGCCGGTCATCCGCGAGTCGGGCGGGGACCGGAGCGCTGTTACCGGCGGCACGGTCATTCTCTCGGACTGGCTGGTCGTCCGGGTGAGTGCCAATCCCGGGGAAGGGTTCCTCGATCATATGATTGGTCTCATTGAAGGCGCAAAACGGCAGAAGACTCCCAACGAGATCGCGCTCAATATTCTCCTGATCGGGCTCACGGCGGTTTTCATTGTCATCTGCGCAACCCTGTATGCCTTCTCGCGGTACAGCGTGGATGCCGCAGGCGAAGGTATCCCCGTCTCCGTCACAGTCCTGGTAGCGCTCTTTGTCTGCCTCGCCCCGACGACGATCGGGGGCCTGCTCTCTGCAATCGGCATCGCGGGCATGGACCGGCTCATCCGGCGCAACGTCATCACGACTTCAGGAAGAGCCATTGAAGCAGCCGGTGATGTGGACGTCCTCCTGCTCGACAAGACCGGCACCATCACGCTCGGGAACCGGCAGGCCGTCGACCTGATCCCGGTCGACGGGACGGCCCTGCCCGATCTCGCCGAGGCGGCGCAACTCGCCTCGCTCGCGGACGAAACCCCCGAGGGGCGCAGCATCGTCGTGCTGGTCAAAGAGAAGTACGGGCTCCGGGGAAGGACAGTCGGGGCAACAGATACCGCAGGAGGAATGCAGTTCATCCCGTTCTCCAGCCATACGAGAATGAGCGGGGTGGATTTTGATGGCGTTCAGATCCGGAAAGGTGCGGCAGATGCCATGTTTTCCTCTCTCCGAAAGTGCGGGCAGCCAGACGTATCGGGCGAACTCCGGCGTGCAGTTGACGGTATTGCGCAGGCCGGGGGAACGCCGCTCGTCGTGACAAAGGGAGGAAAGGCGCTCGGGGTCATCCACCTCAAGGACATCGTCAAGGGCGGGATCAAGGAGCGGTTCGCCCAGCTGCGCAGGATGGGCATCAAGACCGTCATGATCACCGGGGATAACCGGCTCACCGCCGCAACTATCGCTGCTGAAGCCGGGGTGGACGATTTCCTTGCGGAAGCAACCCCGGAGAGCAAACTGTCCCTGATCCGCGAGTACCAGGAAGGCGGCCGGATGGTGGCCATGACCGGTGACGGAACCAATGATGCCCCGGCGCTCGCGCAGGCTGATGTTGCCGTGGCCATGAATACCGGAACCCAGCCGGCCCGGGAAGCGGCCAACATGGTTGACCTCGACTCCAACCCGACGAAGCTGATCGAGATCGTTGAGATCGGAAAACAGCTCCTCATGACGCGGGGGGCGCTCACAACATTCTCCATCGCAAATGACGTGGCAAAGTACTTCGCCATAATCCCGGTGGCTTTCATGTCCACGTACCCGGCGCTTGCCGGCCTGAACATCATGGGTCTCCGGCACGGGATCCTCGCTGCCGTCATCTTCAACGCGCTCATCATCGTTGCCCTCATCCCCCTGGCCCTCCATGGCGTGACCTATCGCCCGATGACGGCGGAAGAGGCGCTCCGCCGGAACATCATCATCTTTGGGATCGGCGGACTTGTCGTCCCCTTCATCGGGATAAAGATTATCGACCTGCTGCTCGTACTGGTGGGTGGGTAAGATGCCCGTGCAATCCTCATCCGGGCAGCGGCCGGATCCTGACGCCCTGCTCGCACAGGTACAGGGCGAGGAACGACAGGCCTGCCGGGGTAAGCTGAAGATATTCCTCGGCTACATCGCAGGGGTAGGCAAGACCTACGAGATGCTCCTTGCAGCTCACCAGCGGCTGTCGGAAGGAATCGACGTACAGGTCGGGTATGTCGAAACCCATGGCAGGCCGGAGACAGAAGCGCTCCTTACCGGGCTTGACGTGATCCCCCGCAGGATGATGGACTACCGCGGGGTGCAGGTTCCGGAGATGGACATCGATGCAGTCCTTGGTAAAAAACCCCATCTTGTTCTCGTGGACGAGTTTGCCCACACCAATGTACCGGGGTCGCGTCATGTCAAGCGGTACCAGGACGTGGAGGAGATCCTCGATGCCGGTATCGATGTCTATACGACCCTCAACATCCAGCACCTCGAGAGCCTCAACGATGTCGTTGCACAGATCACCGGGGTGACTGTAAAAGAGACCATCCCCGACCGGGTGATCGATGAGGCAGCCGAGATCAAGCTTGTCGACCTGCCCCCGCCGGAACTCCTCCAGAGACTCCGCGAGGGGAAGGTTTACGTACCGGAGATCGCTGCCCAGGCTGTCGAGAGGTTCTTCAACGAAGGGAACCTGTATGCCCTCCGGGAACTGACGCTCCGGCGGGCTGCGGAGCGGATCGATGAACAGATGCTCGCGTACATGCAGAGCCGGGCAATCGCCGGGCCATGGGCGGCGAAGGAATCGATCCTTGTCTGTGTCGGCCCGAGTCCCCTCTCGGAACGCCTGGTCAGGATTGCGCGCCGGCAGGCCGACCGCATGAATGCCCGCTGGACGGCAATCTATGTCGAGACCCCGTCCCACCGCAGGCTGAAAAAAGCGGCAAAGGAGCAGGCCTTTCGGTCCCTCCAGCTTGCGGAGAAACTCGGGGCGACAACAATCACCATTTTCGGGCTTTCCGTAGCCGATACAGCGATCGATTATGCACGGAAGCATAATATCACGCGGATTATCATCGGCAAGACCCTGCGGCCCCGATGGCAGGAGTACCTCTTTGGGTCCGTCGTCGATCAGCTGATCCATAACAGCGGCACGATCGATGTCTACGTCATCAGCAGCAGTGAGACAACCCTGAAGGAACCTGTGGAGGTTGAGTCCATCCTGCCCGCTGCACCGCCGCATGGTTTTATCACCGGCTTTACCCTCGTCGCCCTCGTGACCGTCATCGGTTTTTTTATCAAATCGTTTATCTCTCCGACAAACCTGATGATGCTCTACGTCCTTACGGTCGTTATCGCGGCATACCGGTGGGGACTGCGGCCGGCAGTCTTTACTGCAATAATCGGCGTACTGGCGTTCGATTTTGTCTTCATCCCGCCGTATTTTACATTTCAGGTCAGCGATATCGAATACTTCATTACGTTCGTCGGGCTGATTGGCGTCGGGGCCCTGATCAGTTTCCTCGTCGCACGGGTGCGGGAGCATGCGCTTGCGGCCCAGGACCGCGAGAACGAGACGAACACCCTGTACGCACTGTCACGGGAACTGGCTACTGCCGTTGATATCGATTCCATAACCGGTGTTGTCGGCAACCACATCAGCGATATCTTCCAGTGGGAATATGCATTCCTGTTGCCGGAGGGAGAAAATCTCGGAGTCCGGACAACAAGTCCCGGACTTGTCCTCGGTGCCGATGAGATCGCCGTTGCGACGTGGTCATTCCGACATGGTGCTATTGCCGGGTACGACACGGATACACTACCGGCATCCCGGTTCCGGTTCATCCCGCTGGTAAGTTCCCGTGGCGTGTTAGGCATCCTGGGGGTAAAACCAGCAGGGTCGGAAGGGCTCATCTCCCCGGAGCAGACCCGGATCCTCACTGCATTTGCAAGCCAGGCAGCCCTTGCTCTTGAACGCGTGATCCTGGTCAGCGGCATTTCAGGTCCTGATATTTCCCTATCAGACAGATAGCCAATGGAAATCCGGACCGATCACCGGAGGACCGGGCCCGGAGCCGGCCGGTGTATATATGTTTGTGCCATGCACGGTCCCGGAATGACCGCATTCTTCTCCCATTTCCGGTCACGCCCGATCGTTTGTGACTGGCATATATTTTTATCATGTGCAGTGGCACCATCATTCGCAAACAGTGTCGTGCGTCCAGTATTCCCCCCGTACTGAAAGGGCATGATATGGAAGTTATAAAAAAAGGAAAATATCGCGATTTTAACCTCTTGTTAGCGTACCTGACAGATATTGAACGCGCTGCCCTGGAAGATCTCGAGTTATCCAAATCGATGTACGCCTATTATTCGAGAAAGCGGGCGATCAAGAAAGTTACCTCCATGAGTCTTGCCGATCTCCGGCTCCTGAACCCCGAGTTCCTCCTCCCGCCCCTTGAGGGAACGGTCATGTCCCGGGGAGAGGAACGCCTGCAGTATTTCTGTCCTTACTGCCACACCCCGCTCGTGGACGATGCGGCATCCCTCTCCTGCCGGAGTTGTTCGGTAAAACCCCGATGGCTGAAGGATTAACCTTCCGGAATTTTTACCGCTTCAGAACCCGGCATGATAAATTCCGCAGGTTTATCCCCGATCCTGCAAATCCTGTTCCGGGAGACTGTCTGTGAGCGCACCGGTTATCGAAGTTTCGGGTCTGGCCCACCGGTTTAGGGAGACTGTCGCAGTCGACGGGATCTCGTTCTCCGTCCCCGCCGGCCAGATCTTCTCGTTTCTCGGGCCGAACGGGGCGGGGAAGAGCACGACGATCAATGTCTTAACCACCCTCCTTGCTGTCCAGCAGGGGAGCGTGAAGGTCGCCGGATTCGATGTCGCGGAGCAGCCGGAGGAGGTCCGGCGGTCGATCGGGATCGTCTTCCAGGAGGAGACTCTCGACCGCGACCTGACGGTCTGGGAGATCCTGGAGTTCCACGGGAACCTGTACTCGATGCCCCGGGGGGAACGACGTGCCCGGATCGACGAGATGATCCGGCTTGTGGAACTGGAGAAGAAACGCGATGTGCTCGTCAAGCATCTCTCCGGTGGTATGAAACGGCGGCTCGAGATCGCCCGCGGCCTGATGACCCGGCCGAAGGTGCTCTTCCTCGACGAACCCACGCTCGGCCTCGATCCGCAGAGCCGGATCCATGTCTGGGACTACATCCGGCAGGTGAACCGGGAGGGGACGACGATCTTCTTAACGACGCATTACATGGATGAGGCTGACAGCCTGTCCGACCGGATCAGCATCATCGACCACGGGAAGATCATCGCATCCGGGACGAGCCGCGAGCTCAAGGACGCCCTCGGGCAGGACATCATCTCGCTTGAAACGGGCGACGACGTGAAGGCGGCGGAGCTGCTCCGCACCCTGCCCGAGGTAAAGGATGTCCGCCCGGGGATGCGGGGATTCTCGGTCACCATTACCGGCAACGGTGCGGCGTGCCTTCCCCCGGTTCTCGAACGGCTCAAGGGGGCAGGGATTTCCGTAACCGCAGTCAACGTCAAGCGTCCGACGCTCGACGATGTCTTCGTCCATTTCACCGGCCGGGAGATCCGGGGGTAGCGCGATGGGACACCAGTACCTTGCCATTTACTGGCGGGACATGCTCCGGTTCGTACGGTTCCGGGCGCTCCTCTTCTCGTCGCTGGTCCAGCCCGCCCTCTGGATGGCGTTCTTCGGGATCGCGATGACCTCCAGTTTCGACCGGCTGTCCTCGCTCGCCCCGGTCCCGGAAGGGGCGATTGCCATCCCGTACCTCACCTTCATGGCGGCTGGGGTGATGGCGCTTACCACGCTCTTTACGACACTCTTTGGCGGCATGGGACTCCTCTTCGACAAGCTCTGGGGGCTGATGCGGGAGATCCTCGCGAGCCCGGCGCCGCGTTCGCACATCCTGTTCGGGATCTCCCTCTCGGGGATCACCAAGTCGTTCATCCAGGTCATTATCATCATGGCGTTCGGGCTCCTCCTCGGGGTACAGTTCTTTGTCGGGAAAGGGCCCGCCGCGATCGCCCTCTCGGTGACCGGGATCCTCCTCTTCGTCGCGGTCTTTGCGATCGGCTTCCTCCTCCTCTCCTCCACGATTGCGATCACCATGGAGAGCCCGGAGAGCATGCAGGCGGTGATGACGCTGCTCTCCCTCCCCCTCTTCTTTGTCTCGAACGCGCTCTATCCTGCAGAGTCCTTTCCCCCGTTCCTGCAGGCGGCAACCGCGCTCAACCCCTTAACCTACCTGGTCACCGGCATCCGGTACTTTGCCATCGGCCCGGACTTCTTTGCGCTCGGTCACCACTACGTGTACACAGCGACGGACGTCTTTTCTGCGTTCCTTGCACTCGCATTCTTTGCGGCGGTCATGTTCGCCCTTGCGCTGCGTACTATCAACCATGCGGTCGTGAACTGATCAGTACCAGGAATGAATACAGGAATCCATCACGATTTTCCTGGTGCCTGTACCGGATAAATATCATAATTCAGGTAGTGCAGGACATCAGTGACATTTGCCGTTTTCAGAAGCGACGGAAGGTTCTTCTGGGCGCTTTCAGAAACCAGGGTAGTATCGTTGATCAGGAAGAACCGTTCCGGTCGGGATTCGTAGTAACCATCACAGGAATTCAGCAGGAACGGTCTGATGGTATCCGGGAGGAAGTAGGTGGAACGAATAATCACTCTCTCCCCGGACAGGTACGTAATAACGTTCGCATCCCAGTAGGTCCCGTACCCGAATGCAAGATCCTGCGCCTCCAGATAGGAGATCAGGCCGTATTCCCGCTCGTTCGGGTTCCGATCCATGTGGCTGATAAAGACAAATCCTGTTACCGAGGCGACAAGCAGCAGTCCGATAACGAGGATGATGAAAATGGTGTCGTGTTCCGGAGAAAAAAGCGCCAATCCGACGAGAAGGATGAGTGCGGGGAAGGTCAGGTAGCGTGCCGTATTGATATCATAGGCGTACCCCGAGATTAAAAAGGACGCAAACATCACGAGCAGGGAGATCAGGATTACCGCAGCCAGGAATTTTCTCTCCGGGTTTTCTTTTCCCCAATCCTGCCACGCATTCCTGACAAGAACGATAATAACTGCTGCACCCAGGAGGACGGAGAGAATCTCCAGCGGACCGGTCTCTCTCCCGTCCAGGAGGAAAAACAGGCCGCTGCTTATGAATTCCGCAAAGGCCCGGAAGAAGAGCGCGACATTCCGGAAAAGGATCTCGTGGAAGCTGTTTACTGCATAGTTTGCAGCAAGCCACGTCGGCATGAAAAAGGTCTTCAGCACGTAGGCAAGTGCCGATACCATCGCCAGGATGCCGACCGCCAGGTTCATGACCTGCGTCTTCCTTTCCGCAAAGACGACGTATGCAAGGATGAAGGGGATGAAGAGCCAGAAGAGGATGATGGTATCGGATACTACCGTGAAGAACCCCAGGAGTGAGATGACAAGAAGGTACGGCCAGGGGATATCCGCACCAACCTCCGTCTTCTTTCTCCTGTTTTTCCTCACGGGCTCCGGCCCGCGTTCACTCGTCCGTTTCAGCCAGAGGAGGATGAGAAGGATCCCCGCTCCGGCAAGGATCGTCGCATTATGCGAAGTCGGGAACGCAAGCCAGTGATACCCCTCCGGGGGGATGTTGGCAGCCAGCGCGGCGAAGAGAAGGGCAGGGAAGGTCCTGTTCGAGACAAAATAGAGGATCAGGGAAAAGACCGCAACAGAGAGGACGAAGATGATAAACGTAACCATCCTGAGGGCTACCGGACTGTATCCCGTCAGGATCTGCGGTACGAGCTGAAATGGGATCAGTTCCGTAAAAACGAGGCTGTCACTCGATAACAGGTGGCAACCGGAGAGAAATATATTACCATGGTTCCCGATCTCCATCGCCATGACTCCCATACCGACCGAGTCGCTGTCAAGCCGGAAAAAGAAGGAGATGACCCCTTTTGTCACCAGTCCGACAAGGATAAAAAAGGCAAGAACGAGTTGAATGGCAGATTCTCTGGAAATCTGCAGCTTGTTCAAAATGCCGGCCGGATCCATGAGATTCACCGTCTGGTTAACGCCCTGATTATCTGGTGAGATTTTCCCAAGATAAAGATTGCGAAGTAACAATTGCCGGCAAAACAGGGCTGCGGTGGATCACACACTACGGAATCGGGAAAAAACCATTAGTTCCTGAGTGCATCGATCGCATCCCGGTCCTGAACGGTTACACCCCGACAGGAGGACCCTTCACTCGAACATGTGGCCCGGCTCGGATGCCGGCGGGGGCGGAACGCGGAGGACGGCGGCCTTCCCGATCTCGGACTTGAGAAACGCGACCCCGATCTCCCCGATCGAGACGACTGACTGGATCGCTTCGTCCAGGTCGTGGATGGAGAACCCCGCATGGAACGGGTAGATGCTCCTCATGACAGTGTACCCGACAACCTGCCCGCCCTCCATGATCCGCGAAAAGCTGGTCGCCGGGGAGGTGAGCGCCCGGGTCAGCCGGTAGATGAAGACGTGGTCCTGGTTTTTGTAAAACCCGTTCACGGTCCCAATCACGTCCTCCTCGGAGAACGTGAACTGGAGGGCGACAATGCAGTACTTCAGCGGTTTCCGGTTCTCGATAAAGACCGGAAAATTCCCGAATTTTATCCAGAACCCCCACGCGGTCTCGTTGTCGTACTCGTTGGTGATGGGGAGATCCATGTCCGCAAGGAGGGTTCTGAGTTCCTTTTTTACCTTTTCATGCGGCAGCGCGGCCGGCCGGCTCTCCGGTTCCATAGGATATCATCCCGGTTTCGCATGATAAGCCTATGGGGGCACCCGGCTGATCCATGGCCGGACGCCGCACCGGCACTGATTCCCGCGTTACCGCAACAAATCCGGTACCTCTCGTTTCCGGCGTTGGGGTACCCTGACGGCAATCCGCCGTATGCCCCCCGTTGCCGGCTCCCTGACCCTGCCCTTCCGGTATTCCCATGATGCCGTCATCTCCCTCACGCCGATACGAGGGTTTATGCCCATCGCAACCATGGAGATGGTATATCACCGGAGGTCACACCGTGAAATACCTGCTCCCTGCCATCCTTGGCATCACCTGCATGCTTGCCGTTGCGTTCACCGGTTGCACGGTAACGACCGGGGGAACAGCCTCCGCGACATCGCCGGCTCCGGGCCTGGTTGGCGGGATCCCCCCGGCCCCGACAGCGACCCTGTCCGCGGTCACCGAAATATCCGCATCGGATAATGGCAGGATTGTTCCCGTCAACGCTGGCAGCCTGCTCACGCTCAGGCTCGGAGAAAACCCGACGACGGGGTACCAGTGGATTCTTATCACCGGCAAAGGGCTGAATATCACCCGTGACGTGTACGTGCCCGCGGAGGCGACCGGCACGGTTACCGGTTCCGGTGGCACCCGTACCTGGGATATCGTGGCGCTCCGTCCCGGGATTGAAACGATCCATGCGACCTACCTGCGCCCCTTTGAAGGGATCACTGGCAACGAAACGGTCTTTACGGTGACCGTTGACATCAGGTAACGCAGGACTTCACGGGAGTTTTCCGGCAACAATGGGGGGTAGCGCCGGACCCTGCATTTTTTTGACGTCGACGGAGGTCCGATATCCTGCAGCCCCGGCATCATCGTGATTCCGGAAGTGCAGCCGGATTCCGTTCTTCTCCGTCCCTGTCCGGGACCAGCGGGCCCCTTTATGACTTCCAATTCCTTCGCACCTAAATACAAGGATTTATAGAATTGCGTTCAATCCTCCTGTGTAGTGGACTGATCGTGATGAACCACACCCTCCTTGCCATCCTTGGCATAACCTGTATTATCACTGTCGCGTTCGCCGGCTGCACCGGCACGGCGCCTTCCGGAGAACAGACTCCCGCGGCGACCGGAACAACCGCGCCTGCCGCAACAACCCCCGCGACCGGCAGCACGGTAGCGACCGCAAAGGGCCTCGTTGTCGGAAACTCCTCGAACGGCCACCTGATCTTCATGAAGGTCGGCGGGATGCTGACCCTGAAGCTTGCAGAGAACCCGACCACCGGCTACGCCTGGAACCTGACCACAAGCAACGGGCTGAAGGTTGTCAGCGACACGTATGTTCCATCCGACACCACCGGGACGCTCGTAGGATCCGGAGGAACGCATGTCTGGGAGATCCAGGCGGATCAGGCCGGCATGCAGTCCATCGACGCCGTGTACAAGCGATCGTGGGAGCCGCTTGCCGGCAACGAGTCGACGTACACGCTCGCGATCGACGTAACCTGAGGTTCTTTCAGGCAAACCCTTTTTTATCCCTGTACACGGGATCGTACCCGCTTTCCCCGCCAGCTCTGCATGGAGAATGCCCCCTGTGGATACTACGAACGTTCGTCCCTCCGCTCTTTCCTGAAAAGGGGGAGCAATCCGCCAGATCCGCCCGTTACAAACCGGGAACTTTATCATGGACGGTACCGCACGCTTGAACAGGGAGACGGGTCTGCCATGCCTGAAAAGTTCACGGCCGGCATCATCTGTGCCATGGTGAGCGTAGCGGTTATCCTTGCCGCTCTCGTTTTCGATCCCTCCGCCGGGGTTGCTTTCAGCCCCACGACCTTCGCGATAACTGCCGGCTCCTTCGGGCTCGCGGCAGGCTTCACGCTCATCCTGGCCGGGATCATCGGGTACGTGTAGGGGCCGTGATGGTGCCCGACCACGACAGAACGGGAATTGTTGCTGTTCTTCAACCCGGGACATGGTGTATGGTGACGGGGCAGGGCATTCACTGCTGCAGCAGGCAACAGCACCGGGGCGCATCCCGCAATGATGAGGGAGTGTCGCACATAACCCCCATCAGACCGTACGCAGCGGTGGAGGGTCTTTGATGAAATTTCCTGCCCCGTTCACCCCGAAAATGTTCACCGGGCTGCCGATCCGCGGTCTGTTTTTCATCCGCCTCGCCGCTCCGGAAGGCGGATCCGGGCGCATTTTTCTCAGCGTTTTCAGTTTATGGGAAAATTCAAAGAACCTATCAGATCCGAAATTTCAAATAGGAGAAACCAGATATAACATCGATCATCGCAACCGCTACCTACGCATCCGGATCAACCCTGCCAGAAAAAACGCTCCAGTTCCGGGTAGTGTACCGGGGGATCACCGATGCCGTGGCGCGGCGCCTCGAGACGGACAACGTCTTCACGAAGGCGGATACCACCGACGCCACCCTCCGGTTCTGGAACGCCTGTGACCCGCTCGAGACCCGGCCCGATGCCTGGTTCAACATCATGGCCATCAACCTCCCCGAGGATGCCCGGGGGCTCTACGATGCGAAACGCGATGTCGTCGTCCTGCCAAAGAACCTGACCCTGAAATGCATCGGGGTCGGGGAGTTCAAGAAGATCCTGACGCCTGATGGCGTGAAACGGAAGATCCGCATGTTTGCAATGGAAGTCAGGTCATGACCGACCCCCGGGAACGGTTCATTGAGGATAACCCGGAGGCGCTTGACTGGGAGCGGGAGCCAAGAACCCCGGAAGATCGGAAGCGGGCGCGGGAGCTCTTCCGCTGGATAAGCTGTCACTGAACGGCGGCGCTGTTGTCCCGGGGCGCACCTTCGGGCGGCCAAAATCCTCTCCTTTTATCAGGTTTTTTCACCTATACGCCCGGCATGATGCGAGCTGTTGTTCTCCTTGCGATCGTCATCGCGGTGATCGCCTCCGGGTGCATGGTGACGGAACCCGGAAATTCCCCTGGCGGGATCCCCGGCACTACAACCCTGCCGGAACCCGTCGCCCCCGATCTCCTCGGCACGTGGACCGGGACGATGAACGGGTACGATGCCTCAACCGGGTTCAATCCCCATGACGGCGGGGTGATGCTTTTGACGGTAACCGGACAGCGCGGGAGGATTTTTGCCGGCAACCTCACGATCACGGAGGGAACGACAACCTGGACGGAGCCTTTTGCCGGCACGATCGGGCGCGACGGCAGGACGCTCACAATCGTCGAGGAGAGCGGGTATTGTACGGGCGGGATCATCGGCCCCGATGAGATCGAGCTCGTGTACGCGAACGACGGGCTGGGCTTTTCCATCTCCATCGATTCCCTGCGGAGGTAACAGGACATGTCCGGTTTTTTCTCTCTCCTCCATTCTTCCGGTTCGCCGGCCTCGCGGGGAACCTTCCCCTGACATTTCCGGGCAGGTAAGGGGGCAGGTGACGGCCTGCCCGCCGAATCCCGGCTGACAGGTAACGACCCCATGGATACACGATTGCCGGAAACAGTGCCGGAAAACTGAAACGGAGCGACGGTGCAAGGCAAATCATCAAATATGTACGGATTTGATCAGGATTTATACAGAGTACCGAATGGTGTTGCATGGCAGAAGAGAGTCAGCCGTTTCGGATCGTGTACCGGGGGATGTCCGATAAGACCGCCCGTTACCTTGAGCAGGAGAATGTCGTCACCGTGACCGGATCTCTTGATACCACCCTCCGGTTCTGGAATGCCTGCGATCTTTCCAAAAAGCATGATGCCTGCCTCAACCTCATGGCGATCAGCCTCCCGGAACATGCAAAGGGACGCTACAACCCGCAGAATGCGAAGATCGTGCTGGAGCGGGATGTCACCTTAAAATGCATCGGCGTTGCCGAGTTCAATAAGATCCTGACCCCGGACGGGACGATGCGGGACATCCGATTGTTTGCGATGGAGATGAAGGCATGAACAAGGACCCCCGCGAACAGTTCATCGAGGACAATCCCGAGTCGCTGAAGTGGAGCAGGGACCCGGTCTCCCGCGAAGAACACAAACGGGCAAAAGAGATCTTCCGCTGGATCAGCAGGCACTGAAGCGGGCAACCGGGGGATTTCCCCCGGAATCATCCTGTTGTTTTTTTTTTTAACATTCGTTTTTTCCATCGGATGGTTTCGACGATGCCCTCGCCGCGTCCCGGTTCAGCATCGCCTTGTACCAGACAAACCACGGGTTGTCCAGGAACCCGATGATGTTCTTCGCCACGACCTGCCCGATGATGAGGGGGAGAAGCGGCATTACGCCGGCGAATGCGAGGGTGACAAAGATGACCGAGTCGAGCGTCAGGTTGACGGCATCGCTCGTCGCGGACCGGAGCCAGACGTACGGGTTGAGCATCGTCCCGTGCGAAAACGCCTTCTCCCGAGCAAGGAACCGCTGTTTCAGGTGCGCAAAGACGTACGCATCGAGGTTTGCACAGATGAGGAAGGCGACCCAGCTCGCCGCAGTGATCCGGATCGCCTGGGCAAAGATCGCCTGCCACGCGGTCTCGTACGCGAAGTACGGGGCAGGGGTGAGGGAGCTGACCATCAGGATGAAGATGACGAGGAGGACCTGCGTTACGAACGCGATCAGGATCGCGGCGTGGGTCATCGTCTCGCCATACACCTCGTTGATCATATCGATGACCTGCGCGATGAAGGGGTAGATGAAGACAGAGGCCGGGGCAAAAATGACGGTGAAGTACAGGTCGAAACTGACGATCCGGGCGGCGAGGACCTGCGATGCGCCGAGGTAGATGATATAGAACCCGGTGAGCGCCGCGAACGCGTGTTTCGGGTAGCGCCGGACGATCCGGACCGAGAGGTACGTTACGAGGGTGAGGCTGATGATCCAGTAAACCCAGACAAGCATGGTGCACCGGTAGTGTCGCTCTGCGGCAATTTATGGGTAGTCATACCGTGCAGGGCAGGTTCATACGGGACGGGCGTCTCACCCGCTCCCCCCCTTCTTCCAAACCGACGGAATTATTTTAATACCGAATACTTTCAAACCCCTGAATAATGGCGCAGGGTTCCGTGGACAACTCCGACTTACCGGACAACCTTGGCGCTGACCTTCTCCTGCTCTCAACCTTGGTCAGCGGAGATGATGAAGCGTTTGCAGCGACTGCAGCCGACTTCGGCCCGGAGATGATCCGCCCGCTCGCCCGCGCCCTTTCCAACCCGGACCCGGGCATCCGGCGGCGTGCCGCAGCAGCTCTTGCATCGCACGGCGACAAGCGTGCCGGGATTGTCCTCGCCCGGTTCTACCACCATTTCGATCCCGCGGTCCGCCGGTTTGCCGCGGAGCGGGTGACGCGGGAGAACCTTTCTCATCTCGTGCCGGGGCTCGTACGGAACGCGGTTTCCCGGTTCGCCCACCGGAAAGCGGAAGCACCGGTCTCCGATCTCCGCGATCTCATCGATATGATGCAGAACGGGGTGTACGGCGACCGGCGCATCGCGGTCCGGAGCCTCGTGTCCCGGCACGGATTCCCGGCGCTCCCGGTCCTCGCCGAGGCGCTCGAGGAGTCTGCGAAGCGCCCGACCATGGAGTACCGGCCGTACCTCACCGAGTACGAGGTGCTGCCGGCCTTTATGGAATTTGCCGACCCGAAAGCGGCGGATGCGCTCCTCCTGCAGCTGCAGGACGACCGGCCGGCCTTCAGGGCAGTATCCCTTTACCTGCTTGCAGCCCTGCACGAAAAAAGGGCGTTCGATCCCGCCCTCCGGCTGTTGGAAGACGGATCCTTCGAGGTCCGGCGGGGTGCGGTTGCCGTACTGGGAAGACTTGAGGACACACGTGCGGTATCCCCGCTCATCGGGATGCTGAAGGACCCCGATGTCCGCGTCGTCCGGGCAACGATCACCATGCTCGCTGCGTTCCCGTCCCCGGAGGTCGTTGCGGCGCTGGTGCCGTTCCTCGGGGCCATCGGGTACACGGACTATGCGGTCCGGACCCTCCAGAAGGTGGTCTTCTCGGATATGGACCCGGTTCTTGCAGCAGCCGAATCCGGCGATCCGCGGATGCGGGCGGGTGCCGTGGAAGTCCTCCAGTCCTGCGACGATCCGCGGTGCACCGGGGTCCTTACCCGCGCCCTCGCGGATCCCGATCCCAAGGTCGTCAACGCGGCGCTCCCGGCTTTCGAGCGGGCTGCAACGCCAGGATCGACGGACGCGCTGGTGAGCCTCGGGGAACGGCGGATACCCGGCATCGATCCCCGGAAGCTCATCTCCGCCCTTGCCGCGACCCGCGACCCGCGGATCGCCCCGGTACTCGCGCAGCACATTCACTGGATGGACCTTGCCGAGAGCAACATGGCAAAACGGGCGTTCGAGTCGGACAGGATCGAGATCCGTTCAATCGGGGATTTTGCACACGCGCTGCCAGCGCTCGAGAGGAACGACGATGCGGTCGTCCAGTGGATGATCCGGGCCTGCAAAAAGCTCGGGCCGGAGACCCAGCCGCTGGTCCGGAATGCCGTGAAGGACAAAAAGCTCGCGAGAGGTGCGGCCCGGGTCCTCCTCGGGCTCGGGTACAAGATGAAAGACGCCGGCGACCGCGAGATCCTCGAGGCGCTGTACGGGCGTTCGAAGAAGAAAGAAGATATCGAGAAATTCCGCGTGCTCGAGTCCCTGCTTCCCGCGGGACCGGCCGCGCCGAGGATCGTGGACGATGCTGAAGTGAAAAGCCTTGTTGAGACCTTCCTCGACCGGGAAAACCCCGCCTCCCGCGACGCCGGCCCGGAGCTGGCGCGGATCGGGCTTCCGGCATTTGTGCCCCTCGCAGAGGCGCTGGAGTCCCCGAAGACCGACATTCTCGATAAACAGCGGATCTGTTCGGTTGCCGCCATGTTCAGTGATCCTGGCGCCGTGGAGACACTGGTCGGGTACCTCCGGGACCCGCACTGGGGATTCCGTGCGGCAGCAGCATACGCACTCGGGGGCATCCGCGATGCGCAGGCCCTCGACGCTCTCCTCCCGCTCCTTGCCGACAGGAGCGTGAATGTACGGCTCGCCGCCATCGCGGCGCTGGGGGCGCTCGATGATGAGCGGTCGGTGGAGGCGCTCATCCCCATCCTTACCGACAAGAGCATGGTGATCATCACGAAAGCCTGCGAGGCGCTCGGCGACCTCGGGTACCCGGCCGCGATCGGGCCGGTCATCGCCGTTCTTTCCCACCCCGATGCTTCCGTGCGTTCCGCCGCGGCCGGTGCGCTGCAGCAGCTCTGCCGTCAGTCCCGCGAACCCCTCATACGGGAGGTGGAGAATCCCGACCCCCGGGTCCGGGCAGGCGTTATCACCGGCCTGCAGATCTGCACCGACCGCCGGAGCCGGGATACCTGCATCCGCGCCCTGCACGACCCGGCGGCAGCCGTCCGGGAGGCGGCAGCCGGTGCGTTCGCGAAGGTCTGGGACCCGGCGGCGATCGAGCACCTTGCCCTGCTCTGGGACGACCCCGACGTGCAGGTCCGTGCCGGTGTCGCGGCAGCCCTCGCAAACTCCCGTGACCCGCGGGGGGCCCTTGCGCTTGCCCGATTGTCCCGTGACCGCGATGAAACGATCGCCCGGCTCGCGCGGAAGGCCTGCATGCAGAACCTCGGGACGACGGAAACACCCGACGATGCAAAACGGCTCATCGTCGTCCTTTCCGACCCGGTCTTCCATATTGACGAGGTCGTGCAGCGGTTCGTGCAGGCCGGCCCCGTGATCGTCCCGGACCTCGTTGCCGCCCTCCACGATCCCGACCGCAACCTTGCCCGCGGGGCGTCAATGGTCCTCACCGCCATGGGATCAACGCTTGGAGATCCGGTGGTTGCCGAGATCGCTGCACTCCTTGCAGACCCGGACGAGGCGGTGCGGGAGCTGGCGGTCGCGACACTCGGTGCGATTGGGGAGCCGGCACGGGCAGTCCTGACCGGTGCCCTTGAGAGCGACGACCCGCTGGTCTGGCAAGGGGCGCTGGAGGCACTCGGTCGGGTCGGGGAAGAGAAAAAGACGGTCTGAATGGCAGTCGTTCCGGGGTGCGAGCGGCGCAGCGGTGAACGCGTTAGCATTGACGAGCCCGCCATTATCACGCATGACCCGGCCGACCCCCCCGCCACGGAGCCGGATACCGGTGATGAGGATGCCGTCCGCGAACTTTTCCCCCTGGCGTCGACCATGACCAGCCGGCGGCCGGTTGTGCGACCGCGGGCGCGAAACTGAACGGTTCAGGGAAGAACAGGAAATGGCGGTCCGTTTGGCGAGCTCCGTGGAGCGGGAGGGAACGCAGCTGGAGATAAATCCTAAAATTCGGGAAGACGGAACGAAGGGGCGATGCGGGCAGCGCAGGAGCTTCGGTTTGCGGGGAGTTATCGCGGAATCCTGGCAAGCTTGTCAACGATCATCCGGACGACGGCTTCCATGCCGGCGCGGTCGCAGTCGACCGTGATATCGGCGTACTTCTCGTAGAGCGGGATGCGCTCGTCATACATCTCCCGGAGCGTCTGGCCCTTTGAGAGGACGATCCCCCGTGTCGTGATGTTGGAAAGCCTCCTCTCCATCTCCGCAAATGGGATCCGCAGGTACACGATGATACCTCTCTCCTGCAGGTGTTCCATCGCCTTTTGAGAAAAGACGACACTCCCCCCGGTTGCTACGACGGCGTCCTGGAACGTATGGGAGAGGACCGCTTCCTCCTCGATCCTCTTGAACGCTTCCGGTCCCTCCGTATCGAGGATCTCCTGCAGGAGCCGGCCGGACCTCTGCTGGATCATGATATCGGTATCGGTAAAGTGCATACCGAGCGTCTTTGCGAGGATCACGCCGGCCGTGCTCTTTCCGGCTCCTGGCATGCCGATGAGGATGAGATTCTTCATTGCCGGGTTCCTGGAGTATCGCTGCGGGTGCGGGATGAGATCGGGCTTCCCGGCTGCCGCCGGGACGCCCCCATTCCCGCGAGGCTGCCGGGCCGTTACTGGGTCACCTGCACGTTCTGGTACCGGACAGTGAGGTCGGAGCTGGTCAGCGTCGAGGGCAGGTTGCAGGAGATCATGGTATCGGTTGCCACGTGCCCGCCCGCTTTCAATGAACCGAGGTAGATTTTGTCCCAGCAGAGGTTACGCCCCTGGTAGGAGAGCATCGCGTTTACCGTGACCTCGCGGGCATCGGTCGTGCCCACGTTGAATGCCTCGGTGTGGATGAGGAGGGGGACCGGGTTCTGTGTCACCGTCGTCGAAGAGTAGGTCCAGTACCCGTTGACATGGATCTGCGGGACAGTTGTCTTTGCCCGGGGTGTCGCGGTTGTCACAACGGTGACCGGCAGCGTCTCCGGAATTACCGTCAGGACTGCGGAGACGATCCCGGCGTCCTCCGCGGTCACCTCCACGGGCTGGACGAACCGCTCGTACCCCGGCTGCCGGAGCTCCAGCATGTGGCTTCCCGCGGCGACCCCTGAGATCGTGGAAGGGGTCGTTCCGCGGTACTCGTTGTCGAGGTAGATCTCCGCGCCGGACGGCGTCGAGGAGACGAGGATGGAGCCGGTCGTAAACACGGGGCTCTCCGTCTCGCTGCATCCCGCTGCAAGGACGGCAAGGATAAGGATGCAGAAGGGGATGATCTGGAACATGGCTTTCCACCGGTGCATGGTACGGATCTTGCCGGATGCTTATCTATAGTTTCTGAGCCGGGGGGTTATGACGAAAAAAGCCGGGGAATCGAACCGGATTTTTTTTTAGAGACCCCGGCCCGCCGTGAAATAGGGCGTGATCAGGAGTACGGCCGCATCCTTCCGGCCTCTTGCCGCTTCACGAAGAACGCCAGCACGAACCCCGCGACGAACCCCCCGATGTGTGCCATGAAGGCGACCCCGCCCGACTCCTCAAATGTCCCCAGCGTCCCGATCCCGGAGAAGACCTGCAGGACGAACCAGAAGCCGATCACGACGAGTGCCGGAAGCTCGGTGACGACGTACCCGAGGGCGACGGTGACCCGGCGGCCGGGGAAGAGCAGGACGTAGGCGCCAAGTATCCCGGCGATTGCCCCGGATGCCCCGAGGTTCGGGATATCGGACCCGGCGGAGAACGCGAGCTGGGTGAAGGTTGCCGCGATCCCGCTGGCGAGGTAGAAGGCGAGGTACCGCCCGTGCCCGAACCGGTCTTCGACATTGTCCCCGAAGATCCAGAGGTAGAGCATGTTGCCGGCGAGGTGGAGGAACCCGGCGTGCATGAACATCGAGGTGAAGATCGTGACTGCGTCCCCGGCAGGGTCCGCCATGAACCGGGCGGGGACGAACGACCATGCCACGATGAAGTCTTCGCCGCCGACGAGCTCGAAGAAGAAGACGAGGACGTTGAGGGCAATCAGCGCATACGTGACGTAGGGAGTGAGCCTGCGGGAGGTGTTGTCGTCGCCGAGGGGGAACATGGGGGTTCTTTCACCATTCCGGGGAGTCCGGTCCCGGAATACTGTTGCGGAGGTGAAACCCCGTACACGATAAATTGTCCGGGTCTGTCCGGTGGGCCGGAGATGGTCCCGTCGGAAGGGTGGTTGGGGTGCCGATTTCTGCGAAATCTCCAATATTCTCAACCAAAAACTTCAGAAATCGAAAATAATTGATAATTTCCAACAGGAATTATCTTATACTTTGAAGGTAAATTGTTGTTTTATGTGCATAAAGGTATCAGGCATACTTTCAAGGGATCCCCTCCAGATACGGAATGAACCCAAACGGGAAACGAAAGAAAAGGTCAGTACTGCTGACGATACCGAGTATATTGTCTTCTCAAAAGTCCTGCCGGTGAACACCTAGCCCGGTCGTTGTTCTGCGAACGGTATCCGAAAACGCCCCTTCAGCCAGCGTTCAGCATCTGTTTTCCTGCGAGCCGTGCCGGCGGCAACACGAGTGACCGGTCCGTTCTCCGGATCCGGGCCAGGGCATTGCCTGTTACCGGTACGGGATTTCCTGCGGGCTGTCCGTCAGGTCCCGGACCGTCCCGATGTACGATTTGACGGAGCCGTCGGGGTTCTTCTGGATCACAATCGTGATCAGGGAGTTCACAACCGAACCGTCGAGCCGCCGGAACCGGAGGGGATATTCCCGGATGAACCCGGCCTGCCTGACCTTTTCGAGGAAGACCGCACGCTCATCCGGGTCCGCGTACAGGTCCGCGGCAGATGTGGCGAATACCTCGTCCCGGCTCTTTGCACCCATGTGCTGCATCATGGCATCGTTGAAATCGATGAACCGCCCGTCCGGATAAATTACCTTTGCAGAGCAGTCCGGGGAATCCTGCCACGATCTCCCCGGTTGCGGGCACCCTGCCGGTCGCACCGATCGCCGACGCAGGATGCGAATGGCTTGATAATCCCCTGCCGCAATACGTACCCTTATCCTCCGGGAACCGAAGCGGTGGAATGGTTGTCGTCCGGGACCCGGCACCAGCGGCAGGATTGATCGATTTTGGTCACGCAGATCCGGCGGTTCTCCCAGATCGTTGAGATCCTCGGGAAATATGGGTATGGCATAGCGCTGGCACGGCTCTTTCCCGGGGAGTCCCGTGTACGGTTCCCGCCCCGCAGCCACCCGGCGGAACCCGCCGCCGTGTACGAGCGGGTGCGGCTCGCACTGGAAGAGCTCGGCCCGACGTTTGTCAAGTTCGGGCAGATCATGAGCACGCGGTCGGACATCCTGCCCGACGGGCTGATCGCGGAGTTAAAAAAGCTGCAGGACCGGGTGAAACCTGTCCCGTTCGACGAGATCCTGCCGGTTATCGAAACGTGCTGTCCCCGCGCTGCGTGTTTCCGCACGATCGATCCGGTACCGGTCGCCTCCGCCTCGATCGCGCAGGTCCACCGCGCCGTCCTGATAGACGGGACCCCCGTTGCCATCAAAGTCCAGCGCCCCGGCATCCGGGACCTCATCGAGACGGACCTCCTCATCCTGCAGTCGATCGCAGAACGGGTCGAGAGCGTCTTTCCCGATACGAGGATCTACAACCCGACCGGTATCGTCCGGGACTTTACCCGCCAGATCCGGCGGGAGCTGGATTTTATCCTCGAAGCAAAGACGGCAGACCGGATGCGGCAGAACTTCCGTGACGTCCCCGGCATCCACGTTCCGGCGATCTACCCGGAGTATTCCTGTTCCCGCCTGCTGGTCATGGAGTTCGTGGAAGGGGTACGGATCGATGACCGTGACGGGATCCTTGCGATGGGGCTGGACCCGGGAGAGATCGCACGAAGGGGGTTTAGGGCTTACCTGAAGATGATTGTTACGGACGGGTTCTTCCATGGCGATCCGCACCCGGGCAACCTGCTGGTTGCAGCCGATGGTACCCTCATCATGCTTGATTTCGGGATTGCCGGGATCGTCCGCCCGGAAAAGCAGCAGTATGTCATCCGGTTCCTCATCGCCCTGATGCAGGAGGATACGGACCTCCTGCTGCGCTCAATGGAGAACCTGGGCGTCGCACTCCCGGACGAGATACGCGAACCACTGCAGGACGACCTCTTCTTCCTCCTCCAGGATCTCGGTGTCGGGTACACGATCGCGCAGTTCAGTTTCCCGCGGTTCATTACCGAACTGACGGAAGTGTTGCGCCGGTACCGGATCCGGGTGCCGGCAGACCTGATGCTGCTTTTCAAGGTCCTCGTCATGGTCCTCGACATCGGCGTCCGGCTCGACCCGGAATTCAGCGTCAGGAAGGAACTCTCGCCGTACCTTACCGACATCTCCAAAAGGACCATCGTTCCTGCGGGCGGGGCGAAGAAACATACGGCCCTGTTCCATGAGACTGCGGATACGGTCCTTTCCCTGCCCCGCCACCTCAACCTGGCGCTGCGGCAGTTCGCAACCGGAACCGTTCGCGTTGACGTCGTGGATGCCGATATGCGCGGCGTGACGGACGCGCTCGATGCGGCAAGCGACAAGTTCACGATCGGCATCGTGGCCGGATCTCTCGTGATCGGGTCTTCGCTCATCCTCCGGGCCCTTCCCGGTGCCCTTCCTCCCGGGGCATCCTGGGCCGCGGTCCTCGGGTATTCCGTTGCAGCGCTCGCGGGGTTCTACGCCCTCTACCATATCGCCCGGCTGAGGTTCCTGCAGGGGCTGTAAGGAGCAGATCTTTTCCCCCGCGGAATTAAAAAATCCCGTGTGTCGACCGGAAAAACGTCTTCCATGACGACAGGTCGCTCCATCGGGATCCCCCTGAAAACCCGCCGGAGGCTGCCATTGCGGAACTTCCGGCTCTCTTCCGCCGATACCAACCGGGGGAATGCCCGGGATCACGATCCCCGGCGGGATCCGGCGTTTGGGACGAGAATGTCCGATTGCAAAGACCGCTGACCGTGAAGCACGCGGGGAAAAAGAAAGGATAACATGCTACTTCAGCGCCGAAATCAAAGAAAGGTATACGGAGTGAAAAAAAGTAAAAATTACATGTCTGAAATGTAATGCAAAAAAGGGAATATGTTTTGAACCGGAAAACACTGACGTTTCAGGGTTTTCGCTCGAAGAATTCATGGAATTCTTCTCGAAAGAATCTTCGCTGATGCGAGGATTCTTTCCCCGCCACTGTGGCGCCCCGGTTGCGATAGTGCTGTATTACCTGTATCGGGATTTTGGGTAATTCAGAGGTATCGCATGCGCCCCCGCCCCCCAATGGGGGCAGGGCTGGCGCAAGGGGGGATAGATGATTGTTAGAGATTGTTGGTGCTAACTTGGTAGTTAACCCAAGGAGATTCTCTCTCCAGCGTGAAAGACCAACCGGACGGGAGGATCGCCCGCTCCCCCCTATCGTTCTGAAAACCGGTACAATCCTTTTGGTATCGAGATCTCAAACCGGGCACTTTTCCCCGGGATCCCCGTCTCCCGGATAGTCATGCCGGAGAGGATGAGAAATTCACGGACGAAGAACAGGCCGAACTTGCCGGCTCCGCCGACGATCCGTTCGAAGATATGGTTTTTTTGTCCTGCGGGGATCCCGATTCCGTTGTCTTCGCAGGCAAGGATGAGGACGTCCGGCGTTTCCTGGAACGAGAAGATGATCCTTGTTACCGTCTTTCCGTGGTGCACCGCATTGTGCATGAGGTGGTAGAAGACGTGGTCGATCAGGGGGTCGGCGTAGATCTCCAGCCCGGGAAGGTCGCAATCGAGAGCAACGGAATTTTTACCACTGATGAACGAGAACTGCTGCCGGATCGTCTCATTCAGGTCTATCCAGCGGGACTGGTCCAATCCCATCTGCTGGTAATCTTTCGTCTTGTCGATCAGGGTGTGGATCGTCTCCAGGATCTCCATCGCCCGTCTGATGAGGGCTTCCCGTTCCTGCTCGCTCTTCGGGTGAGTAATCAGCTCGGCAAGTCCCCGGAGCGCCGTGACCTTGTTCTGGATGTCCTGGTACGTGACCTCGGTCATGAGCGCGAGCTTGTGGTTTGCGAGCCGGATCTTCTCGTCGGAGCGCTTGCGGTCCGTGATATCCCGTACAATCCCCCACATTCCCACCGGATTTCCGGCGTCATCCCGGCTCAGGACCGTCCGTATCTCCACCGGGACGACCGACCCGTCCTTTCTCCGGTATTCTTTCTCGTACACATCGGAATACCCGCGCGGCAGGATCTGGGTTGTTACGATGTACTGTTCGTACTCGTGCCATCTTTCCGGCGTCAGATCCTGGTAGGTCAGGCTGTCAAGTTCATGGCCGGAGTACCCGAGCATCTCCTGGTATGCCTTGTTATACTCCAGGATTTTGCCTGCCATGTCGACACTGACGTACCCGTCCATCATTTTCTCGTACAGTGTCCGGTACCGTGCTTCGGACAGGACCAGTCTTTCCTCCGTCCTCTTCCGCTCGGCGATCTCGGCTTCGAGCTGTAAAACCTTCTTCTCCAGTTTGCGGAAGAGCACCTCGTTGTACTGCCGCAGCACCTCCATCTCTTCGCCGAGGGGCTTTGCCGGCGCTTCCGGCGTCTTTTTACTACTCTCTTCCAGGACCTCTCTGATGATCCCCATGAGGACCTCGGGCTTCTGCGGCTTGACGACAAACCTCTCCACCCCGAGACTCAACGCAAACCGCTCGTCTTTGGGATCGGTATACGTCGCCGTGTAGAAGATGAACGGGATGCGGGAGAGCCGGCTGTCCGCTTTCCAGTGCCGGCAGAGCTCGAAGCCGTCCATGACCGGCATCAGGATGTCGGCAATGACGAGGTCCGGCGGGTTGTCCCGTGCGGACTCCAGCGCCTCTTTGCCGTTCCTGACGCTTGTGACGTCCATCCTGAAGGCCTTCAGGATCGATTCCAGCAGGTACAGGTTCTGCTGGTTGTCGTCCGCGATGAGAACCCGGGTCATGGCGCCTCCGGCCGGACCGGGACAAGGTAGCGTTCGATCTGTTCGGAAAACGTCTTCGGGTTGATGGGTTTCTCGATATAGCCGGTGCACCCTGCCGCAAGAGCTTTTTCCCGGTCCCCGGGCATCGCGTAGGAGGTCAGGGCGACAACAGGGATCGTCGCAAGGTCCGGATTCTTCCGCAGCTCGCGGGCAGTCGCGTACCCGTCCATGACCGGCAGCTGGATGTCCAGCAGGATGAGGCGGGGCGCGAGCGTTGCCGCGAGGTCGATCCCCTCCCTGCCGTCCCGTGCCCGAATGACTTCGTACCCTTTCGCCTTCAGGATGAAACTGACCAGGTAAAAGTTCTGGTCGTTGTCCTCGATATACAGGATGTCCGTCATGCCGCACCCCGGTCCGCAGGAAGGGTGACCGCAAAGGTGCTCCCTTTGCCCGGTGTGCTCTCGACGGTGATGGATCCTCCCATCAGGTCGACGAGTCTCCTGCAGATCGAGAGCCCGAGACCGGTCCCCTCGTACTGCCGGGTCAAGCCGGTGTCCACCTGGCTGAACGGCCGGAACAATTTATCGAGGTCCTCCCTCTTTATCCCGATGCCGGTGTCCATGACGCTGATAGTGATCCGGTCGTCGTTCCGGGTGCTCTCGATTGTTACACGTCCTGATTCAGTAAATTTGATGGCATTGCTCATAAGGTTAAGGAGGACCTGCTCGATGCGCCGGGCATCCCCCCGCACCGTCCCGCTCCCCGGTGCGACGGTCCGTTCCAGGGCAAGGTGCTTTTTGTCGGCGAGCGGCTGCATCGTCCGGACCACTTTGTCGATCACCGCCGCGATATCGACCGGCTCGCTCGCAAGGGTGAGCTGCCCGGCCTCGATCTTCGAGATGTCCAGCACGTCGTTGATCAGGGCGAGCAGGTGTTCCGCACTCTCGGAGACCATGCCGAGCTGCTTTTTCTGTTCGTCGTTCAGGGGACCTGCCAGTTCCTGCCCGAGGATCCCCGAGAACCCGATGATTGAGTTGAGCGGCGTGCGGAGCTCGTGGGACATGGTGGCAAGGAATGCCGACTTCAGCCGGTCGGCAGATTCGGCAGCCTCCTTTGCCACGGCCAGCTCCCGGGTCCGTTCTGCAACGATCTCCTCGAGGTGGTCCCGGTATGCCTCCAGTTCGGCGAGCGCCCGCTCCCGCCCGGTCTTCTCGGCCCGGATCTTCTCCACCATCGCCCTGAATGACCGCGCAAGGGTTCCGATCTCCCCGGCCCCTTCTGTCCCGATCGTCTGGTCGAGGTCCCCGGTCTCCGCGATCTTCCTGCTCACCCCGGTAAGGTTTGCGATCGGGCGGATGACCGTGAAGTCGAGGACAAGGAGCGTGATGATGGAGAGCAGGAGCAGGGCAAGGATGACAAACAGGAGGATCCGCAGGATGGACTCGTTGATCCGCTGCTCGATCGTGCTGAAGGGGACGAATGTCCCAATCTTCCAGCCGAGCGCCGGCGAGGTGGAGTACATCAGGTAGCTGTCATTGAGGACGAGCACGCCTTCATCCGTGGAAAGGAACGTTCCGGTCTTATCCTTAAGAATGTCGCCGATGCCGGAAAAGAGCAGGGACTGGTCCCGTGCGGCAAGGATCGTTCCGTTCCGGTCGGTGAGGATCATCTCCCCGCCTTCCACGCTCCCCACCGTGGAGATGTACCGGGTCAGGTTGACGAGCGTGATATCTGCCCCGATGACCCCGATCATGGTCCCTTTGCGGTCGGTGAGCGGGGTGACGATCCCGATGTTGACGTCCGGCGTCGTTACCGACTGGTAGGGTTCCGTCACCGCCACGGTGCCCGGGTGCTCCTTTGCGAGCAGGTACCACGGCCGGTCGCGGGGGTCGTAGGCTGTCGGACGGGCCCGGGGGTATGACCGGACGAACGCCCCGTTCTCCCGGCCCATGTAGACGGAGCTGACGTACGGGTGGGAGGTCTGGTAGTCCTGCAGAATGTCGATGATCTCCTGCTCCCGGTCGCTGATGGAGTACCGGAAGGTATCCTCCGAGGCGTTCAGGAAATTCGTAAAACCGGTATCGTTTGCTGCCCGGACCTTGTCGTTGAGGGAGAGTTCGAGGACGTCGTACTGCGCTTCCGCAATGAACCGCGAGAGGGCGAAATCGATGTGCCGGAGCTGGGCAATGGAAGTCTCCGAGACGGAATCGAGGTTCTGTTTGTGGAGGGAAGAGGGAAGGACGACCCCGATCAGGACGAGGACGAGCAGGGCGATGCAGAAATAGAGGATGAGGACGCGGGACCGGAGTTTCATCGTCTATGGTGGAATGATTTTTCCACCATATATACGTTTTTGTCCGCCGGGGGCCGGTTGCGACGTATCCATGGCAGAGGGGGTCCCGGGCAGGTCCCGCAGCGCTGCGGTATTTTTTATCGGGCTCGTACCTGCCTGCCGCGTTGCAGGATATTTACGCGTTCCGCAGCAGGTCTGCTGATGCCGCAAAGTCGACCGTCGGCCGGGGGTAGTTGCTCTGGGGAAAGCCGCTGACCCCGTCGCCCTCTGATGAGGGGAACACTGCGACGTGGAGGTGGGGCAGCCTGCCGCCCCGCGCGAATATGCAGACATGGTCCGGGGAATATGTCTTCCGGATCTTCCGGGCGACCTTCTTAGCCGCCACAAAGAGTTTGGTAATCCCGCTGTCCGGCAGGTCGTAGAACTTCTCAACGTGGTCCCTGGGCACGACAAGGCAGTGCCCCGGCGCACACGGGGAGATGTCGAGGATGCCGATACAGAAGTCGTCTTCATAGATCGTATAAGACGGGATCTCCCCCTTCACGATCCTGCAGAGCACACAGTCCATGTGACCCCGTTGGGCGGCTCCTCCTTAAAACGCCATCGCCCGGGATCCGGCTGGCAGGGAGGATCGGGACACTGGTGCAGGGAATGTCTGCCCGTGCGCAACTCCACGATTGGACCGGGAAGGTCGTCCCCATGATTCCGGGGATCGCGGCTCAAAAAACACATTCACCCCACGGTCAGGGAATATAGAGGCTCTCTGCGAATACTTCGTAAAGCGGAGTGAAGTTCAGGGACATTTCATGGCCGAAATCGACGGACTCCTGAAGAGATACTGGGGCTCTGGCTCGTTCCTGCCCCACCAGCGAGCGATCATCGAATCCGTCCTCTCGGGGCAGGATGTGGTCGCCATCATGGCAACCGGCGGGGGAAAATCGCTCTGTTACCAGCTGCCCGCGCTCTGCCTCGGCGGACTCACGCTCGTAATATCGCCCCTCATCTCGCTGATGAAGGACCAGGTCGACGACCTGAACGCCCGGGGGATCCCGGCAGCGGCGTACAACAGCTCGCTGGAATACCGCGAGCGGGAGATGATTGAGAAGAGTCTTACGAACGGCACCCTCCGTCTCCTGTTCGTTTCACCGGAGAAGTGCATGCAGGCACCGTTCCTCGCAACCCTCGGAACGCTCCCGGTCCGGCTCATCGCTATCGACGAGGCTCATTGCATCTCCGAGTGGGGCCATGACTTCCGGCCGGAATACCGGTCGCTTGCTGTCCTGAAGAAGAAATTTCCCGCCGTCCCGGTTATTGCCCTGACGGCAACGGCGGTCCCTGCGGTGCGGCGGGATATCCGGGAGCAGCTCGGGCTTTCCACGGCCCGGGAGTTCGTCGGGAGCTTCAACCGGAAGAACCTCACCTACCGGGTCGTGCAGAAGAAGAACCCCGCGGTGATGCTTGCCGGCTATATCGGGCAGCACCGGAACGATGCCGGGATCGTCTACTGCCTCAGCAAGAAGGAGACCGAAGAGATCGCCGCTGACCTGCGGGCGCGGGGGTTCTCCGCGCTCGCCTACCATGCCGGGCTCTCGAAGCCTGTCCGGGAGAAGGTGCAGGACGACTTCATCCATGACACCGTGAAGGTCGTCTGCGCAACGGTGGCGTTCGGTATGGGCATCGACAAGCCCGATGTCCGGTACGTCATCCACTTCGATATCCCCAAATCCATCGAGTCCTACTACCAGGAGACGGGCCGGGCGGGGCGGGACGGCCAGCCGTCCGAGTGCATCCTCTTCTACAGCCGGATGGATGTGTTCAGGGTCAGGTCCCTTCTCACGAGCGACGGTTCGGACGAACGCAGCGTGCGCCTCGCGATAAAGAAGCTCAACGGGATGGCGGAGTACTGCGAATCCGCGGCCTGCCGGAGGACGTTCCTGCTCGGGTATTTCGGCGAGGAGTATCCCGGCGGGAACTGCGCCTCCTGCGACAACTGCGACAACCCCCGGGAACGTGCCGACGGGACCGAGATCGCAAAGGCGATCCTCCGCTGCGTACAGGACCTGCCGTCGGAGTTCGGGACCGGGCTGATCACCGACGTCCTGACCGGCGCAAAGACCCTGAAGGTCCGGAGGTACGGCTTTCCCTCCCTCCCGTCATTCAACACCGGCGGTGGCATCACGAAGCAGCAGTGCCGGACATGGGTGAACGAGCTGGTCCGGCAGGGCTTTTTGGAACGGGCGGGGGACCGGTACCCGGTCATCCGGCTCACCGAAAAGGGCAGGAGCGTCCTTGACGGCACGACCCGGGTGATGCTTTCGGTACCGGAGGGAAATGTACCGAAGCGTACCCCGGCCCCGGAATGCCCCGGTACAAATGGCGGAGAAGAGGCGGTGTTCCTCCGCCTTCGCGCCCTGCGCAAAACCATTGCAGACCGGGACAATGTCCCCCCTTACGTCATCTTCCCGGACAAGAGCCTGCGGGAGATGGCCCGGGCCCTTCCGTGTGACCTGGAGGGCTTCGGTACGATCGCCGGTGTCGGTGCGTTCAAGCGGGAGAAGTACGGGCCGGTCTTTACCAATGCAATCCGGGCCTGGTCCGAGGGCAGGGGGGGCGGGGATGCATCCTGTTCCGGCGGCATGTTCCCTGCAGGCGGAAAAAATTCCGGTCAGGAGTATACCGGTACCCCCAGGAGGATCCCTTTTGCCCCTGAAGGCAGTTGTTGACGGGGAGACGGTCATTGCCCCTGACCTCTCCGATGAGGAATGGGCAGGCCTGCAGCTGCGTCACAGGAAAGGACTCACGGTAACGATGGCCTGCTGCGGGGCACCGGGACACCTGCGGACCTCTGGAAAAGGGACGCGGCACTTCTATCATGCACCTGATTCCGGGTGCCGTTATGCAGAGGAGTCGAAAGAGCACCTGGAGATCAAATACAGGATCTACCAGACCTGTCAGTCAGAAAACTGGGAGACCTCCGTCGAATTTCCCTCCCCGGACCGGACCTGGGTCTCGGACGTGTACGCGGTCCGTGACGGCAGGAAGGTTGTCTTCGAGGTCCAGGTAAGCGCCATCACCCCGGAGGAGCTGGAAGAAAGGGACAGGAAATACCGGGCTCTTGGGATCGAATCGTACTGGCTGCTGGATAATTTCCTGGGGAAATCGAGGGATTTTACCGCATGGTACGATGCCTGCCTTTGCGGGGAAGACGCCCGGAATCCGGCGACGATCCCCTCCATCGACCCGGCGCTCTTCCGGACCGGCCCGGAGAACCACATCTTCATCCCCCGGGGGATCCGGAGTATCGGCCTCTCTGCAAAGAGCCGGACGCTCTTTACGACGAATAACCCAGCGCTCTCCCTGCCGGTCTGGGTCCGGGAGGTCCTGAAGGGGAATTACCAGCGATATCTCGAGGCGGGCGCCGATGCGTTCCACCGGAAGCGACAGCTCATGATCCTTGCAGCCCCGGCGCTCATACGGTTCCGGGAATTCTACGAAACGATCATCCGCCACGGGACATACCGGGAGAGGGCAGGGCGCGCCGAGCGGAGGTTCAGAGCGGGCCCATCCAGGGACGACCCGGCACTGCAGAAAACGGTCCGCACCCTCTCTGCCGAGATTGACTGGGTCGGGAAGGAGTACCGTTCGTACGTGTCAGAGAGCTCCGGGCTGTTTACGTGGAAGAAGGTCCCGGGGCACGACAGGCCGCGCCTGTATTTCCGGCTTGAACCAGCATCGAACGTGAAAAAAATCCAGGACGGTGTCGCAACGCTGGACCGGTGGGAAGCGTCGTTTGAGGATGCCCTCCGTACCCTGGAGCGGGGATCTTCCCCTCATAATGGATAACTCCCGGGTCACCGTTCACGGGCGGTTTTTGGAACAAAACCTGAAACAATCCGGCCGGCCATGTTTCAAAAAGTGGAAAATCCGGAAATCTCTTTCATGCCGGGGTATTCAAAACTCGCCCATGAAACCTGCTGTTGTAATCCTGCTCTTCCTGGTGACAGCCTGTGTGGCGATCGCCGGCTGCTCTTCCACCTCCCCACCCGCCACGGCGACAACCACGGCAACTCCGGCTGCGTCATCGACGCCGGGGATGGTCACAGCGACCAGTATTTCGGCGACACCGACTGCTGCGATCACGGTACCGGCGACAACGGGCGATCCTTCCGCAGCCGACCGGAAGGTTACCCTCACTCTCGTGGCGGAGGGCTTTGCATTTGACAAATCGACCATCACGGTGCCGGCCGGCGCCACCGTGGTGATGACGTTTGACAACAAGGACTCCGGCGTACCGCATAATTTTGCCCTCTATACGGACTCTACCGCACGACAGAAGGTCTATGGCGGGGGGCTCACCACGGGGCCTGAAACGACGACCTACCGGTTCAACGCTCCCATGATTCCCAAGACGTATTTCTTCCGGTGCGATGTCCACCCGACAACCATGACCGGATCGTTCGTGGTGACGTAGCGGGATTAATCCGTATTCCGGTTTTTTCCCGCACGGTCCTTCCGGGGAGACCTTGCCAGCCCCGTCACTATCCCACCCCGCCCCCCATCATTCCCGTGGGATTGTGGCCGGAAAGGACATTTTATGAACTCCGGAACCCATGTTCAGGCAACCGGAGTGACTGGTATGAAGGTTGACGAGTCTGTTGGCAATATCGATATCTGCGGGCGGTTCTGCGGATCGTGCCCGACGTACAGGGAAAATTCCCTGAACAACGGCAAACCCCGCCTGTTATTCTGCGCAAAGGGGAATTCCGATAAGGGCAAGGGTGAGAAGATGGTCGGGTGCAATTGTCCCGGTTGCGGCGTCCATAAACGGTACAAGCTCACCGGCGATTACTACTGCTCGAAGTGAGAGGCCCGCCGTTTCTTTGGGGGCACGATGACCGGGTCCGGAGCGTGCGGCCGGTGGATACCCCCGCCCGGTCTGCGATCCGCGGTCACCGGATAATCCCTGGAGATGACATCATGGCCATTATCGTTAAACGCGTAACGGAACCGGTATCCGGCGATGACGGGTACCGGGTGCTCGTGGAGAGGCTCTGGCCCCGGGGTATCACCAAAGAGAAGGCGAAGATCGCCCTCTGGCTGAAGGATGCGGGTGCCAGCACAAAGCTCCGGCAATGGTTTGCCCATGACCCGGTGAGATGGGAGGCGTTCCGTACGAAATATTTTGAAGAGATGGAGGCAAAGCCTGACGTCGTCGCCCGGCTCCGGGAGATCCTCGCAGAGAACCGGAAGGTAACCTTTGTCTTCTCAGCACACGACGAAGCCCATAACAACGCCGTTGCGTTAAAAGAGTTCCCCGGGCGGCAGGCGTACGGATAATCCTCCCGGAAGGCATCCGGCTGTCGCCATCAGCGGCACGGTTGCCCGGTACCCGTTCTTCTGGTCAGGACTCCCGGTTATTCCGTCGGGCGCACATATTTTATTTTTTACTGTTTTTATGGAAAAATATGTATAGTATTTTATTGTATTGAAATGCATGGGAAAAAAAGGAGAGTCTCCGCCGTTACGGGATGGACCGCACTCATCAGGGACGATGCAAAACAATCATAAAAAAACCGATCTCCCGATGACAGGAAAATCTGAAATCGCCCACATGCGGACGCTGTTAATCAAAGAACTCAAAACGCCGTTTATCGAACGCGTAACGACGGCACCTTCGTTCAGCCACATCAAAGAAGTGAAGATGGAAAATTTTGATGAACGCGTCATGACGCTTCCGGACCGGGAGATTTTCGAACTCTATACCGAGTATAAAAAGATCGGGACACTCCCGGATAAAAAAGAGAAGGAGATGGTCAGGAACAGCATCCTTGACCGTCTTGCATCGAGTATTCTTTCCAACGGGCATTTCCTCCGGCGGATCCTGCGCCGCAAAAATCCCTGAACTCCGGCAGATGCCGGCGAAAAATTTTATTGGAAAATCCCCGGAGCTGCCCGTCATTCTCCTGTTCTTTGTTGAAAAATATCACCCTGAAGCCTCCCCTGTCGCTGGCGGCATTCTCATCCATGGCGGTTTCTTACCATGGTACCGGAGGGTAACCGGTAGCTGGAGGCGGCCCTGACGGGAATTCCGAAAAAAGGACGCCGGTGTGCGTTCCCTCACGGGTCCCGAAGGGGAATGTCCTGACCGGTCTTTCCCCCGCGGGCTTGCTGGACCGGATCCGGCGGGCGGGGAGGTGCCTCCCCTTTTTCCCTGGGAAGGGGTCCGCGTAGGAATCGTTCCTGCTCATCCGCCTGTCGCGAACCATTCGCCGGGCGGCGTCTCCACCTCATCTGGCGACGGCACGTCCTCTTCGAACGTGCGGAGAAAGGTGCCGTCAGCAAACGTATCCAGCTCGCAGAGAAAGGCGTCGAGTCGCAGCACGGGGACGAGAGGGACGCCGTCGAAGATCCGGATCTCCTCTTCGATGAGGGTGACGATGACCGGGACCGCCTCCCCGTTCGTGATCGTCTCGTAAAATGCCGTCCTCTCCTTGTGCTGCACGACAGCTTTCTTCAACGCCGACAACCGGTAGCGGTTCCCCGACCACCGTTTGCACTCCGCGAGGACGGTCCGGTCGCCTTTGATCGCGATGACATCGTACTGCCGCCGTTTCTTCTGGTAGGTTTTGACCGTGTTGACGGCAACATGGAAGTCATTCTTCTCGAAGATGAATCCTGCCAGCCGCTCGAAGTTCTGCCAGACGGATCCTTCCGCAACGCACTCAAGCTCCCCGGTACTGCCGATCGTCTCGAAGGTGACGGGGTAGGTTGTTCCTGGTACGGGATCGTTGTGCACGGGCAATGCCGGTCCAGCTCCTTGTTCGTTCCGGTACAACAGTCCGGGAGATGTTTTATTAAAGAGCCGGTGGGCGTGGTGAAACTGTACGTGGCCGCGGGGAGGCGGTTATTGGGGTGCCGGAAAACGCCGCCGGACTATTCCGGCAGGTGAGCCGCTGGACCGGGGGTTCGCCCTTCTCCGGGTATCAGCCGGCCGGCCGCACCGCGACGGTCACCGTATTGCCAGGAATTTTGCATTGATGGCGACGATCACCGTACTCGCGCTCATGAGGACTGCCCCGGCCGCGGGCGACAGGAGGATGCCATACCCGAAGAGGACCCCGGCGGCAAGCGGGATCGCGAACGTGTTGTAGCCGGTCGCCCAGATCAGGTTCTGGACCATCTTCGCGTACGTCCTTTTTGACAGCGCGATGATGTCCGCCACGTCCCGGGGGTCGCTTCGCACGAGGACGATATCGGCGCTCTCCACCGCGACATCCGTGCCGGCACCAATCGCGATCCCGACGTCAGCCTGGACGAGGGCGGGTGCATCGTTGATGCCGTCGCCGACCATGGCGACAGCGTACGTTCTCTGCACCTCCTTTATCCTGTCCGCTTTCTCGTGCGGCAGCACCTCCGCAAAATATTCGTCAAGGCCGGTCTTTTCGGCAACCCATGCCGCGACGTACCGGTTATCCCCGGTCAGCATCATGCAGCGGATGCCCATCCCCTTCAGCCGGGTGATCGCCTCCTTTGACTCGCTCCTGATGATGTCGGCGAGCGCAAGGGCACCGGCGGGAGCCCCGTCCTCGAGAAGGTACACAACGGTTTTGCCCTGCCGGGTGATTTCTTCGATCCGGGGATCGGAGAGGGTAATCTTCTCCTCCGCGACCCAGCCCGGGCTCACCACCATCACGCGCCGGCCGGCCACATCCCCTTCAACGCCTTTGCCGGGAATCGCGTGGAAATTCCTCGCGGCAGGGATTTCCAGGTGCCGTTCCTCTGCGCTCTGTACAATCCCCTTCGCAAGAGGATGTTCGGAATGGGTTTCGAGCGATGCTGCGAGTTTCAGGACTTCAGTCTCGGGCATTCCGCCGAGGGAAACGATGTCGGTCACCCCGAATTTTCCCCGCGTCAGGGTGCCGGTCTTGTCAAAGACGATCGCCTGCACATCTTTTGCCCGCTCGAATGCCTGCCGGTCCCGGATGAGCAGCCCGGAGTGTGCGGCAAGGGATGTCGATACGGCCACGACGAGCGGGACAGCGAGCCCGAGGGCATGGGGGCATGCGATCACCATGACCGTTGCCGCCCGCTCGGTGGCAAACCCGATCTCCTGCCCGAGGGCCAGCCACGCCGCGAAGGTGATCGCCCCCACCCCGAGCGCGATGATGACGAGGAAGAGCGCGGCCCGGTTGGCGAGGTCCTGCGTCCGTGACCGGCTCTCCTGCGCCTGCCGGACCAGCGCGATCACCTGGCTTACGTAGGTCTCGTCCCCGGTCTTCTTCACCTCGGCCACCACCGATCCTTCGCCGTTGATCGCGCCCCCGGTGACCGCATCGCCCGCATGTTTCGGGACGGGCTTCGACTCCCCGGTCAGCATCGACTCGTCCATGCTGCCGGCCCCCTCGACAACGATCCCGTCGACCGGGACCTTCTCGCCGGGTTTTATCAGGACCCGGTCGCCGGGCCGCAGATCGGCGATCTTCACGGTCACGATCCCGGAGCCCCGGAGCAGGTGTGCCTCCTGCGGCATGATTCGTACGAGCTCTTCCAGGGCACGGGATGCACCAAGGACCGACCTCATCTCGATCCAGTGCCCGAGCAGCATGATGTCGATCAGGGTTGCGAGCTCCCAGAAGAATCCCTCTCCCTGAAGGCCCAGTACGGTTGCTGCGCTGTACAGGAACGCCACGCTGATCGCAACGGCGATCAGGGTCATCATGCCCGGCTGCCGTGCCTGCAGTTCCGTACCAATCCCCTTCAGGAACGGGTACCCGCCATACAGGTAGACGATACCGGAGAGCAGCAGGAGGAGGTACTGCGAGCCCGGGAACACGAACGAGAACCCGAGGAATGCCTGGACGGGTGGCGAGAGGAACAGGATGGGGATTGTCAGGATCAAAGAGACGATGAAGCGTCTCCGGAAATCTTCGGGATCGTGGGCAGGGATCCCGGTACCGGCCGGATGGCTGCCGTGCATCCCGCCATGAGCCATTCCTCCCATGCGGTGGCTGGATGGGGCTCCGGGGGCTTCTCCTCCGTGAGAGTGGCTGCCATGGGATCCCTGTTCCCCGCCGTTCATTCTGTCGTGATGCATTTCGGTATGATCGGTCATTGGCCCCCCTCACCGTCTCGTTCTGCGGATCCCGCCGCCGTAGCGTTTCCTCCCTTCTGTCCCGCGGTCACTGCCGACACCCGCTCCCCGGATCACGAAGGACGCTCCTTTTTCCGTACTTGCCGGACCAGCCAGAGGATGAGAAGGATACCGGCGACCAGCCAGACAAGGAAGAACAGAATGACAAGCAGGATAGAGAGAACCATGAGACCGGTCCCTGCCGTCCCGGCTCCCCCCATCATCCCGTAATCCTGGTTGTACCATCCCATCATACCGGGGTACCCGCCGGCACCCGGCCCATATCCACCCGTCATCCGGGCGATCATCAGGTTCGAGGCACCGGGATACTCGTCCATGATCTCCATCAGGCGGGACTGCTCTGTGGAACTGAGATTTCCGGATCTTAGTTTCGTGACGAGCCCCTGCATCTCGCCGTGCAGCGGGCCGCCCATGGCACGGATCTCAAGGGACTCCATCATCCGCACCCCGCTGGCATTCATCATGCCGTCGTCGCCGGTGCTGAGATATCCCCCCATCATGCCCGGCCCGTAGCATCCCGTGCAGTTTTCCCATCCCTGGTATGGCACCTGATCCCGGGCGGCAGCAGTGCCGCCTCCTGCGAATGCGAAGAAGACGATCAGGGCGATGAAAATCCTTAACCTGAACCTGGAAGCGATGTGCATCGTTTGTTCCCCGTACGTTTTCCACCCGGTCCCGGGATTGCGGTTATTCAAAAACGGGAATTCCGGGGTGTACGGGAACAATGCCGGGGGGAAAAGGTAAAGGTTTGGATGGTACCAGCACGTGGCGCCGCATCCTGCCGGCCTGCCGGGACCCTTTCGTAGAAACCGATCCGCGTTCGCACCGGAAAGACCGGGAACGTGGATACCGGCTGCGGGATGATGGTGGGCGTTCGGCGCGCCTCACCCCATTTACCTGCAATTTGACCGGCATTTCAGATGAAACGGTTTCATTTTTTATTAATGACTTAAAAATGTATAAATAATACTACGTGCATATGAGAGATAAGCATGGTAAATATCGACCACCAGGATAAGATGAGGGAGATCGAAGACATGGTCTTCACCATCATGGTCATTGTCTTGTGCATGATCATCGCGATCGCGATTATCAATGCAGGATTATCTCCCTTTTAACCGGCATCCTCTTTTTCCCGGCATCTCCTTGTAACCTGCATCTTCTTTCAAAGACCCGCATTCCCTCGGGAACCTGCATCCCCTTTTTTTACCGGGATCTCCTCAACCGATATCCCTTTTTTTTACCACCATCCCCGAGTGACCTGCATCTCCTCATGATAACCGCCTTCCCCCAGCAATCCTCATTCCCTTTTTGACCGGCGTCTCTTCAACCAGCATCCCCTTTTGACCGGCACCCTTTTCCTGCAGGACCGGGAATCGTCCCATACCTCGTGCCGGAAAAGACTCCAAACCCCCGTTCATTCCCGAAATCATGAAAACAAAAATGGGGCGACGAAGGTCGATGTGTCGTGTTTTTTCCCGGGTCCTTTGTCGGGGATACCGGATAATGCTCACAGGCTACCCTCCCCTGCGATCCCGCAGGAGGGCCGGGCCCTCTTCCTGATGCCCGGCTGAAATCCCCTGCCTGCAGCAGATGTGACTTTTTTATACCCGCCTGCAGTAGTAGTGGTAGGTGGGGATGGAAATGTTCGAAAAGATACTGGTCGCCCTTGATTTCTCCGCGTACTCCCAGAAGATCTTCGACTGCATCGGGGAGATCCCCGGCGTTCGTGACGTCGTGCTCATCCATGTCGTGGATGCCACGCACCCATCGAAACTGGGATGGACGCACGAACCGTACATCGAGAACGCAAAGCTCCGCATGGCCGAGAAGAAGGAGGCGCTCGAGCGTCTCGGCCTTACCGTCCACATCTCCGTCGATGTGATCGTGGACGTAATCACCCAGGGAACGGTCCCGCAGGCGATTCTCGATGCAGCGGGGGCCCATTCCGTATCCCTGATCGTCATGGGGGCGCGGGGCATCAACCCGATCCAGGAGCTGCTGCTCGGCAGTGTCTCGTCCTCGGTTCTCCGGCATGCCGGGACAAGCGTGCTTGTCCTGCACTTCCGCCCGGCGCCGGGTGAGGGGGCGGGACCGGCCTGCCCGCCTGATACGCCGCTCTTCTCCAGAGTACTGGTCCCGACCGATTTCTCCCGACCGGCGGAGGATACGTTTTCCTTTGTGCGATCCATCCCCGGGATCGATGAGATGATCCTCCTCAACGTCGTTGACAAGGGAGAATCGAAGGAGGAGATCGAAACGGCTGTCCTGGATGCGAAGATGAAGCTTACCGCCATGAAAGAGGAGTGCGGGGCATCCGGGATCCCGGCAACAATCCGCGTCCGCGTCGGCGACCCCACCGAGATGGCGCTCGCGGTCGCAGAAGAGGATGACGTATCCTTAATCGCGATCAGCGCGTTCGGGACCGGCCGGGTCCGGGAGATGCTGCTCGGGAGCACGACCTTTACCATCGTGCGGAGGACACGCAGGCCCATCCTGGTGATCCGGACCGGTGGATTCCCCGGTTCCTGAACCACCGTGTTGGGGATGCGGCACTCCGGTCACCTGGTGGTCTCAGGATGAGGGATGGCGCAGGTGAAGCCCCTTCCCCGGTTCCTGCCGGGAGGGCCGGGCGTGAGGGTACGCATCCCCCGCGAGGACGGCGGCAGGGAAGGTGCGGGGGAGATGCGGGATACCTTCAGGGAAGGGACCAGGAACAACGGTTACTTCCCCGCATCGGAACACGTTGCGGAAGCATCGTACGTGCAGTATTCCCCCCGGTAGAACCAGTTCCGGTAGACGATCGGGGTGATAATCGTTGTCAGCAGGCTCATGAGCACGAGGGCAACGTAGATCCCCTGCCCGATGACCCCCGCCTCAAGCCCGATGAGGGCGACGATCATCGCCACCTCCCCCCGGGGCGCCATCCCGAAACCCACGATGAGCGAATCCTCGGTGCACAGGCCGCCCAGCCTCGCAGGGATCCCGCAGCCGATCACCTTGGTGACGATCGCAACGAGGGTGAGGGCCAGGAGGAAGAACAGGATTTCGGATGTGACCGCGTGGAGATCGGCGATGATCCCGAGTGAGACGAAGAAGATCGCGGCAAAGATGATCTGCAGGTACTCGGCGCCCTCCTTGAGGCTCCTGCTCTGGTGCAGTTCGACATCCTTGAACGAGACTCCGGCAATGAACGCCCCGACAATCGCCGAGAGCCCGACCGCTTCCGCACCCATCGCGTAGAGGAACGCGAGCATCATCGCGAAGATGAAGATAAACTCCGGGTACTTCCGGACAAACGGTGTTGCATCCAGTCTCACGAGGAACCGGCTGACCACGAAAATCCCGAGTGCTGCGGCGATCACGATGAAGGAGACCGCCTTGACGGTTACGATGGCGACGCTGATATACGAGAACGAACCCCCCACCACATCCGTGCTGATTGCGAGGGCCAGCAGGGCAAGGACGTCATCGATGACGGCTGCGCCGATGATTGCCTTTGCGGCCTCCGTCTGGAGCTTGCCCAGTTCTTTCAGGACATTGGCCGTGATCGCGATGCTCGTTGCCGTACAGGCAGTACCGACAAAGATCGCACTGGCCGAATCGAACCCGAACCCGGTTGCAAGCCACCACCCGCCAACCCAGGGGATGATGACCCCGAGAAGGGCGATGGCAAAGTTGCGCGGGTGAAGAATATCCTTCATGTTGAACTCGAAGCCGATCACGAACAGGAGGATAACCGCGCCGAGATGGGCAAGCGCCCTGACAAAGTCCGTGTACGTGATCCATCCCAGCACACTCGGGCCGACAAGGAGGCCGACGAGGATGAGGCCGATGACCGCGGACTGGTTGATGCGCGATGCAATCAGGTAGCCGCCGAGGGCGACGAACAGCAGCAGGCTCATCTGGAACTCGACCGAGGTGGCAAGGGATTCCATCGTATCTCATGGGAAAGAGACAATAAAACCTTTTTTGGTCCGGGAAATTGGGGAAACCCCATCATCGGGAGACCGGTCCCCACCAGGATTTGCGGGTGAACGGGGAGAGTCCGGCAGAGGAGAGCCCGGTCAGGATACGATGACGCAGGCGGGGATGAAGGAGAGAATGGCTGCCGGCCGGTCCATCCCGGCGGGCCACCCCGACCAGGTCGAAGATTCCGGTTACGGTAATCGCGCCGATCCCGGTCCCCCCGGGCCGTCGGAGGCGCAATGGGCGGTCCAGCAGGGCATGGCATACCCTGCGTGATGTCTTGTGACTTACCGTTGCCGACGATGCCGTCTTCCTACCATGATACTATTAAGCGAATAAAATGCACCGGTACTCAATGACCCTGGAGCGGACGATTGCCCGGGCCTTTTCGCTCGACGACACCACGTGGCGGCGCCATGCCAACCCGTGGAGCGTGATCCTGCGCACGACCGTGCTGCCGATCCTCATCCTCGCGTTCTGGAGCCGGCTCTGGCTCCATTGGTACGCCCTTGTCCCGGTTGCTCTTGCCCTCCTCTGGACATGGTACAATCCCCGCATCTTTCCGCCACCGGCGTCGTTCGATCACTGGGCATCGAAGGCAGTGCTCGGAGAACGGGTCTGGCTGAACCGGGATGTCGTGGCCATACCGGTTCACCACCGGACCGTCCCGATCATCCTTTCCCTCGTCTCCGGTACCGGGATGCTGGTTGTCTTCTGGGGGGTTCTTACGTTCGACCTTTGGCCAGCCATGTTTGGCATGGCACTCGTCTATGCCGGGAAACTCTGGTTCCTCGACCGGATGGTGTGGCTTTGGGAGGAGACGAACGAGGCGACCGGGGAACAGGTACCCAAGGATACCTGAACATCCTTCGGATTTTTTGGCCGGGTTCTCCTTGTATGCGAAAAACAGGGGGTACGGATAGTGCCGAAAGCGCCTACGGTACCCGCATAATCTGCGGTCACTCTTTTACGGTGGGAGAGGGTAAACAGGGTCCCGCAATTACGGTGTTCCGGCCGGGAGGGGCTTTTTTTCCGTAACCGCGGACGGTGTCCGGATTTTTCCCCGGCCGCTACAACCGGTCTTCCCGCAGCTGTCGCCTGCGTATCGCCCAGAGCGTTATGGATATGATGATGAATACAAGGAAGAATGCAGACCGGAGAAGGATCGCATGGGGGATCGCAATTCCCTGCGGGGAGACGAGAAACCCGCCGACCAGGAAGAGCAGGGTAACGATGCAGACCGTCGGAATGGCATAGTACCGTTCCGACCAGAACGACAGGACGAGGGGAATGAAATAGAGGAGCCAGACCGGTTCTCCCCGGGGAGTAACGGTATCGATCAGGTAAACGGCCAGAAGGACCAGGGTGATGGTAACTGCGAGGCCGATGTCTGATGCAAGGGAAGTGAGCAGCCGGACCAGGGGGGACCGGTTGCGGCGTTTTGTCGTCTGCATGGTGTATCCGGACTTGTTGCGGGGATTGATCGGTACCTTGTACAATAAAATTTCCCCGGAATGTAAAAAATCATTGTGATCGCATCGTTGGGAAATTCCCGGTTCCGAAAGAGATCCCCCGGTCCGGGAACCGGGCTTTCCTATAGTGTCCCGGATCAAAAAGGGTTTAAAACATAAGCCCCAAGGAAACGTTTACCGGGTGCTGCAGCCACAGCATACTATCACCTGTATTTCATCCATCCTTGAGCAGCACCCAACCTGTCCCACCGGAACGGGCAGGATTACCCCACAACGAGGTGTACCCATGAACCCACGGTATCTACATTCCATTGACGAACTCGACAACCTTGTCGGGCTCATGCCGAAAGAACGGGAAGAGATGGAGCTGGTCACGAAGACCTTTCCCTTCCGTGCAAACGAATACTACCTGTCGCTGATCGACTGGAAAAACCTGCACGACCCCCTCCGGCGGATCGTGGTCCCCGATCCCCGCGAGCTCAAGGGCGGGGGATGCCCGGACCCTTCCTGCGAGAACAATTTTACCCGGCTCCCCGGCCTCCAGCATAAGTATGACCAGACCGGCCTGCTCCTCCTCTCCGATGTCTGCGGCGGGATCTGCCGGTTCTGTTTCCGGAAACGTCTTTTTATCGGTTGTGTGCGCGAGACGATCCACGATGTTTCGGCAGGGCTTGACTACATCCGCTCCCACCCGGAGATCACCAACGTCCTCCTGACCGGCGGCGATCCGCTGACACTGGAGACCCGGCGGCTTGAGGCAGTCCTCAAAGAGCTCCGGGAGATCGGGCATGTCAACATCATACGGATCGGCAGTAAGATGCCGGCCTACAACCCGTACCGGATCCTGAACGACCCGGCACTTGCCGCAGCCCTCGCCCGGTACAGCACGCCGGAGAAGAGGATCTACGTAATGGCCCACTACAACCACCCGAAGGAGCTGACAAACATCTCGCTGCAGGCGATCGAACTCCTGCACCGTGCCGGCGTGGTCGTCGTCAACCAGACCCCGGTGCTCAACGAGGTCAACAGCGATCCGGCGATCTTCACGCAGCTCTTCCGGAAGCTCTCGTTCGCCGGGATCTCTCCCTACTATGTCTTCCAGTGCCGGCCGTCACTGGGCAACCGGGTCTTCCAGACCCCGGTCGAGCGGTCGTTCGAGATCATCCAGCAGGCGTGGGAGACCTGTTCGGGCCTTGCCAAACGGGCCCGGTTCGTCATGTCGCACGCGACCGGCAAGATCGAGATTGTCGGGAAGACGGCGAATCACGTCTTTATGCGGTACCATCAGGCGGCAGATACGGCCGACATCGGGAAGATGCTGGTCTTTAAGAGCAACCCGCTGGCGCGGTGGTTCGATGATTACCTGAACAACGCGGTCCACGATACCCTGCCGTTCGGCATACCGAAGATGCACTGGCTGTTCTGAGGGGAGGATTCCCGTGACCGTCCCTTCAGGTCCACCCGGCAGATCCGGGGATCGACGGAGATCCCCCCGGCCCCCGCGGCGCCACGCGGGCAGGTGAACGACGATGCCCGATATCCCCCTTCCCTGCCGCATCATCGCCCTCATCCAGGAGCGCAACCGCCTCTTTGCCTGCTCCCCGGGAGATCTCGAAGCCATGATCCGGGGATACGGGTTCCGCTGCACGCGGTGCGGCAGGTGCTGCACGCGCAGGATCAATGACCACATCTTCCTGCTCGACCGGGATGTGGCGGTTGCGCGGGAGATCGATCCCCAGGCTCTCGAACCCGCTCCCGGCCCGGAGTTCTGCGACCAGGCGGGGATGCTCTACGTCTCGGGATACGCGGTGAGGATGAAGGACGATCCGGTGGGATCCTGCTGGTTCCTGGACGGGACCCGGTGCCGGATCTACGAACAGAGATTCTCGGTCTGCCGTATCTACCCGTACATGCACCGCCCGGTGCACGGTGCGGCGGGAGAGGTCAGGTGGCAGCAGTTTGCACGACGGGGCGAGCACGGCGAATATGACCGGGGGATACTGGAGAGCGAGGTCCAGACTCTTGCCCGCGGGATCCTCGAATACGAACATGCATTCCTCACGCAGCAGATCGCGTTCCTCGAGACCCTGCACGAATACTTCTCCGTGCAGGATCTCCGGCATGACCGGGAGATGTATGCCTCCCAGAGCCGCAGGTACCGCCGCGGGGAGCCTGTCGATGTTATGGTCTACTGCGCCGGGGAGCTGGAGAAGCACCGGATTACGATACCGGAAAAACCCATGACCCCGGCCTGGCAGTGCACCGGCTCATCGTAAAGGAACCGGGGATTTTTATCGCGATCGTGAACCATACCCGGTCTTGTGGGACTTCCTAGACAAGAAACGACACAAGGAAGAGAAACACGATGATAACCGCAAGAAACCATGCGACACGGATAATGACCTGCCGTGACTGAACCTGGGCAAAGAGGTCCCGCGGCCCGATGTGGAGGAAGACAACCCCGATGATGCTTCCCGCAACAAGGCCGACAACGTTCTGGAGCGTGAGGATGAAGGCCTTGATCGCCCCTTCGGGGAAAAGAACGACCGCTATTCCGGTCACCACCGCGGGCGGGAGGAGCGCGGCGGCGATCGCGACCCCCGCGATGCCTTCCGGGATGCCTTCGGAGAGGGCGATGATGGTCGCAAACCCCAGGAGGACCGCCATGAAGAGGTAGACGGCGTTCGCGTCCATCCGGGCGAGGATCTCCGTCGTCAGGGGCAGTCCGGTGACAAAGGACAGGGCAAACGAGGCAGCCGCGGCGATCACGACCAGCATGGCGACCATCAGCCCGACGATCCCGACGCAGCGCAGCGTCGTCTTGAGATCGCCAATCGCGACCGTGACCGCGAGGGCATAGATCGGCCCCAGCAGCGGCGAAAGGAGCATCGCCCCGATGATGATCCCGACATTGTTGAGGAACAGCCCGATGAGTGCCACGATGCCGGCGATCGCAGCGAGGATGAACTTGTCCCGGTCGAACTCCGTGTATGCCTGGGTCTCGGCAACGATCTTCTCGATGGGGGTCCGCTCCGGCTTCTTCTCCATGAGCCCGTAGCGCTCCTTCAGCCGGTCGACGAACGGGGAGATGACGAAATCCGGCGTCGAGACCTCGATGAGTGTGATCCGGTCGTCCTCTTTCACGAGATCATCGTACCCCGGGATGATCCCCGTCCAGAACGGGCGGGAGGCGGTATGCTCCCGGATGGACCCGTTGGTCTCGTGGATGAGATCGTCGAGCATCTCGTCCGGCACGTAGAGGACGAACCGGGCCGACCGCTCCCCTTCGGTTGCGGAATAGAAGGCGTCCGGAAATTTCGACCGGATCGTCTCAGCCCTCTCTTTCGGTACCTCGATCACGACTTTTTTCATCAGGCGATACCCGCGCAGGAACGTGGGAAAATGGAGACGATAAACCTGTTGACCGGATCACGGGGGCGATGGTTTTTAAGGACACGTCCCCCGTAACGTTACATCACGACCCGGGTCACCACGCCATGGACCTTGTCGGCCGGCAGCTCGTAGAACTGTACGAATGCCGGGGATACTTTCTTGATGATCGCGTAGATCTTCCAGAAGAATTTGTCGCTAACGATGTTCTCCACCCCGTAAAAGATCGTCTTCTCGTGGATGTTGTCGTCGTGGAGGAGCCCGATGACGTCCACGAACTCCATGTAGCCCGCGATGATGGTGAAGGCATGGAGTCCCGGCGCAAGGTTGCGGTCGTAATTCGTCTGGATCCCGAACGGCTTGTCGGTGATCCTGATGGAGACGAGGATATTGTCCTCGTACAGGATCCCGTCGTCGTTCATCACCCGGGAGATGTAGGGTGAGATGCTGTTCTTGTCGGCGGTAAAGAAGAGCGCCGTCCCGCGGACCCGGGGGAGCTCCCCGTACTTCTGCCGGTATTCCGCGAGGAACTCCTCCAGGCTCTTTGGCCGCATCATCCGGTGGAGCTGGTCCTGCCCCCGGATGAAGGTTACGATGATGACGAGCGGGACGGCGGCGATGAGGAACGACCAGTACGCGCCATGGGGGATCTTGGTGAATGCCGAGAGCAAAAAGATGGCGTCGACAACGATCAGGGCGCCGGAGAGTGCGGTCTTGACCGCGTCCTTCTGCAGCGCCGAGATCATCGCAATCAGGACCGCGGAAATTGTCATGGTGCCCGCGACGGCAAGGCCGTAGGCGGATGCAAGGTTCTCGGAGGTCTCGAACTCCAGCATCACGATGACGACGGATAAAAGCAGCATCCAGTTGACGGCCTCGATATAGATCTGGGACCGGAGTTCCGGCGACGTGAACTCGACCTTCATCTTCGGGATGATCCGGATCATCATGCCCTGGTAGACGATCGAGAACATGCCCGAGATCATCGCCTGCGACGCGATCACGGTCGCACCGATACTGAGCAAAAGGAACGGGACATAGAGGAAGGGAGCCTGTCCCTGCACCATGGAGAAGAGGACCGCAGAATGGACCTCCGGGTTATTGAGGACATAGGCGCCCTGGCCGAGGTAGCAGAGCACGAGTGCCGGGAAGATGCAGTACCAGGCCCGGACGATCGGCTCCCTCCCGAGGTGTCCCATGTCGGCGTAGAGCGCCTCTCCTCCCGTGACGCAGAGGAGGACAGCCGAGAGGACGATGAAGGACGAAACCCCGTTCTCCAGGAGAAAGCCGAGGGCGTAGGTGGGGCTTAAGGCAAGGAGCACCTGCGGCGCCGAAGCGATCGAGACAAGCCCGGTGACCGCAAGGGAGATGAACCAGACCAGCATCACCGGCCCGAATGCCCATGCGATCCGCCCGGTCCCTTTCCTCTGGATGGCAAACAGGGCAACGGCGATGCAGATGCCCGTTGCCAGGATCCACCCGCCCCAGATCCCGTGAAACCCCGGGATGAACCGGATGCCTTCGACCGCGGAGAGGATGCTGATCGCCGGGGTGATCACGCCGTCGCCGATGAACAGGGCAACCCCGATGATGGTGAGACCGGAGACAAACGTGACCGCCCACGGGCTCTTCAGCCGGGGAGCCAGGAGCTCTTTTAACACGATCGTCCCGCCCTCCCCCCTGCTCCCGAGCGACATGGCGAGGTACGCGTACTGCACGGTGATCACGATGGCGAGCGACCAGACGATGAGGGAGAGGACCCCGAGGATATTGCCGGCAGCCGGCAGGATGAAGAGGAGGATCGCACCGATCGTGTAGATCGGGCTGGTGCCGATGTCGCCGAAGACAATCCCGAGGGACCTGATGACGGCCTGCGGGGAATGAGCGGTACCTGCCATGGTTACGACTCCCTGAACTCAGATTCACCTTCTGCGTCGATTCGAAGCGATCTCATCTCTTCCGGTTTTTTTAAAAGACGATACCGGCAGGATACCGTCTCCGGATCCGGGCCCGTCGCGGGCCGGCGATCTGCGGGAACGGGGGGATTACCCGGATGCGGGAAGCAGCGGGTTCAGCGCCCCCGAAAGCCCGATCAGCAGCGGGCACTACTCTCAACTCCCTGCCCGGGTACAGGCCCTTTGTAACCTCGTCCGGGTGTCTGGGAACGTGCCCGTGCCCTGTCTCTTTTTCCTGTGCTGGTGCGTTGAACCCAATCGTACAAAGTGTTTCTCTCAGGGTTTCCGGTGCGATCGTTCCGGCGATCGCGGCGGGATTTTTTCCGTCGCGGGGATGCGCTCTGCAGATCGCCGGGAAAAACCGGGAATGTCCGGCAGCCGGAAATACCGGCAAAACCGGGGATGACCAGAGGAATCCGGAAGTATAGGGAAAAATCTCGAAAGAACCAGGAATGCTTGGAAGAATCCGGAAAACTCTCGGGTTTCCCGGACCGTTTTCCGACTCCCAATGAGTATGCGGGACATGCATCCCAGTGGAAAACCGATACCCGGTGAAAAAAAGATCGTCTTACCCGTGTTTCATCTCGTACGTCCCGACAACGAACCCGCCCTCGCAGGAGACCCAGCCAAGCACGGTTGCGTCGTAGCGCAGCCCGTCGTAGTACATCTTCCGGAGCAGCTGGACGTTGTGGTTGATCCGGTTGAACCCTGCCGTCGTCGTATCATCTTCTGCATACTTCAGGAGGTTCTCCCGGTATGCCCGGGCGCAGACGCTGGAGGGCCGCGGGGTCTTCTGGAAACATACGGTTAAGGCGACCTCGGTCGTCAGGTTGCCGACCTCCGGCGTCTCGTTGAAACAGCGTTCTGCCGCTGCGTTGAACGCGGCATCCGGGTCCACGGTCGGCGTGGGCGTCAGTGTTGTTACCGGCACCGGTTCGGTTGTTGCCGTCGTTGCCGGAAGGGTCGTGACTTCTGAGGTGACCGGCGCAAGGGTGGTCGTGGGGACCGTGGTCTGCTGGCCCCCTCCCGTGCCGGTACAGCCCGGCAGGAGGATACATACGATGAACAACATGGTCAGGGGAAGAAGGGATCGTAACTGCATAGTGTTGGTATCATGCCAGACCCTTCATAAAGGTTGCTGTTTTCACCGGGATTTTGTCGCAAAATACACGGATTGTATAAATACGTTTCACAAAGTTGATATATGACAACTACATTCCATTACTCTTTATACCACAGGTCCGGGGGTGGCACAGGAAAAGGAGGCGTTTTTTCAAAAAACCTATCACTGAAATGATCCCCCGGGTTTTTCGGCATTTTCCCGGGAATTATGACATCCTTCCCGGCGTGATGGAGAAAACACCCTTTTTCTGCATCGTCTTTCAGTTCTCCCCGAACCGGTATTCCTCTTTTGGCACCGTAATCTCGAACCTGGTCCCCGTACCCGGGGTGCCGGTCTCCCGGATCGTCATGCCCGTAATCGAGAGGATCTCCCGCACCAGGAAGAGGCTTGCCCGGTCCGTTCCCGCGGATTCCCTCGTGAATATCCCTTCTTTCTCCGGCACCGGAATACCCGGGCCCGTATCCTCGATAACAAGGATGATGCTGTCATCCACCTCCCGGTACCCGAACCTGACTGCCGTCTTCCCTCCTCCCAGCACCAGGAGGTATTCCATGATGGTCCGGAAGGCGTCCTCGAGCAGGGGGTCGGCGAAGATCTCGAGGGTGTCAAAGGAGCCGTTCCGGGTGATCCCGGAATAATCGATGTGGGAGAGAGCGTTGAGCAGCACCATATTCACGTCCTGCCAGCGGGGCGGGTTCATGCCCAGCCCCTGGTACTTTTTCGCCACGTCCAGGGATTTTCCGACGGAGTGGAGGACAGCCTCCCCTTTCTTCAGGCTGGCCTGCGCCGCGTCGCTGCAGCCGGCCGTTTCGGCGATCTGGAGGTAACTTGCCAGGGTGAAGATCCCGCTCTGGATGTCCTGGAATGTGAGGGTGTTCAGAAGGTTCAGTTTCTTCCGTGCCTGGAGGAGAGCCTGCTCGCTCTTCCGCAGTTCCTGCTCGGCCCGCATGCGGCTCGCTACCTCTGTCTGCAGGCTGGCATTCATGGTCCTGAGCTGCTCTTCCGCCTTCTTTCGTTCGCTGGTATCCCGGGTGACACAGAATATCAGCTTCTCGCGGGAGAATACCGCGGCATTGGTGCTGATCTCAACGTCTATGATGCTCCCGTCCTTCCTGCGGTGGCGGGACGCGAAAAACGCTCCCTCTGCATCGATGGTGCGGATCATCTCCTGCAGCTGTTCCCGGTCGAATTGGACATCCCAGTCCCAGACATGCAGCTGCTGCATCTCTTCGCGGGAGTACCCGAGCATCTCCGCAAACTTCCGGTTGGTATCGTAGACCCGCCCCTCCTGGTCCAGGATGACAATCCCGTCCCGCGACTGGTCGATGAGGACCTCGCGCCGGGACATCTCATCGGCGAGCTCGTCCTCCGCCCGTTTCCGGTGGGCAATCTCGGACTGCAGTTCTTCGTTCCGGCGCGACAGTTCCGTGGTCTTCCTGCGGACCTCCCGCCGGAGGATCAGACTCATCCCGACAAAGAGGAGGGCAACGCACGCTGCCCCGGCAAGGCCCCAGGCAATCCATGACGGGATGACCGGGTTTGCCTGGACCCCGAACCATGTCTGCATCGCCCGGCTGTAGGTCGAGGAGGGGTCTGCCTTCCCTTCGGCGACGTACTGGTCGAGGGCCCCGATGAGGTCACGGCTCTTTCCTTTCGGCACGGCAAACCCGAACTGGGTGGGATTGAACATTACGGGCGTCGCTGCAAGGCCGTACGTCCGGGCATCCGCCTGGGCTGCCGTGTTGTACACCACCAGGGCATCGGCTTCTCCGGATGCCGTTGCAGAGAACATGGCGGCCGGAGTATCTTTTTCGATCAGCGTGATGTTGACGCCGAACTTTTGCGCATAATCCCGGAACCCGATCCCGCTCTGCGCCCCCCTGACCGATGACACCCGTTTGCCGTCAAGGTCAAGGATCGTGCTGATGCCGGACCCGGGGCGGGCGTACACCTGCGACCAGACGGCGAGTGCCGACTCGTTGCTGAAATCATAGAGGCTCTGGCGCTCCGGGGTACTCGCGACACCGGGCAGGAGGTCGATCTCGCCGGACTTCAGGCGGTCCCAACTCTCGGCGAGCGATCCGCGGACCCAGGTGACATTCCAGCCCTGCCGGGCAGCCACATCGTTGATAATATCGACGAAAAACCCCGCTGGTTTTCCTGTATCATCCGTGTACAGGGTAGGCTTGAGATCGGTGAGGGCGACTCGTACGTCCCGGTCTGCTGCGGCGGGAGAACAGAGTGCGGTAAAAAGGATCGCGATGAGGAGAAAAAGAAGCGCCCTCTTCACGTACAGTTTCCCGTTGTCCTTCCCGGCAGGCACGATCATAACCATACTCCTGACCCGGGATCCTTCCCGGCAGTCCGGGGCACCACGGCACCCGTTCAGGTTGTTGAGTGGTATCGTGCCTGATTTATTATTCTTTTGGATGTTCCCCCTTGCTTCTCTGGTCAGGAGGGATCGTTTCCACGGTCTCCTGTGTTTTTCCCCGCGCGTGATGTACCCGGCTGCGTCCGTAAATCCTGCCGGTCCGCGCTTTTTTTCCACGTCTTTGCACCTGCAGGACGCCGGGAGGATGCGGTGCGGGAGAAAAGGGGGGACGGGAAACATCCCGGGCGCCGTTTGCATGCCATATCTGCAAGGCGTGTCCGTTCCTTTTTAAGGGAAAAAACCTCTTGTACCGTCTACGGAGAGCCATGCAAATCTTTCTGATGCTGCGGGGTGCCGGGTATGCCCGGTGAAGTCCTGGCCCCGGAAGCTCTCATCCCCTCCGCCGACAGCAAGGAGGACTGGGAAAATTTTCTGGAGCTCACCAACCAGCAGCTCGCCATTGCTCTCGAGGAAGCGAAGGCGGATGTCTGGGAGGCCGATCTCGAGACCGGCGGTTTTCATTTCGGCGACCGGTTCATCGCCCTCCTGGGGTACCCCCCGGAGAAAAGACCCGTAACCCTGATGGCACTCGCCGCGTTCGTCCATCCCGACGATATGGTGCTCCTTATGGCGAACCTCCGGCACTATCTCGAAGGCGCATCAGAGGTTTTTGAGACGGTTGTGCGGATCCGGACGCCCAAAGAGGCCTGGAAATGGTACCGCACCCGTGGCAGGGCGGTGGAGCGGGACGCGTCCGGGCGGCCCCGCCGCCTGATCGGGGTTATCATCGATATCACCGAGAGCAAGCTTGCCGAGGAAGAGCTCTGGGCCGCCTACCAGCAGATTGCAGCCGCGGAAGGGGTCCTGCAGCAGCAGTACGACGAACTGGAACGGAATACCCAGCGGATCTGCAAGAACGAGGCCTCGATCTCGGGCATCTTCCGCGTTGCACCGATAGGGATAGCGTTTGTGTCGGACCAGGCCCTGATCCGAATCAACGACCGGCTCTGCGAAATCACCGGATATTCCCAGGAAGAACTCACCGGAAAGAACGCCCGGTTCCTCTTCCTGGACGACCAGGAATATGCCCGCCTGGAAGGATCTCCGTCGGCGACAGAGACACGGTGGCGGCGGAAAGACGGTGCCGTCCGGGACATTCTCCTCAACGGGACATCGATCGATCCCGCGGACCCGGCAGCGGGCATCGTCTTTACGGCAATCGATATCACCGAGTACAAGAAGACGCAGAAGGCGCTCAACCGCGCCAAGGAGAAACTCAGTTTCCTGAACCGCCTGACGAGTACGGACATCCGGAACCAGGTATTTACGGCGCTCGGGTACCTGCAGCTGGCCGGGGCGGAATTGACGAACGACGGGTCAGTTCGGGCAAAAGAGCTGATCGAGAAGGAGAACCACGTCCTGCAGAAGATCTCCGATTCCCTGAAATTCTCCCAGACCTACCAGGACCTCGGATTTAATCCGGCGCGATGGCAGAATGTCAACCATGTCTTCCTTCTCGCGATCTCCCACCTTTCCTTCGAGAAGATCCAGCGGACGGTCACGGTCAGGGACCTCGAGATTTTTGCCGACCCCCTGCTGGAGAACGTCTTTTACGTCCTTGCAGAAAACACGCTTGCCCGGCATACCCCGGGGACCCGGGTCACCCTGGAATACGTGAAGGAACCCGATGAATCCCTCACCATTCTCTATGCCGATGATGGTGGCGGCATCCCTCCTGCCGATAAGGATACGATCTTTTCACCGGATTTCCAGAAAGACCGATCGATGGGACTCTTCCTCGCACGGGAGATCCTGGAGACGACCGATATCACGATCCGGGAGACCGGGACGACGGGGGAGGGGGTCCGTTTCGCGATCCGCGTGCCGAAAGGAGGATACCGGTTCGGCGACGGCTGCTGAATGCCGGCCGGTGCCGGCAGGCGTTTTTTGAACGCGGGCAGCGGCCGCACGACCCGGGGGAAATTCGCCGGAAAAACCGCCGGGGGATCCCCGGCCCGGGGGTTATGACGGGTGCGGGACTACCGCCTCCAGGATCCGGGCCTCGTCCAGGGTCCGGTGTTCCCGCAGCATCCGTGCCAGCCGGTGGATCCGGTCGGTCCGTTCCCCGATCAGGGCGATGGTCTCCCGTTCGATGGCGGCAAGGTCGAGCCCGGCCTCCGTGCAGCAGCGGAGGGCGGCCGTTTCGTCATCCATGCCGTTCTTTACCCCGGTCACCAGGTATTCCATCAGGTAGCCGGCAATGAGTACCTGGATGTGCCGGAGCCGGTCCCCGGTCCCCCACCCGTCCGCCGGCCTGCTGTCCGCGGTATCCCAGCGCCCGAGGCAGACCCCCAGGTTTCCACCGGAGGTGATGACGACGACTGCATCGATGGTCACCCATTGCACGCGGTGGCCGGCAAGCACCGCAAAGACAACGTGCGCGGCCTCGTGCAGGCTGGTGATCCATTCCTCGGCCGGGAGATCGCGGGATTCGTTCATGCTCTTCTGTCCGATCGTTCAATACCGGCGCAGATTGTATGAACCTTTGGGAAGGGGATGGCCGCTGCCCGTTCCGAGCAACCACCCCGCGAGGGAGAGTGGGTTGCCCACTGCACTCTGCCGGGGGGGTACCGTTTTTCATAAAAATGCGGGATCATTCCCCAGAAGGGGACAACGATTCAGAAGGGTATTGAGACCCGGTGCAAGGCTGACAATGGATTGCGCAGTGCCTGAAGCTGGAGAAAAAAGGAATCCCCAGCCCCGTTCTAATTCGAGAAGACCAGCGCCCCTCCCTTCTCGTCGACGACGATCTCCTTCTCCTTGTTGACTTTCCCGTCCAGGATCATCTTCGAGAGTTCATTCAACAGGCTGCGCTGGATCACCCGTTTGATCGGCCGGGCGCCGAACTGCGGGTCGAAGCCCGTGTCTGCGATGAACTTTACGGCCTTCTCGGTTGCCCGGATCCGGATGTCGGACTTTGCGAGCATTTTCTGGACGACCCCGATCTGGAGGGCGACGACCTTTTGGATCTCGTCCCTGGTGAGCGGCCGGAACATGATGATCTCGTCGACACGGTTGAGGAACTCGGGCCGGATGGTCTTCTTTAAAAGTTCGAAGACCTGCTCCCTGGTTTTGTCATAGATCGCGTCCCGGTCCTTGTCGGTGGCATGCCCGAGGGCCTCCTGGATGAGGTGGGAGCCGATGTTTGAGGTCATGATGACGATGGTGTTCTTGAAGTCGACCGTCCTGCCCTTGTTGTCGGTGAGCCGCCCGTCGTCGAGGACCTGCAGGAGGATGTTGAAGACGTCGGGATGTGCCTTCTCGATCTCGTCGAGGAGTACGACTGAGTAGGGCTTCCGGCGGACCGCCTCGGTCAGCTGCCCGCTCTCCTCGTACCCCACGTAGCCCGGCGGCGCCCCGACCATCCGGGAGACGGTGTGCCGCTCCTGGTACTCCGACATGTCGATCCGGACCATGGCGTTCTCGTTGTTGAAGAGGACCTCGGCGAGGGCTTTTGCAAGCTCGGTCTTCCCGACCCCGGTCGTCCCGAGGAAGATGAAGGAGCCGATCGGGCGCTTCGCGTCCTGCAGCCCGGCCCGGCTCCGGCGGATCGCGTCGGCGACGGCGGTTATCGCCTCGTCCTGGCCGACGACCCTTTTATGGAGCTCGGCTTCGAGCCCCAGCAGCTTCTGCTTCTCGCTCTGGAGCATCCGGGAGACGGGGATGCCGGTCCAGCGCGCAACCACCTCGGCGATCTCCTCGGCGTCCACCTCCTCGTTCACCATCGCGGCGTCCTTCTGGAGTCCGGTGAGCTTCTCCTTGAGCCCCGCGATCGTCTTCTCGGCGGTCGGGATCCGGCCGTACCGGATCTCCGCGACCTTCCCGAGGTCGCCGCCCCGCTCGGCCCTTTCGGCCTCGAACTTTAAGTCCTCGATCTCGTTCTTCTTTGCCTGGATCTGCTCGACGAGGTCCTTCTCCGACTGCCACTTTGCCCTGAGCCGGTTCCGCTCCTCGGTCAGGTTCCCGATCTCCTCGTTGAGGGTCCTGAGTTTTCCCTGGTCCTTCTCGCGCTTGATGGCCTCCCGCTCGATCTCCAGCTGCCGGATCTTCCGCTCGATCGTCTCCAGCTCCTCGGGCACGGAGTTGATCTCGAGCCGGAGTTTGGCGGCGGCCTCGTCGATGAGGTCGATGGCCTTGTCGGGGAGGAACCGGTCCGAGATGTAGCGCTGCGAGAGCTCGACGGCGGCGATGATCGCCTCGTCCTTGATCCGGACGTGGTGGTGGGTCTCGTACTTCTCCTTGATCCCCCGGAGGATGGAGATGGCGTCCAGCGTGTCCGGCTCGGCAACCATCACCGGCTGGAACCGGCGCTCGAGCGCCTTGTCCTTCTCGAAGTACTTCTGGTACTCCTTGAGGGTCGTTGCGCCGACCACGTGCAGTTCCCCCCGGGAGAGGGCGGGCTTGAGGATGTTGGCCGCGTCCATCGCGCCCTCGCTCGCGCCGGCCCCGACCAGCGTGTGGATCTCGTCGATGAAGAGGATGATCTCCCCGTTCGCAGAGATGACCTCCTTGATCACGCTTTTCAACCGCTCCTCGAACTCCCCCTTGAACTTGGCCCCGGCGATCAGCGCCCCCATGTCGAGGGAGTAGATCTGCTTCTCCTTCAGGTTCTCCGGCACGTCCCCGTCGATGATCCGGTGGGCGAGCCCCTCGGCGATCGCGGTCTTGCCCACCCCCGGTTCCCCGATCAGGATCGGGTTGTTCTTGGTCCGCCGGGAGAGGATCTGCAGGACCCTGCGGATCTCCTCGTTCCGGCCGATGACCGGGTCGAGCTTCCCGCTCCGGGCGAGCTCGTTCAGGTTCCGGGCGAACCGCTCCAGCGCCTGGTAGGTGTCCTCCGCGGTCGGGCTTTTGGCCGGCGAGCCCTTCCGCAGCTGGGCGATCGCGGCTTTTAAGTCCTTCTCCGTCACGCCGTAGTCCTTCAGCAGGCGCGAGGTGGGGTCTCCCGCCGCGAGGATCCCCAAAAGGACGTGCTCGATCGAGACGAACTCGTCGTGCGACTCCTGCGCGAGCGCGATCGCCTTCTGCAGGGCCTTGTTCGCGCCGCCCGAGAGGAACTGCTCCCCTCCCGAGACCTTCGGGTACGCGTCGATCATCCGGTCGAGCGCCGGGGCGAGCGCGGCGGGGTCAACGTTCAGCTTCCGGAGGAGGTACGGGGTGACGTTCTCGTCGACCGTCAGCATCCCTTTGAGGATGTGCGATGGTTCCACGGCCTGGTTCTGCTTTCCCGCCGCAATCTCGGTCGCCTTCTGCACCGCTTCCTGCGACTTGATGGTGAAGTTGTTGAAGTTCATATCGGGCCTGCCCTGCCTTTGTTCTGTGTGTACTAACTATTTTCCGGAACTTTAAGGTTGCCGTGGGGGCAAGTGCATCGGCAGAGTTGCCGGCAGGACGCTGCGAAAGCGGGGACCCTCGTTTGGGGATCCGCAGGTATCCGATGAAGTATCGGACACACCCCTGCAGCAGGAAACCGGAGGTGCCGGAAAACGTGCCGCGGAATACTGAAGGGAGAAGGGTGAGCCGGGAGGTCCGGCAACGGATCCTGCATCCTTTTATCGCGGGATGCCAATCGTTGAAGTGCCATGGATGACTTCGGCGATCCCCCGGCAGAGGACCGGTACGATGCTGCCGAAACCGCGGAGCAGGTCCTTGAAGAAGCCGTCAGCCGGTTCCGGCAGGGCCGGAATTCCGAGGCGCTCGACCTGTTTGACCGGGCAATCGCCCTGGACCCGGGCTCCTCCCGGGCGTGGAACGGCCGCGGGGCGGTGCTCGGGAACCTGGGGCGGTTTAGGGAAGCCCTCGAATCCTGCGATACCGCCGTTGGCCTCGACCCCGGCGCGTACAAGGCGTGGAGCAACCGCGGGTGGGTGCTGGGGTATCTCGGCCGGAATGCGGAAGCGCTGGAGTCCCTTGACCGGGCGATCCGCCTCCTGCCGGAGTTTGCCGAGGCCTGGTCTCTCCGGGGGTGGGTCCTCGCCGCTCTCGGCCGGTACCCGGAGGCGCTCGAATCCTGCGATACGGCAACACGCCTCAGCCCGGACGACGTGGAGGCGTGGAACATGCGGGGCAACGTGCTCGCTGCCTGCGGGCGGCACGAGGAGGCACTCCGCTCGTACGACCAGATCATCGCGATCGACCCGGGCATCGCCGGTGCATGGTTCAACCGGGCGAATATGCTCGCAGCCCTGGACCGGCATGACGATGCACTGGATGCCTACGAGCAGGCGGTCGCCGGTGCACCGGACTTCGCCGAGGCGTGGAACAACCGGGGGAACAGCTGCATGGCCCTGGGGCGCCCGGCGGATGCAGCTGCATCGTACGCCCGGGCAGTCTCCGCCCGCCCGGACTATGCCGAGGCGTGGTATAACCGCGGGTATGCGCTCAGCGAACTCGGCCGGCACGGGGATGCGGTCGCCGCGTACGATACCGCGACCGGCCTCCGGCCGGGGTATGCCGAAGCATGGTACAACCGCGGGCTCTCCCTTGCGGCGCTCTGCCGGGACGAGGAGGCGGTCGCCTCGTTCGACCGGGCGATTGCCATAAGCCCGGACGATGCCTCCGCATGGTACTCCCGCGGGAATGCCCTCCGGCGTCTCGGCCGGGAGGAGGAGGCACGGGCTGCCCACGACCGGGCAGCCGCCCTCGACCCGAAGTACGCGGGCGCCTGAAGCCGACCGCCGGCGTCCTCCTTTGGCTGCAGGGATCCGGGGATTAATAACGAGTATACCCCCGTTTCAGCGACATATCTTCAATCAATAAATCGCTCTTGGAGGCTCCGTCTTTTGCCTCGAAGAATGCCAGCACATCCTTCGCAACCTCGGACTTTTCCTGAACCACGTGAATTTCACCCCCGTCGCTGAAACATTCGAAGAGGGGCAGTAAACCCTCTTCAGAACCGCCATGCCTGCGGCGATGGAAGCATCCCCTGCATGCTCTATCCGCAGATTCGGTTGATCCGATTTTCTGACGTATCTGTTCTCAACATCTGGGGGAATATCGCAAAAGGGGACGCCCGCGCGGCGGGGGTGAGGCCGTTGGCCGAACCCCCAGGAGCGCTCCCCAAAAAAAGTATCCTTTTTCTCCAGGACATCAGATTAATGCGAATTTCTGGTTTTTTACCGTCGGATGAGAAGAATAATCCTGCGGTTAACCAAGTACGGTACCCTCAAAAAAACCCCTGGCAGCCTGAGGGGATGACCATCTTGCTGGCTTTTGAAAATATCGAAGAGACCGGAACAGGTTCCGGTGAAAACCCGCGTCAGGTACCCTGCGGCACAAGGACATCCCGGTCCATCGCCCGTGCCCGGGTGAAGTCCTCCTCCGCCCCGCTATTGTTCCCGATCGCCCGCTTCAGGATCCCCCGCTCCACGTAGGCATGTGCCGTGCCGCGCGAGACCGAGAACTTCTCGTCGGGGTGCGCTGCGATGAACCGGTCCCAGAGGGCGATGATCTCTTCCATGAGCCCCCGGTTGTTCCGGAACCGTGCCGCGCTCCCGGTCGTACGGATGAGGAAGAACTGGATCTCGAGGTTCTCCGGGAACTTCCGGTACCCCTGCATGAAGACATCCAGGGCCGCATCGAAGTTCTCCATCACGGTCTCCGAGAGCCCCTTCCCGATATAATATGCCGGTTCTTCACCGGCCGATATGCCATCTGCCTCAGCTGCCATAATCCCCGTGCGATTCTTCGCTCTAGTGAATAATCTCCGGCGGATATTCAAAATCTTTCTGCCCGAAATCCCGAATTTGTACCCCGGAGCCCGATTCGCTCCACCGGTCTTCTTTTCGATCTGCCTGTTCCGGATCGTTTCAGCCCGGGCTCCGGGAATACGATGCATTCCGCCAGATCGTCTCCCGGGTGATGACTTCGGCGATCGCGTTCCCGTTGTCGCCGATGAGCCGGAACGTGAACGACCCTGATGCCTCCGGGATGCCAAAGATGACGTTGCCCTGCCGGGTCTCCCCGATACCGATCTTCTCTGACGGGAACGGGTCCTCCAGTTTTCCAATAAGTTTCCGGTTGATGGCTTTCGAGACGGGCATCTCCGGGGTGGTCACCCGGGCGTTCTCATCCGAGAAGACATATCCTGCGGTCTCGCTGAGGTTGGTTACGGAGATGTTCAGGATCAGGTACCGGTATCCCGTGGCGGGGTGCGACCCGTTGATTGCCAGTACCGCCTGGGCGGAGTTGAGCGTGACCTCCAGCGACGGGGGGCGGGTCACGGGTGCGATCGATCCGGAGAACCGGGTGTAGGTGCCCTGGAAATACGTGTCGGAGAGCCGGTCCTTTGCCGCATCGTACGTGAACGTGTCCGGAGCGCCGTCCTGCGGGACCGCAGAATAGGTCGCCGTACCGCTCGCCGACCACTTCCCCTTCACGACCTTGGTTGTCGGGGACTTCATGTTCCGGTTGGTCATCACCCACGTCCTGTTCTCGTAAAACGTCCAGACTTTCTCGTACCTGCCGCTTGCGGCATACTGGTAGCCCAGCCATGAACCGATGATCGGGTCTGCCGGGGGTGCGGGCATCGTTGTCACGGACGGCTCAGGGGTAGGTGTCGCGGGCAGTACCGTGGCTGTCGGACGTTCTGTCGTGGGATCCGGCGCCGTTGGCATGGTCTGGGTACAGCCGCAGGCAATCGTTATCATCGCAACGAGGATGAGCAGGAGGGGGGAGGGCGATCGCATAGGAGTACCGTTGTGTGCGGGGTACTCCCGCAAAATAGTAGCGATCCGGTTGTTGCATGGTGCGCCGGGGATGCCATCAGGGAGGCACCGCCCCGGATGCCCCCGTGCCGGAAATTGACGATGGCCGGCGGTGTCCTGCCATCCTGCCAGTACGGCGAAGGCATTGGGGCCGCATCCCTGCCTGCCCGGCATGGTTTCTTCATCCTTTGGCGACAACCGGTAGTTCCATGAGCACGGAGATCCCCTGGGACGCGTCACGGAAAGAGTGGAAACCGGTCGACATGACCGTCACGTACCGCGGGGACGGGGAGTTTTTGGCACGCGTGCCGTCCGGTCCCGAATTCCCGATGCAGGCCCCGGTTGGGATGGGCGGGAAGGGCACGCTCCCCAACCCCATCCAGTACCTCATCGGCTCGCTCGGGGGCTGCGTCGGCGTGAAGATCCTGCTTGCCCTTGGCGACAACGGCATTGTTCCGGCCGAAATGACGATCGGGATCCACGGGACCCGGAGAACGACCATGCCGGCGTTCTTCGACCATGTTCACCTGACGGTCACGCTCCGGGCCGACGCGGACGATGCGATGGTCTCTGAGATCATCGAACAGACGCTCGCCCGCCTCTGCCCGATCGCGGCGATGTTTGCGGAGGTCGGCAACATTACGGCGGAACACCGGATCATCCGAACCTCGTCCAAATAACGATTCATCCTGCGTTCCGGCCGCTGCTGAACCTTACCCCGGTCTTCCCTGAGGGAACCGATCGTCATACCGCGATGAGGTGGCACGGCAGGACACTTTATCCCGCAGCACCCCCTTATCAGGAACTATGGCCGGTGTGGCAGTATTCGTGGATTCACGGGGAGGAAATACGAGAAGAGTGGCCGACGCCATCGCGGAGGAGCTGGGGATTGTGGTGGGGGATATCGCGGCACTGCTGCCGGGCGATGCACGGCTCCTCTTCCTCGGGAGCGGGACCTACGGCAGTGCGCCGGGCGCTATGATGATGAAGTTCATTGCGGCCGGGTCGTTCGCGGGCCGGAATGTCGCCCTGTTCGGCACCTCGGGAGGCGACGACGGGAGCGTAAAGATGATCGCCGTGATGGCGGATGCGCTGGAGAAGAACGGGGCAACCGTGATCGGGAGATGGCACTGCCGGGGGCAGTTCCTGCTGCTCAACTGGGGCCGGCCGAACGAGGAAGACCTTGCGGGCGCACGGAAGTTCGCCCGGGAGATGGCTGCGTCGCGCTGACGCGGCGGGGGACCGGGTCAACGGTGGCTGACGATGGACTTCTTTGATGCGGCATACCGGGGCACGCCCCCGTGGGAGATCGGGAGGCCCCAGAAGGAGTTCGTTAACCTCGTCCGGGAAGGTGAGATCACGGGCCCCGTCCTCGACATCGGGTGCGGGACCGGGGAGCATGCCCTCTTCTTTGCCGCGGAAGGGTACGAGGCGTGGGGCGTCGACTCCTCCCCGCTTGCGATCCAAAAAGCCGGGGAGAAGGCTTCTGCACGGGGGATTTCCGTGCATTTTCAGATCCACGATGTCCTTGACCTGAAAAGCCTTGGCCGGACGTTTGTCACCGCCACCGACTCCGGCCTCTTCCATACCCTCTCCGATGCCGAGCGCCCGGTCTTTGTGAAAAGCCTTGCCGCCGTCCTCTCGCCGGGCGGCAGGTACTTCATGCTCTGCTTCTCCGACCTCGAGCCTCCCGGCTACGGCCCGCGGAGGATTGCGCAGGAGGAGATCCGGGCGACCTTCCGCAGCGGATGGGAGGTTAATTTCATCCGGCCGGCGGTCTTCGAGAGCCGGACCCGGGGGGAGGGGATCAAAGCGTGGCTCGCGAAGGTGACGAGGACGTAACCGGCGAACACCCGATCAGACGTTCTTTTTCTTTCCCTTCTTCCCCTTCTGCCGGACTTCTTCAGCCCGGAACTTCGCGATCCGCCCGATGAGATCGACCGGCACCGGCACCTCCATGGGGATCCGGACGGTGCCTTTGCTCAGGGAGTATGCCGACAGCTCGTCCCGGAACGCTTCGATGCCGGACGGCGTCGGGAAGAACCCGATGTGGCCGGAGAACGCCGCAAAATGGACGAGGTTTGCACCGTCCAGCCGGAAGGTGGGGATCCCGTACCGGATCGCCTCCTCCGCGTCCGGCACGGCGTTGTGGATTGCGGCCCGGATCTCCCGGAGCCTCTCCCGCGCTTCAGGAGGGGACGCCGCGATATACGAATCGATGTCGGAAGTTATGCCGTTCATGGGGCTGTCACCTGCCGCTACAGGTCCGGGAAGTCTTTCTGCGGGACCGGCACGAGCTCCCCCTCCGCGTCCTCGTCATCCTTAGGGTTCAGGATCACGACCCATTTCTCCGATGATTTAAACGTCAGCGGGGTGTCGAACAGCAGGTATTCCACGCTGTCATCGAACTGTTCCCGCTCATTGTCCCAGTTCTCCCCCGAGAGGATGTACAGGTCGTACATGCCGTCCGGGATGTTTTCGTTCGTATGGGTGTCCCCGTGCCGGATAAAGACCCCGAGGAGCGGCGTTGTGCTGTGCCAGCGGGTCAGGATCGCCACGCTGTCTTTTGTCCCGTTCACGTTGTCGATCTTCAGTCTCCCATACCCCCCGAGGATCCGCTTTCCCGCGATCAGGGCCCCGGTCGGGGGCCGCGGGTAGGTCTTCGCCGGCGTCGTGACCGTGGTCGCCGTCTTCGTGGAGGTTGGCTGTGCGGTGGTCGCCCGGGTGGCGATGGTCGTGAGGGTTGCCTGAGGTGCCGGGGTCGTAACCGTTGTTACCGTTGTTGTGGAGGCGGGCTGTGCGGTTGTCTCCGCCGGAATTCCCGTTGCTGCGGGAAGCTCTGTGGGGGCCTCCTGGACGGTGCAGCCGGCCGCAAGGATGACGCAGGCAAGGAGGAGGATGAGGGCGCGTGGGCGGACGGTCACCATCCCCTTTCCCCCGTTCCGCGGTGAGGGAGCGGGAGACGGGGTGCGATGCTGCCGCACGTCGCTGCGCCTCCCGCCGGGAACCGGTTCTGCCATACTACCGGATTGTATGACGGAGGATGTTAAGGGTTCGGAAGGGGCAGTATCCCCGGTTTACAGCCCAGGGAAATTCTCTTCCGCAACGGGTTCCGACGCCGCGTTTCCCGCAACCGAGGGATAGATCACCATCGTCCAGTGCGTGGGTTGCAGGTAGCGCACGGAACCGACAACCTTCTCCGACGTCGTGAACAGGACCGGGTCCTCGAATTTCCAGTAATCGGGGCTTTTTGTGAACCGTTTCGTCACCGGGTCCCAGGCGCTTCCCGCGTGGACGTACAGGTCGTACCTCCCGTCAGCGATCTTTTCCAAAGAGAAGGAGTCGCCCTTCCGGATATAGACCGCGACGAGGGTCTTCTTCTGCCCGTACTGCGTCAGGATGGCAACGACATCCGTGCTCCCCCCGGCATTCTGAATCGTCATCTCTCCCTGCCCCCCGGACAGGGCCTTTCCTGCGACGATCTTCCCGGTCGCCGGCCGGATGCCGGGTGTTGTGGAGGCCGGTGCTGCAGATGTCGTCGCCGTGGCAGCTGTTGTTGCTCTTTCTGTTGTCGTCGTTGTTGCTGTTGCCGGTCCGGCGGCAGTTGTCACGCCTGCCCCGGATTCCGCAGGGGAGGGAGACGGGATGACAATCGTTACGTACTGTTGGGTTGTCGCCGCGGGAGACGGCGTCGGCAACGGGGGTAAGGGTGTACGGGCCGTACTCTGTGTCCAGCACACGGGGGTGGTGGGAACCGTTGCCGTCCCTGACCCCCCGTGGGAGAGTTTCCCGGCAATGACAATGCCGCCCCCGATGATGACGAGCCCGATCAGGATGAGAGCGATGCCATACCGGCCGATCGGGACCTTCGGGGCCGGTGCCGCCGGGGGAGCTGCGGCAGGCTGCGGCTGGCCGGCCGGGGAGCTTCCCGGAGCGTGGACGCTGTGGAGCCGGTGCTTTTCACAGAACTCCTGCCCGCAGGCCGGGCAGAAAAATATCCTCGAAGTCTTTTCCCCGCAGCCGGGAAACGAGCAGGCGGTTAAGGGCGGGGGAGCGGCAGCCTGTTCCGGCGCTGCCTTCCTCCGGGCAGGTGCCCGGTTCTTCCATTTCTCCTCGTTGATGCAGTGATGCGAGGGGGGGAGGCGGTGGTCGCTGCAGTAGGACCCGCCACAGTACGAGCAGTCGAAGGGAAGGGCGGTCTCTTTGCCGCAGTGATCGCATCGTGGCACACTACCGGATTATCCGGGTCAGGATATATTTCCTCGGGGAGATTGCCGCCACCTTCCCGGGGACCACCCCCCGGTTCCTGCCCGCAGGACCGCCCGCCCGTCCTTTCCCTCATCCCTCTTTCCTGTCAGCGGATGCGGGCGGTGCCGGAGGGGAGGAGGGGCCGGGGATCCAGAGGATCCGCTGCGGCAGCGGGATCGTGAACCCTTCCCGTTCGAGCGTCTCCTTGATCTTCCAGAGCATCTCGGTCCGTACCGCCCACCATTCCCGGGACGGGGCCCAGATCCGCACCATGATGATGACCCCGTTCTCTCCCAGTTCGTCCACGAAGACCGAGGGCGGGGGGTTGTACAGCACAAAGGGGTGGTCTGCAAGAAGTTCCTCGATGATCCGGATCGCCTTCTGCGCATCGTCCGAGTACCGGATCGTGACCCGGTATTCGAACCTCCGGGCCTCGTTGGCCACGAAGTTGGTGATCTCGGAGTTGAAGACCGTCTCGTTCGGGATGCGGATATACACGCCTTCGTAGGTCTTTAACGTTGTCGAGAGGATCCTGATGTCCTCGATGGTCCCGGTCGTCGTCCCGATCCCCACCGTGTCCCCGATCTTCATGGGCCGTTCGAAGAGGAGGAAGATGCCCGATCCTACGTTCGTTACGAGCCGCTGGCTGGCGAACCCGATGATGATCCCGGCCGTTCCCCCGATCAGGAGGAGTTCCCCCAGGTCAACGTGGAAACTGGGAAGGCTGATAAAGACCCCGGTGAGGATGATGGCTGCCTGGGCAATCCGGACAATCTTCACCAGCTCGTCGGTTTTGACCTTGTCCGCGAGGCCCTTCTTGATCGAGACCCCGACAACCTCGGCGATGATAACCGAGACGGCAACGATTGCCGAGAAGATAAGGAGGTCAGCGACCGTAACATTCCCGTACACGACGGTGGAGAGCAATGCCATGGTCCTTCACCCCACCCCGTGTTCCATGAAAAAGGTCTTCTTCTCCATATCCACCATGAGGATCTTCCGTGGCCGGATCACGGGGGCGGCAAGCACCATCCCGTCCCGCAGGGGCACATCAAGCAGCCTTGTCTCGGCGATCATCTTCGAGAAGATGATCATCTCGCCCCGCATGGCAGCGCCGGTATCAAACCAGATGGGCATGATGGAGGAATCAAATACCGTTTTCGATACCTCCACCCAGCCCCGGCTCGTGTTGCGGAGGGTGAGCTGCAGCACCCCTTCGCGGGCAGGATCGGTCACCGGCACCGTGTCGGAAACGGCGCTCCGGAAGAACCGGGTGATCACGCCCTTCTCGGGAGGGCCGTACAGGGAATACTTGGGCCGGCAGTGGGAGAATACGTCGAGGAGCACGTACTCCCCGTCCCGGTCGATAAAAACGCCGATCTCGATGGGGAATGTCAGGAAGACGGTCTTCTCCGACTCGGGCCCGATGAATACGGGGGGAAAGGCGATCTCGAGAAACCGCGTCACTTCCTTGGGGAGGTTCACCGGCTCGACCGGGTGGACGAAGACCGCCGACCCCTCCGAGACGACGGTCTTCTCCACGCGGCTCTCCCCGCAGGCGCGGCGGTACCGGAAGAACCCGCCGTCGCGTTCGATTTGGATGCTGAAGATGCCGTCGGCATCATGGATACAGGGCCAGGGAAATGTTCCAAACATCATCGTACGATCCTCCGGGTGGGGATACGCCCTGCCGGCTGCAGCAGGGCCGGGCCGACAAACGAGGTACCGGTTATACCTGATCCCGCAATTATTAAACATTTCCGGCACGCCCGGGAAGCATATCTCCGGGATCCTGCGAAACTGGATCGAACCATCCCCCCACCCCCGTTTGCGAACACCTGAAACTACTTATTATTCTCCGACCAGTATTATTACAGGAGTGATGCGATGAGATTGGGCAATCCGTTGTGTACTGGCTCACCGGATGCACCTTTAAGATGATCCCCCACCAGATTATTCCTTTCACCCATCACATTCATCAGCCCGCCTGATACCCTGGTAACGATAAAAATTCCCGATCATCTTTTTTCATCCGGTACTGCTTGCACAGGGCGTTATTCTGCATTCGCGAACAACCGCCCGGACGATACGTCAGGTTACGCCTGACGGTTCCAAAGAAAAGGAAACCGCACCATGAGTGTTTATTCATTCTGCAGAAACTGCGAACATATCATCACCCGGATGGTCACGGGAACCGATGCACACCCGGTGAAGGATGAGACGTGCCCGGCACGGTTCAACCCGTGGGAGGGGAAATGGGCTTCGGAGCATGGGGTGAACCCGAACCGGTGCCCGCGGAACGAGCAGTTCCTGCAATTACAGCAGCACCGGAACGTACGATCGTCGCACCGGTAGTCCTGCTGCCGGCTGGTGATGCACCAGCCGGAAAAAAAAGGACCGGCCGGAAGGAACCGGCCTGATCCGCCGTCCCTACGGACAATCTTCCGGACCCGGAGAGACCGGGCCGGCCGGGCAACGCCTGTCCCGGCCCGTTCCGGCCGGGTATTCCGGCTTCTTGAAAAAAAGCCGGCGATACCCGGCGTATTTTTTTTCAGGAGAATCTCTTCCGCCCCATGTTCAGAAGAATCTCTTCCGCCAGATTTTCAGAAGAACCTCTTCCGCCACATGAAGATACCGAGGATTACCGAGATGATGACCGAGAACAGGAAGATGATCTCGAAGGCGAGCGGGACTCCCGAGAGCGGAAGATCGACCACGTTCATCCCGTAGAAGCTTGCGATCATCGTCGGGATGGCAATGATGATCGTGATCGAGGCGAGAAACTTCATCACGATGCTTAAGTTGTTGGAGATGATCGTCGCAAAGGCATTGGTCATGCCGGAAAGGATGGTCAGGTAGATCTGGGACATCTCCATGGCCTGCCGGTTCTCGATGATGACGTCTTCCAAAAACTCCGCGTCGTCGTCGTCCATCTTCAGGGGTTTTGTCCGCAGGATCCGCTCGAGCACTGCCTCGTTGGACTTGAGCGAGGTCGAGAAGTAGATGAGGCTTTTTTGCAGTTCCATCATCCGGAAGAGCTCCTCGTTCTTCATCGACCGGTGGAGTTCTGTCTCGATCCGGGAGATGGATCGCTCGATCTGCCGGAGGTGGCCGAGAAAGGATGAGGCATTGCGGTAGAAGATCCGGAAGAGGAACCGGGTCTTCTTCTCCGTAGAAAAGTCACGGACCCTGCCTGCTGCAAAATCGTCGAGGATCGGTGCCGTGCCGCTGCATACCGAGACGATCAGGGTGCCGGAGATGACAATGCCGAGCGGGAGCGTTGCGAGGCTTCCGGTCCCCTCCGGATCGGAGACCACCGGGATATCGAGCACGATGAGGACGATGCCGTCTTCGGCATCGATGCGCGGCCGCTCCTCTTCATCAAGTGCAGCCTTCAGAAAGTGCAGGGGGAGCCTGCAGGTCCCCGCGATCCGGGCGAGGTCGTCTTCGGTCGGGGCGGTGATCCGGATCCACGCGCCATCTTCCGGGCTTTCGATCACCTCGGGAACCGCCTGCCCCGGATCGTTCCGTGTCAGGTAGACCTGTATCAATTCCTCACCTCCGAAACCTGAATTCCTGCCGAAACCTGGATCACGCCTGAACCGGGGATAACTTCCCAAACCCGGATGAAATCCTCACGTCCGAACATGGTCCGGAGAGCCGTTCTGTGATCAGGCAATGTGTGCCCGGCACTCCCTTAACAGTTTCTTCTGTCCGGTCTTTCCTGAAGCTCTGATTGACGGCCCGGTTCCCCTCGCAAAATCTGTTCCGCTAAAAAAAGAGTCAGGGGTGGCCGCTTCCGCCCTTCTCCGCAGGGTGCCCGCCGTGCCCTTCGCTGCCGGTGATGTTCACGTACAGGTGGTGGGAGTACACGACCCAGCCGATGAATGCCGCGATGTACTCCCGGCCGGCAGCGACGTCGTCCACGTCAAAACTCTTCTTCTCCATGACGTGGTGGAAGCGGTGGGAGAGGTCCTCCTCGACCGTCCTGAGGATGAACCCGATGGTCTCCCGGGGGTCGCCAGTTGCGATCGCCTTCTCCGCCTTCGGGACGACCGGGCCTTCGCTCAGGCCGGCTGGTTTCATGCCGGTGTACGGGGCTCCCTCCCCGGCCCGGTGGAGCCGGATCGCGGTCTCGAAGAACCAGTCGTCGGCGACCTCCTGCGCATCCTTCCCGGCTTTCCGTGCCCGCAGGGTACGGGCAAACACATCTCTCAGTTCCTTCTCAGACTCTTCCGGAACCCAGATCAGGACGTAGTTCAGGTTCCCGGTCTCCAGCGCTCTCTTCGCTGCCTTCACGACGGGGCCGTCCCGGGTGTCGCAATGGGGTGGCATGCTGCATGACCTCCTGTGTTCAGCCGTTCCTGTGCACGGGGATACCATAAAGATACCCGATGACACAGATGGGAACCGTACAGGTGAAAAAGATGGCAGACCCGACAGGAGCAGCCCGGCAGCGGGACGGGACGTTTGCAATCGTGACCCGGATGCCGGCCGGCATCGTCACGCCCGATGATCTCGAGAAGGTCGCGCAGGTCGCACGGAAGTACAGCGTCCCGCTCGTCAAGCTGACGGGCGGCCAGAGGATCCTGCTCGCCGGCCTCGCACCGGGCGACGTGCAGAAGGCGATCGACGATCTCGGCCCGCTCGCGCAGCCCGAGAACGCCCCCTGCGTGAAGTACGTGCTGGCATGCCCCGGCACGGCCATGTGCCGGTACGGCACGCAGGACGCGATCGCCCTCGCCCGGTCGATCGGGGAACGGTTCGCCGGCCAGTCCTTCCCCGCCAAGGTCAAGATCGGGGTCTCGGGCTGCGAGCGCTGCTGCAGCGCGAGCTCCATCCGGGACATCGGCCTGATCGGCACGAACCGGGGCTGGACGGTCCTTTTTGGCGGCAACGGCGGGAGGACCCCGCGGTTCGCCGACACCGTGGCGCACGACCTTTCGGACAGCGAAGCCCTCGACTGCGTGCAGCGCCTCGCCGAATATTACCAGACCCGTGCAAAGCCTCGCGAGCGGACCGGCCCGTTCATGGAACGGATCGGGATGGAGGGCCTGCAGCGGCAGCTCCTGGACATGCTCCCCTACATCCCGGTCGGGGAGGCGCGGTAGCTGCTCCGTTCCCTGCCCTGCTGGCGGGAAGCATAATTTTTTCCTGCCCCGCTGCCATAGATGCACCTGTCCCGCCGGGGACTGCAGGGGATTGTCATGAAACCGATTGGCCCGCTGATACGGGAGCACCGGCTCATCGAGCGGTGCATCCCGGTGCTTACGTCACAGGTACGGAGGATCCGGAAAGAGAAGACGATTGACCCGGTCATCATCGGCACGGTCGTCGATTTCTTCCAGACCTACGCGGACCGGACGCACCATGGCAAGGAGGAGGAGATCCTGTTCCGTTCCCTCGCAACAAAGGCGCTCTCCCCGGAGCACGCCCGGGTCACCGCGGAACTGATGGACGAACACCGGTACGCCCGCTCGGTCACCCGGGACCTGGTCGCAGCAAAGGAGCGGTACCTGCAGGGAGATGCGGCCTCGCTTGCCGGCGTCCTCGCATCGCTCGAAACCCTGGCGGGATTCTACCCAAAGCACATCGAAAAAGAGGACCGGCACTTCTTCTTCCCCATTCTCGACTACTTCACGCGGCAGGAGCAGGACGCGATGCTGGATGAGTTCTCTGCATTCGACCGGAAGATGATCCACGAGAAGTATGCAAAGGTCATCGAGTCCCTGGAGGGCCTGCCATGACGCCCGGCACGATGGCGGGTTCGCAGGAAGTGGCGGGGGACGCGCCCGGGAAAAAATACGTCTGCAATGTCTGCGGCTGGATCTACGATCCCGCGATCGGCGATCCCGACGCCATCATCCCGCCCGGCACCCCCTTTGCGGCGCTGCCGGAGGACTGGGTCTGCCCGGTCTGCGGGGCGGCGAAAAGCGAATTTTCACCCGTGGAGAGCTGATCCGGGGGTGGAGTGGTGCGGAGACAGGAGTACGAGCGTCTCCCGTTGCCGGGTTTCCCGGTGCCGGGACGGAAGAGACCGTGCAGGAACGATCTGTTGCGGTCGAGGGGAGTTTCCGCCACTGCAAAAGGCCGGTGATGCCGGTAACCATCGGGGAGAATATGGGGGGAGCCCGACCCCCACATCCGGTCTGTTTACCCAACCTTTTGTAAACAGCGCGACTCAGATAACCATCGGCAAAAGAATCCGGTGGTTACGAGTGTTGTCCGGTGCAGGGACTTTTGAACGTATGCTTTGCAGCGACGTATGGCGTTTCTCATCCGGGAAGCTCTTTAGGGTACGATCAACCCGTGAGCTGCAGATCCATCCATCGGGAGATAAACGTATGCCGTGCAGGATGGGATCGGTCTGCCTCCCCGGACCAGCCCGGGGCGGTCCACCTCTGAACGGCCCGTATGCGCGACGATCCTGTCCGCCAAGAACGGCAGGATGGGAATGTGCGGTACTCGTGGGTGTTTTCCGGATTCTTGGATAGTGCCGGCGAACGTTTTTCGGAATTTTATCCCGCTATTGCACAACGTTTTCCCGTCATTTCCGCGGCGCAAACAACCTGTTTCTGCCCTGTCCCGGTGCCGACCGGCGTGCAGACGAACTTTTATCGTATATCCGGAATTTTTTTGGATCTCTTTCGATATGCTTTTGTCCTCATCCACAGATTTGCACGTGCTCTGAACGCGGTTTCAGGATTCGGGAATCCAGGGATTCCGGTCATTCAGCGCTCTTCTTAAGGAACAGAGCCGCTGTGCCGGCACCGGCACGGTAGTCTTTCTTCATACCAGAGGTCGGGAACGATGAGATACAGGGTAATAACCGTTGGTTTTGCAGTGTTTTTGGTCGTGATGATGATAACCTCCGCAGCGGCTGCCGCACCGGCTTCGACCGGCAGCACGGCTGCAGAGAAGAAACCGGGCTTCAGCTGGCAGAAGGCATGCACGAAGAACCCGGCCGTCGGGTGGCTGCCGGTCTGCGATCTCTTAAACCTCGTGAATACCGAGATTGCCAACCGGCAGGCAGCCGATGCCGGCCTCCAGGCGAAGATCGCCGCTATCCCCGCGGGGCAGTCGTGCTGGGATCTGAATAACAACAGGAAGTGCGATACCGCTTCGGAGGACACCAGCGCAGACGGCTCCTGCACGGTTGCCGACTGTAAGGGTCCGCAGGGGGAGAAGGGCGAGACCGGGACAACGGGAGCGACCGGTCCGCAGGGGCCTGCCGGAACAGGCGGGGGAAGTACTGTCGCCATGATCTCCGGGATACGGGATAACATGGGTCCGACTCCCTTCCCCGGGATCCCCGCTCCAACCGGGTACACGACAGACCAGTGTACTTTCTTCGTCAGTGTCGAGGAGATCCGGTGTCCGATGCAATATCCGCTCGTGGACATCAAAACGGGATATGAGATTCTTGGGCCGGAGTATTTCGACGTCTCTGCCCTCGGGCGTTGCCGGGTTGACGATACCAATTTCGCGATACCCGAGGTCCAGAAGGCACGGTACGTTGTGATCTGCCAGAAATAACCTGTTTTTCCCTCAGCATTTCAGGTGGCTTTATTCCTGCGATATCTCGAAGGTCTCATGCAGGAGGGCGAATTTGAATTTGGCGTCCCTGCTGTCACGCCTGGAGATCGTGGTGATGTCCTGAGACGTGGGGAGGGGCTCACGGAATTCAGATACGGTGGCGGATGCAGGGGCCCTGTGCGACGGAAATGATGAGAATGTACAGTACAAATGTATGTTTTCCGGAATTTTGTTCATTGCCAATGAACGTTTTTTTAAAAGTTTATCCACTGACAATGCTTTGCCCTCGGAACGTTCCCGGATCCATGGTTGTAGAGAGATCAATATGAATACCAAAAACAATCCGCTGCCTTTTTTCTCACTCATCGCGACCGGATAGTAGGACCATGATTGAGGATCACAGCCGGAAACCCGGGACCGGAACGCTCGAAATCTATACGGACGGGGCTTCGCGGGGAAATCCCGGCCCGGCAGCGTACGCCTTCCTCTTTGTACGGGACGGGGCCGTGACCGTCGAAGAGTCCTCCTTCATCGGCACTGCCACCAACAACACTGCCGAGTATTCTGCGATCATCGCCGCAGTCCGACGAGCGGAAGAATCAAGGGATACCCCCGTTGTTGTCTATTCCGACAGCGAGCTCGTCATACGGCAGATCAACGGTCAGTACCGGATCAACCAGCCCCACCTTGCGGAACTCCGGGCCGGGCTTGCACGTCTCGAATCGCAGTTCTCCTCGATCACGTTCCGGAACGTCCCGCGGGAGAACCCGTTGATCCGGCGGTGTGACGAACTCTGCAACGCGACACTGTCGGCGATTGAGCGTTCTGGCCGGCAGTCGCATTGATCGCAGCAGCTCGCCGGGTACTCCAGCGCCTATGCCACCCTTTTGAATCCTGCCGGCCGGGAACAACGATGCGCAGTCCAGGAAACCAGCCGGAGCCCTGGTATCCTTTCCGCCGACAATCAGCTATCCTCAAGCGCTGCACACTTGACTGGGATCTGATCACGAGTACTGCCGTATTGTACGAGGTTGGTCTTATCGGGGATCCGGTGAAACGATCCCACGTTGTCCGACTGACCCGGCGGGCCCGGGAGACGATACGGGTTGATGAAAAATTACTGGCCCGGGCAGAAGAGATCGGGCATGACGGGGTTATGGGGATGGATGCCATCCATATCGCATGTGCCGAGAAAGCCGGTGCGGTCTTTCTGACGACCGATGATGAGGTGATAAGGATTATGAAGAAGCATCCCCCAGATCTATCAATACGGGTCGATAATCCGCTGCGCTGGCTGATGGAGCTGAACCATGACCGGGAGTAAGACCATTGCCCAGATCCAGAGTGAAGGGTACGATGCCCTGGTAAATGCCCTTGGACCGGAGGATGCCGTCCGGTTTATCCGGAGTTATTATCATGGGAGCGGCGACTATACCAAAGAGCGGAAGAAAACGTTGAAGAAAAAGACGGTGAAGCAGATCGGCAACGAGATCCTTGAGCTGCAGAAGTCCCTCTGATCCTTTTATTATCATGCAGCCTCCCCGCCCTGCATGCTGCGAAAGATGAAAATGTTCATTCCTCATCGTGGTTTTCCGGAATTTTGTGCATTACCATTGCACTAATTTCCTCTCGTTGTTTCCGGGGCGTAAACAACCTGTTTCCAACCTGTACACAAACCATCCCCATAGCGCATCTGGAGATCCTTCCGGTAAACCATCACCGGGACCCATCCCGATCCGCTCGGGCCGTCCTGCCAGCTGTCGATCTCGGGCAACCTAGTGCGATCGAACCAAAGCCTGCACCATTTCGCGGACCACGTGCCGGGGCCGGAATGTTATTTTGCAGCCGGATTTTTCCACGATCAAAATTTTTCACGGCCGGAATTTTTGAGCATGAAAAATTGTCTAATACTCCTGTCTCTCCGGAATAACGCCGCGGACTCCTCCTCTCGGTTTCCTGACATCCCCCTTGTATCGCGGAATCATATGACAGTGGCAGTGCATCACGGTCTGGCCGGCGGCTTCACCGATGTTGAACCCGATGTTGTAGCCGGCCGGGGAGAAATTTTCCTCGATCACCTCTTTGCAGGAGGGCATGAGGGCTAGGATTGCTTCCCGTTCTTCCGGCGTCAGTGAAAAGAAATCCGCGGTGTGCCGGAACGGGATAATGAGCATATGGCCCCTGCTGACCGGGAACCGGTCCCAGATAGCATAGCAGAGATCATTTTTTCGTACAACATCTTCCGCTATCGGGTTGCAGAACGGGCAGCTTACCGGCTCCATGCATCATACCCCCGGACATTGATCAGGTATTCGCATTTTTCCATGAGATGATCGAAGGCGATATTCTTCCAGTCCTCCGGGACCGTTGTCGTCCCGATCAGGGAGAGACAGATCTCCCGGTCGAACCGCTGCGGGTATTCTGCCCGGAGCAGGTCCCAGGTCCGGGTGATCGCTGCCCTCCTCCGTTCTATCAGTTCCGGCGCAGGAATCCGGTCCCGTTTCTTCGCGTTCACGATATTGGATGACGGGAGGAGGTTCCACAGGTCATTGTTCTTCCATGCGGAGAACGGAATCATATGGTCGATATTGAGTGCCGCAGGATTTGCGAGAAGTGCCCCGGACCAGGCACATTCAATGCCGTTATTCTTCCGGAGGAGATCTTCAAAAAAACCCCGTGCAGCAAGGACATCCCGTTCCGTTACCGGGGAGGTCCTGAGTTTTTCCAGGGCGGATTCAACGCTCACCTGTCCTTTGCTTGCGGATTGCGTGAATTCTGCCCACTGGAGGAGGAGGGCATCGTCGCCAGTGATGAAACTCCCGAGATACCGGAAGACGGCAAAGAGTTCCTTCGGGAACGAGAACGTGCCGAGGTTGTTGACCACCAGGTCCTGGCTGACAGGAAAATGTTCCGACAGCTTCCGCCCCCCTTTGTCATCCCGGAATATCGAATAATGCTGCTTGTTGACCGAATACCCGAGATGTTTCATGGGCATGGTCGTAATCGTCCTCTTCAGGCCCAGCACGAGTTCCCGGAGCGCCGGGGATATCTCTTCCGGCACCGTCCCGTTCACGTAATCGTTCCAGAACGCAGAGAACCCGCCGTTTGTATCATAGAAGTCCGTGACGTTCCTGAAAGACTTCCGGAATGCAACCTGTTTTACGGAATCCCCGCTCTCGCCGTTTTTCTGGGGAATGAAATCCGGACCGGCAATCAGCGGGTAGTAATAGAGCAGCCACTTCTCAACCAGCAGTCCGAGAGGAAATGCCACCCGCCACCCCATATCGCGTTTCAGGTGGCTGTATTCCTGCGAGATCTCGATGGCCCCCCGCAGGAGTGCGAACTTGTACGTGGCGTCCTTGCTGTCACGCTCAATGATGGTGTTGATGGATCTGAACTCGTCGAGATCGAGCTGGTTCATGGATGGAGAGGGATTGTGTGTTGGGGGTGATGGAGTTTTTGGGTGGAGATTGGCCGGAAATGATATTGTTCTACACGTTTCACAGTCATTATCTATTGATTAGGTGAATCGCTTTTTGGACCTCGTCTATACCCTTTTCAATATAAATTACCCCATAGAGTGCTTCCGTTAATGTGCCTCTCACTTCTATCTCAGATTTAGAGAGCGGATCTTTCTTTTCAACAATGGGATCGAGATGGATACGATGATCGAAAAGTGACCAATGACCACACAATTTTGCCAAATTCTCATCTTTTTCCAATGCTTCCCGCATGTTGTGTAATTGTTGTGTCGAGATTCCGGGTTTCCAATATTCACGGAGAAAACAGTATTTTATCGTCGTATCCCCGATCCATGCAAGCGATTGAGCCGTGCTCGAGCAATTCTCTAAGTAATCTAAATTTTTCAGTGAGATCCCCCACTCCGTTTCGGAAGAAAAATGCTTTTTAATGTCAATAAACGTGTTCTTGGTACTCGGTTGTACCATTGCGATGAGAACAAGATCGCAATTCGAAAAAGGATAGGTCAGATCATCCTGAATTTTTGGAAGGACAATCTTCCTAATATTCGTAATCTTATTCTGAAAAGCATCAAGTTCTCGTATCCATTTTTCAAAATTTTTACGGTCTTTATTTTTTATGAGAGATGCCGCGTTTTTCCTTGTTATCGCTTTCATTAGAGATCGAATATTCGACTCAATATCAATTGTCTCAATCTCGATACGATCCATACCTCTTTCCGTTGCGTAACTCTTCGGAGAATTCACCAGATACGTTTATCGATTCATCCTTGTACACTACACCATATTAAATTCTGGATGATCGTTTGAATGAGTTCTGAGAGAAATCCTACCGGCTGGTTCGGATCAATCTATGATTTTTTAGCGATTCCGAAAAAGGATTGGCTCTCTTTCCTCACCTCGCATCATCTTCTCTGCATGAACTCCCCCGCTGATGAGAGCCAAATCCTCGCATGGAATCATGAGTTCGATATCCTTCAGACAGAATTGAATAAAATAATTCTCAAGCATCCCTCTTCAGGAAAATTCACCATCATCTTTGAGTATGAATTGCCCCGGGAACGAGGGCGGCGGCCGGATGTGATCATCCTCGGTTCCTCGACCATCTTTGTTCTAGAATTCAAAGACTATGCCACGATTCTTCCGGCCCATGCGGATCAGGTCGATGCTTATGCCCGGGACTTGCAGCACTATCATGCAGGATGCGAAAAGCACACCGTTGTTCCGGTGCTGGTCCTTGCTCGTGCGAAAGACCGCATTCAACAGTACGATTCTGTGAGCGTCGTGTCTGCGAACGCTCTTGCAGAATTCTTGAGCACATCTCCGATGTGGGAGAAGGAACATCCGGTGAATGAGGTTCAATGGTTGTTATCTGATTACTCCCCGCTTCCCTCCCTCATCGAAGCTGCCCGGACTATCTGGGATAAGCAGCCGCTCCCCCAAATCAAACGGGCACAGAGCGCGGGGATTCCCCAGACGATTGCGGAACTGATCCGGATCGCGAGGGAGGCGCAGGCCAAGAATGAATTGCACCTCGCGCTTGTGACCGGTGTTCCCGGCGCGGGAAAGACCCTGGTCGGCATTCAGCTCGTGTATGAGAATCATCTGGATACCATCACTCAATGCTCCGTTGATACTCTTACAGTACCATCTCCCCTCCTCTCACCCCAGACCATCCCCCAGCAGGCAGTTGCCGATTCCGGCACTGCATCCTATGGCCGCAGAGAAAAAGCCACCAATGGCCGGAACATCGCGGTCTTCCTTTCGGGGAATGGGCCGCTCGTTAAGGTCCTCCAACATGCCCTGAAGAATTCCATCTTCGTCCAAGATGTTCATGGCTTCTTGAAGGACTACGGAGGATCAACCGCCAAGATCCCGCACGAACATATCTGGGTCTATGATGAAGCACAACGGGCATGGGATGCCGAGCGTGTCAGCACCAAACGCGGCCATGCAACCTCAGAACCCGAGGATTTCCTGCGCCTTGCCGAACGGATGAACTCGTGGGCCTTGATGGTCGCTCTCATCGGTGAAGGGCAGGAGATCCATCTCGGAGAAGAGTCAGGGCTCCCCCAATGGAACGACGCCCTCTCCGTCATGAAAAAGCCATGGATTGTCCATTGCTCCGATAAAATCGCCCCATATTTCACCGCAGCCAAAACGTTAGAGAAGAACAATGTCCTCGATCTTTCCGTCACGCTCCGATCCCATCTTGCTGAGGACGTGGCCCAATGGATCAAAGCGCTTCTCGATGGCGATCTCATGGCTGCCCAAGCTCTGGCGGAACGGGTCAGAAGCCAAGGATTCGACGCCTACATCACCCAAGACATCAACGTCGCCATCAACTACGTCAAAGAGCGGTACAAAGGGCAGGAGGACAAGCGGTATGGGCTCCTCGCATCCTCCAAGGCCAAGAATCTGCCCGCGTGGGGCATCCACAACGAATACAATTACACCAAGAACATGCGGGAAGGCCCGTGGTATAACGATCCGCCGTCGTCTTTTAATTCATGCTGTGCTCTGCGGGATGTTGCGACTGAGTTCTCATGCCAGGGTCTTGAGCTGGATTTTCCCATCATCTGTTGGGGGAATGATTTCACATGGGAGGGGAAGTGGAAGAGTCCTGCTGCCTCCCGCTCTAAAGCGAAGGATCCGCATAAGCTGCGCGTGAATAGTTATCGGGTGTTGTTGACGAGGGGGAGGGATGGATTTTTTGTGTTTGTGCCGAAGGAGATTGGGATGGAGAGGACGTATGAAGCATTAATAGAAGTGGGAGTCAGGGAAATCATCGATACTACTGGGATTAAAATAAATCAAAAGATAGGTGCTACATGACTAAAAAAGGACGAATTCCAAAAGAGATTTTCAATGTTATAGAGTTGCAAGATGCATTAATACTCAATTTTTTATCGTCACTACCGAAAAAATTGGATTTATTGGAATCACATGATGAGTGTTATTTAAAGATATATCAGATAATACAGCATGCGAATGCCGTTTCAACATTAGCAAAAAAAAATAATTCTTTTTACCCCTCAGCATTAATTTTATCCCGAAGCGCTTTAGAATCTGCAGTTACAGTTGCTTGGATATTACAATCCAAAAATATCTATGAAAATGAAGCCCGTTGGCTGAGAATTGCTTTAAAAAGCAAGAACTCTGAATTTAATTTTGGTTTTAAATATATTAAACATATGGAAGATATGCCAGAAAGCGAGCGAATCAAACAAACTAATGAAAATATTCAAATTAAAAGATGGTATGAAGACATTGTGAAGGTATTAGAGGAGTCTTTTCCCGGACAATATGATTATCATTCCCCTGTACCCGATATGAAAAAAATGTGTGAAGAGCTAAATTTTAATGAATTGTATTTCTATTTTTCACATACCTCACAATATGTTCATGGCGGATTTGTGTCAACGCAGTTATATAGAAGAGGGTATGGTGCAAAGAAAGGAATGAGAGATCTTATAAGACCTAGTTTCTGGACATATTGTTTTTACCTGACCTCAATGAGTATTTTCAATGCAGGAAAAATTTTTCTCGAAAGAACAGATGGAAATGTCGATAGATTCCAAAACTTTAATTTTTCTGAATTGGACAATGCATTTCAAGAATTAATAAAAATTAATGACAAGAAAAATAATGCGTCGGATCCATTATCTCAATATCTCTCTCGATATTCATCATCCTAAAACCAGTTTTTCTTTTCAAACATCCTACACAACTCCCACAATGTTTTCCATCAAATTCTGATCCATCAGCATAACAACTCCAAGATTTTTTAATAATTTGTTGACCTATTTTTCCTTTTTTGTAGGCATATTTTAAAATATCATGTTTGTTTTTTTTTGAAAACGGAGCTATGATCTTTATGAATTGGTCATTACCCCCATTATGCAACGGAAACGCAAAACGAATTAAAATATTAAATTTTTTTACAACCTCATCAGTTGCATCCTCACCCTCATCTTCAACAAAACCAACAACAATATTGCATTTTGATTTTGGGAAATTTATTGCAGCATAGGATGATGAAGCTGCAAGAAATAATGTGTTTCTCCCATGAGGAAAAGCGTTGGAATTCCGTTTTTTCGCTTCTGCATACCAGTCCATAGGTAATTTCAAAATTGTTAATTCTTTATCAAAGAGATTGGCAATCGACATTGCTGATTTTTTTTCTTTTTTAAAAGCAGCTTGGGTTTTGATACCTGAAATTTTGGATCTTCGATCAAAAAAAATAAATGAGTAATCTCTTTTGTCAAGGCGTTTTTCAGAGATAATTTTCAATGCAGAAATTGACGAATCGATTCCTCCCGACAATAGGAATAAAAATTTTTCAGACATAAAGATAAAATTCATTCATTTTAAGGATATAAGTTACTATGTTCAGTGAGATAATTATTGAAATTCGAATAACTTTTATTCTTTTTCGCTCGTATCTTAAAGAAATATGAGAGTCGATCCTTTTTGAGATAACTCTTGAAATTTTTTTCTTCTTCTTTCAAAATGAATGCATTATGAATTGCACGTTTTTTAAACGTATTATTTGTTGAATTACTATACATGGAAATTTTTTCTTCGATGCTTGCACAATTTTGACAAATTGGACATTTACATCGGTCCAGCAAGGAAAATTCCGTTAATGGAATTCGACCTTTTCTTCTATT